>Ga0213878_10000746_pt1 | contig 11780 bp, 9 predicted proteins | sample VelepicoBEBS_R02_FD_161053 | JGI IMG/M metagenome (GOLD analysis project Ga0213878, IMG submission 161053) | Vellozia epidendroides bulk soil microbial communities from rupestrian grasslands, the National Park of Serra do Cipo, Brazil - BS_R02 | ecosystem: Environmental > Terrestrial > Soil >... | reverse complement strand
TGTCTTCTTTTGTCCACGCTTGCTCATCATGTAAGCGAGAGACCAGGTGGAGCACGTAAATAAACTGCTTTGGTTTAGCAGAGGTTTGATCTTGGCCGAACGACGTGCCAGCCACAATTAAGATCACGAGAGACAAGAGACAACGGGCCATGCCGAGGAGCATAGGAATTAGTTGTAGAGGTGGCAATCCGGTTCCGTTCGAGCGTTGTAATTGTCAGGCTGAGAGCGAGTAGGCTTTCGCACTCGGAAAGTGATGAAACTGGTCCCGGCCAGGACCCAGACACCCACACCGCCGTAGAGCATCACCATACCAAAGCCGTGCATGAGCGCGGCATGAGCCGTTCCTTCTGTTGCCCCGGGAAAAGTATGATCTAACAACCCGACGTCTCCAGCGGCTATCTTTTCTGCCAGCGAATGCAACTGGGGATGGAGCGATCCAGGAAGGGCTCCTTTTAGATAGGCAAGTATCCCGCTAACCAGGACAAAGCCCATCAAAGCGATGTTAACCGCCAGAGAGATCAGCCTCGCGCTCATGTCTATGCCAGAGGCCATACCCGAACGCGTGCTAGGGACTGAGCCAGTCGTTGTGTTGGTGACGGGCGTATTGGTCAGGCCTAGACCGATGCCGGCGAGTAAGCAACCTGGCAACATCGTCAACCAACTGGCTTGGTCGACGCTGCTGCCAAGTTTCATAAAAATGAAGCCGAGGCCAATCGTGAACAGACCGAACGGAATCGCAACCCGAGGTCTATACCGAACGGCAAGGCGCTCACCCAACGGCGGAACCACCAACGTAGGAAGCGTGTAAGCCAATAGAGACAAGCCCGCTGTTACGCTGCTATAGCCCAGCCCTTTTTGGAAATAGATCGGTAGATAAATCATGAACGGCCAAAAACTGAAGTTCATGCCGACAGATCCAAACAATGCTCCCGAAAAGTCGCGGATCCGAAATATAGAAAAGTCGAATGACGGGTGCGGGTTACGTCGCTCCACTAGGATGAAGCCGATGAAACTTAAGACTGAGATTCCAAGGATGCCGATGGCGGCGGCGCTGCCAAAGCCGAGTTCCGGACCTTGAGTGATATAGTATGCGAGGCAGAAAACGGCTACCGCCAGCGTAGCGATGCCCAGGATGTCCAGTCTCTTAGCGTGAGGATCACGCGATTCCTGCACACCGATAAGTGCAAGAGACCAGGTCATGACAGAGATCAGAGCGTGCACCAGGAAAACCCACTGCCAGTTCGAGACGGAGACGATTGCGCCACCAATAATAGGCCCAAAGCCTAAGCCGATGCCGAAAATAATCCCCCACATGCTGAAGGCTCTGCTGCGCTTCTCGCCTTCTCGGAACTGGTGCGAGAGAACGGCTACTTGTGAGACCAGCATGCCTCCCCCAGTGACTCCTTGGAGAAATCGGCCGACAATCAGGATTTTTGCGTTTTGCGCAAGGCCGCAAAGAAGAGAGGTGATTCCAAACAATAAGATCGCGATACAGAAAACGCGCTTTCGCCCAAAACGGTCTGCTAAGGTTCCCGTTGCCATGAGAACGGTTGTACACGCGATGGTGTAGGCATTCATGATCCATTGGATCTCCCTAAAATTGCCGTTCAGTACAGTTTCGAGCGTCGGCAGGATCACGGGGACGCTGGAGATTTCCAGTCCGAACATCAACGATGACAAACAGACAGCAGCCAAAGCGATACGGTCGTTCCAAGTCTGAGAAAGCGTCATGAGGCTTACTACTAGGGACGCGGCCACTATGATGGAAATGAATCTATTTCCTAGGATTCATCACAAACCGTCATATATAGAGGCTATGGACTTCGATCCGGTACTTTTGCGAGCTTTCGTGGCGGTCAAAGAAGCTGGAGGTTTTACGCGGGCAGCGCAACGGCTCCACTTAACCCAGTCTGCGGTTAGCCACCAGATTCGGCGCCTCGAAGAGCAAGTTGGCCGGCCACTACTATGTCGTACGACACGTACGTTAACCTTGACCGAGGATGGCAATGATTTCCTGCACCATGCCGAGCAGATTCTGGCCTCGCTCGATGAACTGAATCATCGATTTCGGCCTTCGGCGATTTCGGGAGTGGTGCGCTTTGGGGTACCAGAGACCTTTATGGGCGAGCGCTTGCCGTTGCTTTTATCTCAATTTGCCCGCGAGTTTCCCGCAGTGCGACTTGACGTGAGTGTCAATACCTACCCTGACCTTCGTGCAATGATTGCCGGCGACGAACTGGATCTTGCGGTGGTCGTTTCGCAGTCAGATAACTCCGAAGAAACAATCCTGCGACAAGCTCGATTTGTGTGGGTTGCGGCTGAAACCTTCGAGCCGCCGGAGGCTCCATCGTTGCCGCTTCTTTTTTCCCCAGAGCCTTGTGTCAATCGACAGATCGGCGTTGCCGCGCTGGAAAGCATTTCTCGTGAATGGCACGTCGTCTTCACGTCGCCCAGTCAACAAGGCATCCGGGCCGCGGTGCGCGCCGGACTGGGCGTCTCGGTGCTGACAGTGGACGAGTTGGAACCGGGCATGAAGATCATTGATGGCAAATACGGTTTGCGGCCGTTGCCGAACGCTAATTTCACATTGATCTGGAGCGCGGTTGGCAAAACCCCAGCCGCCATTGAGTTCGGAAAATTGATCGAGGACCTATCAAAGTCTCAAGCAGTTCGGCAGCGATGGGAAAACGCGCCGCGTTGAACCGCCGTTACGGACCAGACAGCGAAACGAAAGAAAAATCATCGACCTGCAGCAACATAAGTATTGCATGTTATTATAACATCTCTAGAGTAGGTTCTAATAATGTGAACTCCATCGATTCTTCTATCGTTTCTACACTCAAGAGTGTCTTTGGTTTCGACCAATTCCGAGACGGACAAGCCAAGATCATCACGAAGATTCTCGAAGGAAAATCCGCTTTGGCGGTCTTTCCAACCGGCAGCGGTAAAAGCCTTTGTTACCAACTCAGCGCGCTGCATTTGCCAGGTTTGACCCTCGTCATTTCGCCGCTCATCGCCTTGATGAAGGACCAAATCGACTTTTTGAGAGCGCGAAAGATCCCAGCAGCCAGACTAGATTCCAGCATCGATTTAGAGGAAATCCGGCGGACCGACACTGAGCTAAGAGCTGGCCGATTGAAATTGCTTTACGTGGCGCCGGAACGCTTCTCGAACGAGCGGTTCATCCAGAAGCTGCGACAACTGCAGATTTCTTTGGTGGTGATCGACGAAGCCCATTGCATCTCCGAATGGGGTCATAATTTCCGCCCTGAGTATCTCAAGCTAGCGCGAGCGGCGAAAAATCTGGAAATCGAGCGGGTACTCACGCTCACTGCAACTGCGACACCGGCAGTGGCCAGCGATATATGTCGCGGGTTTGAGATCGACGACGACGCCTTCGTGCACACCGGATTTTATCGTCCGAACCTGACTCTACGAGTCACCTTTTGCAGCGGCGGAGGAAAAACAGAGCTCTTATTAGACCGGCTGAAAGGCCGGCCACCGGGTCCGGCAATTATCTACGTCACATTGCAGCGAAGCGCGGAGATGGTTGCCGCCACCCTGAGCAAGAGAGGGGTAGCGGCTCGCCATTATCATGCCGGACTGGGCGGAGACGAAAGGGCTCAAGTACAGGATTGGTTTATGAAGTCTTCTGATGCCGTCGTGGTCGCAACGATCGCCTTCGGCATGGGGATCGATAAATCGAATATCCGCTACGTCTATCATTATAACCTGCCGAAAAGCCTGGAGAACTACTCGCAAGAAATCGGGCGGGCGGGCCGTGACGGGGGAGATTCAACCTGTGAAATGTTAGCGTCGATCGACGATGTCACGGTGCTGGAAAATTTCACTTATGGCGACACGCCCGACAAGGAGAGGATTGGGGCAATCATCGACTGGATTTTGGCTAAGGAGAACGAATTCGACGTTTCCGTATATGGTTTGTCCCGGACCTACGATGTGCGCCCGTTAGTGATTGAGACGTTGCTCACGTATTTGGAGCTAGAGGATGTGGTCGAAGCCACTGAGCCCTTCTACAACGAGTACCAATTCGTGTTGCTCAAATCGGCGAAGGAGATCTTGAACCGCTTCGATGCCGAGCGAGCGAATTTTGTGCGTGGTATCTTTGCTAACGCGACTAGACACAGCCGGTGGTCGTCGATCGACCTCGATGAGACCGAGGGCCGGCTTTCGACAACGCGAGCACGCATTATTAAGGCACTGATGTATCTCGAAGAGCGCGGTGACCTGCAGTTAAAAGTAACGGGGCTTCGGCAAGGTTACCGCAGAAAGCCTGGGCCTCTAGACGCGTTAGAACTGAAAGCAAAAATGGTTGACCGGTTCGAGGCAAGGGAACGAAACGATGTGAACCGGGTCCGTGAAGTTGCCCACCTGGCAGAACATCCCGGATGCATTGTCCGTTATCTCCTCCAGTATTTCGGCGAAGAGCTTGGACGGGATTGCGGACACTGTGAAAGTTGCCTTGGTAATTCCCGAAGAACTTTCCTGACCCAACGGACGACGAGCATACCGAAGCTAGACCATCAGTTCCGCGTCCTTAGGCATGACTACCCCGACGCTCTTTCTTCTCCGAGGCAGATCGCTCGTTTCTTATGTGGACTGAGCTCGCCTTTGCTCACGCAAACCAAGCTGAATCGGCATGCAGATTTTGGCGTCCTGGCGGAAATCCCTTTCCAGAATGTAATTCAGGCGGCCGAGGAGCTGGTGCTGAATAATGGGGTGCTGCCCTTGGAAACACGCACCAAACCGAGCACGCTAGCGGAGGGAAGTGGACCTAGTGGACCGGCACAGACGCGGTAGACCTAAGTGGACCAGACTGGTATGCTCTGGGCAGCGCTCTTTTGACCGGCTACGCGCAGTTTCACGGTCATCGAGCTGGTCCACTGCGTCTACTGCTGTCCAGTTCCGTCCACTAGGTCCACTCTGACCACCCCTGTACCGTTCAGACTTGCAAAAACTGGCAAACCAGTAGAATACAGGTCGAAATTTTCTTCGTATGACAAAATCCCGCCTGCGTGCCCTCCTTCTGGGAACCGCCTCGGTTATGGCCCTTCTGACTGGCTGTTCCACTGTCGAAACTGTCACAAACACCGGGACATTCCCTGGTAACTATGACACCGTGGCCTACAAAGCGAAGGACCCGAGTGCGATCCGGGTTAAGGTTTCGCTGGAGGACAGGATGGTCTACGTGATGGAAGGCAGTCGGCCGTTGCTGGTCACACCGATAACAATTGGTACCAGCGCTAAAGGGACCCCACTTGGCTCTTACCGGGTCACTAACAAAGAGTTGAATAAACGCTCCGGTTCCTACGGATTCTGGGTGAAGGGTGGCGAAATTGTTTCTGGCGAAAGTGGCAGAGCGCCGGGCGGCGGGTATCACTACGTGGGTTATCCGATGCCATACTGGGTTCAATTCAAACCGGAGTATGGATTCCACGCCGGCGCCGTCTGGCCGACGGCACACAGTCATGGTTGCATCCGAATTCATCCCAACGTAGCTCCAAAGTTCTTCGCTTTGGTTCACGAGGGTACACCAGTTACGATCGCGACATCTCTTCCTGAGGACGCGACCATCGGCAAGAGCGTTGCTCGGCCAAACGACTACGCATGGAAGGACAAGCCGGCAGCTACCCTGATCTCAGGTCCCTCGAGCCATGCGTTTTCGAATCCGCCAGAGCAGCTTCTGGTCACCCAATAGCTGTTTTTTTTAGTGGCTGCGAAACCGGGCAGACTCGGTTAGGTTTTTTAGATGTCCACACCCGAAAGTACTGCTCCTGCAAAAGCGAGGAAGATCAACCTGCGTACGCCAGACGTTATGGCGAAGGTGCAGGAGCAGGTGGAGTCCCACTATCGTAGTACGATTGTTGAGAGGATTCGGGCCAACGGCGGGATTCTCCAGGTCGGGGACACAACCGTCCTGCTGGCGAAGCAATTCGGCTTCTGCTACGGCGTGGAACGGGCGATCGATCTGGCTTATGCCGCACACAAGGTCTTCAAAGACAAACGATTGTTCATTCTGGGCGAGATTATTCATAATCCGCTGGTGAACGATCAAATCGCGGCCATGGGGATTAAGAACCTCATCGGTAAGAACCGCGAGGCGGAGATCGAGGATTTGACGGCTGAGGATGTCGTCATCGTGCCGGCCTTTGGCACTGATCTGGACACCTTGCAGAGGATTCACGAGCGGGGTTGCCAAATTGTAGATACAACCTGCGGGGACGTAATGAGCGTCTGGAAGCGAGTGAGACAAAACGCTTCTGAAAGCGTTACTTCCATCATTCACGGAAAAGCCGAGCATGAAGAGACCAAGGCAACAGCATCCCGGGCGCTCGGTCAAGGTCACGGTCATTATCTCGTGGTTTTGACGTTAGCTGACACCGATTACGTGTGCGATTACATCCGCCATGGCGGGAACAAGGAGGCTTTACTTGAGCGCTTTAAAGATGCGTGCTCGACAGGGTTTGATCCCGATATCCATTTGAAGGCGGTCGGAGTGGCCAACCAGACGACCATGTTGCGGGGAGAGACGGAAGAGGTGCAACGACGCGTTCGAGCGGCCATCATAGACAGGGATGGACCCGAGCAAGGAGCTAAGAACTTCCGTTTCTTCGACACCATCTGTGGAGCCACGCAGGAACGGCAAGACGCGTTGCGAGTGCTCCTGAAAGAAAAGATGGATCTGCTGTTAGTGGTTGGTGGGTACAATAGCTCAAACACTTCCCATCTGGCGGAGATGGGCGAGGCAGAGCTTCCGACTTACTTCATTCGAGGGGCTAAAAAACTCGAAAGCGCCCATCGGATTACTCACTTCAATCTTCACCAGAAGTCCGAGACTACAACGGACGATTGGTTACCGACTGGCCCCGCGGTCATCGGGATCACTGCCGGTGCTTCCTGTCCCAATAACCTGATTGAAGAAACGATTTTGCGTGTTTACGAACTACGCGGGATCGCGGCCGAAGAGATTCTGGGGTCGCAATCGTAAGTAGAGGCTCTCGAGTCCGTTAGAATTCGCCGAGCGCCGTCTTGGTCCGCTGACCAGCAGCGAAGCTGCGACTCAAAATAGCCTAGGGCTTCGCCTTGGCTTCGCCCTGGGCAAAGCCCTGGGAGCGCCAATAAACAAGGATCTAGTGCTGAATGCGCGCCTCAACATGGAGACCGCTTCGGCCATAAGATTTTCGATCAGAGCCAGCACTTCCTTCGCGCCTTCAGCGCTGGTCCGTTTATGGTGGGTTTTTTCCTAGGGCTACGCCCATGGCTATCATGACTCGCAGCTTCGCCGCTGATTCGCTACCGCTGAAGCGAATACTAGTCGTCGCTCGAACCAGTTTGGGCTCGAAAATCGTTACCGCGCTTTTCGTCTGTCATCGACCGTCGACACCGCGTAATTTCCACCCGTGTCCGAGCATTTCCTGATCATCGACGGCCATAGCATCATCTTTTCGTGGCCGGAATTGCTCGCATTGCATCAGCGCAACACGGCGGCAGCACGTGACAGTTTAGTCAAGACTTTGACCGCCTATCAGGATGTATCCGGGACTCATGTGGTCGTCGTCTTTGACGGTAAAGGTGCAATGGTAAATAAGATCGAAGAACCGGGCGGAATTCAGATCTTTTATTCAAATGCCGGACGAACAGCCGATGAGATCGTCGAGCGTCTGGTTGCGAAATACGCTAAAAAGTTCTCGATCACTGTAGCCACAGCCGATTTGCTAGAGCAGCAAACGGTGACCTCGTTCGGAGCTCAACCAATCGGATCTGAGGGGTTACGCCGAATGATTCAGGACGCTCAAGTGGAGTTTACGGCAGAGCTGAAGAGGCTGCGGAAAAGGAGCTAGGAGGGCGCGCGTGGAGCGTAGCCAGAGCTTAGGGGACACCTAAACACGTGCGGCGTTGTTCACGGATAGGACATATAGGACGTATACGACCTATAGGACTATAGGACGACGGGCGTAAGCTGGCCCGGACATATAAGTCATGTAGGTCCCATCGGTCCTATTCGAGTTACCTCCCTGACGCACCCTCACCGCCTACTGGCCCTAGATTCTAGCTCCTCGCTATTTCGCCTGATAAATCCGGAGCTCAGAGTCGAGCTCGCGATCAAGGATCCCACAGAGCTCACGAGGAGACTCCAGCGCCGCAAAGACTCCCGCCTTATCCAGGACTACTAGGTTAGATTGCCGAGCGACTTCCTGGAGGCGGTAACCCACGTGCACCGGCGGGAATTTTGCTTCTTCTCCCCAAACCAGCGTAACCGGCTGGGTCAATTCGGCCAAGTGCCGCTCCAGATCAACGTTGAGCTTACCTCGAACCGAATATAGGGCGGCGCGATTCGCGCCAAATTGGCGGCAGTAAGTCCAGAGAACGTCGACGATTTCGTCATCGATCTTTTCCGGGTCGGCAAAGCAAGCAGTGGCCAGCCAAAGCCGGATGCGAGCTTTGGTAGCCAGATACCGATAATAATAGGCTTGCCGGGCGAGCGGAAGCGCAGCTAACCAACGGCTATAGTCAAAAAAATTGCGGCGGCCATGATTCCCGGCGGAGGCGACAGGCATAACCAGAACCAATCGTTGGACCAACTCCGGGTGACGTTCGGCCAATAAAACTGCGAAAACTGCACCTAATCCGCTGGCGACGAGGATTGAGCGCGTCTGCCCGGCCTTCGCTCGAAGAAAATCCGCCAAAATCTCGGTGTGTTCCGACGGACCAAAGGGTCGATTGGGCCGAGATGATTCTCCAAAGCCGAGGAGATCGGGAGCCAGCACCTGGAACCGGTCCGCAAAATGAGGGTACACCCGCGACCACTCGAACGAGGACACCCCCGGGTAGACGCCATGAATGAAAACGAGCGACTCTCCGTTCCCCGACTCGTGATAAACCAGCTGACCTCGCCCGGTGTAAAAAATTCGAGTCGCAAAAATCGCCGGGGCAACCGTATCCGGGATTTTAGCCGCTTTGGGTGTTTTGAATGCGTACCGGACCGCCAACAAGATGGCGCCGAGCAAGCCGGCACCTAGGCCGACTCCCCAAAACCGGTGCTTGGAAAAAAATCTCAAGTCAGCAGCACCCTACCCGACCCCGGCGTGATTTGTCCAATCACCTTTGATCCTGTCTTGGCAGCGATTTCTTCCGCTTGATGTCGGGCCACAACCAAGACCATGCCAATTCCCATATTGAAGACTTCAAACATCTCCTCCATGGAGATATTTCCCCCGCGTTGAATCAGTCGAAAAATCGGAGGCACTTTCCACGAAGCCGTATCGACTAACGCATCGCACGTTGGAGGCAAGATTCGTGGAATATTGTCGATCAACCCTCCACCGGTGATGTGAGCGGCGGCTTTGATCCGCCCTACGGGTACGGCAGCCAGGAGTGGTTGGTAATTCTTATGGACCCGCAGCAGCTCTTCTCCCAGGGACCGCGTCAGACCCTCGGCTTTAGCGCCAAGATCAAGGCGCATTTGTTGGAGCAAAACTTTGCGAGCCAAGGTATATCCATTGGTATGCAGCCCGTTGGAAGGAAGCCCTAACAAAAGGTCGGACGGGACAATGCGTGCACCGTCTAAGATCTTGGTGCGATCAACCACCCCAACAATACAGCCAGCGAGGTCATACTCGCGATGATGGTAGAGATCCGGCAACTGCGCTGTTTCCCCGCCGATTAAAGCGCAATTCCCTGCTTTACAGGCCTTGGTAAAACCCGAGATCAGTTGATCAAAAACCTCCGGATACAGTCGTTCGGCTCCGATATAATCCAGAAAGAACAGGGGTCGGGCACCAGTGACCGCGATGTCATTGATACAATGGTTCACCAAGTCCTGAGCAACTGATTCGTGGCTGTTTAACGCGACGGCGACCTTTATTTTAGTTCCAACGCCGTCAATGCTGGAAACCAGCACTGGCTCTTTCATTTGACCAAACTCAGCCCGAAACAACCCTCCAAAACCACCGATACGGCCCAAAACCTCTGGACCGTAGGTGCGCTGAACTTTTTCCTGCAGGCCTTGCTTTACCTGATTGCCGAGGGCGATATCGACACCGGCCGCCGCGTAGGCCTTCTTCTTTGAGACTGGTCTCATTTAGAAGGAACGAATAGTCGAGGCTGAGTAATATCTTCCTGCAAAAGGTTCGATCGCCCTTTGCGACGTTCCATGATGAATTTATCCAAGATGCCATCGAAAGGGACCGGATATTCCCCATCGAAACATGCCAAACAAAATTGGTCCCGAGGCAGGCCGGTCGCCCGAACCATGCCCTCGATGTCCAGGTAGCCAACGGAATCGACACCCAGGTACTTCTCAATCTCCCCAGGGCTACATTGATTGGCTAAGAGATTCTTGGGATCAGGGAAGTCGATACCGTAATAACAGGCAAACCGATGCGGTGGACAGCTGATCCGCAGGTGGACTTCCTTCGCGCCGGCTTCCCTCAGGTTAACCACGCGAGCCCGGGCGGTTGTCCCTCGCACAACGGAATCATCCACAACTACCACTCGCTTACCTTCTACTAACTCCTTAATGAGATTCAGCTTCACTCGCACATTGAAGTCGCGAATGAGTTGAGTTGGCTGAAGAAAGGTTCGCCCAATGTAGTGATTCCGAACAAAAGCATGCTCGTACGGAATCCCCAGCTCGTGACTGAATCCCAGCGCAGCATAGTTACCAGAATCGGGTACCGGCACTACCATGTCGGCTTCCACGGGATGCAGGCGAGCCAGTTCCCTTCCCATTGCGACCCGAACTTTACTGACGTTGCGGTTCTGGATCAGGCTATCCGGCCGAGCAAAGTAAACGAACTCGAACATACAAAACGCCTGTCGCTCCTCCTTGAACGGCCATTCGGAGTGGATGCCGTCATCGTTGATGATGATCACTTCACCTGGCTCGATTTCGCGGACAAACTCTGCCTCAATCAGATCAAATGCGCAGGTCTCCGACGCCAAAATAAACGCGTCATCCAATTTGCCCAGAACCAAGGGTCGAAAACCAAAGGGGTCGCGAACTCCAATAATTTCTTTCTCGCCCATGACCACGAAAGAGAAGGCCCCATGGAGTTGGCGGAGCGCGGTCAGCACGTTCCGATTGCCGGTAGGCTGAGCGAGCAGGTGCAAAACGATCTCGCTATCGACCGTGGTCTGAAAAATCGAGCCGCGACTTTCCAGCTCATCGCGCAAGGAGGCAGCATTAATTAAGTTACCATTGTGAGCGATTGCTAACTGACCACGAGCGCAATCCACCACGAAAGGTTGGGCATTCTTGAGGGTACTCGAACCGCTGGTGGAATATCGGACATGGCCAATCGCTCGAGTACCCCGTAAGGCTGCCAGTTCCTTTTCCCCAAAAACCTGGGACACCAATCCCATTCCCCGATGAATATGAAACGGCCGAGGCGGCCCGTCGGCTGTGACTATACCGGCACTTTCTTGTCCCCGGTGCTGCAAAGCAAACAGCCCATAGTACGTCAGCGTCGCGGCGTCGGGATGCCCGTACACCGCGAAGACACCGCATTCGTGGGTGGGTATATGGTGAGTTTTCACAAATCTTGCAGAGACAAAGCCAGAGCAATAGAAGAGTACCACGCCTCGTGGAGTTGATCCAAAGGCCAAGATAGCCCGCCCTCGGGCCCCTCGATCGCCAATTCGCTTCCGCCCACTGAACCAAGCCTGATGAGCTCAATTCCCGCCTGGGCGGCCTCTTGTCGAACAAGCTCACTCGCCTGGCTGGGAACGCTCACAATAACCCGGGATTGCGATTCGTT
>Ga0213878_10000745_pt1 | contig 11805 bp, 7 predicted proteins | sample VelepicoBEBS_R02_FD_161053 | JGI IMG/M metagenome (GOLD analysis project Ga0213878, IMG submission 161053) | Vellozia epidendroides bulk soil microbial communities from rupestrian grasslands, the National Park of Serra do Cipo, Brazil - BS_R02 | ecosystem: Environmental > Terrestrial > Soil >... | reverse complement strand
GCTCTACGGCCGTTTAAGCCGTAGACGGAACTCTTGCGCCGGATGCCGCCCGTGGGGTTCGAATCACATTTCCGAAATTGTAGTCACTGGGTTCAATGTATATCTGGCGGGGTGACACGCACCTTCCCATCGACCGGTAGATGGGGCGCTATCTCTCTCGATTTTATGCGCGGTTTTTGTCTCCTGTACTAGCCAGGCGCTGTTCGAGCAAAGCACAATGGCGGTCTTCATATCATGGCATCCGTTGGTTGGATGATGGTAGCTCCGGCCGATCCTCGAAGCGAATGTCACGCGTGCCGTAGATCATTGTTCCTTTCATGTGTAATCTCCTTGTTCACAGGGGTATTCGATCAGAATTTTTTACTGAGCACCGGACCGCGATCGCGCCACCGTCATTCGAGCTTAGCCCCTGAACCCACCGTTAGCCCACCGTCGACGACCAAGGCGTGCCCGACTACGTAGCTCGCACCCGGGCTGCACAGCCAAAGGACCGCCGATGCGATCTCCTCGGGCTTGCCGATTCGGCCAATAGGGGCGGACTTTGACAACGCCACGTATCTCTGCTCGTCCCCTTCAACCACCGCGCGGGCAATCGCCGTGTCAATCGTGCCCGGGCAGAGCGCGTTCACGCGGATGCCTTTGGCGGCATATTCGAGGGCCGCGGTCCGCGTCAGCCCGATGACCCCGTGCTTCGATGCGATATAGGGCGAAATACCCTTGTCGCCGGTGAGGCCACCGACGGAGGAGCAGTTGACGATCGCTCCGCTGCCCTGACGCTCCATCTGGCGCAGTTCGTACTTCATACAGCTCCAGACGCCCCGGAGATTGATCCCGATCACGCGGTCCCAGTCTTCGCGCGTGCTGTCGGCGGTTGAGGCGACTCTGGCCATGACGCCGGCGTTGTTAAAGGCCGCGTCGAGCCGACCGAACTCGGCGACCGTCCGCTCGACCATGGCTTTTACCTCATTGTCGTTGCTGACATCGCAATGGATTGCGATGGCTGTGTAGCCGGCAGCGACGAGTTCTTCTGCTGCAGTGCGGACCGCTTTTTCGTGGATGTCCGTCAGGACCACGGCAGCCTTCTCCTCAGCGAAGGTTCTGGCTGTCGCTAAGCCCATGCCAGCGCCTGCACCCGTCACAAGTACGACTTTGTTTTCAAATGAAAAGTTCATAATCGGGAGTTACACAGTTATACGATAAACATCGACTATCGGCCTTTACCCTTCTCTCGCGATCATGCGAAACCTGTCGCGTTCTTGCCCTAACTATGAGCCTCTTAGACGAAGGATCACCCCAGTCCGCAAATAGCGAGGAGCTTTCGGTCCACTCATTGGTTTGTCGCTCTCCTCTACCCGTCTCATGACAGATTTTGGCGCCTTTAAGGGCTCATTCCTACATCACCGGGTCGACGTTGTTTCGATCTCAATCACGGGTTCTGGCCAGGCATTTCAAAGAAACGCTGAAACTCGGACCTGCCAATCCATTTGTAACTGAATGAGACGGGTTATCCTTTCGACCCGTCTCACAAACAAAATTGTCTTACCACTGGAATTTGGCGGGATATGAGAACACTCCCAGAAAATAATTATTACAACGAAGTCAGCCTTCGCGGGACGGTTCCACTCACCGCGCTTCCTGGTACAGGCCTATCCCAGATGCCTACGCTAGAAGATCCAATCGCGGGTCACGAAATCGTGATCATCGTCGGCAGTCCCTCGAAGGTGGCAAAGGCCACTTTGATAGAGTTTGTCACGAAGCTAACGGAACACATACGAGTTAATCAGGGTTGGAGCGGCGCACACATCATCGTCCAGTCTATGGGGTTCCGGGAACTGCCACCGCTTGGAGAGCCGAGGCATATAGAGGGCAAGCTTACCGCCTGGATTGTCTAAAGGGCTATTGTTTCAAGGAAGGGTCGTTGGCTTGATCGCGAGTGCGTCAGGGGCTCTTTATCTGACTAGCTAGCGGTCAGCCTCTCTCCCTCTCCTTCAAGAATCGTCGAATCTCGGTAGGCGTTCTGTGAAACGAGCACGGGCGCGATATAACGTACCTGAACGCTTGCGCGTTCTTGGTTATTGCGATCAGGGGCGGGGTATCGATCCGACCAGCGGCGGGGCTATTCACCTGAATGCCAATCCGTCCTCAATGCGAAGTGTTTGACGGAACATTCTTCGATGAGTTCGGAATATCCGGGCGGGAGGAACGAACTCTCCCAATCGTCGCCGAAGCGGGTCTTGACAGCGTTTAGATCGCGCCAGACAGAAACGAATAGAAAGACATCATCTTCGTCTGAAACGCTCTTGCCGAAGAAGTGTCCTTGATTTCCCGGTTGGTTTCTAACGACATCGACGGATGTCGTGGCAAATTTCTTCGCCAGCGAATCGGCACAACCTGGTTTGGCGCGAGCTTCAAACACGCGCAGTATCGAGCCGCTAAACGCTTTCTTATCGCTCATTGATTTGCCTTCCTATGTTGCTCACGATTAGTGTGGGTGAAAGCATCGGTCAATGGTCAGCAAGGCGGACCGGCCGATCATCGAATCTCGAGCATTGAAGCTAACAAGATTTCATCGTCGTCCACTTCGCTGATGTGATGATGGGCAAGACGTTATTCGCCTAGCGGCGTGACTGAGACTTCTTTTCCCGAGGTCCAGGACTATCCGGCTCCGGCAATCGCCGTCGTGACCACATGCCTGACGGCATCGCTTTTGAGCAGCTGTGACAATTCAGCCAGGCAGCTGGCTGTCGTAACGAGGGCAACTGTCAGGAAGACAACAAGAATAAATAATTCGATGAGCGCGAATTTGGGCGAGACTGCACGGGTGGCCAGCTTCCAGAGTGGCGGTTCAGGTTCCCGAATCGGACTCAGCCGAGTTGGCTTTGATTCCAAATGCTCGAATAGGCTTCTTTTGCCAGCTGGCAGAAAGGAGAGTTGGCCGGGCGCAACGAATTGGATGATTGCAGACATGGCTCTTTCTCTGGTTGTGCTGAAATAGCTTTGGTGTTTGACCGGGTTACCAGTCTTCATCCATTACAAACGAATTGGAGTCAGAGGGTTTCAGAGTTTCCTGTCTTTTCTGTTCTGGCTGAGCACGAAGCCCTCGGGTGGCTCTGGCGGAAGTTTGCTAATTCCAGAATTCCCAAGGACCCGATAAGGGTGTAAAAGGGGCTAGACGAGGGCTACTTATGAAGCCGAACGAGAGCCGGAGAAGTGGTCTTGGCCGCCGGTTTGGGACCACGCGATGGGCTGTCACTCTGTTGGCGCATCAAATGCTCCGCCACCGAACAAAATTGCACGCGTTCTGCGAGGCATTGATTGGTTCGCCAGGCTGTCCGGGACCGTGAGAACGAGCGACATACAAGCCTGCCCAGTTTGTGGTACGCTGCTGCCTGACGGCAGTGAATCCTGCCCGGTTTGTGCGCTGCGCGGAGCGCTTGCATCGGAGGGCGGTCCATCCCCGGAGGGTCACGCTTCTTCGGACTCAGAGTTTCGATTCGAGCACTACCAGGTCCTGAAGAACGAGGACGGCACACCGATGGAACTCGGACACGGGGCCATGGGAGTCACGTACAAAGCCGTTGATGTCCGTCTGCAGTGCCCCGTCGCCCTCAAGATCATCAACGCCAGATTGATTGGCGACGCCTCAGCGCGGCACCGTTTTGTGCGGGAAGCTCGGGCGGCAGCTAGTGTTCGTCATCCTAACGTCGCTTCGGTGTTTCATCTGGGTGAAAGGGGCGGCAATTACTTCTACGCCATGGAGTTTGTCGACGGCGAGACTTTGGAGAAGGTCATTCGGCGTTGCAGCAGGTTGCAGACCGATGTCGCCCTCGAAGTCGTGGCGCAAATCGCCGCCGGATTAACGGCGATCCAGAAACAGCATCTGGTCCATCGGGACATCAAACCCAGCAACATCATGATCAGTTTCGAGGAGGACCGCATTGAGACTGTCAAAATCATCGATCTCGGTTTGGCCAAGGGCGTCGCGGAGGAATCAATTTCGACTGTTGGAGGTTTCACGGGAACACCTGAGTATGCTAGTCCCGAACAGTTTGCAGGTGTGCCGACGGACATTCGTTCGGACCTCTATTCATTAGGGATAACGCTTTGGGAAATGCTTTCAGGTAAGCTGCCTTTCCAAGGCTCTCCCGTCGATTTGATGTACCAGCATCAGCACGCTGCATTGCCCGAGCAAAAATTAGCGAACGCTCCGGCACCGGTTATTGCATTGCTCCAGATTCTACTGGCGAAAGATCCTGGCGAACGCTTTCAAGACCCGGCGCGACTTCAGAAGGCTTTGATAAAAGTGAAAGAAGCCACCGCATCCGGGTCACAGCTAACTACGCAGGAGCTGCGAGCGGTGGCCGAGCAAACTACAAAGGAATCGTCAACAAAGGTTCAGAGAAAGTATCCTATTCGCTGGTGGTTGTCAGTAGCCTTTGGGTTGCTTGCATTGCTGCTCGGATCATTCTTCGTCCTTCGTTATCAAGGACGGTTCTTTACTCGACAAAGTACCCAAGCCGGTTCAATCGAGAAGAGCATCGCGGTCCTGCCCTTTGAGAGTCTGAGCGAGAGCAAGAGCGACAGTTACTTTGCGGATGGAGTGCAGGATGAGATCCTTTCTAACCTTGCCAAAGTGTCCCAACTAAGAGTGATCAGTCGAACCTCGGTGATGACATATCGCTCCGCCAGTAATCGCGATTTACGTTCCATTGCAGCTGTGCTAGGAGTTGCAAAGGTAGTGGAAGGCACCGTTCGTAGAGACCGTAACCGGGTCCGTGTTACGACCGAACTGATTGATGCTCGAACCGATGAGACACTTTGGTCCGACAGCTACGATCGAGAACTAACCGACGTCTTCGCCATTCAGAGCGACATTGCCCAAAAGGTCGCCTCCAAATTGAGCGCTCGCCTTTCCCCGGAAGAAAGGAAAAATATCGAAGAACAGCCTACCAAGAACTTGGAGGCCTATGACCTTTACCTCCGAGCTAAAGAATTGACTACCAATGCTATTGTCGGAAATACTCCTGACTCGAGTCTTCTAGATGCGATTAAATTGCTGGAAGAAGCGACCCAAAGGGATTCGGGCTTCGCGCTTGCTTATTGCTCAATTACTAAGGCTGACGACTGGCTTTACCTGCGAAAATTCGACAAGGAGATAAGGCGTTTGCACGGCGATGCGGCTGTGAACCAGGCCTTGCGTCTTAGGCCAGATCTTCCTGAGATTTATCTGACGGCGGCTTTTCACTGCTACATATGCTATCGAGATTATGAGAAAGCACGCGTGCAGATAGCGATAGCTAAGCGGGCTCTGCCAAATAGCGCTGACGCGTTCGCTCTGACTGCTTATCTCGACCGGCGACAGGGTCGCTGGGCAGAATCCACGAAAGCTCTGGAAGAGGCGAGCGACTTGGACCCTCTGAATCCCGAGATCCTTGAACAGTTGATGAACAGCTATGGCTGCCTCCGTCGATATCGTGATTGCGAGAGAGTCTACGACCGAATGATCGTATTGATGCCCGCGGAGACAACCTTGCAAGCCCAAAAGGCTGGTGAGATCTTTGAAGGAAACGCAGACTTGGCGGGCTATCGGGCAGCCTTAGAAAGGTTACCGGCCTCCGCAAGAGATGACTTGAATTTTCTTTCTCGGCGCATCCTGATGGCAGCCTTTGCCCGCGACTGGACAGCAGCTAAAGAGATGCTCGACCGCAGCTCAAACACAGGATTCTACTTTTATAACACGTCGTGGGAGGTGCCCCGCGAATGTCTGGAAATCTGGCTCGTGCACGCTCAAAGAGTTCAACCGGTTATGGAAGACTGGGCTCAAGCGGGTCGTAATCGGTTGCACCAGAAAGTCGAAGCGCATCCTGAGGAACCGGAACTATTAAGTATTCTCGGGATGATAGATGCCTTCTTGGGGCGCAAGGCAGAAGCGATCGACGAAGGAAGGCGTGCGGTGGAAATGCTGCCTATTTCTCGGGATGCGTTGGACGGCCCTCCTCTCGTCGAAAACTTGGCGGTAGTATATGCATCAACAAACGAGATGACCTTGGCCCTTCAAGAGTTAGCCACCTTGGTCAAAATACCTAACGGAATATCTTACGGAGACCTAAAGCTTAATCCCAGTTGGGACCCGCTTCGCAAGGATCCGCGCTTTGAGAAGCTGTTAGCTGAATTAGCGCCTCGAGATTAGCAGACAAGTTATATCGTGAAAGCAGAGCCCCAACGCACTTGCCCGAGCTGCGGCAACGAGCTTCCTGAAGCAATGGAATTCTGTCCGGTCTGCCTGCTTCGCACGGGTCTTGCCGGCGGGGTTGAGTCCGGCGAATCTTCGTCTGAAGCGGCCACGCCGACACCCTCACAGACCCCGCTACGCTTTGAAAATTACGAAGTCCTCAAGCGTGAAGATGGTACTCCTATCGAGCTGGGGCGGGGCGCCATGGGTATCACCTACAAAGCCATTGATGTCGGTCTGAGACGCGGCGCGGCTCTGAAAATCATTAGTGAGAAGTACCTCGGCGATGAATCGATGCGGCTGCGGTTTTTGCGGGAAGCGCGCGCGGCCGCAAAGGTGCGTCATGCCAATGTCGCCTCGGTCTTTCACCTGGGCAGAACCGGGAGCGGCTACTTCTATGCCATGGAGTTTGTGGAAGGCGAGACGTTGGAAAGCCTGATCCAGCGCTCCGGCCGGCTGGAGACCAAGCTGGCTTTGGAAATTGTTTCCCAGGTAGCTGCCGGGCTGGAGGCGGTTCACGAACAGAAACTCGTCCACCGGGATATCAAACCAACTAACATCATGGTCCGCTTGAAGGACGAAGGCCGCGTAACGGCCAAAATTATCGACCTTGGGCTGGCCAAGGGAGCTGCCGAACCCGGTACTGAATCTGCTATCTCGACCCCTGGGGCCTTTGCCGGGACACCAGAGTTTGCCAGCCCAGAGCAGTTCGCGGGGATCCCGGTCGACATTCGTTCGGACCTGTATTCGCTGGGTATCACGCTCTGGGAAATGCTCACAGGCAGGGCTCCGTTCGCCGGCACTCCTGGTGAAGTGATGCATCAGCATCAGCACGCACCGGTACCGCTCGAACGACTCGAAGGAGTGCCGCAGCCAATTGTTGTTTTGCTTGAGGTGCTTCTGGAGAAAGATCCAGCGCGGCGCTTTCCGAACCCGACCGATCTTCTAAGGGTGGTCCCGGTGGTGATGCAAGCAGTGAAAGCGAGGCGCAACATAGCGCGTCAAAACCTACGCACGGCTTTTATGCAGAAGCATAGCCGTGGCCCCCAAAAATTGCCTGCAATCAGGGTGCCAAAACGAAGTATTGCCGTACTTCCATTTGATACTCTTAGCCACGCTAAGGGAAGCACCTACTTTGCCGACGGGATTCAGGACGAGATCCTATCCACTCTCGCCAAAGTCTCGCAGCTAAAAGTGATCAGCCGAACCTCGGTGATGACGTTTCGCCCCGCAGAAAATCGGAACCTGCGTTCGATTGCGCAGTCGCTTGGCGTCGCGAACGTGGTGGAGGGCACCGTGCGAAGAGACGGTAAGCATGTCCGGATTACAATCCGGCTTGTCAATGCCCGAATAGACGAAACGCTCTGGTCCGACACCTATGATCGGAACCTGACAGATATCTTTGCCATCCAGAGCGATATTGCACAAAACGTTGCCGCTAGGCTAACCGCGGAGTTATCGCCAAAGGAACAGAAGGAGCTTGAAGAAAAGCGCACCAAAGACATAGAGGCTTACGATCTGTATCTCCGAGCGAAGGAGATGATCTTTGTGCAAGATCTTGACGTTGAGTTTGAACCGGGAGACGAGCGCGAACGCCTCCTGAGCGCGATTAGACTGCTTGAGGAAGCTACCAAAAAGGATTCTCAATTTGCTCTCGCCTTCTGTCAAATCGCCAAAGCTAATGACGCTCTTTACTGGAGCAAAATTGATCAGACGCCGCACAGGCGCGCCCTGGCTGATCTGGCCTCGAAATCGCGACGCAGGTAGCTGCCGGACTGGCCGCAATCGACGAAAAGAATCTTGTCCACCGGGACATCAAGCCAACAAATATCATGGTGAGGCTGAAGGAGGGAGGCGCGGTAACGGCCAAAATCATCGATCTTGGTTTGGCGAAGACAGTAGACGCATCGGCTTCTGAAGCGGGCATTTCATCGCTTGGAGCATTTGCTGGGACACCCGAGTTTGCCAGTCCGGAGCAATTCGCGGGGGTTGGCGTGGACATCCGCTCGGATCTGTACTCGCTTGGCGTGACGCTTTGGGTGATGGTGACTGGCCAAACACCATTCCGAGGTACTTCCGCTGAGGTGATGTATCAGCATCAGCACGCGCCCTTACCGCTTGTGCGGCTCAAAGATGTTCCACAGCCGGTAGTAGTTCTTCTTGAGAAACTCCTTGAGAAAGATCCGGCACAGCGTTTCCAGACTCCAAACGAGCTGCTGAAGGCGATACCGACGATCACAGATGCTGTCGAGGCACCACGTGGGATCAGTCGTCAGAACCTGCAGAAGACGCCCTCTACCGCTTCGCGTGTCGAAACTCGCAAGCGGCCAACAAGACTAGGTCCAAAGAAGATTTCCATAGCCAGATTGTTTGTCTAGCAGAAGCCAGAACAGGGTTGCATGTTCGAGCCCTGGCGGGTGCATGCCTCAGCGTGAACGACTTACGCGGCGGGAAGACATGGTTGTTTTTCGGAACTATTGTGTGCCTTGACGAATCATTGCATTTTTAATATCTCTGCTTTTTTTTGACAATGCTCGATCGCCATTTCCGCCTGTCGGCAATGTATTTAGCCGTTATTTGGGCGGTCCACTCTCCAGAATGGCGAATGCGCGGTCTTTGTTTCATCGAGGCAACAAACTAGGAAACAGCAGCGTCATTTATGAAAGAGCGAACGGAGTCTGGTTTGGGATTAGTAACGTTCGGGCCGGTTAAGATAGTTAGCCTAGCTGGTCGTCGAAGGAATAGGTTGGCATGGGTCTGCGCGGCATTCGCTGTCGCTTGGATTTGGGGCTCCCGCCCCTGCGATGGCCAAATCGAAGTGGAGGCTTATATTCCTAACTTTGGTTCGAACAATGTTTCGGTGATCGATACTAACACAAACACGGTGGTTGGCTCACCCATTCCGGTGGGAATTAATCCTATCGGCGTTGCCCTAACTCCCGACGGCAGGTTTGTCTACGTTACGAACGTTTCCAGCAATACGATATCGGTGATTGACCACGCCACGAATACAGTGGTTGGTTCACCCATTCCGATTGGGGCCTCGCCTGTTGGCATTGCGGTAACTCCCGACGGCGGTTTTGCCTACGTTGCGAACGCTAACAGCAACACAGTCTCGGTGATTAACACGGCCACCAACACAGTGGTTGGCTCACCCATCCCGGTTGGAGCCCACCCTATTGGCATCGCCATAACTCCCGACAGTAGGTTTGCCTACGTCACGAACCAGATCAGCAACACGGTGTCGGTGATTAACACGGCCACCAACACAGTGGTGGGCTCACCTATTCCGGTGCAAAGTCAGCCTTCAGAAATTAACGTGACTCCGGACGGGCGGTTTGTCTACGTCACGAACGATGGTACCAACACGGTGTCGGTGATCAACACGGCCACCAACACGGTGGTTGGAACCATTACTGTAGGAGTGGCGCCGAATGCCATGGCCATAACCCCGAACGGCAACTTTGCCTACGTTCAGAACAGCGCAAGCGGTACGGTCTCGGTGATTAACACGACTACCAACACGGTGGTTGCCTCCATTCCGGTACCAATCAGGGCTAGTGCCGGCGGCATTGCAATAACTCCCAACGGCAGCTTTGCCTACGTCACGAACTTTTCTGTTAACACCGTGACGGTGATTGATACGGCAACCAACACGGTGGTTGGCTTACCCATTCCGGTGGGAACCAATCCTTTCGCTGAGGGTTCTTTTGTGGGCCCTAACATTATTGTGGCTGCCGGAGGTCCATTATCTATAGCCAATGATGCCGCGCTAACCCCTTTGGGCTTTGGACAGTTTGTGGATTTCAACGGAGGTACGCTGAGAACCACTGGAAGCCTGGTTACTACGCGGACGATTTCATTGCTCGCCCAGGGAGGGACGATCGATACGAACGGGTTTAATTCAATCTTGTCGGGCAACATCATCAATTCCGGCTCATTGACAAAGTTCGGCGCCGGGACGCTGACGCTCTCGGGCGCGAACAGCTATACGGGCGGCACAAATCTCATTGGTGGAATCCTGGCGGTAAACAGCGACGGCAATCTGGGGACCGGGGTGCTCAGCTTTAATGGCGGCACACTCGAAGCTTTGGGAGCCGGTGGAGGGATCACATCTGCCAAAGCGGTCACGCTCAATGCTGGGGGCGGCACGTTTTTGGCCGATACCAGCACCTCTTCGACCTTGAGCGGAACGATAAGCGGCATTGGCGCACTCAGCAAGAGTGGTTCCGGGACCCTGGTACTAACGGGCGTGAACACCTACAGCGGCGGCACAAGCTTCAACGGCGGCATTGTTGCTGTAAACAGCGACGGTAATCTGGGAACCGGGACGCTAAGCTTTAATGGCGGCATACTGGAAGCGCTTGCGGCTGGGGGCGGGATCACTTCAAGCAAAGCGGTAACGCTCGATGCCGGTGGCGGCACATTTTTGGCCGATACGGGCACCAGCTCGACATTGAGCGGAACGATCAGCGGCACTGGCTCACTGACCAAAAATGGCCCCGGGACACTGACACTCAGCGGGAACAACACTTACGGCGGCGCTACAAATGTAGCTGCTGGAACGCTACGGGCCGGATCATCGACAGCCTTAAGCGCCAGTTCAGCATTTACAGTTAACTCGGTACTGGATCTGAACGGATTCAGCAATTCGATTGGTTCGCTGTCCGGCACTGGAACAGTGACCAACAATGGTGCGGCGCCAGCAGTTTTGACTGTCGGTAACGACAATACCAATACTACCTTCGGTGGAATACTCAAAGATGGAACCAGTCTCCTCGGCCTCACGAAAATCGGCACGGGCACGTTAACCCTGACGGGGGCCAATACTTATTCGAATGGTACAACAATCAGTGCCGGCACGCTGCAGGTTGGTAATGCTGGAATGACCGGCAGCATCATCGGCAATGTTACAGACAACGGAGCCCTTGCGTTTAATCGCAGCGATACGGTGACTTTTGGTAACGTGATCAGCGGAACAGGTGCTTTGGTGCAGGCGGGCGGCGGAACGCTGATTCTGACCGGGAACAACACGTACAGCGGCGGCACGACGATCAATACAGGCACACTGCAGATCGGCAATGGGGGAACAATCGGCGACATCATCGGGAACGTTACCGATAACGGAACCTTGGCCTTCGACCGCAGCGGCGCTAAAAAGACATTCGGTGGCGTGATCAGCGGCAGTGGCAGCTTAATAAAGCTAGGCAGCGACATCCTGGAATTGACTGCCGACAACACCTATTCAGGCGGGATCACCATTGAGGATGGTATTCTGGTCGCAGGCGTACCGACTGCCGGGCAGGCAACATCTTTCGCACTCGGTAAAGGTGACGTTTTTCTACAGGCCGGCACCCTGCGTGCGCCAAGCCTGGACCCGCTGGTCATCAATGTCGGCGGCAATTACACACAAGCATCAGGCGGAACGCTGGCGCTCGGAGTCGCTGGCATCAACGGGGCGGATTATGATCACGTGCAGGTTGGAGCTAATGCAAGCTTGAACGGAACTTTGGCCGTAAGTTCCTCGAATAATTTCCACCCGGTCGCTGGAAATGTCTTCGGAGTCTTAGAGA
>Ga0213878_10000744_pt1 | contig 11811 bp, 8 predicted proteins | sample VelepicoBEBS_R02_FD_161053 | JGI IMG/M metagenome (GOLD analysis project Ga0213878, IMG submission 161053) | Vellozia epidendroides bulk soil microbial communities from rupestrian grasslands, the National Park of Serra do Cipo, Brazil - BS_R02 | ecosystem: Environmental > Terrestrial > Soil >... | reverse complement strand
TGAAATCGCGCTGCCAACCCGCGTTAGATTTATACTTGGGTACCCGGTAAGTTTCCAGCGCTCGATGCAGCCAATCGCCCCAGCCTTTGTCAGCGTGGCTATAGCTGATAAACGCCCAGTAGCGATAGTCCGCTGATTTTCCTAATCGGACGGCATCCGCCTCCTGAGCCGCTTCTGGCTTCAATACAACATGGCTTCCGCCGGAGGATCGGTAGGCTGTACTTGCACAGCCTTTAGCACCACTTTGGTTCGATCTCCGTTCGCCACGAACTCGGGTTGTCCAATCACTTTAACCCAGCTCATATCTGCAACCGAAACCGGCCCTTGCGCCTTTACCGGCACCGAGATTGGGCGCGCATCGGCTGCACAACAAACAATAAACATCCGGACAATCTTGAACTCGCTCTTATCAGCGCCCGGTAGATATTGTCCGATCACTTCTACCGTTTTTCCGGAAAACATTTTGCGCAGACTCTCCTCGGTCTCGCTGTACAAAAGGTCACTCACTTCCAAAGCAACGTTCCCGTCCTCCGCTCGTGGCAGATATTGCTCACTACTGTCGTCCTTTGAGTCTTTGCCCGCACCGTTCTGACTCGCCGTGTTCCCGCTGCCATCTTGCGGTAAAGGTGGCTCTGTCGAACTCGCGCTCGCGCTCTCATCCTTGTCCCCGCCCAACGCCTCCGAAGGAATGGCGGGTTGGTTTGGATCTTTCGCAGACGTTGCCTCCTTGGCCACGTTGCGCAATGGGAGCCCGCTTGCGTCTTGAACAAAGCCCCGATTTAAAATCGCTTGTTGATCGTAGCTGTCTTTGGAAAAGACAGTGCCCGCTATCAAGGGCACCGCGATCACTCCAAGAGCCGCCACCGCCCGAACCGGACTACGCGGATTGCTGTGAATACATTGCCCATCGACACAACAATCCATCGATTTCTTGGTAACGAGATAAATAGCGCCAGCAACGCAAAAACCGATACCGCCCGCAAGTTCCCACAGACGAAATTGCGGGTGCAAATACTGGTCGATACGTCCGTTGATGAAAAAAGCGATCAGCACGCCACCAAGGCCCAGCAACGTGATCCCGTTAAAAAATTTAGCCGCCCAAGTTCGCATATATGCCCGGCAAAAACGCGACGCAGAGTACTGCCACAATGATAAAAAGTCCAATCCCCAGCGCTACAACCGTACGTTTCTTTAGCAAAGCGCTGTACAGAAAAAGGAGCTTAAAATCGAACATCGGTCCGAAAATGAGAAACGCCATCCGGGCTGGGATCGGGAACGATGTAAAGGTGGCCGCGATAAAAGCATCCGACGTACTGCACAAGGTCAGAACTCCGGCTATCAGCATCATGGCAACGACTGAGAGGATCGGGCTCGAGGCCAACGGCAATATGATCCGTTGATCGACCGCGGTATTAAAAACGGAGGCGACCGCCGCACCGATCATGAAGTAGATGGCCGTGTCGATAAAGTCATCACTCGCCAATTGGATCGCGCCAATCACGCGTTGTATGACGGTCACATCGCGGCTAGCGTCGGGTGCATCCGGCATCGCCGCTATGCTTAACGCCGCTCGACGCCGAGACCTGCTGGGAAGTGCTTTGCCCCCTAATAGTCGCGCCGGATCCAGTCGGGAGACGGATAGCCCGACCACCACCGCCACCAAGTAACCGCTAATTAACCGGACAGCAGTATTCAACTCCGGGTGCTGCCCTCGGAAAGCTGCATAAGTGCTGATCGCGACCAACGGGTTAACGATAGGCGAGGCCAGCATATAGGTCAGGCCGCAAGACAACGGGAGCCCTTTGTCCAACAGACGCCGGACTACCGGCACCACGCCGCATTCGCAAACCGGAAAGATGAGGCCCAAGAGACCGCTAACCAATGTCGCCAGGAAACGGTTCTTCGGCAAAAACCGAGTGATGATCCGGGAAGGAACAAACGCCGCGATAAATCCCGAGACCAATGATCCCACCAAGACAAACGGCAGCCCTTCAAACGCTAGAGCCAGGAACGAAAACCAAAAGTTCTGCCAACTGAAATGAAACCAATTCATTCAACGAACCGCGAATGGACGCCAATGTACGCGAATAAAGACCGAAGAGAAAAACCTTCAACCGCAGATGGACGCAGATTTACGCAGATGAAGAAAAAGGATTCAAACCGATACCGCAGAAGTTGAACCGTTCCTCTCGAAGAACGCAGTTCAAAGAGGTTTAATATCCGCAGATTACACAGATTACGCAGATTTCGGCCCTGGGCTCCGCTGCTGCCGCAGGTTACGTAGAGCGCGACCGAGCCAGAAAGATTTTTTTGCCGATAAGCCATCACCAAGCCCAAAAATAGAATCTGCGTAATCTGTGTAATCTGCGGATATTAACCTCTTCAAAAGTGTTGCTCGACGCGTACACTTCAATAGCCCCTATCCCATCTGCGTCGATCTGCGGTTACACGTTACACTTCTTCTCTCCGGACGTCTCCTCGCATCCATTCGTGGTTCTAGTCTCCCGTCCAGCCGCGGATAAAGCTTTCGATTAGGCTGGGCAAGTCCTTGCTGTAGCCGCCTTCTAAAACCGCAGCCACGGGAATATTGATTTCGCGCAGCCAGGAACCGAACCGATGAAAATGTTCGGCCTCGAGGCGTAAGTTGGTTATTGGATCGTTCACATAGGCATCGAAGCCGGCGGACACCAGCAACAAGTCTGGTCGAAAAGCCACCAAGCGGTCGAGCGCCTCTTTGACTTTACCAGCGTGCACTTCGCCATCTGCCATCGGCGGAACCGGCAAGTTGAGAACATTCTCGAAAGAATGGATACCTGTCCCCGGATACCCGGGATACTGATGAATTGACGCGAACAAAATCCGTTGGTCCCCGGCCACAATAGCTTCAGTGCCATTGCCATGATGGGCATCAAAGTCCCAGATCGCCACCCGTTCGCATCCGTCACTAAGGGCGTTCAGAGCGGCTATCGCGATCGAGTTCAAGTAACAAAAGCCCATGGCTTGAGCTCGTTTCGCATGATGCCCCGGCGGCCGGAGAAGGGAAAAAGCCGGCTCACCCTGTCTAGCTGACTTCATTGCCAGCAAAGCGCCGCCGGCCGCGCGACGCGCGTGTTGATCGATCTCCGGAAAATAGGGCGTATCCAGATCAAAATCGACCGGCTGACGCAGCCTGGCTAGATGCGCTTCATCGTGCGCCAGCAGTAGAGTCTTATCGTCTGCGATAAACGGACGTTCCCAAACCAGTTGAGGTAGAACCTTCCGAAGATGCGGCACCGTACTTAGTAAGCGTTCCGGCCGTTCCGGATGCTCGCTGCTTCCATATTGCGTTGCGACCTCATCAAAAATTATCTTCATGGTTTTAAGGGTCGGACAAATTTCAAGGCCGTCTCGGTTGGCGAGAACGAAACCACCTTAACATCTTTGAGCCCGGCTGCTCGTCCCGCCAGAATAACCGCGGATTCCGGAATCTGGGATTGCCCTTTTGGGTAAATAATCCAAAGCGCGCCCCGTTCTTTTAACCGCGCAATGAGAGCAGAAATTCTCTCGAGTTCGCTCGCCTGCTCGACTCCGAAGAAGACAAGGTCACATTCGCTTTTGCTTCTTGTCGACGCGACCTTCGCCTCTGATTTCGTGAGTTCACTCCGGAACTGGGTGTCCCGAAGATTAATCAGCGCGACGTGGTGCCCAGGCTTAAGCCCGAGCTTCTCGCCTCGTGATTTCGGATGCAGGATCTTGTCCGCCCAAACCACCGCCTTTTCGCCTAATTCAAGCCATAGCTCGCCTTCTGGACCGCTCAAGCGTAGAACTCCGTTCTGAGCCACAACTCTGTCCAAATCACGAAACAAGATTTTGCAGCGAAACCCACCTCGAAACAGGACATGATCCGATTCTAATAAAGCTTTCCCCTCACTATCCCGATTTCCAAAACGTGCCCGACAGTTAATCTCGTAACCCATTTTGCTTAGCACTGTTCGATCGCATGATCAGTGAACCTTTTCTTATGCCGGTTGTCCAACCACCAACCGCTTCACTGCAAACCTGATCCCTAGAAGTTAAACCCCAAAACTCGGAGCTTATAACTGTTTTGAGCCATCACTTGCGCGGTTTTCAGTGTCGGTCTTCATTGCACCCTTACGCCAATCGGCCTCCCGGGCCACGCCCTAGTGTATGAAGAAGCAGCTTATTGTCCTTTCCATTAGCATGTCTACTTGCTCGCTCGCACCCGCCGAACCCGCCCCTCTGATTCCCCTACGCGATTTCTTTCGCAATCCGACTACAACTTTCTATCAAGTCTCTCCGTCGGGGGACTATCTCGCTTTCCTGCGCCCGTACGAGAGTCGTCTAAACGTTTGGATTCAACCTCGCAAAGGCGGTGAACCGCAGAGAGTGACCGGCGTGACTGACCGGGATATCACGGCCTATTTTTGGAAGACCGACAACTATATCCTCTTTATTCGCGATTCGGGCGGAGACGAAAATTTTCATCTCTATGTGGCAGACCGGGAAGGGAAAAACGTACGCGATCTGACTCCTTTCGAAAAAGTGCAGGTTCGGATGATCGACGATCTGCCTCTCAACCCAAAGGAGGTGATCATTGGCCTAAACCGGCGAAACAAGGAGATCTTTGACGCCTATCGTCTCAACGTCGAAACCGGCGATTTGCAGATGGCGGCGGAAAACCCTGGAAATATCTCGGACTGGGTCACCGATCATGATGGCAAGATCCGGGCCGCCAGCACAACTGACGGCGTTAACACCAGTTTGCTGTACCGAAAGTCGGAGAGTGATCCGTGGAAAAACGTTCTCACCACGGATTTCAAGGAGGCTTTCACTCCTGAGTTTTTCACTTTTGATAACCAGCGCCTTTACGGGACCTCGAATCTCGACCGGGACAAAACTGCAGTTGTTGAGCTGGATCCAGCGACCGGCAAGGAAACCAAAGTGATCTTTGAACACCCGGACGTGGATGTGACCTCTCTTAGTTATTCGCGAAAACGTAAAGTTTTAACCGAGACCGCTTACACAACTTGGCGAACCGAGCATCATTTCTTCGACCCGCAATCGGAACAGTTGTTCGAAGATCTCAAACAAAAGCTCCCAGGTTATGAAGTCTTCATTATCTCCGGGAATGATGACGAGAATGTGTTTGTGGTGCGCACGATGAGTGACCGCTCAATGGGCGCCTTCTATTTATACGACGCGAAGTCTAAAGAACTGACCAAGCTCGCCGACCGCGCACCCTGGCTGCACGAAGATGATCTCTGTGAGATGAAGCCGATCGATTACCAGGCTCGGGATGGGGTTACCGTCCATGGCTATCTAACTCTTCCCAACGGTCGAGAATCTAAGAATCTACCGGTTGTGGTGAATCCACACGGCGGCCCCTGGGCACGCGATACCTGGATGTTCAATCCTGAGGTCCAGTTTCTGGCCAACCGTGGCTATGCGGTCTTGCAAATGAATTTTCGCGGTTCTGTTGGCTACGGCCGCAAATTCTGGGAGCTAGGCTTTAAGGAATGGGGCGGCACCATGCAGGATGATATCACCGACGGGGTGAACTGGCTGATCAAACAAGGAATCGCTGATCCGAAGCGGGTGGCGATTTATGGAGGAAGCTATGGCGGTTATGCCGTACTGGAAGGCTTGGTCAAAGAACCGAAACTTTTTGCGGCCGGCGTCGACTACGTTGGGGTCTCAAACCTGTTCACTTTCATGCAGACGATCCCACCCTATTGGAAACCGTTCCTGGATATGACCTATGAGATGGTGGGTCACCCAGATAAAGACAAGGCTTGGTTCCAGGAACATTCACCCGCGCTGAACGCCGATCGAATTGAGACTCCCCTCCTCGTGGCCCAAGGCGCGCAAGACCCGCGCGTCAATATCAACGAATCAAACCAGATCGTGGAGGCGCTGCGAAAACGCGGCGTTCAAGTGGAATACATGGTCAAAGAGAATGAGGGGCACGGCTTTCATAACGAAGAAAACCGATTCGATTTCTACACGGCGATGGAAAAATTCCTGGCGGAACACCTGAAACCGGAGGTGGCCAAAGGGTAAGCAGCCACGCTGAGCGTTGTAGCTGCCGCCTAGGGGACACATGGGACCAATGGAACCACGACCAACGACCACGCCGGGAAACCTATTGTCTATCTGTAAAATGAATTCTCACTCACATTCCTTCACATGGCCGTCAACGAAGCAGCAGCCGTCTGCTGCGCTCCGCGATGCTCAACGAAGCCAAGGTGCCTTTCCCTTCTCACGTCTCACCTCTCACGTCTCACTTCTCACCGCGGCAGTTCTCACCGCGGCCGTTTTGCTGCTCGCGAATCCGGCTTCGGCTGGAGACAGCATTCCCCCAAAGCTCCCGCTTCAGGACTTCTTTCGTAACCCACAAGCTGCTGGCTATACCCTCTCTGACGACGGTAAATTTCTGGCGTTTCTGGCGCCATGGCAGGACCGTCTAAACGTTTGGGTTCAAAGCGCGACCGGGGGCGAAGCCAAGCGTCTGACGGACGTCACTGACCGAGATCTCGCTGGTGTATCCTGGAAAGGTAATGACACGGTTTTGTTCGAGAAAGACAGCGGCGGAGATGAGAACTATCATCTCTTTGCGGTCGCCCGGACAGGCGGTGAGCCGCGCGATCTAACCCCGTTTCCGGGAGTAAGAGTCTCTATTATTGACGATCTACAGGACGATCCGACTCACGTCCTGATCCAGACAAACCAAAGAAACAAAGAGGTGTTCGACGCCTACCGGCTCGACGTTGTAACCGGTAAATCGGAGTTAGTGGCGCAAAACCCTGGAAACATCAGTTCCTGGATCACTGATTGGCAGGGCCGGATTCGGGCCGCTACCACCACCGACGGCGTCAATACCAGTCTGCTCTATCGAAAGAAAGAACAAGACTCCTGGAAAACTGTTCTCACCACAAATTTTCGGGAGAGCTTCGATCCCGAGCTCTTCACTTTCGATAACAAAGATTTGTACGGTGTTTCCAACATCGGTCGCGACAAAGCCGCAGCCGTTGAGCTCGACCCCGAGACCGGCAAAGAGGTCCGGGTCATCTATGAGAACCCCGAAGTCGACGTTTCTCACATCGCTTATTCCCGTAAACGGAAGGTGTTGACCTTTGTCACTTACGTCGACTGGAAAGCCGAAATGGCGTTCCTCGATGACCAAACGGAGAATGCCTACAAGAAGCTCCGTAGCCAATTGCCGGGCTACGAAGTGGGACGGGTCAGCGCGGATCTAGACGAAGAGAACTATGTGGTTCGCACCAGCGGCGACCGGACACTGGGTTCCTATTATCTTTTCAACGTCAGCTCAGGTGATTTGCGAAAGTTGGGCGATTTGGGGCCCTGGATAAAAGAGGATCAAATGGCAGAAATGAAGCCCGTCGAGTATCAGGCTCGGGACGGAGTAAAAATCCACGGGTATCTAACCTTGCCCAAGGGGCGCGACCCAAAACATCTGCCGGTGATTGTCAACCCGCATGGCGGGCCATGGGCTCGGGACGAATGGGGGTTTGATCCTGAGGTGCAATTTCTGGCGAACCGAGGATATGTCGTGTTCCAACCGAACTATCGTGGATCGACCGGGTACGGTAGGAAGTTCTGGGAATTGAGCTTCAAACAATGGGGAGGCTCGATGCAGGACGATGTGACGGATGGTACCAAGTGGTTGATACAACAGGGAATTGCCGATCCTGGCCGGGTTGCCATCTACGGGGCCAGCTACGGCGGGTACGCGGTACTTGAGGCCTTAGTTAAAGAGCCCGCTCTTTACGCAGCCGGCGTTGATTACGTCGGAGTTTCTAACCTGTTGACTTTCTTGGACACGATTCCGCCTTATTGGAAACAGGAGCTCGACATGATGCACGCCATGATCGGCGACCCGGAGAAGGACCGAACCTGGCTATCAGACCATTCCCCGGCGCTGAACGCCAGTAAGATCCAGAAGCCGCTATTCGTCGCCCAAGGCGCAAACGACCCGAGAGTAAACATCAACGAGTCGAACCAAATCGTCTCGGCGTTGCGAAAGCGCGGGATCACCGTCGAATACATGGTCAAACAGAACGAAGGACATGGTTTCCACAATCAGGAGAACCAGTTCGATTTTTATAGCGCGATGGAAAAGTTCCTGGATCAGCACCTGAGCCAGCCGGCTCAAAATACGGCGTCGCGGTAGGAACCGTGGAGCGCTGCCTCGCTTGCGAGGCCGATTCGTCCGGAACATAGAGTTTCAGTAAGGGATAGCCCTGCTCATCCGCGTGTCAGCGCGCATTTGAACGAACGGATGTACAGGGCGGTACAAATTCGTTTAACGGCGTTGACTACTAACACTCCGAAGGCAATAAGGGACGGCATGCGAGGCATCAGTTTGGTCCTTTTCGTTTCCCTCATCATCTCAATTACCCGGTTAGCGGCACAAACACCAACTCCCAGCAGCACTCCTTCTCTGCCAATCTCTATTCAAGTTGATGCGACCGAGGTGGCCAGAAAGCTGTTGCACTCGCATCTCAGCATACCGGTCACACCGGGTGCCCTCACCCTGTATTACCCGAAATGGATCCCGGGAGAACATGCTCCTACCGGCCCAATCGATAGCGTGGTCGGCATGAAATTCACCGTAAATGGTCAACCAATTCCCTGGAGACGCGATTTGGTCGATCTGTATGCGTTCCATTGTGAGATACCCGCTGGCGCCTCGCATTTAGAGATCGATCTGGAATTCGCCATGCCGGTCGAGCCGGCTGTATTCTCCACTGAAGCAGCCGCGTCCGCCAAGCTGGCAATGATCAATTGGTATGAGTTGCTTCTCTACCCGGCAGGTTTCAATACCAACGATCTCACATTCCGAGCCGAGTTGAAGTTGCCACAACAGTGGCGATTCGGCACTGCACTCCCGGTTCTAGAGAACGGGGATCCGATTCGGTTCCGTCCAGTGTCACTGACCACGCTAGCCGATTCTCCACTGGTTGCTGGTCTTTACTACCGGCATATCCGACTCGCCACCAACGCGCCGACCAACGAAATGGACATCGTCGCGGACAGTCCGGAGGCGTTGGCGTTACCTGATGAGAAAGTTACCCAATACCAACATCTGGTAACGGAGGCCGCTGCTCTTTTTTCCGCCACCCATTACGAACACTATCATTTCCTCGTTTCCCTTAGTGACCATACCTTCCACGACGGCATTGAACATCATGAGTCCAGCCTGAACGCCAGCCGCGAAGATGCGTTCACCGATAAAGATCAATTGGATGCCGCGTCTGACTTGTTGCCCCACGAATTCGTCCACTCTTGGAACGGCAAATACAGGCGGCCGGCTGATCTGGCCACTCCGGATTTCCAGAAGCCGATGCTAGACGATCTGCTATGGGTCTACGAGGGACTAACCGAATACCTCGGTAGTTTTGTTCTAACGGCGCGCTCCGGTCTACGGTCCTCTGAATTATCGAGAGACTTCCTGGCCTCCGATGCCGCGGAGTTAGACACGAAAAGCGGCCGGCAATGGCGCTCCTTGCAGGATACCGCGGATGATGCATCTCACCTTTATTCCGCTGACGATGAATGGGATGATCGGCGCCGCGCCGTTGATTTCTATCCCGAGGGCGTACTGCTCTGGCTGGAAGCAGACACGATCATTCGCCAACAAACGAATGGTCAACGCTCCATCGACGATTTTTGCCACGCTTTCCACGGTGGCCAGAGCGGTCCTCCCATCCTGAAAACGTACACATTCGATGAAGTGATCCAGACGCTCAATTCCGTAGCTCCTTATGATTGGCGTAACTTTTGGCTCGCGCGCTTACGCTCGACCTCCGCGCACGCACCGTTGAATGGAATCGAAGCCGCGGGATGGAAACTGGTCTACTCCGACAAACGAAACCTTCCCCTGGATATCGGCGCTAAAGAAAAGAAACGCTGCAATGAACGCTTTTCCATCGGTCTGCTCTTGGATGAAGACGGCACTATCGTTGACGTCGTTGCCAATAGCCCGGCCGACGTCGCTAAGTTAGCCCCGAGCATGAAAATCGTAGCGGTAAATTCACGCGCGTTTTCTGTGGATCGTCTGCGCGAAGCAATCAAAGGGACGGCTCACCCAGAAACGCCTCCTATCGAATTGATCGTGACCAACTCGGATTATTACGAGATGGTGCACATTGATTACCATGGCGGCTTGCGCTATCCGCACTTGGAGCGAATCGAGGCTCAACCCGATCTGCTCGGGTCCATTCTAGCGCCGCACGCCAAGTGAAGACGGAAGGATCCAGGAGCCAGAATCCAGGAGTCAGGAGATCAGGGGTTCGGGGCACGATGCCTGCATGGCGAGCACATGCCGAACGGCGCCCTGCACTTTTTCGTCTTTAACGCGACCCCTGGCCTTCTGGCTCCTGGATCCCCGCTCCCGGCTCCTCTTCTCTGGCGCCGTTAAGACGCAAAACTGTCGAGGCCACAACAAAAAGTCCGCAGGCCAGTGAGACAAGGGCGAACGGAAGCGTTGTCCGGCTCGAAATGAACCCCACCAGAGGTGGACCAATCAAAAATCCGAAGTAGCCAGTAGCAAAAACCGACGAGGTCGCTTGCTCGATCCCGCCCCCGGCACGCTTGGCAGCCAACGAGAAAAGCAAAGGCACCAGGTTGGCGATCCCGAAACCGGCTAAACCAAAGGCGCCGATGCTGATCCAGGCAGTCGGAGCCAACGCCGCGATGCCCATACAGATCCCGGAGACGACGGCGCTCCCGACGATCACGGTTTTGTGTCCAAAACTCCTCGCTAAAGGGTCGCCGGCGAACCTGCCAATAGTCATGAACAGCGCGAATGCGTTGTAGCCAAATACCGTCATGTATTCGCTGACGTGATAACTCGTGCGGAGATGAACGCCGGCCCAGTCCGCCACAGCCCCTTCAGTCATCATCACCAGCAGGCAGAGCAAGCCGAACACCGCCAAGATCCCCCTCGGGAAACTTAAAACCGGAGCACTGTTGATCCCCGGCTCTGTCCGGAGTAGGCCGCGACGCGCAAACAAAGTGAGTGAGAGACCAACCAGAGCAATCAAAGGCAAATGCGCCCAAGTCCAAGCCGGAGCCGCCAGAAACACACTGCCGCACAACGAGCCGCACCAGCAGCTTAGGCTCCAGAAGGCATGAAACGAGGACATTACCGGCTTCCTAACCAGGCCTTCGTAGGATGCGGCCTGACTGTTCATCGCAATGTCCATTAATCCGTTACAAGCTCCCAGAAGCAGCAATGAAATCGCCAGGGACCAAAAGCTCGTAGCGATCCCAGGCCCGATCAGGGAAAGCGAGAGAAAGGTCCCAGATAAAATTGCTATCTTGCGCGATCCAAACCTCGACATGATCCAGCCGCTGATCCACATGGTGCCCAGCGCCCCCATCCCGGCACAGAGCAGCGCCAGGCCCAGCATCTGATCGTTGAGCTCCAAGCGTTCTTTCAAGAGGGGGATATGGGCAATCCAGCTCGACATCCCCAGCCCATTCGCCACAAAGAGCGCAACCGTCGCAACACGAATAGAACGATGCTTATCCAAATCAAAAAAGTTCCGTTTTAGGTTATGAAGTCCGTTTGTTCCCACTTATCGGACCAGCCCTTAGCAATCGACCAGCGGAAGAGTTGCTCGCTGATCTGCGCATCTTCCGCCTTTGCTATCTGCTATCTGCTATCTGCTATTTCGGTCGGGCATATACCGGACCGCCGCTCAGGTTACGCAAACGCCATCGATTCGCAGCTGTTCAATTTCTTTCGCGTCTGCTTCCGACTCGACGAACGCGTTGGTAAGGATC
>Ga0213878_10000743_pt1 | contig 11845 bp, 12 predicted proteins | sample VelepicoBEBS_R02_FD_161053 | JGI IMG/M metagenome (GOLD analysis project Ga0213878, IMG submission 161053) | Vellozia epidendroides bulk soil microbial communities from rupestrian grasslands, the National Park of Serra do Cipo, Brazil - BS_R02 | ecosystem: Environmental > Terrestrial > Soil >... | reverse complement strand
ACACGCCGCTTGAGCCCGCCCCAACCTCATGTACGGTTGTGCCGATCCGATGAAGGTCGAAAACCTCCGCAGTCCTTACGTCAAAACCGGCGAGCTTTACTATTTTGCTCGAATGATCGATAAAATCCGGCTTCACGCCGGCAACCTTCTACCCGCCGAATATCAACGGGTGTTGGGTCTGGGTTTCGATGGGAGAACCTGCCGATTTCTCCGGGTGGACTACAAAGAATTCGCCGAGCGCGCTCTCCAGGGGGGCACCGATGAAGAACTGTTGCAATGGTGCTTTACTCGCGGGCGCACACCCACTGATGAGGAAATCGCCATGTGGAACGATTGGGTGCGAAAGAAAGGCTGGCGCGATGAGACTTCCGCTCGCTTAAAAACAAGGCTAAAGGAAAGCGGCTTCGAGAATAGGACCGATATTGACACCATGTTCGATTATCTCGACCTGGATGAAGGTCGCGACCCACGTCACCGCACCTGGGACTACAACGGAGAACAAGAATGAAAGAAGAAATGATTCTGGTAGTTCGGCGAGCGCTCTTTGATTCGCTCGGGACATTCCAAGGTTTCTCATCCAGCGTGGATCATTACCTTCCCGCGCTCCTCGATCGAGAGAACAACTTTTTCGCTCCGCGTTCGTCGGCTGAGACTGACCCGAGCCTGAAACAAATCATCCCTTATGCGCTGATCGTAGCAGGCGGCCAAATCCTACGATATCGACGTGGAAAGAGCTCGGGTGAACAACGGCTGGTGGCCAAGTACTCTATTGGCATCGGCGGCCATATGAACGATCAGGACGAAGGTTTATTCGCGCTGGATCACCAGGCGTATCTAGCCGGCGTCCAACGGGAGATTGATGAGGAGGTCCAAATCCCAGCGCCGCGGTCGCATCGGATTGTTGGGTTGATCAACGACGATTCGACCGAGGTCGGACAAGTCCACCTGGGGGTCGTCCACGTCGTGCAACTGGATGCGCCTGAAGCCGTAAAGCGCGAAAGCGCGATCACCCAGGTCGAGTTCCTGGCGCCAGCCCAATTACGAGCCGAAGGCGAGTTGCTTGAGGGCTGGTCGCAGATCTGCCTGGATCATCTCGAGGAAATACTGGGAGCGTAGGGGCACGGTAGGGACGAGCTCCTGCTCGTCCGACGGTTGGTGGAAGACCAGTAAGCGGATACCGGACCCCCGGAATGAGCAGGAGCTCATCCCTACCGAAATCGTCACGACGCCGCGTTCCACCTCGTCCCAGACAAAAACTGCACAAGCCGTTCGCTCTTTGGCCGCCCCAGGACTTCATCTGGCGGCCCTTCTTCCTCGATTTTGCCTTCAGACAAAAACACGACCCGATTCGAAACATGGCGCGCGAAATTTATCTCATGAGTCACGATGATCATGGTACGGCCTTCGGTGGCCAGCGCCTGGATTACCTTGAGCACTTCGCCAACCAACTCAGGATCCAACGCGGAAGTCGGTTCATCGAATAACATCACTTCCGGATCCATGGTAAGCGCTCTGGCGATGGCAACACGTTGTTGTTGGCCTCCGGAAAGTTGCGCTGGATATTTTTGCTCCACGTCGGTATTCAGGCCGACCTTCGCCAAATTCGCGCGCGCTTTTGTTATCGCTTCCGGCTTCGGGACTTTTTTCACGTGCACCGGCGCCTCAATAATGTTCTGCAACACGTTCAGGTGTGACCAGAGATTGAAACTTTGAAACACCATCGACACCTTCATCCGCAGCTGTTGTAACGCTTTCCGGTTTTCTGCTCTTAACATTCCGTGTTTGCCCGGCCGGAGTTTTATCTCCTGATCATCTAACCAAATGGCCCCTTGGTTCGGTTGCTCCAGTAGGTTGATGCAACGCAGAAAGGTGCTTTTGCCGGAGCCGCTAGATCCGAGAATGCTAATCACGTCACCTGGACGAGCCGCCAAGCTAACCCCTTTCAGCACTTCCGTTGCCCCATAACGCTTATGGATATTTTCAACCGCCAATTTGTTCATGCATCAGGAGTCGAATCGACGTTATGTCGTCGGCAGGTGCTTCAGCCATTTCTGTTCCGCTTTTCGGAACAACGAAATAAAAGTCAGCGATAAGCAAGCATAGAGAATCGCGGCAATACCAAAGGCGGGAAACGGCAGATAATAATCCGCGTAGGCGTCTCGAGCCACCTTGAGAATGTCCGGAACGGTCGCCGTGAAAGCCAGGCTGGTGGCGTGTAACATCAGAATCACTTCGTTGCTATAGGCCGGTAAAGCCCGGCGCAAAGCCGAGGGCAAAATAATCCGGAGATAGAGACTGGATCCAGCCAGCCCGAGAGAACGAGCTGCTTCCACTTCACCGCGAGGGGTGGCTTTCACCGCACCGGTTAGTAATTCGGTAGTATACGCGCACGTGTTTACGGTGAAGGCGAGAATGGTGCAATTTAGCGCATCCTTGAAGAAAGGGCCGAGACCGGGCGTGTTTCTAACAAAATCGAGCCCGTAAATAGCGGAATAAATTATCAATAACTGGATGTACAGCGGTGTTCCCCGGAACACGAACGTGAAGAGCCAGATCGGCCAACGCATCCACAACGGTCCAGCAGCTCTGCCAACTGAGAGAGGCAAGGCAAGAGCGAACCCCATCACGCAAGAAGCGACGGTCAACCATAAGGTCATAGCCAAACCGGAGATATGGTTCGGCGAACCCCACAGGAACGGCTGCCAATACTGTTTGATCAGGTCAATCATCGAGCCATTCGCTCGAAGCCAGCAGCGTAGCGCTTTTCGAGGTAACTAAACACAAAGTTAGACAGGGTCGTCAAGACCAGGTAAAGCAGCGCTGCCGCCGAAAGATAGAAAAGCACCTGCGCTCCACCGGGCCAGCTTGAGCCTTTGATGGCCGCCTGCGCGGCATAAATGACTTCATGCAGATTGATAATGGAGACCAGAGCGGTGGCTTTGAGAATGACTTGCCAATTGTTGCTGATACCGGGCAGGGCAAACCGCATCATCTGTGGAAACAAGATTCGCGAGAAGGATTGCCACCGAGTCAAGCCGAACGCGGCGGCAGCTTCCAATTGGCCTCGAGGAACTGCTTTCACCGCGCCACGAATTGTCTCGGTAAAATAAGCGCCGTAGATGAAGCCTAGAACAGAGACGCCAGCGAGAAACGGATCGATGTCAATCTGTGGCTGCCCCAAAAAATCGGTGATCGCGTTTACGCAGTTTTGGACGCTGTAATACATGAGGAGCATCAGCACCAGATCCGGAACTGCACGGATCAAAGTCGTATATGCCGAGCCGGCCATGGCGAACCAACGATTCGACGAGAGCTTCGCGGCTGCACCAATCAGCCCGAGAACGAAAGCGATTAAAAGGGAAACGGTGCCCACCTCAATGGTCACAACGATCCCGGCCAAGAGTTGGTGCAGATATCCGCTCATTCGGCGTTCGGCGTTTGGGGTTTGGCGTTCGGCGTTTGGCGGAAACAGGGTTTCCAGTAACGAACGCCAAATCCTGAACTAGCCTCAGAAAGCCCGCAACCCAACGCACCAACCGGCGCGCGCCGAACGCCAAACGCCGAACGCCGAACACTGAACGCTACCCGCCGAACGGGACTATTTTGGAGCAACATCAAAATCGAAATACTTTTTCTCCAGGGTCTGGTAAGTACCGTCCTGGTGAATCTCTTGGAGGGCCTTATTTAAAGCGGTTTTTAAATCCTGATCGGATTTCCGCAAACCTATGGCCGCTCCTTTCCCCAGAATCTCGTCATCAACCACCTCCGGCCCGGCAAAACCGAAGCCTTGGCCTTGCGGGCTCTTCAAGAAGCCTTGCTGGGCCTGAATTTCGTCCTGGAGCGCCGAGTCGAGTCTGCCGGACCTGAGGTCCGCGTACACTTCGTCCTGATTCTGATAAGAGACAATATTAACGCCCTTGGGTTCCCAGTACATCTTAGCGTAGGTTTCCTGGACCGTTCCTTGTTCGACTCCGACTGATTTTCCTTTAAGCGACTCTGGGGTCGGCAAAAGATCTGACCCGGTTTTCGCCACCATTCTGGTCGGCGTGTCAAAAAGAGCATCGGTAAAATCGATCTGGCGTTTTCTTTTCTCCGTCACCGCCAGCGACGAAAGAATGCCGTCGATTTTGCGTGCTTGCAGAGCTGGGATCATTCCGTCGAAATCGTTCTCCACCCAGACCGCTTTAGCGCCGATCTTGGCGCAAAGCGCGTTACCGAGATCGATATCGAAACCAACTAATTCGCCGCTCGGCGCTTTCGACTCAAATGGAGCGTAACTAGCATCCACACCGAACCGAACGGTTTTCCAGTCTTTTGCCGGGGAAAGCGAACACAAAAAGAGAAGCAGTGGGAGGACCCAAAGGAGACGGTTTTTCATTAAATCAGCCGGAAAACGGCAACGCCGAACTATTTCTATTAGAGCGCCAACTGCAAGGAGAATGATCCGGCAGCAAATTGCCTGCTTTGATGGGACTTCCGTCCCGGAGGGACTAAATGAAGGTAGCTTGGCACGAAGTGCCTGGAATGCGCACAACAATGATCCCGTGCGGTAGGTACGGTATGGTCTGGCACTGAGGTCCCTTGCTATCGAGCGGCGAAAATCGTGTTGCCGAATCACACCGTGCCCTACGGGACGGATCTCCATATCGTGCGCTTCCAGGCACTTCGTTCCAGGCTACCTTCATTCCATCCCTCTGGGACGAGCGCTGTTTCAAACCACTTCTTCCCTATACGGCATGCCGTCCTGGGCCCCGGAGCGGGTCGTTTTCAATGATGCGGCTTTGACTGCTCGCTGAACTGCGTTGTCCAGGCTAAGGCCTTCCGCAATACCGACTCCAAGCCATCCTACAAAACAATCACCGGCTCCGGTGGTATCAACGGGCACAACCTTGGTTGCGGGCACGAAACCACGCTTTCCCTCAGCAAAACTGACAAACTTTGCGCCGGCAGCTCCTAGAGTTACCACCACCGCCCGGCACCCCTTCTTCTCGAACCAGCCGAGGGCGGCATCGATATCTTCTTCTCCGCTAAGGCTCCGAGCTTCGTGTTCATTCACCACCAAAACATTTATTCGTCGATAGAGAGCGTTTGATAATGGTCTTGTAGGCGCCGGGTTGAGGATGAATTGTTTACCTAACTCACTACAAATTTCGGCAACGGCGTGGACCGCTTCGTCCTTGATCTCTAGCTGTGAAATCACCACATCCGCCGCCTCAAACGCCGCATGCGCAGCAGAAATCATGGCTGGATCGACTGATTCATTCGCGGACTTGGCAACCGCGATCAGGTTATCGCGCGTGACTCCGTCCACCAGGATCAAGGCAACGCCGCTAGGGGCGTCTGTGACCCGTTGAAAATGGTCAACTCGGATGCCCTCTTTCGCAAGACGGTCCCGGGCGCCGTCACCAAAACTGTCATTCCCATAGGCACCAAGAAAAGTTACGTCTCCGCCCGCTCTCGCCGCGGCGACGGCCTGGTTGGCGCCCTTACCTCCTCCGAAAGTTTTGAATTCACCTCCCAGAACGGTCTCTCCTGGTTTCGGCAGGCGCTCGCAGAAGACCACAAGGTCAGTGTTGGAAGAGCCAGCGACAAGTACTCGTGGTTTGGAGGATCCAGTTGGTGATGACATGGGTAGCCATAAAGAAACTGTTTATTAGATATTCTCCAGTAAATGATTACTGCAAAAGAGGTTGTCGCCGAGGTAGAAAAGGAGATTCTATCGGCCCGTTCGTCCACTGTCCCGGTCCTAAGGGCGATCCGAAAAACCATTTCACGAAAGATCAACCTTTTGGATCGCCAGATCGTGATTGAAGCTGCGCTGGCCCTGATTTCGCGAAAAAGAGTTCATCGATTCATCCCTTACGAGATCGTTCAAAACCATCCCGGCGCGATGGAAGGTATTTCGTGGGCAGAAATCGAACAACTCGGCGAAGGCATGGCGAGCTGGAGCGAGGTCGATAGTTTTGGATGCTTTGTGTCCGGACCCGCTTGGGCAGCAGAACGCATCCGCGATGCGAAAGTAAAAGGTTGGGCAAAGTCCTTTGATCGCTGGCATCGCCGGGCTGCATTGGTTAGCACACTCGCGCTCAACGACTGTCCGGTTGCTCGAGATTCAACCAAGCGAACCCTGGAGATTTGCAGGATGCTGATTTCCGACCGCGACGATATGGTCGTCAAGGCGATGTCCTGGGCCCTGCGCCGTCTCGGTACCGTCGATCCGGAGGCTTCTCGGAATTTCATCAATCAGCACAAGGAACAGCTCGCTAGCCGCATCGTGCCGAGGTAAGTCGTAAACTTGAGACTGGAAGAAAGGACGGCCGGCGTATCAAAATTGCCCGGACGAGCGGGAGCTCGTCCCTACCGTAACTCCCCCGTTTTTATCAGCTAACTCGAGTTGCCGCGTTCGTCGGAAATTGCGCACTTTCTCCATGTTCTCCGATGACCAGTGACACATGTTTTTAAGGATCTCCCGAAGCGTTTGACCAAGCTCGGTGGCTTCATATTCGACCCGGGGAGGTACCGATGGATAGATGGTTCGTTTGACGAGGCCGCTATCTTCTAGATCTCGAATTTGTTCTGTAAAAACCTTCTGGGTAATCGGCGGGATACTTCTCCGCAGCTCGCTGGACCGGCGCGGACTCTGTATCAGCTCCCAAAGAATAAAGACCTTCCAGCGGCCTCCTAACATGTCCATGAGTTCTTCGATGGGACAGCCTTCCGTGCGATTCCGAGCGGTAGTCATAAAGGAACTAGTTAGTGCCTAAGTAACGAAAAAGTGCTGTCTTGTCGACCTCCAGTGGCCATCTACAGTAGAAGCGCCTGAAGGCTGATCCTACAACTAACTAAACTCCCAGGACCTTGGCTCCTTCCATCTTAATCGAGGAGAACAAGGCCTTTATTCAGCGACACTTCGCGGAATTCGTAAACCAGAAAAACATCTATGATTCTTGTAACCGGCTCACCAGGAAATATCGGCACTCCTTTAACTCAGCATCTCCTTCGACAAGGCAGGAAAATCCGCTTGATGGTTCGCAATCCAAAAAAGCAGGATCAAGTCGTAGCGGATTTGCAATCGCGCGGCGCAGAGATTGTGCAAGGAGACTTCGCGGACCCGGGATCATTGGCACACTGTTTTGCGGGCGTTGAATCCGCTTTCTTGCTGGTGCCAGTCGCTCTAGAGACGGCGGAGTGGAAAGCAAATTTCGTGCGGGCCGCTGAACAGAACGGTGTCGAGCAGATCGTGAACTTATCAGTCTCTGGAGCGACTTCGACTACTCCGATTCATCTGTTCCGCATGCACTGGGAAGCGGAGCAGACTCTGGAATCATCCGGAATCGCCTGGACTCATCTTCAACCCACTGACCTCGCCCGTTTTAATATCCGCTCGATTTTGCCAACGGTTGAGGGGCAAGGCGCCTTTTACTCAAGCATCGGCCAAGGCCGGGTTGCGCTGGTCGATGAAGAAGATGTAGCCGAGGTCGCTGCAGCGGCTCTCACCGAGAATGGTCATGAAGGTAAGAAATATGTCCTTACCGGTCCTAAGGCGATGAGTTATCCGGAAATAGCAGAGGCACTGGCTAACAAACTTGGTAAGGCGGTTAAATACGTCGATATCGACCCGGCCCAGGCCAAACAGGCAATGGTTGCCGCCGGGCTCCCGGACTGGGTAGCCGATTTCATCAATGATCTGCGCGAGCTCGAGAAAAGCGGCGGAGCAAGCGGACCCACGAAAGATATTCAGAATTTACTCGGCCGCCCCCCGCGGACGTTAGAGGCAAGCATCGATGCTGTGCTGGCGGACGTGTGATTGGTGATTCGTGATGGGTGATTGGTAGAAAAGCGGTCTCCCACACGAATCGGGGGGCGTTGCATTCCGCGTACGCAGCTCGCGAACATGTCGACGCCTAAAACCGTTTGCAGGTAAGGCGTTCCGAAAGACGCGACGCCCCGAGGCGTTGCCAATGCCAGTGAACCCTCGAGGCATGATAACGCGACCCCTAGATCGTTCCCATCAAAACGGGTTGAAAACGTCGCAATCCCGGGGCGTCGCGTCTCTCAGAGCGCATCACCCGTACAGCGCTCAATGGCGTCGACACTGGCCGAGGGCTACAAACGCGGAATGCAACGCCCCCCGATCGTGTGAGACAACGCGTCTCACTTCTCACCAATCACGTCTCACATCCGCAATCACTGCGGCATCGCGTGCGCCGGGACCTCAGCCGTCTCCGCCACGCGTCGTCCCCGTGCCCGGATCCCGCGCCAATATTTCAGGGGCAACAGGCCGATACCCATGATGACGAGTTGGCTGGCTACAAAGGCAAGCAGCGGTCCAAACGCCTGATCCATGAATCCATACGAATGCAGACCAACTCCCAGCATGTTAACACCAAACCAGGAAAGACTGCCGATTACGTTTCCAAAAACCGCTAACACGGCTACACCACGTTCTCGGGCAAAGCCACCCCAGCGGGCGTGAAGGATAATTGCGTTCCAGAGGACTACTAGAAGCGCGCCATTCTCTTTCGGATCCCACCCCCAGAAACGCCCCCAGGATTGGTCGGCCCAGATGCCGCCGAGGACGGTTGCGACCAAGCTGAATAAGGTGGCGAAGCAGACAACGCCGTAGATCATTCGCCCTAAGGTTTTCGAAGCGTTTTCATCAAACGACGTCGTAAACACGCCGCGGAAAATGTAGATAATCCCGATCAGCCCAGCAAGAAAAACAGCGGAATAGCCAAGTACTTCGCCCACCACATGGGTCGCCAGCCACGCATTGGTGTCGAGCACGGCCCTAAGCATTTCCATGGTGTCGCCATCGAACTGCAGATTCTGGGCGATTAGAAGCGTGGTAAAACCGATGGCCGCGCCGCACACACTCCCGATCCCGTTCCGGTAAATTCGTTCAAGCACCAAGCAAAACAGGACCGTAGCCCAACCCACGAAAATGGCAGAACTGTACAGGTTCGTGACCGGGGGCCGAGCCTGAATGTACATCCGAAGGAACAAACCTCCGGTATGAATAACAAAAGCGAATCCTAACAGCAGCAACGCCGATTGGCTCAAGACCTTCGGCCAGACCAACCACGAAAAGAGAGCTAACAGGAAAACTACCAAATAGAGAACCAGCGACTGATAGAACGGCTGAGCCAAATTGAAGTAATACTCCAAGGTGGGCCGGTTGAGTTCCGGGCTGAAATTTTTACCTAGATACTGCTGATACTCATTCAGAGCTTGGTTAAACCCGGCGGCATCTCCGTTGCGATAGGCTGAGACCATTTGACCGTAAGCCGTCACTGGATAAGGAATCTGACCGATACCGATTGCGCCTAACAGCGCCTCTGAGACCGGAGACCAACGGTCATTTTCTGTCTTACCGCTGGGGTTGGGAATCGCATACGCAAACTTAGCCTGCGCCAGACTTTGATATCTGTGGGTGAACAGTAAAATTCGCTGGAAAGCCTGATCGTCGTACGGCTTTCCGGCATCCCGGTTCCGAACCGCATCGAGGCCAGGTTGAATTGCTTGCTGAAAGACCTGCACCTCTTTCCCGAAGTCGGGCGAGTCTTGCGGCTCAACCGTATTCTTTAGTTGAACATAAAGGCGCAGGACATCGCGTAACCGGACAATGCCTCGTTGAAATGCGTTCCGTCCATCGGCATCGGTCTGGGCGGCCTGACTGGCCTGTTCTTCGATCTTAGCAAAAAATGGTTGGAGATCGTTAAACGAATAATTTCCCGACTTTCGCCATCCAAACAGGTCGAGGATATCAGGATTGGTGACCTCGAAGACTTTCGTGCCATCCGAGTGTTCAGGCAGCATTAGCACGTCAAGCAGCCATTGGGTTTGAGATGGCTTTTGAGCCGGCTTCTGGTTCTCAATGGCCTCTTCGACGCCGTGATGGTTCATCTGCAGTAAAGAGACCCGGCCCAGCGTATCCATTGGCATCACCCGTCCACCGGCCAGGACAGGCAGTTTGCCAAACCCGGTGACATCGAACGTGCTGCTCGGCTTCTTGGGGATCATGCTGGATACAGCCCATCCCGCAAAAACCATGAAAATGATCCAGGGAATAATCCGCTTCATGTGATCACCCGCCTCCGCACGAAACTGATCAGATGCATACCGAACTGGATCACTAAACCGAGCGCCATCATACCGCACGCGATGTACGGCACTAATCGGCTCGGATTTTTCATCACTTGAAGCACCGTGGTCTTATCATTATTCCCGAAACCCGCCTGATACAGGATGAGATCCGAGTACCACAACGGATGGTTCATGTAGATCAGCGCCTCGCGGTTTTCATGAACCGATGGGTCAACTAGCCGGACCTTACTGGAAAAATTCTTGGCGATTTCGGTACCGGCATAGCGGTCATGCTTGAACTCTTCTAAGGTGATCGAAAATGGCCGATAATATCGCTTCGGCCGAAAGATGATCTCGAAAGGGTCTGAACCAATCTTGAATTGAACCGGTTGAGGGAACCCGCTAGACAGCGCCCAGGATCCAACCGCCTGGCCATCTTTCAATAAAGTGACGCCAGCTGTCGGCTGGTTCCGCTCATTTTGTTTATACGTCTTCTGTATGGCAACTGCTACTGCCATCGGGCCCAGCCGCAGATGCGGATAGTTCGGCGAAGGTAGTTGATTCGGGTTGATCAGAGCCGCGTTTTCATACGACTCATCGACTTGTAATTGCAGCCCCTTTACCGGCAAAGAAATCGCCTGACCCTTGATCAATCGGCTGGCTGGGATGCTAATCACTTCGTCCGAGTCCGGTTTCGATTGATCGATAATGGCTAGTTCGTCGAAATAAGGGCTCTCCGAGTAATTCTTGGTTTGTCCTTCGTCGAGTTGTATCTGGCTTTCCTCTTCAAAAACGCTGGTCACAAGCTGCCCGATCAGCAGCAAAATCAGGCCGGAATGGAGGATCAAAATACCGGACTTTTTCCACGTGAATTTGAATCGAGCCAGGTGCGCGGCAATCAGGTTAACCAGAAGAACCGCGCCGAGGGTGTATCCGCCTGGAAAATAAGGGATCCGAAATTGGCTTCCGGGCAGTGTGAAGTAGAGGAAAAAGCTTTTGAAGTAGCGCAGCTGCGCCTCGTATACTCCGATCTGAACCTGATCCAACGTCCCGACAAAAACGATAAACATCGCGCAGGCGAGACAAACGATGGTCAATCGCAGCGAAGCTAAGGGTTTGAACGCAGCCTTCAGCAAGGCGGTTACCGACGTTCCTGGTCCCGCGGGAGCGGATGACGGCGTTCCCTGTAGCGCCTGTTGTTTACCGGTCATTTGTTGATTTTACTTGATCCGCAGGTGGTTCCTGTTGCTGCGGCTTCTCTTCATTGGAAGTGGACGGGAAGTGGAACGAGCGCACAAATCGCAAGAAATTGTTTTTCTGGGTTTTCAGCAAATCAGGGGGTCCGGTCATTTTTACAAACCACGTCCGGTCAGCCGTTCGCATAACCGCACCCAAGATTGCGCTGGCCTTTTCGGTCCCGTCCGGAGTTTGTACGTCAACAATGATCGTTGGAACCCCGTCCACTGTTTCTTCCTGCCAGCTCTGGGCAAGTTGATCCCCCTCGAGCGTGGGCTGATGGACCTGCCCCCGCCAACGATTGACGTTCGACTCCACGCCACCGGCATCGCCTGGAAACGCCGTTACCGATACATCGGCCGTTTCATCGTTCGTTCCGGCAACTTGGAACCTGCCCAGCCTCATCTCGCTCAAAGCTTTTTCACTCCAGCCGTCCGGTTTAGACCAGCTCGACGGATTCGAGGGCGGTGGTGGTGCGAGGTTTCCCGACCCGGCTTGGAGCGAGACCTGGTTATTCTCTTTA
>Ga0213878_10000742_pt1 | contig 11851 bp, 12 predicted proteins | sample VelepicoBEBS_R02_FD_161053 | JGI IMG/M metagenome (GOLD analysis project Ga0213878, IMG submission 161053) | Vellozia epidendroides bulk soil microbial communities from rupestrian grasslands, the National Park of Serra do Cipo, Brazil - BS_R02 | ecosystem: Environmental > Terrestrial > Soil >... | reverse complement strand
AGTGGACGAAGTGCCCGAAGTGCGGCTCGATGATGTACAAGCCGGATCTGGCGGCGAACGCCTGGGTCTGCACGTCCTGCGCCCACCACTTCCGGATGCACGCGTTCGACCGGATCGCGATGCTGGTCGACTCCGATTTCACCGAGATCGGCGGCGAGCTCTTACCGAGCGACCCGCTTGGCTGGACTGACAAAGTCGCGTACCCGCAGAAGCTGGCCCGCGATCGTGAGAAGTCGAAGCTCACCGAGGGCGTCGTCTGCGGCTTTGCGTCGATCGGCGGGTATCCCGTCGCGCTCGGCGTCATGGACTTCAACTTCCGCGGCGGAACGATGGGCAGCGTCGTCGGCGAGCGGATCACGCTGCTCTTCGAGCGCGCGCGCGAGCGCAAGCTCCCCGTCGTCGTCTTCACCGCGAGCGGCGGCGCGCGGATGGAAGAGGGGATGCTCGCGCTGATGCAGATGGCGAAGACGACGCTCGCCGTCCGCCGCCACCACGACGAAGGCGGCTACTACGTCAGCGTGCTGACCGATCCGACGACCGGCGGCGTCTCGGCCTCGTTCGCGTTCCAGGCCGACGTCGTGCTCGCGGAGGCGCGGGCCGCGATCGGGTTCGCCGGCCGGCGAGTGATCGAGCAGACGATCCGGCAGAAGCTGCCCGACAACTTCCAGACCGCCGAGTTCCTGCTCGAGAAGGGCGCGATCGACATGGTGGTCGAGCGCAAGGAGCTCAAGGCGCAACTGGTCCGGCTGCTCGACTACGGCGTCGGCGCGCCGCATCCGGCGAACGGGACCGTCGCCTCGTCGTCGGTCGTCACGCCGCAGCCTGACTCGTCGGAGACGCGCACGTGAACGTGATCGTCGAGCGGGAGAAGGGCTTGCTGCAGCTCGAGCAGCGGATCGACGAGCTCAAGGCGCAGGCCGCGCAGCAGCCGCTCGACATGACCTCCGAGATTCGCGCGCTCGAACAGAAGTACGCGCAGATCCAGCGCGAAGTCTTCGGGACGCTCACGCCCTGGCAGCGCGTCAACATGGCCCGCCATCCGAAACGCCCGCTGGGCTCGGACTATATCCGCGCGCTCGACCAGTTCGACGAGCTCCACGGCGACCGGCACTTCCGCGACGACCACGCGATCGTCGGCGGCTTCGCGAAGCTCCGCGGCCGGCGCGTGATCGCGATCGCTCAGGACAAGGGCCGCGACACCAAGGAGAAGGTGCTGCGGAACTTCGGGATGCCTTCGCCCGAGGGGTACCGCAAGGCGATCCGGCTGGTGAAGCTCGCCGACCATCTCGGCCTGCCGGTGGTGACGTTCATCGATACCAGCGGCGCCGACCCGGGGATCGGCTCCGAGGAGCGCGCGCAGTCCGAGGCGATCGCGCAGTCGCTCTACGAGCTTGCCGAGGCGCGGGTCCCGATCGTCGCAACGATCATCGGCGAGGGCGGCTCCGGCGGGGCGCTCGCGCTCGGGCTCGCCGACCGGGTCCTGATCCTGGAGCACGCCGTCTACTCGGTCGCTTCGCCCGAAGGCGCGGCGGCGATCCTGTGGAGCGACGCCGCCCGCGCGGAAGAAGCCGCCGCGAGGTTGAAGTTGACCTCCGATGATCTCCTCCAGTTCGGGATCGTCGACGAGGTGATCCCGGAACCGCTCGGCGGCGCGCACCGCGACGCCCCCGGCGTCGTCGCGCGCGTCCTCGAGACGGTCGACCGCGCGCTGGCCGCGCTGGTCGCCGTCCCGCCGGACGAGCTGCGCGAAGGCCGCTATCGCAAGTTCCGCCGCATCGGAACGGCCATCTCATGACTCCCGCGGCGCTGCTCCGAGTCCTCGGCCGGATCGGCGTCGTCTGCGTCGTTCTTTTCATCGCGGCCATGATCGGCGTGCAGTACGCGCGGGTGATCGGGCGGAACCTGGCGCTCGCGCACCAGCTGCACGACGTGCAGCGCGAGGTCGCGCAGCTCAAGGTCAAGCGCGTCCAGCAGGAGCGTGAGATCCGCCGGCTCTCCGACCCGCGCGGAGCGATCCCGGAGATCCACGACCGGCTCCACTTGGTCGGCGATCACGAGGCGATCATCTACCTCAAGCCCGCGAAGCCCGTCGCGAGGCGGCCGGCGCCGTGAGCGAGCGCGTCCGCGGGAGCGTGATCAACGTCCACAACCTCGGCGCGGTCGTCCGCCTCGAGGACGGCCGGCTCGTCGCCGCGCCGATCGGCGACGTCAACAAGAACCGCGCCGCGTACACCCGCGCGCTCGACCGCAAAGAGGGGACGCTCCCCTTCGACCTGGTCGGGAAGATGGTCGTTCTGGCGCAGACCAGGATCGACGAGGTCACGCCGACCTCGCACGCGCCGGCGCTGACCGATCCGTCGTTCGAGGCGCAGATCGCGGCGTACCTGAAATCGACCGAGGAGTGGGCGCCGCCCGACCGCCCGCAACCCTTCGAGCGCCACCTCGTCCGCAAGCAGCATCGCGCGAAGTTTTTCGAGAGCCGGTCGGAGTAGCGATGACCGTCAAAGGTTTTCACGTCGATCCCGTCGAGGTGCCGGGCTCGTTCGTCCGTCTGCAGGCGGCGTACTCCGGGTTGCGCGCCGCGGAGCAGCGCGTCGCCGACTTCATGCTGCGCCACCCCGACGAGCTCATCTACCTCACCGTGACCGAGCTGGCCGAGCGCACGAACACGAGCGAGTCGACCGTCGTGCGGCTCTGCCAGAAGATCGGCTACAAGGGCTACCAGGAGTTCAAGATCGTGCTGGCGCGCGATCTGGTCGGGCCGACGCGCGAGATCCATTCCTCGATCGAGCCGGGCGACGACCTGACGACGATCAAGACGAAGGTCTTCCAGGCGAACGCGCAGGCGCTGCGCGACACGATCGAGGTCCTCGACGACGAGCAGCTCGCCTTCGCCGTCGCCGCGCTCTCGCGCGCGCACCGGATCGAGTTCTACGGCGTCGGCGGGAGCGGGCCGCTCGTGCTTGACGCGTACCACAAGTTCCTCAAGCTCGGCGTCAGTGCGGCGGCGCTCTCCGACGGCGATCTCATGGCGATGTCGTCCTCGCTGCTCGGGCCGGACGACGTCGCGCTGGGGATCTCGCACACCGGCGCGAGCCGCGACGTCACCGACGCGCTCGCCCGCGCGCGCACGCACGGCGCGACCACGATCGGGATCACGCACCGTCAATCATCGCCGATCACGAAGGTCTCCGACATCGTGCTGGTCACCGCCGCGCAGCAGACCGCATTCCGCAGCGACGCGAGCTCGAGCCGCATCGCGCAGCTGACGATCATCGACGTGCTCTACGTCGGCGTCGCGCACGTGAACCACGACCGCTCGCTGAGCATGATCGAGCGCACGCGCGAAGCGACCGCCGCGAAGCGCTATTAAACCTCGCGTCTCGGGCCGGCGCGCGGGACAGCGGTTCGACGCGGAACATCACGTGACCACCGAAGCGCTGGTGTTCCTCGGCGAGCTCGATCCCGACGCGGTCGGCCCATCGCTCGAGCACGCGACGCACTACGAGCCGACGCCGGTCGGACAAGCGGAAGCGTTGCTCGACGCCTCGCCGCTCGCGCCGGAGCGCGCAACGTTCGTCGATCTCGGCGTCGGCATGGGGCGTGTGGTGATGCTCGCGGCGCGGCGCCCGTTCCGCGCCGTCATCGGCGTGGAGATCTCCCCGGCGCTGGTCGAGATCGCGCGCGAGAACCTGGCTACCCTGCACGACCCGAAGCGCGTCGTGCGCGACGTGAAGATCGTGCGTGCCGACGCGGCCGAGTATGCGTTCCCGCGCGGCGATCTGGTGCTCTTCATGTACAACCCCTTCCACGGCCCGGTCTTCGAGGCGGTGGTGGCGAACGTGCGCGCGCTCGCCGACCGCGAGGTCGTGCTGCTCTACCACACGCCGGTCGACCGCACGGCGATCGACGCCGCGGATGCCTTCGACCTGGTCGCGGACCTCGGCTTCGGCCTCGCTTACCGCCTACGCCGCTTTGAGCGCGGCCCGCGCATGCGCACGGGCCATACCGCAACGTCACCCTGAGCCTGTCGAAGGGTGAGCGACGATCGCAAGACCGCCGGCGGGGCGGTTTCGGGGGGGCGCTCCGGCTCGCCGCGCGAACCGCCCGCCGGTGATCCGCGCGCTCGTCTCGATCGGCACCAACTCGACCCGCCTATTGGTCCTCGACGGCGACCGGCGTCTCGCGGCGGAATCGCGCGGCACGCGGCTCGGCGCCGGAATCGGCGAGACCGGCGCGATCGAGCCCGGCGCACGCGAGCGCACGCTGGCGGCGATCGACGATTATCTCGCGCAGGCGCGCGATCTCGGCGTGACGGCGATCGACGCGATCGCGACGAGCGCGCTGCGCCGCGCGAGCGACGGCGAAGCGTTCGCGAACGAGGTCGCCGGGCGCGTCGGCGTCGCGCCGCGCATCCTCGGCGGTTCCGAAGAGGCGACCTACTCGTTCCTCGGCGCGACCGCGACCCGCGACGGCGACGAGGTCATCGCCGTGCTCGACGTCGGCGGCGGCAGCTCCGAGATCGCGATCGACACGCCGGCGCACGCGCGCGCGGCCGGTGCGGTGAAGCGGACGCTCTCGCTCGAAGTCGGCGCGGTACGGCTCTCGGAACGCCATCCCGCGCTGCTCGGTGCCCGCGCTCTCGACCCCGACGAACGCCGCGCGTTAGAAGAAGAAGCGCGCGCCGACGCGGCCGCGGTCCTCGCCCCGTTCGGCTCGATGCGCGGCTTCACCGAGCTGATCGCCGTCGGCGGAACGGTCTTCACCGCCGCAGCGATGGTCGCCGGCGGCGTGCGCGACGGCGCGACGATGACCGTTGCCGACCGCCGCCACCTGATCGACGAGCTGCTGCGCCGCGACCTCGAGGCCCGCAAAGCGATGCCGAACATCCGCCCGCAGCGCGCCGACATCCTACCCGCCGGCCTGATCGTCGTCGACGAAGCCTGCCGCCTCCTCGGCGTCGACGCGTTCACCGTAAGCGAAGCCGACCTACTGGCGGGTTATCTGACCGCACCGGCATTCCGCGCGATTCCATTCCGGCCAAGCTGAAGCACTGCGAATCGCCGATCGAGTTCACACGGCGGCAACACCAGCGCAATTCTGATGCAACACCGGCGCGCGACAATGAGCGCGTAGCGCCGGTAGCTCAACCGGATAGAGCCCCATTCCGACGAAGTGGGTGATGCGGGGTCGAGTCCCGCCCGGCGCGCCTCGGACGAGGTGGACGGCTTGACGCGACTCGTCACCGCAGGTACCATCGAACTGTCCACTTCGTCGGAATGGTGCAGCCCTCGGGAGCAATCCCGGGGGCTTCCCGTTGCGGCGGCGAAACATTCCGCGGGATGATGGTGGAATCGGTAGACACAGCAGACTTGGACTTCTGAGCCGGCCGGATGGAAACACCGGTCGGGATGCGCTCAAATTCGGTGAACTCGTCGCGGTCTCCGCACGACAACGCCGAGCCAAACTCGTCCGCCGTTACGGCGCCGGACGAGAAGGTGTAGAGACTGGACGGGCGCGGCCTACACGGGTTCGCTACAGGCGAACCCACACGGTCAAGGCACAGTCCGGACCACGAACATCGCGCGGTCGCGCGATGGCGGCGAAAGCCGAAGTGGTGCGAAAATCTGCGGCCCCCCAAAGGCGTCCGGGTTCGAGTCCCGGTCATCCCAAGAAAACGCTCAAGGCGTGATGCTCTTCGTGACGGTGCCGTTCTCATCGAGGAAGTCGATGCGCGCTTTACCGTCCGCGTCGACGCGCAGCCAGAGGCGAATATGGCCGTTGGCGTCGTTGAGGCGAACGTCGGACGAGCCGGCGCGGTTCCCGATCATCCAGCGCTGACGCCCGAATTTTCCCTCGCGGCGCCAGCGCGCGCGCAGCGCTTGGCGCTCTTCGTCGGTGTGCAGGGCGTTGTATTCGCGCACGAACTCCGGAATCGTCTGCGCCATCGAGTTCTTCGGCAGCTCGTTCCCCGCGATGTACGAGTCGCTGCCGGCCGGGCCGTCCCCGTGCTGAATCTCGAGCGCCTGATCCTGGTGCCATGCGTCGAACGTCAGCGCCTCGCCCTGCTCGCCCCCGGTACCCCCGTAGGTCAGTCCGCCCTGCTCGTCGCCCTGGTCGTTGTAGAACATCAGCCCGGCGTCTTGCCGCGGTCCGCCGATGCGTGGGAGCACGCGGCCCTCGATGATCGTCTCCGTCATCGGCTTCCCGGAGAGCAACAGACGTGTCTTACCGGACGCGTCGACCACGCGCACGCGCTTGGCGACGATCTCGTCGAAGCGCTCGACGCGCGTCGCCGCGCGCGCGGAGAACGAGCTCACGGCGATCGCGGAAAGCGCCACCGCGCAGACCGTCAGCGCGACACGTTCGTAGAGACGATGCATGGCTCGTACCTCACGGCAAGCGGCTCGAGGAGTCCACGCGAGACTATCCCCGCCCGGCGCCGGGCGGCCGGGCCTTGACCTCTTCGGGATAACCTATTATTTTGTATAGGTTGGAGGGCTCGATGCCCTTGCCCAGGAAGCTCCGGCAGTTCCCGACGACCCGGCGAGCCGCCGGGTTTCGTGCGTCCGGAGGTTTCGGAAGCTGAAGATCCTCGTCACCGTCAAGCTCGTCCCGGATACGAACGCCGACAAGCGCATCGATCCGGCGACCAAGCGCCTCGTCCGTACGGGCGTCGAAACGGTCCTCAACCCGTTCGACGAGTACGCGATCGAAGCGGCGCTCCAGCTCAAAGAGAAGCTCAACGATGGTTCCACGGTGACCATCGTCTCGATGACCCCCGCGTCCGGCAAAGAGATCGTGCGCAAAGCGCTCGCGATGGGCGCCGACGACGCGGTGATGCTCTCCGACGACGCCGTCGCCGGCAGCGATCTGTGGGGAACCGCGGTCGCGCTCGCCGCGACGATCAAGGCGCAGAACGCCGACCTCGTCGTCACCGGCACGCAGTCGACCGATGCGATCAGCGGCGATCTGCCCGGGATGCTCGCCGAGAAGCTCGGCATCCCCGGCTTGACGTACGCGCGCAAGCTCGAGGTCGCGGACGGCCGCGTGCGCGTCGAGCGCGAGACCGAGACCGGCTACATGACCGTCTCGGCGCCGCTCCCCGCCCTCGTCAGCGTCACGAAGTCCGCGAACGAGCCGCGCTACCCGTCGCTCAAAGGCATCATGGGTGCCAAGAAAAAGGAGATCAAGCAGCTCGCCGCCGCCGACGTCGGCGTAACCGCCGTCGGAACCGGCGGCGCAAAAGCCCAGCTGGTCGATCTCGCGACGCCGCCCGCGCGCGCGAAGGGCCAAGTCATCCAAGCACCGGACGCCGCCGAAGGCGCGCGCGCGATCGTGCAGTTCCTCAAGGAACGGAAATTCCTCTGATGCAGAACGTCATCGCGTTCATCGAGCACAAGGGCGGGACGATCCGCCGCAGCTCGCTCGAAGCCGCCACCCAAGCCCGCACGCTCGCCGATCAGCTCGGGGGCAAGGCCCATGCGGTCGTCGTCGGGCCGGGCGCGCAGCAAGCGGCCGAGACCCTCAAGAAATACCCGCTCGACCAGATCCACGTCTCCGACGAGGACCGTTTCCTGGACGCCGCGGTCGACGCCGTCGAGTCGGTCGCGAAGAGCGCCGGTTCGGCGCTCGTGCTGGTCGGCAACACGATGATCGGCCGCGACGTCGGCTCGCGCTTCGCCGCGCGCGTCGACTGCGGGATCAACGCCGACGTCACCGACTTCAAGGTCGAGGGCGGCGCGGTCTCGTGCGTGATGCCGAAGCTCGGCGGGCTCGTCATCACCACCTGCAAGCTGACGGGCTCCGACTTCGGCGTGGCAGCGATACGGCCGAACGTTTTCGCCGCCAAGGAAACTTCCGGGGCCGGCGAGATCGTTCAGATTCCGTCGAGCGGGAAGGCCTCCACGGTGACCGTGGAGGACGAGGTCGAGGAAGCCGCTGCGGAGCTCGGCGTCGAAGAGGCGTCGGTCGTCGTGAGCGGTGGTCGGGGGATGGGCGGTCCGGAACCGTTCACCACGATCCTCAAAGACCTCGCCGACGCGTTCGGCGGTGCGGTGGGTGCCTCTCGCGCGGCGGTCGACGCCGGCTGGATCCCTCACGGACACCAGGTCGGGCAGACCGGAAAAACGATCAGCCCACAGCTCTACATCGCCGTCGGTATCTCCGGCGCGATCCAACACAAGGTCGGTATGCGCACGTCCGAGACGATCATCGCGATCAACAAGGACGCGAGCGCGCCGATCGCCGAGTTCGCCGATCTCCTCGTCGCCGGAGACGCGTTCGCCATCGTTCCGGAGTTGACGAAGCTCGTCCGCGACGCGAAAGCCGTACACGCCTAGAATGAACGCCCGTCTCGTCCCCGCCGCCCTCGCGCTCGCGGCCGTCGCCATCGTCGCGGCGGTCGGCGTGCATCCGGCGGCCGCCGCACCGAAGGCTCCCGCGAAACCCGCGGCCTCCGCCGCGCCCTCGCCGGCCGCCTCGCCGACGGCGACCCCCGAGCCGCTCGACCAGGCGATCCCGCGCCTCGAGAAAGCGCTCAAGACCGACCCGAGCAACAAGCAGAACCAGACGGAGCTCGCGGCCGACTACATCCAGATCAACCGCCCCGATCTGGCGCTGCCGCTCACGCAGAAGCTCCTCCAGGGCGGGACCAAGACGGCGCAGGTCTACTACTTCGACGGGCTCGCGCAGAACGCGATGGGCCATCAGAAAGAGTCGCTGGCCGACCTCGAGCAAGCCGCGAACCTCGAGCCGACCAACCCCGGCGTCCTCGGCACGCTGACGCGGATGTACCTGCAGCAGAACCGCCCGCAGGACGCCGAGCGCATCGCGAAGCGCGCCGTGACGTTCAACAAGAACGACGCGAACGCGTACCTCGCCTACGGCCAGGTGCTGGGCGCGGAAGGGAAGTTCGACGAGGCGCGCCAGCAGCTCGAAGCCGCGGCGAAGATCGACCCGAAGGACGTGCGCCCGATCCTGATCGAGGCGCAAACCTACGAGCAGCAGAACGCGGTCGCGCTCGCCTCGCAGCTGTACGACCGCGCGATCGCGATCGATCCGACCAGCGTCGACGCGCTCGTCGGCAAGGCTCGGCTGGCGGCGGCGCAGCACAACGTCAAGGACGCGATCGCCACCTACGACGCGATCTACAAGCTCCAGACCGATCCGAACGACAAGGTCGCGGTGATCGATCAGGAAGCCATCGTCTACGCGAACGAGAAGATGGACTCCGAGGCGGACGCCGCGTTCAAGCGCGCGATCTCCGAGTTCCCGAACGTGCTCTCCGCGCACACCTCGTACGGCCAGTATCTGCTCGCTAAGAAAGACATGGCGGGCGCCGAGCGCGAGTTCGTCGCGGGCGCCGGCCCGAACCGCGACCAGATCGACGCGGTCGCGCGGCTCGGCCAGCTCTACGCCGCGCAGAACAAGATCCCGCAGGCGATCGATCAGTTCAAGCGCGTCAGCGAGCTCGCGCCGAACGACCCGCGCTCGCACCTCCTGCTCGGCGCCACGTACTCCGCGAACCGGCAGTTCTCGCAGGCCGCGACCGAGTTCAAGGCGTCCTACAACCTGCAGCACACGCCCGACGCTCTCATGGGGCTCGGCCAGGCGGACCTGCAGCTGCGCAACTACAACGAGTGCGCGCAGGTCTACGACGCGCTCGACAAAGGCGCGCCGGATCTCTCGAAGCAGAACCCGCAGATCCTCTTCGGTCTCGGTCAGTGCTATCAGGGCGCGCACCAGCTCGACAAGGCGAAGAGCGCGTACCAGAAGCTGCTCGGAAACGTGCGTCCCGGCTCGCAGGCCTCGAGCCAAGTCAAGTCGCTGATCGCCGCGATCGATCGCCAGCAGAACGGCGCGAAGAAACCCTCGTCGACGACGAAGAAGCCGGCGGCGAAGAGCACGCCCGCACCGAAGAAGCCGACGACGACCAGCCAGCGCTGACACGATGCTCGTCGCGTACGACGACGGCCTCGGCGCGCACCTGAGCGGAGTTCCGCATGTGGAATCGCCCGATCGGGTGCGCGTCGCCGCTTCCGAGCTCGCGCGCCGCGGGATGCTCGGCGAGCGGGTCGACCCGCGCGCCGCGCGCCCCGACGAGCTCGCGGTGGTTCACTCGCCCGCGTACATCGAGCTCGTCCGCCGCACGTGCGCGGCACTCGAGCCCGGTCAGGCCGCGGAGCTCGTCACCGGCGACACGGTCGTCGATGCGAGCTCGTACGACGGGGCGGCGCGTGCGGCCGGCGCGACGCTGGTCGCGCTCGAAGCCGCGGTCGACGGGCGCCGCGGAACGTTCGCGCTCGTGCGCCCGCCCGGCCATCACGCGGAGCCGGCGCGCGGGATGGGCTTCTGCGTCTTCAACAACGCCGCGATCGCCGCGCGCACGTACGCGCAGCGCGAAGGCAAGCGCGTCCTGGTGTGGGACTTCGACTACCACCACGGCAACGGGACGCAGGCGATGATCGGCGGCGGCGTCTCGTACGCCGGCTCGCACGCCGACCCCGCGTATCCCGGGACCGGCGATCCGCGCGACAACCGCGTCGCACCCGGCGCGGCGCTGGTGAACGTTCCGATCGACGTGCGCGGGATCGCGACCGAAGGGTTCGTCGCGCTGCACACGCGCATGCTGCGCGCGCTCGCCGAACGGATCCGGCCGGGTCTCGTCGTCGTCAGCGCCGGCTACGACGTCGTCGCCGGCGATCCGGTCGGCGATCTCGGCGTCGATCCGGCCTTCGCGCGGCAGATGGGCCGGCTCGTTCGCGAGGTCGCCGACACGTACTGCGGCGGCCGCGCTGTGTTCGTGCTCGAAGGCGGTTACGATCCGCAGACGCTGGCCGACTGCGTCGCCGGCACGATCGCGGGCTTCGAGGAGAACGCGGAGATCGAGCGCACCGAGGTCGGCGCGATCCCGCCGGCGCAGCGCGCGCTCGTCCGCGAGATCGAGGAGGCCGCGCGCTGCGGAGCCGTCCGATGAACCGCGAACGAATCGTCCCGATCGCGGTGCTGGTGTTGCGCGTCGTCATCGGCGGGATCTTCCTCGTCGCCGGCGCCGCGAAGGTCGGCCACGCCGCCGAGTTCGCGGTCGAGATCGCCGGCTTCCGGCTCTTGCCGCCGGGCGTCATCGCGCCGCTCGCGCTCGGCCTGCCGCTGCTCGAGATCGTGCTCGGCGCGTGTCTCGTCCTGGGCGTGTTCACGCGGAGCGTCGGCTGGATCGCGGTCGCCGTCTTCGCCGTGTTCGATCTCGCGATCGCCTCGGCGGTCGTGCGCGGCATGTCGATCTCGTGCGGCTGCTTCGGCCCGAACGACGCGAGCGTCACCACCTGGGGTGAGGTCGCGCGCGACGCCGTCTTCATCCTGCTCGCGCTCGTCGTCGCGCTGCGCCCGCCGGGCGCGCTCGCGCTCGACCACCGTCTCAACGCTCCCCTCGCCGAAAGAGAACCAACATGAGCCGCACCGCCGCGAAGGCGCCCCTCATCACCCCGCGCACGATCGTGTACGCGATCATCGCGATCGTCGTCATCGCGATCGTCGTGTTCGTCGGGCTGGCCTCGCGCCAGCAAGTCGTGCCGGAGAACGCGACGAAGGCGGTCGGCCAGTCGAACCTCAAGGTCGGCGACACCGCGCCCGAGTTCAGCGTCACGACGAACGCCGGTACGTTCGATCTTGCGTCGGTCTCGACGCCGGTGCTGCTCGAGGTGTTCGCGCCGTGGTGCCCGCACTGCCAACACGAGGTCGCGATCCTCAACGACCTCTCGACGAAGTACGCCGGGAAGCTCGCGATCGTCGCGGTCAGCGGTGACGCCGTGGACTACGAGCACAACGGTCCCGAGTCGCAGTCGAACGTGAA
>Ga0213878_10000741_pt1 | contig 11860 bp, 10 predicted proteins | sample VelepicoBEBS_R02_FD_161053 | JGI IMG/M metagenome (GOLD analysis project Ga0213878, IMG submission 161053) | Vellozia epidendroides bulk soil microbial communities from rupestrian grasslands, the National Park of Serra do Cipo, Brazil - BS_R02 | ecosystem: Environmental > Terrestrial > Soil >... | reverse complement strand
TTGCCGTCGCCGGACAACTCGAACTCCCTTATGATCGATAAATCCGGCCGGCGTGATGTCCTCCAACTGCGAACCGGGGTGAAAGTGGTCCGGCTTTTCTATGATGATATCGACGCCTTGAAACCGTATCTGGCGAGATCTTTTGGGGTTCCGGCGACAAAACTGGGCAAAATAACGCTGCCGACCTATAAATCAGCAAAATGGCTTTCCAACGCTCGGCTGGAGATTGTCTGCGCGGGCGCGGTAATTGTCGGAGATACGGATCGAGAATTCGATTTTACAGCCGTGGTAGACAGTTCCGGCAAACTCCTGGATGCCACTATTGTTAAAGCACCTCCGCCTCCAAAGCCGACCCCAAAGCAGAAAGCAACACCATCGAAGAAAGGGAGAGGGAGAAACGATTAGGCGAATGGGCGAAACGGGCGAACAAATTTGGTGGGGCGAGGCTCCGAACTGCCCACGAACGCGAGCAAGGGTGCAGGTCTTCTAGCCACTTATGACGCAATGCCCGGATGCGTCCGCCGAGCCGGTCCCAGCGCATGGCAAGCAAGTATATTCGGGTAGTCACGCTGGGATACGGCTCGGCGCATCTGTCGGTGTAGCACGCGCTCGGTTTAGCCGAGTCAGTCTCTTCGTTTGATCCTTCCGATTGTTTGGGAGCCTCGCCCCACCATGCTTCACGACATAAACAACCCACCATCGACATTGATCGTTTGGCCGGTGATATATGCGGCGTCGTCTGATGCTAAGAATGTGACCAGGCCGGCGACATCCTCGGGGCGGCCGACGCGTTTCATAGGGATATTATCTACCCATTCCTGCATCAATTCTCCGGGCTGGTAATTGCCCAGCAATTTCCCCCAGGCTTGATCGTTGTAAGCCCACATGTCGGTATCGATGATACCGGGACAGAATGCATTCACGGTTACCCCACTTGGGGCGAGTTCTTTTGCCAGACTCTGGGTTATGCCCACGACGCCAAATTTGCTGGCTGCGTAATGAGGCGTGTAGATAAATCCCTGCCTGGCTTGTCCTGAAGCGGTGTTGATAATCCGGCCGCTTTTTCTCGGCACCATGTGGCGAGCGGCTTCCTGGCAGCAGAGGAAAACGCCTTTGGTGTTTACAGCCATCACTTTATCCCACTCGGCCTCGGTGAGGTCCTCGACTTTGGCGATGGTAATAACTCCGGCGTTTTGAATCGAGATGTCCACAGCGCCAAAACGTTTGACGGCGGTCGCGAAAAGGTTATCGACCTCACTTTTAGAAGTGACATCGCAGATCACGGCGATGGCATTGGCACCGGATTTTTCAAGATCTGCGGCTACTTCTTGAACCTTAGCTTCATTAGCGGAAAGCACGAGATTGGCGCCTTCCTGGGCGAAGCGGCGAGCGAGACCGGCGCCGATACCGCGACTGGCACCGGTGATGAGGACGGTCTTCTGAACAAAACGCTGAAAAGGAATCATATAGAGAAAATCAGATAGGGGTTGACACAAGAGAAGGTAGATAAGAATACTTTGTTGTCGATGAATAAAAATTCATTACTGCGTAAAAATTCCATTTCCCAATTTCTCCGTTTCCCCCTGAACCTTTCCTTAACTTATTTTCTTTCCCCCAGACTTGATCCCAAGCAATGAGCGACACGAAGAACGCCACCGTTGATTCATCTGCACCCGTCGCCACCTCTAAAAAAGGCAAGGTAGGAATCCTGCAAGGTCAGCTCGGAACAACTCCTGAGTTGGACCGCGATAAAGGTTTCAACGAGGCGCTGGCGAAATTCCCAAGGCTCCAAGTAGTTGCGAAACAGCCGAGCAAGGCCTGGATGCAGGACGAAGGCTTTGCTATCGCCCAGGATATGCTGCAGCGGCATCCTGATATCACCGTGTTCTTCGGTCGTGCGGACGCATTAGCGCTAGGAGCCGCTCAAGCGGTCAAAGTCGGTAACCTTGATCACAAGGTGATTGTGGTTGGGTTCGATGGCGATGTCGCGGGTCTCAAGGCTGTGCGCGACGGGACACTAACTGCCACCATGACGCAGCAGACGCAGGGTATGGGCCGGTTAGCGTTGCAATCCGCGCTCGATCTAATTGCCGGGAAGAAACTACCCGCAGATCAGCTGCAAGACGCGGTTCTGACCACGAAGGAGAATGTCGAACCGTTCACTGCTAAGCATCCATAGGGCACCGTAGGTGAACACCAATTTCCTTCCGAAACTGAAAGGCGGCTTTTCTTTCGGGAGCCTCGCCCCGCTACCGGTCCCGACCGGTCGGCCTCGCAAGCGAGGCGCGCTCCACGAGGGCCGTTGTCGGCGATGACGGCGATCACGGCGTTTCCTTTGGGAGCCTCGCCCGACCAAAGGCCCCGGCTCTCGGTCCGCGGAGTTGGCAAAAGCTTCGCTGGTATCCAGGTCCTGTCCGGGATTGATCTGGAGGTTTACGAAGGCGAGGTGCTGGCGATCGTGGGCGAGAACGGCGCGGGAAAGTCGACTCTTTCATCGATTATCGCGGGGCTGCTTTTACCCGATACCGGCGCGATGTGGTGGGAAGGCTCACCTTACGCGCCGGCTTCCCCTCGGGATGCGATGGCAACGGGCGTCGGCTTGATCCATCAAGAAATGCGATTATTGCCGGCGCTTTCGGTCGCAGAAAACGTGTTTGTAGGCCGGTTGCCGAAACGGAATGGGTTCGTTGACCGAGAGAACATGCATAGGAGGGCGGTCGAACAGCTTCACCGTCTGGGGTTGGATATTTCGCCGGCCACACCCGTCCATCGGTTGTCCGTTGCGGCCCAGCAACAGGTCGAAATTGCCAAAGCACTGACACTCGATGCCAAGCTTCTGATCTTGGATGAACCGACGGCGGCGTTAGGAGGTCCAGAGACAGACCGGCTTTTTTCGCAGATCGATCGCCTTAAGAAACAGGGCGTCTCCTTCATTTATATCAGCCATCGGTTGGATGAGATTGCTCGAATTGCGGACCGGATCGTTGTGTTACGTGACGGCAAGCTAGTGGCCCGGCATGCCTCCGGCGATATCCCGGTGAATACCGTGCTTGAAAATATGGTTGGCCGAAGCGTCGACCGTATTTTTCCCGCAAAAGCGGCTCCAGGTACCCAAGAAGTCTTCCGATGTGAACGACTAACTGCTGCCGATGGCCGGTTTCGTGAAGTTAGCTTCTCGGTCCATAGCGGTGAGATCGTTGGAATCGCCGGGATTGTTGGGGCTGGGCGAAGCGAATTGGTTCGCGCCATTGTCGGCGTCGACCCTTTGGCTGCGGGCGAAATTTGGATCGAGGGCGAGCGGATTCAGATTCGGCAGCCCGCCGATGCGATCCAAGCGGGAATGGTTCTCGTTCCCGAGGATCGGAAGGCGCAGGGTTTAGTATTGGATCACAGCGTTGCCAGCAATTTATCGTTAGGCAATTACGATCGGATTGGGAGTAAGGGTTGGTTATCTCCTCAAGGAATTAAAGCTTTTGCCAAAGACGCGATTCAACGGCTTGGGGTTAAGGGAACGCCCCAGCAACTTGCGCGGCATCTATCGGGAGGTAACCAGCAAAAAGTGATTATAGCGCGCTGGATTTCGAGGGTGCCCAAGATCTTCATCTTGGACGAGCCAACTCGCGGTATCGATATGGGAGCGAGGTCCGCTATCTATGAAACCATTGCCGGTCTGGCCCGCGGTGGAATGGGAGTGATTGTAGTGAGTTCCGACTTAGAAGAAGTCCTGGGGCTCTCCCACCGCATCCTGGTGCTCAGTCGCGGCCGTCAAAAAGGCATCTTAAATACCGGCGATACAAGCCAGGTTGCCATAATGGACCTGGCGACGTCGTGATGAAGAAGGAGTTCAAGGAGTTCGAGGAGTACAAGGAGTTCCAGGAGTTCAAGGAGTTCAAGGAGTTCAAGGAGGATGGGTAAGTGCGAAATTCATGCGCTGTGAACAAAAACCGTTTTGAACGACCTATGAAATTCCGAGCAACTGCTCGTACTCCTTGAACTCCTGCAACTCCTTGAACTCCTAGAACTCCTTAAAAAATGGACTTATTTAGTTTGGAAGAAAAAGTGGCGATGGTTACGGGGGCGGGAAGCGGGATCGGCCAAACGCATCGCAGTCGGTTTGGCTGAGGCGGGAGCCACGGTCGCCTGTTTTGATCTGGAAACAAGTAGCGGCTTGGTCAGCACGGTTGAACGCATTGAGGCGGCTGGCAGAAAGGCCGTCGCGCTTCGTGGAGACGTGACCCGGCTAGAGGATTTAACCAAGGCGGTCGAATCCGCCGAGAAAAACCTGGGGTCTCTTTCTCTAGCGGTGAATTGTGCCGGTATTGCGAATGCCGCTCCTGCGGAAGAGATGCCCCTTTCTCAATGGCAAAAGATGTTGGACATCAATCTCACCGGCATTTTCTTGTCTTGCCAGGCTGAAGCGAGGGCGATGTTGACTCGCCGCCAAGGATCGATCGTCAATATCGCGTCGATGTCCGGTATCATCGTCAACCGAGGCATTCAGCAGATTCACTATAACACCTCAAAGGCCGGAGTAATCCACCTTACCAAAAGCTTGGCCATGGAATGGTGCGATCGCGGAATCCGAGTGAATTCGATTAGCCCCGGCTACACATTAACTCCGATGAATGCGCGTCCCGAGGTTGCGGAACAGCGCAAACAATTCGAAGCCGATACGCCATTGGGGCGCATGGCAACCGTTGATGAATTGGTTGGGCCTGCGGTTTTTCTTCTCAGCGCCGCTGCTGCTTTTTGTACTGGCGTCGATCTCGTGGTCGATGGTGGGTTTGTGTGTTGGTGAACGGGGGGTTAGCGGTTGGGTGTGGCCAGCGTATTGGCGGTGCGACGCGTGCGAGCAACCGGGGATGGGACTTATGGGACCAATGGGACTTATGTGTTGCGGTCGGCAACTACAAACTGCAAACGGTAAACCCTAGCGCTCGAATCGGTAATGTTCAGGAACCTGATCGAGGCGATCAACTCGGACCCCGAGATCATTGATGAGGCCGTCTTTTAATCCGTAAATCCAGCCATGAATGGCTACGCTTTGTCCGCTGAACCACGCGTCTTGGACAATCGCTGTGCGGCTCAGCGCTTCAACCTGTTCCACGACATTCAGTTCACAGAGCCGGTCGGATCGGGCCTCCTCGTCGGCAACAGAATCCAGACTGTCGTGGTTACGGACATATAAATCTTTAATTTTGGACAGCCAACTGTCGATGAGACCGTGATGCTGCATGGACATAGCTGCCTTGACTCCGCCGCAGCCGTAGTGGCCGCAAACGATGATGTGTTCGACCTTGAGAACTCCTACTGCGAACTGAACAACCGAAAGACAGTTTAAGTCGGATGGGTAAACCAGGTTCGCTACGTTTCGATGCACAAATAGTTCGCCGGGCATTAGACCAACTACTTCGTTAGCCGGTACTCTACTGTCAGCACATCCGATCCAGAGGAACTTGGGGGACTGTTGTTTCGCCAGTTGGCGAAAATAATCGGGCCTGCCTGAGGTCATGCTCTGGGACCAAGCGCGATTGTTTTCTAGCAACGAATCGATTGAGATCATGTCGGGTGGCGGAGTGTAGCCGACGAGCGCCTGCTCGTCTATAGGAGCCAGGAGGTAGAATCCAGGAGCTAGGAAGCGGCGTCGTACTCGTCCTCGAAGCGTGGCATGTTGGCGGCGGTCTGTCTCTGACAGGAGACGCGATAGAGCATTCACAAATGGGACCTATGGGACTAGTGTGACACGCCTTATTAGATCGCCACGTCTGCACAATCGAGGACCAGGACGACGACGATTAGCGAGGCGGCGCCGCCCTCCTAGCTCCTTTGGGCGGATGCCCGTCCTAGCGTCCCATCTCCACAATCTGCGCCAAGTCCGGTGGGGCGTTGGGTTTGGCGGAACCAGAACCTGTGCTTCACCGACTGGTGTGCCGAGCCGCTCCTCGGTGTCTGCCATCGGCTCTGATCGTGGAGACGCCTGTGAGTTCAGCCGAGTTGGGAAGTTTCACCAATCTGCGGCGTGGCACCACTATGAGACACGGCTCGGCACGCCCGTTGGCGAAACACACTTTGGTGTTTAGCCGAATCAAGGGCTTCGTTCGAGTTGTGAGGTCATTCAGGAGCCTCGCCCCACCAAGTTTGTGTGCCCCATTCGCCCATACGGGTACTCCGGCGTAACCCGTTCGCAGCATACGGCCGCCCTAGCCTCACTTGGCGATCGCGTTATGTTGCTCATGTCATGGAAAAGCAACCTGGAACTTATCGTCGTCAATTCTTAGCCAGGTCATTCAAGGTGATAGCTCTGCTTGCTCTTGGATCTCTCTCGACGATTCGACGAGTTTTGGCGCAGGCAAGGAATATGAAACAACCTGAGACCGCTCTCTTCAACGACGACGGTATAATTCCGAACAATCGGCTTCCCCTGCTTTTGTATCGGGGAGTTCTCCCGGTCGGCGGGGCGGACCCGGCGACGCGAGTCGTGCAGCTGTTCGCGGCCAACAATTGGACCAACTCATGGCGAAACGGTATCTACCCGTTTCATCATTATCACAGTACCAGCCACGAAGTATTGGGCGTGTACCGTGGTTCAGTGACGGTGCGGCTTGGCGGAGAACAAGGGAAAGATTTTGATGTGCGCGCAGGCGACGTAATCGTCATCCCCGCCGGTGTTGGTCATAAAAACCTTGGCCACAGCGAAGATTTCGGTGTGGTCGGCGCTTACCCTGACGGTCGGGATTGGGATTTATTGACCGGCAAACCGGGAGAACGCCCGCAAGCGGATAAGAACATAGCATCTCTGCCGATCCCCGATAATGACCCCGTGTTTGGACCAGAAGGGCCGTTGCAAGGGAGCTGGAGAGGGTGAAGCGAAACGACGAATGGGCGATTTTGGCGCTTTTGGTGGGGCGAGGCTCCTGTGCGGTGCCCACGATGTCAACGAAGCCGCTGATGTGCTTGTTCTCAAGAAGTTGCTGGGCCGGAAGACTCGCCGAGCCGGGGTTTGCAGTGCCGCCGCGGACAAGCGCACCGTTGGACTAATGTACATCACCATTTCTCGAGTCCCACTCTAGCTGCAAAACGTTGACCCGCGGCTCGGCGTATCAACCGGCCTTACAGGATCAGGTAACTCTACAGGGCCCAAATTTTTCTCAGCCACTTACAGTGCGATCGGGAGCCTCGCCCCACCATACTAGGCTTCGCTTTTGGCGATGTCCCCGTCTCGGGTCTTTGTGGCTCCGGGTGAGACTTTCTCTGGGCCAATCCGGATCCCTTTGCGCTCAGTAATTCGCTCTACGAATACGTAACAAACCGGGACCAGAAAAATCCCGATCACGGTTGCGCAAGTCATACCGAAGACCACCGCGGTACCCATAACGCCTCGTGCAGCTGCGCCTGAGCCGCTCGACAACATCAAGGGAACACAACCAACAATGAACGCCAGCGACGTCATCAGGATCGGACGCAGACGGAGCTTAGATGCTTCCAGAGCCGCTTCGATCGTCGGCTTCCCTCGTTCTCGCTGTAGCTTAGCGAACTCGACAATCAGAATCGCGTTCTTTGCTGCCAGACCGATTAACATGACTAAGCCGATCTGGACATAAACGTTGTTGTCATAGCCGCGGACCAGTACCCCAATGAAGGTCCCGAGCACGACTAACGGTGTACAAAGCAGAACCGCGAACGGTAACGTCCAGCTTTCGTACTGTGCCGCCAGCAACAGAAAGACGAAGATGACCGCCATACCAAAAATGATACCGGCTTCACCTTCCGATTTCTTTTCCTGGTAAGTTAACCCTGACCATTCATAGCTGTAGTTGCGCGGTAGCCGCTTCGCCACCTCCTCAATCGCATTGAGTGCTTGAGCCGAGCTATATCCCGGGGCCGGTATCCCGGTAATTTCCGCGGCTTGATAAAGATTGTAACGAGATACGAAATTCGGTCCCGATGTTTGCTGGATGTCCACCAAGGTGCTGAGCGGGACCATTTTCTGTTCCCCATTGCGCACATACAAGCTTCCGATCTCGCTCGGCTTACTCCTGTATTCCGGCTCGGCCTCGAGAAGCACTTTGAAAACGCGGCCGAAGCGTACAAAATCGTTCACGTACATTCCACTGAGGTACGCCTGCATCGTCTGATAAACGCTGTCGACGGTCACCCCGGCAGCTCGCGTTTTTTCCCGGTCCAGTTCGACTTTAATCTGAGGCGTTGCCGCATCCAGCGTAGTCGTTAGCCGGCCGATTTCCGGGCGTTTCGATGCTTCGGCCATAAACGCTTTTACCTGGGCCGCGAGTTGGTCGAAGGAACCACCCGATCGATCCTGCAATTGGAGAGTGAAGCCGGAAGAGTTTCCGTAGCCGGGTAATGGCGGCGGTCCAAATGCGAATATGCGCGCCTCGGGAATCTTGAAAAATTGGACATTGAGTTTCCGTGCTAAGGCTTCGGCGTGAAGCTCAGGTGTTTCCCTTTTTTTCCAATCATCGAGGCCGATGAAGATTAGAGCCGCGTTCGGCGCAGCCTGACCGTTCAGGATATTGAAGCCGGAGATAGCCAAACTCGATCGCACGCCCTTAGTCGTAGAAACGATCTGTTCGACCTTTTTCAGTACTGCATCCGAACGCTGCAACGAAGCGCCTTCAGGGAGCTGCAAAGCGACATAGATGTAACCTTTGTCTTCGTCCGGAATAAAGCCTCCGGGCAGCTGTTTCGACAATAGCCAAATGCCGCCAACGATCACCACTAGCAGGAGCATCGAGCGAGCCGCCTTACGCACAAAAAAGTCGACGCTATTGCCGTAGCCTTTGGTAAACCGATCAAAGGAGCGATTGAACCAACCGAAAAACCAGCCCAACGGTCCCCGGCCCGGCTCCGGTTTTCGCAACAGAATGGCGCTTAGCGCCGGGCTTAGGGTCAACGCGTTAATAGCCGAAAAAACGACAGAGACCGCAATGGTAATAGCAAACTGCTGATAGAGGCGTCCGGTTACGCCGCCCATAAATGCTACCGGCACAAAAACGGCGCAAAGGATCAAGGACATGGCAATGATCGGACCAGATACCTCCTTCATTGCTTGGACGGTCGCCTCGCGCGGGCTGAGCCCATGTTCAATATGATGTTGTACCGCTTCCACCACCACAATGGCGTCGTCTACGACGATGCCAATCGCTAACACCATGCCGAAAAGAGTCAGCGTGTTAACGCTGAAACCGAGCATCGGAAAAGCGATGAAGGTACCCAGCAGCGATACTGGGACAGCAAGCATCGGGATAATTGTTGCGCGCAGGCTTTGCAGAAAAATAAAAACGACCGCCAGAACTAGCAAAACGGCCTCGATCAAAGTGAGCTGAATCTTATGCATCGAGGCCACGATCGGCGCTGTGGAGTCCAGGGTGATCTCATACTCCATGTCCGGCGGAAATCGCTTTTCACTTTCTTGAAGGACCCGGGTCACCTGCTCCGCGGTTTTGAGCGCGTTTGCTCCGGGAGCAAGATAAACTCCCAGCGCAGCACCAGGCAATTGATTGAGGCGGGCGTGCAAATCGTAGGTCTGTGCCCCAAGCTCAACCCGAGCCACATCTTTGATCTTAACCAGAGAGCCGTCCGAGTTAGATCGCACCACGATATTTGAAAATTCGTCCGCCTCTCTCAGCAGCCCGACGGTGCGCACATTGTATTGAAGTTCCTGACCGGGCGGCGCCGGCTCGGCACCGATGGCGCCCGCGGGCGCCTGTGCATTTTGTTCGCGGACTGCGGCAGCGATGTCTTCTGGTGTGATCCCGAGGGCAGCCATTTTGTCCGGCTTTACCCAGATACGCATGGCATAATCCTGCCCGGTGAAGTTTTTAACGTCGCCGACGCCGGGGACCCGCTTAATGGCATCGACCAAGTTAATATTCGCATAGTTGCCCAGAAAAATGGCGTCATAGGTCTGTTTAGGAGAGTAAAGTCCTATGGCTAAGAGGAGGTCCGGGCTTGACCGGTTAACCAACACGCCTTCCCGCTTCACTGCGTCCGGAAGCTGGGCCATGGCCTGGGATACCCGATTTTGCGTGTTGACCTGCATGATATCGGGGTCAGTGCCAACGTCGAAAGTGACGCTCAGCGCCATCGTTCCGTCATTCGCACTGAGCGACTGCATGTAGAGCATTTTATCCACACCATTGACCTGGGACTCGATTGGTATGGCCACTGAATCCATCACCGCTCCGGCAGCAGCGCCGCGATAGCTAGAGGTGACCGTGATGAGCGTCGGACTGATGGATGGATATTCCGCGATCGGCAACCGGGTCAGGGTGAACACGCCAACGATCACGATGATGATCGAAATCACCATGGCGACGATCGGGCGGCGAATGAAGAATTGAGCCATCGTATCCGTTTAGCGTTGCTCGTTTGGCGTTTGGCGTTTGGCGCTTGCGACGCTGCACGCTGTTTCGGCGCTCATAATATTGGTAAGGCTCATTGGTTGGTTCTCAGAGGCAATTGTTTGGTCCAGGCGCGGGGCTGATCTCGCCAAACGCCAAACGCCGAACGCCGAACGCCAAACGGTGAACGCATATGCTTATTCGCCCGCAGGCGCCGGACTCGCGTTTGCTAGTGCGGCAGTCGGTTGCACTGATCCGCCGTCGGTCAACATTTGCAGGCCTTCCACCACGACGCGGTCCCCCGACTTAAGGCCCTGATCAATGATCCAATCACTGCCTATCCTCGGCCCAACGGTGACGCTGTGCATTGAAGCTTTGTTGGCATCATCGACCAGCCAGACAAAGTTCTTTCCCTGCATTTCGACGACGGCGCGCTGGGCCACTAACAATGCTCCGGCTCGCTCATCCACTTTGAGGCGTACCCGGGCATATTGGCCGGGTCGTAAGATATTGCCCGGATTCGGAAAGATAGCGGTGATCCGGATGGTCCCGGTGTTCGGGTCGACCGCTCGATCGGCGGCGAAGAGACGCCCTTTGTGCGGATGCACCTTGCCATCGGCACGAATCAGCTCGAAATCTTCGTCGCGCTGATCAAGTGGTTCAGCTAACAGAGCAGAGATGTCTTCTGACCACTCGAGATACTCTTTCTCACTAACCGCGAACCGAAGCTCGATCGGGTCTACCGTTGATATCGTCGTAATCTCGGTTCCTCCAGCCCCTGAGGGCACAAAATTGCCAACCGTGAAACTCCTACGCCCGACGATTCCTTTGATCGGCGACTTGATGGTAGCGAACTCGAGATTGAGCTGTGCGTAATCCACCGCTGCATGGAGTGCGTCCACGGTGGCTTTCGCTGCCGAATTTGCTAGGACCGCGTTCCGATAATCTCGGTCGCTGGTGACCTTCTTATTGAAAAGATCGGTCTGTCGTTGCTCTTCCTGATCGGTTTTCTCCTGGTTGGCTTGGGCCTCAGCGAATTTAGCCTGAGCTTGAGCGAGGTCGGCTTCGTACGGCCGCGGATCAATACGCAGGAGAACGTCTCCGTCGTTTACGACGGTTCCTTCGTTGTAAGCGATCTCCTGAACGTAACCTTGTACCCGCGCGCGAACATCGACGTTGGCTGAACCGTCGAGCCTGCCAATCAATTCATCGATAATCGGAACATTTCGTGGTTCGACCGCAGCAACGATCACAGGTGGCGGCGGCAGTGTCGCCGTGGCCTCCTTCTTCTCGTTACAACCGCTGAAGAGCACCGTCCCGATGGCCAGCCAGGGCGCACCTTTAGAGAAGTTCATAGGGAGTGACCACTTTCTAGGGATTATCACCGGCGCGGTCAATGGCATTCTCCCTGAGAGCACCGCGTTCAACGTTCAACGTTCCACGTTCGGCGTTCGGCGTTCGGCGTTCGGCGTTTCGTGCTCGTGCTCGTGCTCGTGCTC
>Ga0213878_10000740_pt1 | contig 11866 bp, 11 predicted proteins | sample VelepicoBEBS_R02_FD_161053 | JGI IMG/M metagenome (GOLD analysis project Ga0213878, IMG submission 161053) | Vellozia epidendroides bulk soil microbial communities from rupestrian grasslands, the National Park of Serra do Cipo, Brazil - BS_R02 | ecosystem: Environmental > Terrestrial > Soil >... | reverse complement strand
TGATTAGACATTTTATATTTAAAAAATATTAATTATGTGCATTCTTTCGGAGTAACGGAAATATACGTTTGAGTCTCTAAAAATTTATTAAAAGAATAAGTTACAATCCACTCCACATATGGAGTAGAAATTCACGAATTGCTTTCGCTTTATTCAGAGGTTAAGAGATTAATATACCGATTCGGTGGAACGATCTTCCGATTGAAAATACCACATTCCTCCAGATAATACGGCTCCGATGGCTGCGCCGATACCTGCCCCGTACATGGGACCTATCGATGTGTAGTTTTTACCCACATAATATCCTACGAATCCCAAAATTAATATTACTACTCCGTAAAGAATCCACTGCAATGTAGATGACATTTCGTTTTGTATGGTCGGAAGAAAAAGTTTTTATGGAAATGAAGTGACAACGATATCGGCACCCCCGGATATTTCGGATATATTATTCATTTGAGCGGGATTTTTTAAATTAACTCCTCCTATTGTCGTGTCCGTACCACCACTAGTGGCGTATATAAGTTTAGCGAGTTGACGATTAGTATTATTATTCACACCACCCATTACGGGTAGTGCACCCGCTTGTAAATCTAAATTGGGATGTACCGATGGAACGAACCAATTTCCAGACGCTGGAACTATCGGAATATCCCCGCGAATTGGGTCTCCTAAAGCACGTAAACGAGAAGATTTATTTGAATACATATATCTATTGAACGAAATTGCTTGTCGTCGTTCACCATTTTTATCATCATACGTCGCTAATAATCCACCGGTTGCCGGAACCATTCCCATAATAGGTATATCTGCAGATGATGGTGTGTTGTCGTCGAATTTTTCTTTCATGTCTAATTCGATTGAACTGTTAAGAGAATTGCCTAATGGACTAGACGGAACGGCCATGTTATTATACGCGGGTAAATTAGCTTTGATATACGGACCATAATTAACATTTGAAAATCGCGGAGACAACGTACCTTGAAAATTCGGTGTTTGCCAAAAGTCTACACCGTTATTCGTGTATACTTTATCTACTTTGACACCCCGCGACGGTAGATTCCAAAAACCTTCCGTCGTATTATAAGCTATTAGCGCAGCGGCTGCCAATGCTCCTATTATTATTATCACAATTGGAGAATATTGTTTCATTTTGTCATGAGTATATTTTTAAACGTACACGAAAATGATACGAAAGATACGAAAATGACACGAATACGAGTGTAGTAATATTATGTATTCTTATGAAAACCGAATGTTCATTATACTAAACAATACGTATTCGGTAAATTTAGTATTTAATCTTCGATATTAAATTAATTCAATAAACGTAGTAAATAGAATAATAAATCATGAACACGACGCCCACTAAACTACAGAACGATAACAAAATTTATTATAAATGGAACGAAAACGCGCCGAACAACATTCAGGATCAAATCGTATTATTGTCTATCGAACAGATGGCCGAGCGTGGACATATCGATTTACTCGAGTATATAGGAAAAAATCATCTCGGCGATGAACGAATATCTTCTATTTTACGTCACGCCGCAAAAGGAGGACACGTAAATATTATGCAATTGGCGAAAGATTGGGGAGCTACAGAATATGATTGGGCATTAAATTATGCGGCCAGCAACGGACATATACCAGCCATGTGGTTGTTGAAAGACTGGGGTGCTACCGATTATAATTGGGCATTAGATTATTCGGCCAAATCCGGACAAATACTAGTTATGCATTTGTTAAAGGAATGGGGTGCCGATGATTATGATTATGCATTAGGTAAAGCAGCTGAATCTGGACAAATACAAGCCATGCATGTGTTAAAGGAATGGGGTGCTGATGATTACGATTTTGCATTGAGTTGTGCTTCCGCGTCCAAACAAATACCAGCTATGGATTTGTTGAAAAAGTGGAAAAGTGAGTGTCAAAAGCACGATGACACGTTTATTTAATTTAGCTTAAAAGAATAAAAATGATAAATTAATTCGATAAACGTAAGAAATAGAATATTAAATCATGGATATGCTACCCGCCGAAGTGTTGCGTGATATTCTTTTAAAATGCTTCGAGTACGTTCCTGTTTTGAAGGAAACTTGTTACGAATGGAACGATATATTATCGGATAAAAGCGTTAATCGAGCCGTACTATCTTTTGAAAAGATGGCCGAACGCGGTCACATCGGTTTACTCAAGTATATAGGAAGAAATAAAATCAATGCTAAAAAAATATCTTCTATTCTACAACACGCCGCGACAGGAGGACACTTAAATATCATGATTTTAGCGAAAAAGTGGGGAGCTACCGATTACAGCGAAGCATTGAAGTATGCTGCTTCACACGGGCGTATTGAAGCATTGCTTCTGTTGAAAGAATGGGGAGCCGATGGTTATAATTGGGCATTAGAGAAAGCAGTCATGAGTGGACAAATATCGGCCATGAATTTGTTGAAAGAATGGGGAGCTAATGATTACAATTTTGCACTCGATAGAGCGGTCATGTGCGGACAAATACCGGCCATGCATTTGTTAAAAAAGTGGGGAGCTAACAATTATAATCGGGCTTTTATAAATGCCGCAAGAAGCGGACAAATACCGGCCATGCATTTAGTGAAAGAGTGGGGTGCCACCAAATACAATCGGGCTTTGTCCCATGCTGCCATGTGCGGACAAATACCAGCAATGTATTTGTTGAAAGAATGGGGTGCTAATGAATATAATTGGGCATTAGTTTATGCTACACGGGGTGGACAAATACCGGCAATGCATCTGTTGAAAGAATGGGGAGCCGATGATTTCGATAATGCATTATTCCATGGATCTGAATATATCGAAAGTGTAGAATTATTAAAAAATTGGATAAATCGTTAACCTTTTGAAATGGTTTTCATAAGGTTAATTTTAATGAATTCGTAATTATTTATACCACATTTGGTATAAATTCGTGTGTCAAAAAATGATCTTAAACGTAAGAAATCTAATATTTGGGTTTAAAGAGGCTAAATCATGGATACGCTACCCACCGAAGTGTTGCGCGATATTCTTTCGAGGTGCTTCGAGTACGTTCCGGTTTTGAAGGAAACTTGTTACGAGTGGAACGAAATTTTATCGAATATGAGCGGTAACAAAATACTATCTCTCGAACGAATGGCCGAACGTGGCCACATAAATTTACTCGAGTATATAAAAAAAGATCATTTCGATGATGAACGAATGTCTTCTATTTTACGTTATGCCGCAAAAGGTGGACACTTAAATATTATGCATTTGGCGAAAAACTGGGGCGCTACTGATTACGACTGGGCATTGGCTGGTGCGGCTGAACACGGACAAACAGAAGCCATGCACTCGTTAAAAGAATGGGGAGCCGATGATTACGATAATGCATTAAGCGTTGCCGCCGAGTTCGGACAAATATCGACCATGCAGTTATTAAAAGAATGGGGTGCCGATGATTATAACTTTGCGTTGAATATTGCTGCGTGGGCCGGACAAATACCAGCTATGCATTCGTTAAAAGAGTGGGGTGCTACTAATTACGACAATGCATTATTTTATGGATCACATCGTAACGATGTTGTAGAATTATTAAAAAATTGGATGATTCATGAATGATGAAACAATAATTATTTATACCACATTTGGTATAAATACGTATGTAAAAATGATTAAATTTTAACCGATAAACTCGAGAAATAGAATTCCAAATCATGGATATTGTACCTACCGAAGTGTTGCGCGATATTCTTTCGAGATGCTCAGAGTACGCACCGGTTTTGAAAGAAACTTGTTGCGCGTGGAACGAAATTTTATCGGAAAAAAGTGTCGATAATGTCGCGCTGTCTTTCGAACAGATGGCAGAACGCGGTCACATCGATTTGCTCGAGCGCGTCGAAAGAGATAAAATCGATGATAAAAGAATATCTCGTATTCTACTTCACGCCGCGAGAGGAGGACACTTGCATATCATGATTTTAGCGAACGAATGGGGAGCCACTAATTACAACGAAGCATTGACTTATGCGGCGATGGGAGGACAAATATCAGCCATGTATTTGTTGAAAAAGTGGGGAGCCGATGATTATAATTGGGCATTGACTAGTGCTGCCAAAGTCGGACAAATATCGGCAATGCGTTTGTTGAAAGAGTGGGGAGCCAATCGCTATAACTTGTCGTTAGCTATGGCGGCTACTGGTGGACAAATATCAGCGATGCTTTTGTTGAAAGAGTGGGGAGCCGATGATTATGATTGGGCATTGAATGATGCGGCCGAATTCGGACAAATATCAGCCATGAATTTGGCGAGAGAATGGGGAGCCACTAAGTACAACCTGGCTTTGGCAAATGCTGCCGCCGGTGGACAAATATCAGCCATGAATTTGGCGAGAGAATGGGGAGCCACTAATTACAACGATGCATTGAGAAGTGCGACTATTAGCGGACAAATATCAGCCATGCGTTTGGCAAAAGAGTGGGGAGCCGATAACTATGATTCTGTATTTTTTTACGGATCTCGTTCTCGTTGCATCGAAATTGCAGAATTATTAAAAAGTTGGGAAAATCAGTAATTATTTTTCGCTATTTTATTTATACCACATTTGGTATAAATAAAAATGATAAATTAATTCGCTAAACGTGAAAAATAGAATACTAAATCATGAATACGCTACCTATCGAATTGTTGCGCGATATTCTTTCGAGATGCTTCGAGTACGCTCCGGTTTTGAAGGAAACGTGTTGCGAGTGGAACGATATTTTATCGAATACGAGCGTCGACAAAATATTATCTTTCGAACAGATGGCTGAGCGTGGCCATATAGATCTACTTGCGTACATAGGAAAAGATAAAATCGATGACAACAGAATACCTCATATTTTACGTCATGCCGCAAAAGAAGGACACTTGAATATTATGCAGTTGGCAAAAGATTGGGAAGCTACGAATTATAACGAAGCGTTGGAGTATGCTGTCATGAACGGACAAATACCGGCAATGCATTTGGCGAAAAAGTGGGAAGCTACTAGCTATAACCGGTCACTGGCTATCGCTGCCATGTACGGACAAATACCAGCCATGCACTTGTTAAAAGAGTGGGGAGCTACCGAGTACGACGATGCATTAAGCGATGCGGCAAAGCGCGGACAAATATCAGCCATGCACTTGTTAAAAGAGTGGGGAGCTACTAATTACAATCGAGCTTTAACAAATGCTGCCACGTGCGAACAAATGTCAACCATGTATATGTTAAAAGAATGGGGAGCTACTAATTATGACGAAGTATTGGAGTGTACTTCTATGAACGGACAAATTTCAATCATGCATTTGTCGAAAGAATGGGGTGCCACTAATTACAATCGAGCTTTGACAAATGCCGCCAAAAACGGACAAATACCAGCTATGCGTTTGTTAAAAAATTGGGGAGCTACTCGCTACAACTGGCCACTAGCTATTGCGTCAGAAAACGGGCGTATAGAAGCCATGCGTTTGTTAAAAGAGTGGGGGGCCGATGACTACGATCGGGCATTAGTTAACGCTGCCATGAACGGACATTTACAAGCCATGTCTTTATTAACAGAATGGGGAGTCGACGAATACAATTTGGCATTATATAACGCGGCCACAAACGGACAAGTATCGGCCATGTGTTTATTAAAAGAATGGGGGGCCGATGAGTATGACTGGGCGTTAAGTGGCGCTGCCGGAGCCGGACAAATACCGGCTATGCACTTATTGAATGAGTGGGGAGCTACTAATTACGACGAAGCACTGAAACACGCGGCCACAAACGGACAAGTATCGGCCATGTGTTTATTAAAAGAGTGGGGGGCCGATGATTACGACTCGGCGTTAAGTAGTGCTGCCGGAGCCGGACAAATACCGGCGATACATTTGTTGAAAAAATGGGGAGCTACTAATTACGACGAAGCACTGAAGCACGCTGCCCTAAACGGACAAATATTAGCCATGCATTCGTTAAAAGAATTGGGAGCCAATGATTATGACTCGGCATTAAAAAGTGCCGCTATGGGTGGACAAATACCGGCGATGCATTTGTTGAAAGAATGGGGAGCTACTAATTACGACGATGCATTATTTTATGGATCTTATCGTATCGAAAGTGTAAAATTATTAAAAAGTTGGATGAATCTCGAACCTTTACAGATTTCAATAGTTGATGTATAATGAAGTCGATTTAATTTATACCACATTTGGTATAAATAAAAATGATTAAACTTATTCGATAAACGCGAAAAACAAAATACTGAATCATGAATACGCTACCTATCGAATTGTTGCGCGATATTTTTTCGAAATGCTTCGACTACGCTCCGGTTCTGAAGGAAACTTGTTACGAGTGGAACGAATTTTTATCGAACAATGACGTATTTCGAGACAAAGTCGTACTGTCTTTCGAGCAAATGGCCGAACGCGGTCATATCGATTTGCTCGAGTACGTCGGAAGAGATAAAATCGGTGAAAAAAGAATACCTCATATTTTACGTCATGCCGCAAAAGAAGGACACTTGAATATCATGATTTTGGCAAAAGATTGGGAAGCTACGAATTACAACGAAGCGTTAGAGTATGCAGCTATGAACGGACATATACCGGCTATGCATTCGTTGAAAGAATGGGGAGCCACTCGCTACAATCGGCCACTAGCTATCGCGGCAAAAAACGGGCGTATAGAAGCCATGCGTTTGTTAAAAGAATGGGGAGCTAATGATTATAATTGGGCATTAACTATTGCGGCCGAATTCGGACAAATACAGGCTATGCATTCGTTGAAAGAATGGGGAGCTAATCACTATAATCTGGCATTAATTAACGCGGCCGAATCCGGACAAATACAGGCGATGCACTTGTTGAAAGAGTGGGGTGCCACTCATTACAATCGGGCTTTGAACGGAGCTGCTAAATACGGACAAATATCAGCAATGCACTCGTTGAAAGAATGGGGAGCAGATAATTACGATTGGGCATTGCCTAACGCAGCTGAATTCGGACAAGTATCGGCCATGTGTTTATTAAAAGAATGGGGAGCTACCAATTACAACGAATCATTGATTAGTGCCGGCATGAACGGACAAATATCAGTCATGAATTTGTTGAGAGAATGGGGCGCTACTAATTTTGACTTGGCATTAATTGATGCGTCCATGAATGGACAAATACCGGCCATGTATTTATTGAAAGAATGGGGAGCCACTAACTATGATTTGGCTTTGTCATCTGCCAGTATGAATGGACAAATATCGGCTATGCATTTAGCGAAAAAGTGGGGAGCAACTGATTACGATCGAGCATTGATCAGTGCTGCCGGATCTGCACAAATACCAGCCATGCATTTGCTAAAAGAATGGGGTGCTACTCGCTACAATCGGCCACTAGCTGTCGCGGCAAAAAACAGACGTATAGCAGCCATGCGTTTGTTGAAAGAATGGGGAGCTAATGATTACGATTGGACATTACTTCTAAGTTTAGACAAATACCGATCATACCTTTGTTGAAGAAAAAGTGGGAAGCTACTAAATACGACTTTGCATTGTCTGTTGTTACTTTGATGGATTGTATAATTATTCATCAAAATTGATCTTAAATCAATTCGTTAAAAGTGAGAAATAGAATATTAAATCATGAATATTATGCACACCGAAGTGTTGCGCGATATTCTTTCGAGATGTTCGGAATACGCTCCGGTTCTAAAAGAAACTTGTTACGAGTGGAACGAAATTCTATCGAATATGAACAGTAACAAAGTACTATCTCTCGAGCAAATGGCGGAACGCGGTCACATCGGTTTGTTAAAACACATAGGAAGAAATAAAATCGATGAGAAAAGAATATCTAATATTCTACTTTACGCCGCGAGAGGAGGACACTTAAATATCATGATTTTGGCGAAAGAATGGGGAGCTACTAATTACGACCAAGCATTGTCGTATGCTGCCATGGGCGGACAAATACTAGCTATGTGCTCGTTGAACGAGTGGGGAGCTACTAATTACAACGATGCATTAATCGATGCTGCAAAGAGCGGACAAATATCAGCCATGCACTCGTTGAAAGAATGGGGAGCTAACGCATACGACTGGGCATTAAGAAGCGCTGCTATAAGTGGACAAATATTAGCCATGCACTCGTTAAAAGAATGGGGAGTTATTAGTTACGACGATGCATTAGATAGCGCTGCTATAAGTGGACAAATACCAGCCATGCACTCGTTAAAAAAATGGGGAGCTACTTCATACGATCGGGCTTTAACACAAGCTGCCAAAAGCGGACAGTTATCAGTCATGTATTTGGTAAAAGAATGGGGAGCTACCGAATACGACTGGGCATTAATTAACGCGGCCATAAACGGACAACTACCAGCTATGAGTTTGTTGAAAAAATGGGGTGCCACTGATTACGATTGGGCTTTGGCGAATGCGGCAGAACGCGGACAAATACAAGCTATGCGTTTGTTGAAAGAGTGGGGAGCTAATGATTACAATTGGGCATTGGAGTATGCCGCTGAATCCGGACAAATACCAGCTATGCATTTGTTAAAAGAATGGGGAAGCCACTAATTACGAATGGGGCTTATTTTACGGATTTCGTCGAAATTTTTAAAAATTGGATAAATTAATAATTATTCATCGCGATTTATTTATACCAAATATGGTATAAATACGTATATAAAAAAATGATTAAATTAATTCGATAAACGCGAAATAGAATATTAAACCATGGATATTTTACATATTGAATTATTGAGTGATATTCTTTTAAAGTGCTCAGAGTACGCTCCTGTTTTAAAGGAAACGTGTCACGAGTGGAACGAGATTTTATCGAATACGAACGTTGATCGAACCGTACTATCTCTCGAACAAGTGGCTGAGCGAGGTCACATCGATTTAATCGAGCACGTGGGAAGAGATAAAATCGATGATAAAAGAATACCTAATATTTTTCGCCATGCCGCAAAAGGAGGACATTTGGGCATCATGTTTTTATTTAAAAAGTGGGGAGCTACTAATTACGACGATGCATTGAAAAGTTCGGCCAAATATGGTTATACAGAAGCAATGCATTCGTTGAAAGCGTGGGGAGCTACTAATTACGACTTGGCATTAAATAGAGCGACACAGAACGGACAACTATTAGCCATGCGTTTGTTGAAAGAGTGGGGAGCTGATGAGTACAATTGGGCATTAACTAAAGCGGCACAGAATGGACAAATATCAGCTATGCATTTGGTGAAAGAGTGGGGAGCTACCCAGTACGACGATGCATTAAACGGTGCGGCTGAATACGGACAAATATCAGCTATGCATTTGGTGAAAGAGTGGGGAGCTACCCAGTACGACGATGCGTTGGAACATGCTGCCATGAACGGACAAATATTAGCAATGCACTTATTGAAAGAATGGGGAGCTGTTAATTACGATTGGGCGTTGGTTAGTGCTGCCACGAACGGACAAATATCAGCAATGCACTTATTGAAAAATTGGGGAGCTACCGATTACAACGAAGCATTGGAATATGCGGCAGAGGGTGGTAAAATAGAAGCCATGCATTTGCTGAAAAAATGGGGAGCTACTAATTACAACGAAGTATTAAAGTGTGCTGCTGTGGCCAAACAAATATCTGCGATGCATTTATTAAAAAAATGGGGAGCAACTTCGTATGACGATGCATTATTTTATGTATCTCATTGTACTGAAATTGTAGAATTATTAAAAAGTTGGATAAATCAGTAATTATTTATCCAACTTTATTTATACCACATTTGGTATAAATAAAAATGATTAAATTAACTCGAAAAACGCGAAAATAGAATATCAAATCATGGACACGTTACCTACCGAAGTATTGAGTGATATTTTTTTAAAGTGCTCAGAGTACGCTCCTGTTTTAAAGGAAACTTGTCACGAGTGGAACGAGATTTTATCGAATACGAACGTAGGCAAAATTGTGCTGTCTATCGAAAAAATGGCAGAACGTGGACATATCGATTTACTCGAGTATATAAAACGAGATAAAATCGATGCGAACACAACATTTCGTATTCTACTTTACGCTACAAAAGAAGGACACTTGAATATCATGATTTTGGCGAAAAAGTGGGGTGCTACTAATTACGACCAATCATTGAAATATGCTGCCATGAACGGACAAATATCAGCAATGCATCTGTTGAAAGAATGGGGAGCTACCGACTACGATGATGCATTGGAGTATGCAGCCATGAACGGATATTTACAAGCAATGCATCTGTTGAAAGAATGGGGAGCTACTGATTACACCTCCGCTTTGGCAAGTGCTGCCAAAAGTGGACAAATATTAGCTATGTGTTTGGCGAAAAAATGGGAAGATATTTGTTTTAATCAGTCGTTGACTTATAATACCGAAGTTGAACGTATAAATTCCACGCTTTGGTATAAAATGTATACAATTATTCGATATATTCGCCCTTTTGCTTTAGCGGCGGAAAGCGGACAAATATTAGCCATGCATTTGTTAAAAGCGTGGGGAGCCGATGATTACGATTGGGCTTTGGCAAAGGCGGCAGAAAATGGACAAATACCAACTATGCATTTGTTAAAAGAATGGGGAGCCGATGATTACAATTTTGCATTAAAAAGTGCTGCTACGAGCGAACAAATAGAAGCCATGTGTTTGTTGAAAGAGTGGGGAGCCGATGATTATAATTGGGCATTAGATAGAGCGACGGAAAATGGTTGTATAGAAGCCGCGCGTTTATTGACGGAGTGGAACAACTACTAATTTTTACTGTTTGAGTTTATAATTTATACCAAATATGGTATAAAAAAATGATTAAATTAATTCGATAAACTTAAGAAATAGAATATTAAATCATGGATACGATACCTACCGAATTGTTGCGAGATATTCTTTTAAGATGCGGAGAGTACGCTCCGATTCTGAAGGAAACTTGTTACGAGTGGAACGATATATTATCGAACACGAGCGTTGATCGAGCCGTACTATCTTTCGAAAAAATGGCAGAACGCGGTCACTTCGATTTACTCGTGTACGTAGGAAAAGATCGAATCGGTGAAAAAAGAATACCTTATATTTTAATTTACGCCGCAAAAGAAGGACACTTAAATATTATGCGTTTGGCGAGAAAATGGGGTGCTACTAATTACGACAAAGCATTGGCTATCGCTGTTATGAACGCACAAGTATCAGCCATGCACTCGTTAAAAGAGTGGGGTGCTACTAATTACAACGAAGTATTGAAATATGCTGCTATGTGTGGACAAATATCAGTCATGCACTTGTTAAAAGAGTGGGGAGCCACTAGTTACAACGAGGCGTTGGAGTATGCGGCAGAATGGGGTAAAATAGAAGCCATGCATTTATTAAAAAATTGGGGAGCTACCAATTACAAAGAAGTATTGGAATATGCTGCTATACGCGGACAAATATCAGCCATGCATTTGTTAAAAAAGTGGGGCGCTACTAATTATAACGAAGTATTGAAGTATGCTGCAAAGAACGGACAAATATCAGCCATGCACTCGTTGAAAGAATGGGGAGCTACGAATTATGACGAAGCATTAGCAGCAGCAGCCAAAAGTGAACAAATATCTGCTATGCATTTATTAAAAAAATGGGGCGCTGCTGAATACGACGGAGTATTAGAGTATGCGGCCGAGGGCGGTAAAATAGAATCTATGCATTTGTTGAAAAAGTGGGGAGCTACTGATTATAACGAAGCGTTAAAATTTGCTGCCATGAACGACCAAATACCAGCCATGCATTTATTGAAAGAATGGGGAGCTACTAATTACAACGAAGTATTAAAGTGTGCTGCCGAACGCGGTAAAATAAAATCTATGTATT
>Ga0213878_10000739_pt1 | contig 11868 bp, 7 predicted proteins | sample VelepicoBEBS_R02_FD_161053 | JGI IMG/M metagenome (GOLD analysis project Ga0213878, IMG submission 161053) | Vellozia epidendroides bulk soil microbial communities from rupestrian grasslands, the National Park of Serra do Cipo, Brazil - BS_R02 | ecosystem: Environmental > Terrestrial > Soil >... | reverse complement strand
GAAGCCGGAAGGATCCCGGTGGAGTTGGCGTAGTTGGTTGGTAAATACCACGGTAACATTCGGGATTAACAACATTTTTGATACACGACCGCCGCTATCGGTGGACAATGTGATTTCGAACTTTGATAACGCCAGCGGCGCCAATTACATCCAGCGCTATTTCTGGTTCTCAATTGATAAAAAGTTCTAACTAGCTTTTCAGCGCCCGCCTTCGCCAAGGCTTCGGTGCGACATGCAGGCTGAAGAACTATTAGACTTATTGATTACTCCGGCACTTGCGCTGCCAACTGGTCGAACCGCGGATCTTTCCGAATGAGGTCCCACTGTGGGGAGGCCTTGAAAACTGCTCTGTTATCGAGACCGAGCGGTGTTTTGGCTAAGATATCCAACACCCGGAAGGCCTGACCCGGTTCGTTCGTCCAAGCATAAACTATGGCCAGCTCTCCGAGAATGTAAGGTCCTTCCACAGCGTCCTGAGAAATTGGCCGTAGTTTTACGGCCCGGGTTGCTTCCTCGATAGCCTCCTGTTTGCGACCGAGAAGTGCATCGACCTCGCCGAGCACGGCTAGTGACTGCACATCGTCAGGATGCGCTTCAAACCACTGTGCCAGCCGGTTGCGCGCGGCCCCGAATCCGGTCTCCATCGTTGGATGGTTCCCCTGGAACGCCGCCAGGTAGATTTCGCCGCAACCACGCGGAATCGCTACTTTCACCCAGCCGCCGCCAAGAAGATCTTCGTCCGGGTTAATTTCCAGGATTTGTTTTGCGGCTGTCCAGTCTCGGGCGTAGAGGGCCCACCAAAAGCGATACGAATCGACAGGCGCGTGATCTTTTATCGAAGACGGCAATTGATCCACAACCGCTCGAAGGCTTGTGGCGTCCCCTGTCCGACGCAACGCGTCCTCAGCCTTTTTGGTCTTGCTTTCTAGATTGCCGGGCTCAATCTCGTCAAGCCGCCGAAACAGCTGCTCGGCCTCCCGATAACGGCCTCGCGCTTCATAGTTGAAGGCCAACTCAAAAATGATGTCGGGATTTCGCGGGTCCAGGCTGTGGGCCTCTTCGAAGGTCTTGGTAGCCTCATCCCAACGCCCTAGCCGGTTATCGATTCTAGCGGCGAGCAAAAGTGCCTCGTCGCCATTCGGGAGAGCTCTCTGAGCGAGCTCTATTTGAACGCTGGCTCGCTCATAGTTTCTGGTTGAATAAAGATGATAAGCTGACGCCAAGTGAGCCTCAGGGCTGTCGGGCTCCAGACGAAGAGCCTCGTTAACGGCCGCATCAGCGAGCGCGCGCCTCTCCGGTGTCCTGTCGATTGAGTAGAAATAGAGATCATCATGAGCTCTCGCTAGTAGGCAATAGGCCAAGGTGAATTTCGGATCTTTCTGGGTCGCTTCTTCGAGCAATTTGACCGCCTTCCGGATATCACCGGGCCGCAGTACAAATCGCGCGTTCATAACTAACTCTTTCGCCTGAAGGTAAAGATCATAGGCTTCCAGATTCGTCGTTGGCCGCTCTGCAATGTTTTTCTGTTCTTGCGGGGAAAGGCTCGCACTCAGCTTTGAGGCAACGGCCTGGGCAATCTCGCTTTGGATCGCAAAGATATCCGTCAAGTCACGTTGATAGCTCTCAGACCAGAGAGTTTCATCGGTTCGAGCATCAATCAGCTCGGTGGTAATCCGTACCCGGTTGCCATCCCGCTGCACGGTACCCTCGACGAGGTGCGCAACCCCGAGCGCAGTTCCAATCGAACGCACGTCACGATTACTTGGAGGCCGATACGCCATTACCGAGGTTCGGCTGATCACTTTCAGCCGGGACAGTTTGGCCAGCTTGGAAAGAATTTCGTCCTGAACCCCATCAGCAAAGTAGGTATCGCTTTTGTTCTCGCTTAAGCTCTCGAACGGCAGAACCGCGATGCTCTTTTCTGGCACCGTAACCGAAGCCAATGGCGTTACCGAGGATTCTGTAGTCGGGCGTCTGACCCCGAAGAAAGCATTTACCGTAAGCGCCACTAACCCGGCAATCAAGAGGGCGACCAGCGTCCAGGCGAGGAGCCGAACCCGGGACGTTGTGAACAGGGCTTTTACCCGCTCCGGCAATTTTCCGGTCTTTTGCAACGCAGCTAGTCGCCGGCCGGAGATTGCCCTTAAGTCTTGTGCAGTAATGGAACGGCCCGCATCGACGGCAGTCGAGACCACCTGGATAGCCTTGAGAAGCTCAGCCGGACTTTGGATCCGCTCAGCCAAATCTTTCTTCAGCAGCACTTCAAGCAGGGCCGCAACCGGCTGCGGGAGCCCTTTCAGCTGCTCAAGCGGTAAGGAACCGGGCTGATGCTGGACCATCACTTCGGTAGCTGAACCGCTGAATGGCACCTGGCCAGCGAGCATCGCCCAGAGCGTCACGCCCAGCGAATAAAGGTCTGAGCGGATGTCCAGGCCCAACCCAGCAAATTGCTCCGGACTGGCAAAAACCGGTGTCCCGGCAAAGGCTCCCGGTGTCGAAATCGCAGATTGAGAACCGGGTTCGGCAACCTCCTTGGCTAACCCAAGATCGATGATTTTGGCAGTTACACGGCCATCGTCCTTCAATCTCACCACAATGTTAGTCGGTTTGATATCCCGATGGACGAGCTTCTGTTCATAGACCGCTTCTAACCCGGCGGCGACTTGGGAGGTGATTTCCAGCGCTAGTTTAACCTCCAGCTGTCGGGAGCGTTTGATTAGGCTTTCCAGTGTTTCTCCCTCCACAAACTCCATCGCGTAGAAATACTCGCCGCCGCTCCTCCCCAGGTGGAAGACCGAGGCCACGTTCGGATGGCGCACCTTTGCTGCGGCGCGGGCTTCCCGTAAAAAACGCAGCCGGGCTGATTCATCGCCCATATATTTTTCGCTGATGACCTTCAGGGTCACCGGAAACCGAAGATCGGTATCGAAGGCTTTGTAAGTGATGCCCATCGCTCCGCGACCCAGTTCGATCGGTTTGCCATCCTGATCTAGCATCACTTCATAGTTCTCAAACCGGCGGACGATCCGAGGGGCGAGAGGACGTGGGACGGTCCTCGATACGGGCTCTGTCTCTGCAGAGCTGCCTTCTAGGCCTGCAACCGGATTCAGCGGGTCGGCCGGCGCAGAGTCGCGGCCGGCTGCTCCAACTAGGACGCAAACTGGGCATAACCCACTATCGCTGGCGGCCGAGAACTTCATGCCGCACGCGGGGCAGGTCTGGATTTCCCGCTGTGCTAATCCGGCCGCCTTGCCTTCGTCGGGATCTGCCGATTCCGCTTTCACGGCACGACCCGTCCTCCCCAGAGCGGCGCAGCCGCAAGAATTTTCCGCTTTGCCGAAAACCTCACCACGCCAGATCGAATGGCGAGAAATCGGCCGGCGCCGCCCGTTGGCGAACTGTGGTCCGGCTTCATTGATAAACCCCGTGCGAAGCGCAGCATACGCAACGGCGCGGTCGCGGGAAAGAAAAAGCTAAGGGTGAATAATAGCGCAGCAGGACCATCTTTCGCCAAAGCCCAGTGAATCGAGAAGGAGCACGACCACGAGAACGATTCCCGAGCTTCGGGGCTTGGGCTCAACGAGCGAAATTCGGACTCACTGATACCGCGGTATCTGCGCTACCAACTTGTCGAAACGCGGGTCTTTCCGGATCGGATCGAAGTCTGGGTGGGATGCAAACAGTTCTCTGCTAAGGGGAAGACGGGGTGGTGATTTGATCAGGATAGCCAACTCTTGAAAGGCCAGGTCCGGTTCGTTCGTCCAAGTATAGACCAGGGCGAGGCTTCCGAGAATGCAGGCTCCTTCCGGGGCGTCCTGGGAAATCGGCCGTAAGCGCACCGCACGGGTTGCTTCCTCGATAGCCTCTTGCTTTCGGCCCAGAAGTGCATCGACTTCACCAAGTACACCCAATAACAACACCTCGTCAGGATATGCTAAAACCCTTCGTGCCAGTTCCTCACGGGCGGCCTTGAAACGTCCTTCCAACGTTGGATGCTTACCCTGGAACGCAGCCAGGTAAATCTCCCCACATCCATGTGGAATCGGGAAGGGTCCCCAGGCCATGCGCCAGAGATCTTCGTCCGGGTTCTTAGCTAGAATTCGACTTGCGCATGTCCAGTCCCGCACGTCGAGTGCCGACCAAAAGAGATTTGAACGGTCGACAAAATCCCAACCCGCGGCCGGATCATCTTTTCCGCGTTTCGAGTCTAGCTGTCGCTCTTGCTCTGCTCGAGTCTTCTCTTGCTCTGCATTATACTTCGTAAGATCCCCTGTTCGAATCAACTCGAGAAAAGAACGGTCGATAAACTCAAATTGCTCGGCCTCCCGAAAATGGCGGAGGTTCAAATAGTTCCAGCCTAAAGTGTGACTAACATTGGGGTTTCGTGGATCGAGACCGTAGGCTTTTTCGAGCGCGTTGATGGCCTCCTCCCAACGACCTAACCGGAAATCGATTAGGGCAGTAACAAAAAGCGCGTCGGAACTATTTGGGAGAGCCCGCTGGGCGAGCGCTATTTGAACGCTGGCTCGCTCATAATTTCGATAGGATGCGTAAAGATGATAGGCTAAAGCCAAATGGGCATCAGGGCTGTCGGGCTCCAGACGAAGAGCCTCGTCTACGGCCGCGTCCGCCAGCGCGCGCCTCTCCGGGGTCTTATCGAACCAGAAAGCATACAGATCATCGTGAGCTGTCGCGGCCAAGCAATATGCCAGGGTGAATTTCGGATCTTTTCGGGTAGCTTCCTCGAGCAATTTGGATGCCTTCAAAATATCTCCGCCCGACTGGGGATAGAAGTTCTCGACTAGCTCTTTGGCCTGAAGATACAGATCATAGGCTTCCAAATTCGTCGTTGGCCTTGCTCCGATACTTTTCTGTTCTTCCGGGGAGAGACGCGCACTCAGCTTAGAGGCAACAGTCTGGGCAATCTCGCTTTGGATCGCGAAGATATCCGTCAAATCTCTTTGATAGCTCTCGGACCAGAGAGTCTCATCAGTTCGAGCATCAATCAGCTCGGCAGTAATCCGGACCCGGTTACCATCCCGCTGTACCGTGCCCTCAACCACGTGGGCGACCCCGAGCGCGGCGGCGATCGCGTGCACGTCGCGATTGCTCGGGGTCTTATATGCCATCACCGAGGTCCGGCTGATCACTTTCAGCTGGGAAAGCTTGGCAAGCCTGGAAAGAATCTCGTTCTGTACCCCATCGGCAAAGTAGGTATCGCCTTTATTCTCGCTCAGACTCTCAAAAGGCAGCACCGCGATGCTCTTTTCGGGCGCCTTGATCAAGACTGATGGAGTCGCCGAGGGCTCGGCAGCCCGGTGCTTGATCCTGAAGAAGCCATTGACCGCGAGGATCACCATCCCGGCAATCAAGAGGCCGGCTACCAGCCACGCGAGAAGGCGGACACGGGACGATATGAACAGCGCTTTTACTCGCTCCGGAAATTTCCTGGCTTTCTGAAACGCAACCGGTCGCTGGCCGGAGATTGTCCTCAATTTTTGTGGTGTAACGCCGCGCCTCGCGTCTATGGCAGCTGTGACCAGTTGGATGGCCTGAATAAGCTCGGCCGGGCCTTGGATCCGCTGAGCCGGATCTTTCTCCAGCAGTACATCGAGAAGAACCAAAAGCGGCTGTGGAAGACCTTTCAGCTCTTCAAGCGGTAAGGGACCGTGCTGATGCTGATGCATCACCTCGGTAGGCGCACCGCGGAATGGCGCCCGGCCAGCCAGCATCTCCCAGAGCGTCACGCCCAGCGAGTACAGATCTGAACGGATGTCCAGGCTTAGCCCGGCAAACTGCTCCGGACTGGTAAAGGCCGGTGTCCCGGCAAAGCCCCCAGGTGTTGAGATCGCAGATTGAGAGCCGGGTTCACTGAATCCCTTGGCCAGCCCAAGGTCGATAATCTTGGCCGTTAGACGCCCGTCGTCCTTCAAACTCACTATGATGTTGGTCGGTTTGATATCCCGGTGGACGAGCTTCTGTTCGTGCACGGCCTCTAACCCCCCGGCTACCTGGGAGGCGATTTCCAGCGCCCGCTTGACCTCCAGCCGGCCGGAGCGCTTGATCAGGCTTTCCAGCGTCTCGCCCTGCACAAACTCCATAGCGTAGAAGTACTCGCCGCCGCTCCTCCCCAGATGGAAGACGGAGGCCACATTGGGATGGCGAACCTTTGCAGCCGCCCGAGCTTCCCGCAAAAAACGCAGCCGGGCTGATTCATCGCCCACATATTTTTCGCTGATGACCTTCAGAGTCACCGGAAACCGTAGATCGACATCGAACGCCTTATAAGTGATGCCCATGGCGCCGCGACCCAGCTCGATCGGTTTGCCATCCTGATCCAGCATCACTTCATAGTTCTCTAACCGGCGCACAATCGAACTCGGCTTCGTCTCTGCGGAGTCGCGTTCTGAGGCGGATACCGAGTTTAACGCCTTGGCCGGCGCAGAGTCATGGCCGCCCGCTAGAAGCAGCGCGCAAACCGGACAAAAGTCGAGGCCGGCGGGAATTCGCGTGCCACAAGTTTGGCAAGTCGATGTGGCTTCTGCTTTCACCGATCCAAGTCCTTCGTAAAGAAGAGCTTTGCCGAGAACTATAACTCCTCATCGGTGCCAGTAAACAAGGATAGCCGCCGGGAAACTCCGCACGGGAGCAACCTCAGTGCGGGTTAGAGGGCGGTTAAATAAGCACGTCTATTTAGGGAAAAAATTGAGGAGAAATGTTAGAACGCTGTGTTCCAAAATTTCTTCTTCAAGAACTCCGCTAACGGCACGAATCCATTGTTCCCCAGTCGGAAGTTTTTTCCCAGACAACTTCCCTCTTAACACACACGTCAATACGATCGGCAACTGGACAACATTAGACTGGCAGATCTCCTATTGGTTCGGGCAATCGGCGGAAATTTCCCCCGAAACTCCAAGACCGGGCTACAACAAAGAAGGGGGGCGGATCTTGGGTGAACAAGCCATTGCTCCGAAGGCGGAAGGCTCTCGGTGGAGTTGGCGTAATTGGTTAGCAGATACCACTATTACCTTTGGCATTAACAACATCTTTGACACGCGACCGCCTCTGTCAGTGGACAATACGATTTCGAACTTTGATAACGCTAGTGGCGCCAATTTCATCCAGCGTTATTTCTGGTTCTCGATTGATAAAAAGTTCTGAGTTTTTCAGCTTGCGCCGAAAAGCTACTGATGCTGCGCTCCTAACTTCTCGAATCGCGGATCGTTCCGGATCGGATCAAATTCTGGATTGGCCTTCATGCCTTCTATGCCTCGGCTGTCTAAACCCTCGAGTATAAGAGCTAACTCGTGGAAGGCCAGATCCGGCTGGTGTGTCCAAGAGTATACTTGAGCGAGGTTCTCGCGAATGAAATCTTTTTCCACCCCGTCCACCAATTTCATGGCGCGGGTTGCTTCCTCGATGGCCTCCGACTCACGGCCGAGAAATGCATCGATCATGCCAAGCGTGCCCAATAGATCCACGTCCTCAGGATGCGAGAGAAATCTTTGTTCCAATTGGTCGCGCACGGCGGCAAATCCGGGGGTCTGCATCGTTGGATGCTTACCCTCAAGGGCCGCGAGCCAGATGTCCCCGCACCCACGTGGAATCGGCACTTTCACCATCCAGCCGGCGAACAGATCTTCGTCGGGGACCTTGCTCAGGATCTGATGCGCAGCGGTCCAGTCTCGGACATGGATGGCAAACCAAAAGCGTTGTGAAGCCATACCACCATGATCTTTTACCGAAGCGGGCAGCGAATCTAGCGCTGCTCGGTAACTCGCGAGGTCTCCCGTTCGCTGAAATGCAACCCCAGCCTTATAGCGCTTGACCCAGGCAGGGTCCGCCATAATCTCACTGATTCGAGCCAGGATTTCGTCAGCGTCCCGATAACGGTGGGAGTGTTCATAAGCCCCTTCCAAGTAAAAAAGAACGTCGGGATTTCGCGGATCGAAACTGTAAGCCTTTTCCAACGCTTTTACCCACTCCTCGGGACGGCCTTGCCGGAAATCAATTCTGGCTGCGAGGCAAAATGCTTCAGAGCTATTAGGAAGAGCCTGCTGAGCGAGCTCGACTTCAATTTTGGCTCGCTCATAGTCTTGATAGGATTCATAAAGATGATAGGCCGCCGCCAAATGAACCTCAGGGTTGGTAGGGTCCAATTTAACAGCCTCATCGATGGCAGCATCGGCCAGCGCCCGCCTCTCCGGTGTCTTATCGTATTGGTAATGATAGAGATCATCGTGAGCTTTCGCCGACCAGCAATAGGCCAGGACGAACGTTGGATCTTTCCGGACGGCTTCTTCCAGCAAGTTAGTCGCCTTTTGATAACGGATGGCGAGTTCTTGGTCATTCAATATGCCGTATGTGAGGTTAGGGTTTGACACTAACGGTTTGGCCTGAAGATAAAGATCATAAGCTTCCAGATTCGTCGTTGGTCTTTCTCCGATGCTTCTTTGTTCTTCCGGGGACAGCCTGGCACTTAATTTCGACGCAACTTTCTGGGCGATTTCGCTTTGGATAGCGAAGATATCCGTCAAATCTCGTTGATAGCTCTCAGACCAAAGCGTCTCGTCGGTTCGAGCATCGATCAGCTCCGTTGTGATCCGGACCCGGTTAGCATTCCGTTGGACCGTGCCCTCGACCAAGTGTGCAACACCAAGCGCGGCTGCGATCGCACGCACGTCACGATTGCTTTGGGAGTGATACGCCATGACCGATGTCCGGCTGATCACTTTCAGCTGAGACAGGGAGGCTAATTTTGAAAGGATCTCCTCCTGAACGCCGGCGGCGAAATAAGCATCGTTTTTATTCTCGCTCAGACTTTCGAACGGCAGCACCGCTATGCTCTTTTCCGGCACCGCAATCGGAATTGATGAAGTCGCCACGGACTTAAAAGCTGGCTGGTTGACTCTCAAGAAGCTATTCACCGCCAGGATCACTAGCCCGGCAATAAAAAGCCCGGCCACTAACCAGGCGAGACGCCTGACCGGGGGTGATATGAACAACGCTTTAAACGCCTCCGGAAAATTCCCACTTTTCTGAAACCCAGTCAGTCGCTGGCCCGAACTTGCTCTCAAGTCTGGTGCTGTAACGGAACCCCCTGCGTCGACAGCAGCCGCGATCACCTGGATGGCCTTGAGAAGCTCAGCCGGAGTTTGGATCCGCTGAGCCGGATCTTTCGCCAGCAGTACCTCAATAAGAACCAAAAGCGGCTGGGAAACATCCTTCAACTGTTCGAGCGGTAAGGTACAGTGCTGATGCTGGTCCATCGCCTCGGTCGGTGAACCGCTGAACGGCATCCGGCCAACGAGCATTGCCCACAGCGTTACGCCCAGCGAGTAAAGGTCTGAGCGGATGTCCAAGCCCAACCCAGCAAATTGTTCCGGACTGGCAAAGTCCGGTGTCCCGGCAAAGGCTTCCGATGTCGAAATCGCAGATTGAGAACCGGAGTCGGCAACATCCTTGGATAACCCAAGGTCAATGATTTTGGCGGTTACACGGCCATTGTCCTTCAATCTCACCACAATGTTAGTCGGTTTGACATCCCGATGGATGAGCTTCTGTTCATGGACCGCTTCTAACCCGGCGGCGACTTGGGAGGTGATTTCCAGCGCTAATTTAACCTCCAGCTGGCCGGAACGCTTGATCAGGCTTTCCAATGTCTCTCCCTCCACAAACTCCATGACGTAGAAATACTCGCCGCTGCTGCTCCTCCCCAGGTGGAAAACCGAGGCCACGTTCGGGTGGCGCACCTTGGCTGCTGCCTGTGCTTCCCGCAAAAAACGGTTCCGGGCCGATTCATCCCCCACATATTTTTCGCTGATGACTTTCAGCGTCACCGGAAGGCGCAGATCGCTATCGAACGCTTTGTAAGTGATGCCCATGGTGCCGCGACCTAGCTCGATCGGTTTGCCACCCTGGTCCAGCATCACCTCATAGTTCTCAAACCGCCCGAGAGCTGAGGCTGGCTCCGTCTCTGCGAAGCTCTGTTCTGAGTCGGATCCCGGCTTCGACGGCTCGGCTGGCGCAGGGTCTCTGTCTCCCGCTCGAAGCAGCGCGCAAACCGGGCAAAAGTCGATGCCCACAGGGACGCGCGCGCCACAACCTTCGCAAGTCGATGTAGCTTCTGCTTTCAACGATCCAAGTCCCTCTTAGAGAACAGCTTCGCCGAGAACTATAACTCCTCGGCGCCGCCAGTCCATGAGGCGTGTGCGTTCGGCGTTTGGCGTTTGGCCTTCGGCGGCCGGGTGCAACACCTTACGTCCGGGAACGCTCCGGCAGCTGCCGGAAATGCGATCGCGGGGAACGGCTCAAGCAAGATTACGAATCACCAATCACTGCTCACTTCTCATTTCTCACACGTGCCGCTTGTAATTGATCGGGATTGTGATGACGCCGCTAATCTCAGGTCTAAACTTCCAGTTCCAGACGATCCATTCTTTGGCGGAATACGCCAGCAGTGGCGAGCCCGATAACGCATTCGCCTCAATGATCCGGCCATTCTCCACTGTCACTTCGACCCGGACTATCCCGTCAATGCCCAAAGCGAGGGCTTCTCGCGGATACACCGGCGCCGGGTGAACGGTTGCTACTTTGTCCAGCGCGATCCCAGTAACGACCAACGGGTGGAGTTCTGTCGCGCGCAACATGGCGGGAGCGGACCAGAGCGCTGCGGTTATAGCAATCGCAAGGAGACTTCGATAGGGTTTATTTTGCACTTGTACCTTTCTTGTTTGAGCCAGCGTTGTTAGGTCCGGCTTTCGTTAGGTACACAGAGAATTCAGGCAGAAAGTTTCAGCCAAACCTGTAATTCGATCTGTTCAACGCTTGGTTCCGCGGTCGCCTGAGCGCATGGACGATCCACCTGGTCGTATCCACGGCCGACGGCTATGACGCGGCCCGGCTGTTGCTTCCTCAGTTCATGTGACACGTGCGTGAGGCCCTGAACACATCGTTGATTTTTGCCGGGATTCCCAACCGCGATTTCCTGGTCGCCTGGACACCTGACTTCGCTGCGCGCCGGGCTTTCGCGAGCAAGATCACCCAGGATTTTCAGAGGCGGCCGCATCCGCTCACTGACGCGCTGTTCACGTCCACTGACACCGGTGTTCGGCTGGCTGATGCCGCTGCGATGCGAGATCACGGCCGTTAAGGAAAAAAACCGGCTCGCTCGGCGGCAGCGCACTAACTGGCCAGAAACCTAAGAGCTGACTGGAATTTCAGCAACGAAGCCCAACGCCCGCGCTGCCTCTGCTTGTTGGGTATCGTTCGTAATAAGCCGGTTCTGACCAAGCTCCTGCATCGCTGCTAGATGAAGTCGATCCAGCGTTCTGCAAAAACCAGTCGTTCCAGACCGCGAGTGCTGAAGCCGGGCCAGCTTGAAAACTTCTCCGGAAAGGGCGCGCCGTTCGAAGGGTTCACTATCGAGTAACGCATCAAGCTCCTTGAGAAGCCGGCGTGACTGCGCCAGGGAATAGTTGCCCCGCAGATGTGCAGCGGTGATCTGGAGACTGCTCTCAAGCTCCGTCAAGGACGAAACCAGCACTGCATCCTCCCGACTTACCCGATTGCCGACAACCTCACTCTCTTCCTCCAGCCAGATCAATTTAAGCAAAGAGGTCGTGTCCAGGTAGACCATCCATTACTCCTTTTGCCGCTCGGTAATCACGAGATCTTGCACCAGAGACAGCCGGGTTTTTCCCCACACCTTCTGCATTTTTAGCTTATGCTCCTCGGGCTTGAACCGCTTCCGAGTTCGCGGCTTTTCTTCGAGCCGGACGAGTTTAGCAACCGGTTTCCCATCCCGGGTAACGATTAATTCGCGCTCAGTTGCAAGTGCTGCCTCTGCCGCCGGCCATCGCAGCCTCA
>Ga0213878_10000738_pt1 | contig 11873 bp, 15 predicted proteins | sample VelepicoBEBS_R02_FD_161053 | JGI IMG/M metagenome (GOLD analysis project Ga0213878, IMG submission 161053) | Vellozia epidendroides bulk soil microbial communities from rupestrian grasslands, the National Park of Serra do Cipo, Brazil - BS_R02 | ecosystem: Environmental > Terrestrial > Soil >... | reverse complement strand
GACGTCTCTGGGTCACGGCAAACGCGCCACGAGGCGCAGTTTTTCAGTTCAAGCTGCCATGCATCCTGGCTTGATTGGGCACCGTCGTGGAGCGGCCTCGCTTGCGAGGCTGACGGAACACCTGAATGTTGCGAATTTGATCGTTTCCAGACACTGGCCATAAACGGAGGATGTGATAACAAAAGTGATAACATCCGGCGCCGTCCGGAGTGATCCACGCCTGTTTGCTCACTCGCGACTCCCTTCTAGCAGAACATCTACGGACACCCTCGGACGAGAGTCATCGAAACAGGGGTTCAACTCCCCTCGCCTCCAAGTGTTTTATCATCAAGTACTTACGTATATATAGAGACTAAAGGTAATAACATTTCCATCGTTGTCCGCTAGTATCCGCTGGGGTTCACGCAGATTTGCCTGCACTTCCCTGGATTGACCCGAGAAGCGCGCAAAGCGGAAAAAAAGTGAAAATTGCCGTGGCCCAGGTCGATCTCCATCGAGCTTTGGAAACAAACAGTCAATTGGTCTCAGTATATGCTTGCAGATGGTTCTCAACCGCTCTTGATTGCCGGCACGTCCTGAGTAGCTGTTTCCCATAGCGTTCAAGATTTAGCACGTCGCAATCATGGACCAGCACGTTGCCTGTGCCCCTTGCTTGATTGAGTCAGCCGTTGATATAGTGACTTTGCGCCACGCGCGAGCGCCTCGGCGCACAGACGGTCGATCATGCTGATCGCCGGAACGGTGATGCGTTGGCTGCGTAATGATTCAATGAGCTGTTCGGCTAGCGCCGACGCTTTATTGGTTTGCAGAGCAAGATCGGTCAACCACCCGCGAAGCCGGCGGTATTCGACGATCGTAAACGGCCGGTAGCCAAAGATGCTTTGCAGTTCGAGTGCATGCTCGCGTCGCGTCTCGTCCCGCGCGGCGTATTCTGTACAGGCGTCTGGGTTGACCTGAATTTGTTGGGCGACATGAGCTAACAGTTCGGCTGGCGGTTCAGCCTCCAGTTCTTTTTTGGATGACAGCCGTTTTTTCCGTGCTAGGCTGTAGATCCGGACGACTACTCCTATAAATGTCGATGATTTGATCGTTCACCGGAGCAACCGATCCGGTGTTGCGGAGCTCTCCGTCACCATCCACGAGTTTGACGCCTGTGCGCCTGCGTCGATCATCAAAGAGCAAGGTTCTTACCACTTTTGGTACCGCCCCAGGGTAGAAAAAGGGTACACGTGGGCGACGGTTCCGGAGCTTGGCCTGAGTCACTATCATAATAGCCGCGATCATCTTCTGGTGTGCCCGCCTTTCGTGCCAGTGTACGGCGGGTGGGAAGGGGCCGCCGGGAGGGTGGCCGGGTTCAGATTCTCGCCGCGCTTTTTTGAAGCCGTTGCCGATCAGGTGGGCCTGCCTCTGCTGGGTGTGAAGGGTCGATGGCACGATTCCTTTGCGATCGATCAGCGGCTGGAAGCGTTGTGCTGGCTTTTAATGGAAGAAACCGAAGCCCAGTGCCCGCATGGCCCGCTGTACTTCGAACCGCTGGCCCGTGCCTTAGCTGTGGGCGTACTTAGCGCGATACGCGATAAGCGCCTCCGAAAGGCGCGTGCTCCGGCGGTGCCGCCGGGCATCCGTCGCGTCATTCAATGCCTGGAAACCGATTTTGCGAATAATTTTCCCATAAACGAGCTTGCCGCCATGGCGAAGGTGAGTCGCGGCCATTTTGCGCTAAGCTTTCGGCAAGTCACCGGATTCTCGCCGCATCAATACCTGCTGCGGGTGCGGCTGAGCTATGCGCGTAAACTGATCGCACAAGGCAATCCGGTGTTGTCGTTGGCCGAGATCGCCGCTGTGAGCGGTTTTTTTGATCAATCGCATCTCGACCGGGTTTTTCAGCGCTTCTTCGGCACGACGCCTTCGCATTTTCGGTCTCAGCAAGAGCACTAGGACAATAAATCACTGCGGCAGTAAGCCTTTATGCTGCCGACGCTTCCCTATTAGCGCGGGAACTATCCACCCCTTAAGTGTTAGTAATTTTTGGTTCCACAAAGTGATCGTTCCGGGTTGGTGCCCGATAGGGATCATCATGGTTTCGCTACCGCTTTTCCAGGCGGACAAGTCTGCCTCAGCTGACGGATTCTTGACCAAGCGCGCCTTAAACCAGACAATTTCCGGGATGGTCTTCGGATCACGCCGATCTTAATCGGACGAACGTACAAAGCACCCGTCAAACGTCCTATACGCTCCGGACGCTGCTGATTTAGATAGTAGCCCGAAAGAGAATTCGTCAGGCGACAATAAAAGTAGCAACGAGAGCCGGCGTATCCCCAAGAATAGCTGGAGCCTTTCTCCCCACTGAAACATTCCTTGCACGGCTTTCACAACAAACATCCCTCCAATTCAACCGATTCATGAACCTTAAACCCTTGCTTGTATGCGCTCTTTTAGGAGCGCTCCCTTCATTCGCTCGATCCGACACAGTCGTTAAGATTTTGCATCTTCAATCGAACGCCAAAATCATAGCGATCTGGCAGGAGGCTGCTCAACAATTCGAAAGCGCTCACCCCGGTGTCAAAGTGGAGTTCAACTATCTGGAAAACGAGGCTTTCAAAGCCAAGTTGCCCACCCTGCTCCAATCCAAGGACCGTCCCAGCGCTTTTCACAGTTGGGGCGGCGGAGTGATGTACGAACAGGTCAGTTCGGGTATTTGCCAGGACATTACAAAAGCAGCTAGCGAAGGCGGGTTTAAGGATAGCTTTTACCCGGCCACCATCCAAAACTTTACCGTAGACGGTAAAGTTTACGGACTGCCGAACGACGTCGCGCCAATCGTCCTCTGGTACAATAAGGAACTGTGTCAGAAAGCGGGAGTGGATCCGACGAAAATCCAGCAGTGGGACGACTTTGTTGATGCCGTCAAAAAGTGTCTAGCGGCCGGCATAACTCCGGCAGCGGCAGGAGGCAAAGACAAGTGGCCACTGCATTTTTACACCGCTATGTTGATGATGCGGATCCTAGGCAAGGACGGTATGGAAGCGGTGTACCAAGGCAAGAACGGCGGTTTTGCCAGTCCTGACGTGGTCAAAGCCTTCCAGCTTTACCAGGCTTTCACAGCCCTGCAACCATTTCAAAAGGGTTATTTGGCCAATACGTACGCGGAAGCAGCGGGGACCTTTCATGACGGCAAGACGGCATTTCATCTAATGGGTACCTGGGACTTGGTTGAGGGTCGGGCGGATTCGACGGACAAGAAAGGTCTACCTAACGAAAAGCTGGGCTGGATCTTCTTCCCAGAAGTTAAAGGAGGCAAAGGCAAAGCCAATGACCTATTTGCGAGCTTGGACGGATGGCTGGTTACCAAAGACGCGCCTAAGGAAATGATCGATTTCATGAAAGTTTGGCTAGGAAAAGATACCCAGACCAAGCTGGCCGCCCCAGGACTATTTATCCCGGCGGTCAAGGGCACCGCCGACGCAATTGAAGATCCGTTCCTCAAGCAGATCGCGCAGGAAATCGACAAGTCGCAATGGATCCAGATCGCCATGGATCAACTGCTAGGGCCAGATACTGGCCGGGTCCTCAATGATGCGAGCGCCGACCTGGCTTCCGGCAACACGACGCCGGAAAAGGCTGCCAAGGCTCTGGAAGCCTCTTGGCAGCAGAATAAGCCGCAGTGATGTGGCGAATTGCTCATCCCGAAATGAACCCTTGCTATGCCTGTTTTCTCTACCGAACCGTTCCTTTGGGGAACGGCCACCGCGAGTTATCAGATTGAGGGCGCCACCGCCGAAGGCGGCCGCGCTCCGTCGATCTGGGACGTCTTTGCCCACACGCCCGGAAAAGTCGAACGCGGCGAAACGGGTGACGTAGCCTGCGACCATTACCACCGCTATCAAGAGGACGTAGCCCTGATGCGCGATCTGGGCATCCAGGCTTACCGCTTCTCGATTTCCTGGTCGAGGGTGCTGCCCGAAGGCCAAGGACGGCCGAACACCGCCGGCTTCGACTTTTACGATCGTTTGGTCGATGAACTGGTGACTGCTGGACTAACGCCGTTTGCCACGCTCTTTCACTGGGACCTGCCCCAAGCCCTGCAAGACCGGGGCGGCTTCGCCAACCGCGACGTGGCCGGCTGGTTCAGCGACTACGCGGCCGAGACTGCTGAGCGGTTAGGCGATCGAGTCAAAGACTGGATTATGCTAAATGAGCCATCAGTCTATGCGTGCCTTGGGCACGCTCTGGGCGTGCATGCACCAGGTTTGGCCGATCTGCAGGCGTTTCTGGCCGTGACTCACCACCTGAACCTGGCCCAAGGCGCCGCCCTGGAGGCGCTCCGCTCTACTGACCCCGCGTCGCGCCTAGGCACTACGCTGAACGTGCAGCGGGGCGTGCCGGCCGATGGCTCGGAGGCCTCCGCCGCCATGGCGGAACGGCACAACGACCTGTGGAATAATTGCTTTCTGGGCCCGCTTTTGTCCGGCGCTTACCCAACGAAGGTTCTTTCCGAGTTCGAACCATTCGTACGTGCCGGTGACCTGGAAACAATCCGTCAACCGATCGACTTTCTAGGCGTTAACCATTATTCTCGCGCTTACATTCAGGCCGACCCGAAAGCCTTGTTGGGTTTTCAGCGGGCTTCACCTCCGACGGAAGTGCCCCGGACCAGTTTCGACTGGGAGATCAATCCACAAGAGTTTCGCGACGAGTTGCTTTGGCTCCGCGACACTTACCCCTGCCCGCCGATTTACGTCACCGAAAACGGTGCCTACTTCGACGACATCGTGTCCGAAGACGGCAAGGTGCATGACAACCGGCGCATTGAATTCCTTGACCAGTACATCCGGGCGATGCGGGAAGCCCAGGCCCAAGGCGTCGATGTCCGCGGCTATTTCGTCTGGTCGCTGTTGGACAATTTCGAGTGGGCTAGCGGCAACCGACCAGCCTTCGGCCTCGTCAAGGTCGATTTTGACACCCTGCAACGCATCCCGAAGGATTCCTATCACTGGTACAGAAATTTTATCCGTCACGGAAACGTTGCACGCGCCCAAACTGCCTCGACCCCACGATAGACACCCTATGGCTTCTCCCCTGGATCCAGCGCCTCCCGACGCGAAACGCCCACCAGTACCTACCGTCACCTCGCAGGTGCAGGAGGACCTGCCCAGCCTCGCCGAGGCGCGCCAACTGGAGCAACTGATGGGCACTAAACCAAGCATGTGGCGGCGGCTGCAGGACTTTTCGGGCTCGAGCCAAGTGAAAACCTGCCTCCTCTTCTTACCGCCGGCGCTTTTGCTCTTTACCCTCTTTGTTACTTGGCCGGTGGTCGAAGCCGCTTATTACAGTTTCTTTAACTGGAACGGCTACGGAGCGCCGGCCAAATGGATCGGCCTGGACAATTTCTTTCGGGTCTGGAACGACCCGCTCTTTTACCACTCCTTGTTTAACAATTTGCTCATCATCCTGGTCTCAGCGTTCTTGCAGGTACCGATGGCCCTGGCACTGGCGCTGTTGATTTCGGACAAGAGCCGCTCCAGTGTGGTCTTCCGAGCCATCTTCTTTTTGCCATACATCCTGGGCGAGATCGTGGCGGGATTGATCTGGCGCTACATGTACGACGGCAATTACGGAGTGGTGGCCGTGGTCTATCGGTGGTTTGGCCAGGAAGCCCCCGAGGTGCTGGCAACGCAGGGTTGGGCGATGGCAGCGCTGCTAGTAGTGGTGGTTTGGAAATATTTCGGCTTTCACATGGCGCTTTTTGTCGCCGGGCGACAGGGGGTGGGCGACGACGTGCTGGAAGCCGCCAAAATCGACGGGGCCAGCCGCTGGGAGACTACATTAAACATCATCCTGCCTCTGATGCGCCCGGTGGCGGTGCTGTCGCTGTTTTTTAGCATTCTGGGTTCGTTGCAGGCTTTCGCCATAATCGTTGCGTTGACCGATGGGGGGCCATCCAATTCAACCCACTCGGCAGTGTCTTACCTCTACAACTTCGGCATCAAACGCATGCGGGTGGGCTTTGGCAGCGCGATCGGGGTGAGCCTGTTCGTCATCTGCGTCTTGGTGATGGTCTTCTACAAGCGGCTTTTCATGCGCCCAAAGGAGGGGCGATAAAGCTATGGAATCGAATCGATCCGGTCTCTTTGTGTACTACCGTTGGTTGATACTGCTGCTGGCGTCCGGGCTCTGTTTATTGCCGCTCTGGGCCACCGTCATCGGAGGTTTTAAATCCCCGGGCGACCTGCGCACCAACGCCTTCGGGTTGCCTCGCCAATGGCTGTTCGACAACTACGTATCGATCGTCACTGGCGGCCGCTTCTGGCAGATGCTGGGTAACTCGGCCTTCATCGCATTTGTTACAGTGGTGTTAACGTTGCTGGTTAGTTCGATGGCGGCCTTTGTGCTGGCTCATCTTCACTTTGCGGGCAAGAGGTGGATTGCCAACTACCTGGCTTTGGGACTCACGTTCCCGTTTGCCACGGCTGTCCTGCCGGTCTTTATCCGGGTGCGCGACATGGGACTCTTGGATTCGTACTGGGGAGTGATCCTGCCGCAAATAGCTTTCAACCTGGGCTTCGCGGTCGTGTTGCTACAGGGCTTTTTTGCGGAGTTGCCCAAGGAGTTATTTGAGGCGGCCTTCGTCGACGGTTGCAGTTACCCACGCATGTTTTGGCAGATCACCTTGCCGTTGTCCCGCCCGATCCTGGCTACGGTGGGAGTGCTGGCCCTGGTCGGAAGCTGGAACGAATATTTGCTTCCCTTGGTGATGATCAACAACGAAGCACTTTATCCCTGGCCATTGGGGATCATGCAGTATCAGGGCCAGTACGGGACCGATTGGGGCAAGGTGCTAGCCTTCGTAAGCCTGACGCTGGCGCCGGCGGTCATCTTTTACCTCATGGCCCAGAAACACATCATCGCCGGCCTCACCTCCGGGGCGGTCAAGGGGTGAGGCGAGCTATCTTGGAGAGACGTAGTTCATTTCGAAAGAGGAGAGAATGATTCACGACAGAGCCTTCTTACGATTTTGGGGGCCGACGGCTTGGCCGCTCGAGGGGGCGGCCAAGCCGAGCGCATCGTGGGCCACTCGGTGCGGCCTTCAAGGATCAAAGCTCTGACCCTGGCCGAGGCCGCGGGCACGAATGCCTTTATGCAAAAAAGGGAGTACGCGAATGAATAATCTCGAGTGGGTCGCGACGACTCAGCCGTCTCAATGGCAGACGAAGGATCAACTGACGATCTCTCCTGCATTCGGCAGCAACTGGGATGTTGAGGCAAAAGTGGACAAACCGCTGCAGACCATCGACGGGTTCGGCGCGTGCTTCAACGAACTCGGATGGACTTCATTGAGCGCCCTCGACAGTGCGGACAGAGAATCCGTCTTACGAGAGCTGTTCGCCCCAGGCGTCGGCGCCAACTTTAACACCTGTCGCATGCCGGTGGGCGCCAATGATTTCTCACTTGACTGGTATTCCTACGACGAGGTGCCCGGCGACTTCGCCTTGGATCATTTCAGTATCTCCAGGGACCTGGAGACGCTTGTTCCATTCATCAATAACGCGCTGAAATATCAGCCCGCTCTGAAGCTCTGGGCCTCTTCCTGGAGTCCTCCAACTTGGATGAAATACAACAAGCACTACGCTGGCAAGATGTCCGATCAGGATATGCCGTCCAATGGGTTGAAACCTGACCAGGTAGTTAAAGAGGGTAGCGACCAGTTCATCCAGGAGGATCGGTATTTCAGCACTTACGCCAGCTACTTTGCGCGGTTCATCCAGGATTACACGAGGCAGGGCATCAACATCAGCATGGTCATGCCTCAGAACGAGTTTAACTCCGCTCAACCATTCCCAAGCTGTTGCTGGACCCCTGACGGTCTCGCCAGATTTATCTCTTTCCTGGGACCAAAGATGCAGAAATTGAATGTGGACGTGTTCTTCGGAACTATGGAACGTCCAAATGAAAAACTGATTGATGCTGCTCTGCTCGACCCGAAGGCTAGCAAATACATTAAGGGTGTGGGAGCTCAGTGGGCCGGGAAGCGGGCGATTCCAGGCATACATCGGCGTTATTCCGACCAGAAGCTTTACCAAACCGAGCAGGAATGCGGGGACGGCTCGAACGACTGGCGATACTGCCGCTACGCCTGGACCCTGATGAAGCACTATCTGGAGAACGGTGCGAGCGCTTACTACTATTGGAATATTTCTTTGCAACAGGGCGGGGTCAGCCGTTGGGGGTGGGCGCAAAACTCTCTGGTGTCAGTCGACACTGCCGCGAAGACGTTCAAGTACAACTACGAGTACTATCTGATGAAGCACCTAAGCCGTTTTGTTAAGCCGGGCGCGAAGCGTCTGGATATATTCAGTTTGACTGGTTACGAGAACCTGCTGGTGTTTGCTAACCCTGACGAGAGCGTCGTCATCATGATGCAGAACGACCTTTGCCAGGAACTGCCAGTTCGCGTGAAAGTGGGCGATAAAGTGATCGCTTCCACGTTAGAGGCCGATTCGTTCAACACGTTCGTGGTTAGAGCATGATGCCTATCCATCTCACAGGTCTAGGAGTAAGCCACGGTGGTATAGCCATATCGACTTAGTAATACTCTGTTTATTACCCCTGTTGAACTTATGAAGCCCGCATTTCCTGAAATCAGCGAAATCCTCTACCAAGGCCGCTCCTCAAAAAACCCTTGGCTTTCAAACACTACGATCCCACCAAAGGAACCGACCAAACATCAATACGATTTTGACGCCGCAACCTGTCTGAATTTTCTGCGCGAATATGGACCGCTGGAACATTTCAAACTCAACCTGGAAACAAACCATGCCACACTAGCCGGCCACACGATGCATCATGAATGCGAAGTCGCCGCCGCCGCCGGCGCGCTGAGCACCCTTGATGCCGACACAGGCGATGAATTGATTGGCTGGGACACAGACCAGTTCCCGACGAGCCTTACCTGACTACCCAAGTCATACTCACTGTCCTAAAAATGGGCGGATTCACGACGGGCGGACTTAGCTTTGACGCAAAGGTCCGACGCGAAAGCTTCGAGCCGATTGATCTCTTTTATGCGCACGTCGGCGGTATGAATGCTTTCGCCCGCGGCTGGAAAATCGCGGCAGCGATTCGCGGCGATGGCCACTTAGCCGAATTGGTGAAGAATCGTTATGCGTCCTGGGACAGCGGCATTGGCACGGCCATCGAAGCGGGCAAGGAAGATTTCATCTCGCTTGAGAAATACGCGATGAGCCAACCCGATCCCGTGCAATACACGAGCGGGCGCCAGGAATTTTGCGAGAATATTATAAACGCTTTCATCTGACTGCCTATTCATCTCAACAGGTGTCGGACTTGTATGAGCGAGCCAGGCCCAAAAAAAAGGCGTATTCCATGGAACCCTCGCAAAAAGATTCTACAGAATTGGTAAACAATTCTGCCTTGTACAAAGAATTCTTAGCCGAACGCGAAGAGATCCTTTGTCATAAATGGATCGAAAGCGAAAAGGCGGGACATGATATCGGCTTTGAACGAGCTCTCATCGATTGGATCGTGAAATACCGGTCCGCCTGGCGAAAGCACAGGAAGCAGATTGAGCCGATGGCGAATTCCTCAAGGCTAACATGAAAGAGAAAAAAGATTTCGCTTGCGTTAGTCATCCCGGCATCGCCGCTTCGTTCCTCGCCGCTATACGCCAGAATAAGAACCGACGCCACATGCCACAACTCTTTGGCTCAGTTTATCTGAGCGCAGGCGGCTCAATTCTCGTGAGCGGCGTCGAACGAGCTTGTGGTGCTCAAAAACAAAGACTCGCGTGCCAATTATCCGGACCCGATGCGCAGGGTGCGGGCTCTGGTGGAGGTTGACGGCAAGGAGCGCGAGATGGAGTTTTTGACTAACAATCTCCAGTGGAGCGCCGCCAGTGTGGCCGATCTGTATCGGTGCCGCTGGCAAATCGAAGTGTTTTTTAAACAGATCAAGCAGAGCTTGCAGCTGTGCGATTTTCTGGGCAACAGCGCAAACGCGGTCCGCTGGCAGGTCTGGACGCCGCTGTTGCTCTACGTGTTAATGCGTTTTCTCTGCGTGATCAGTAGCTGGAATCACTCCTTTACCAGGCTATTCACGCTGCTGCGAGCAGCCGTAAACCCGCTTCAGTTCAGCATCCCGAGAGCCATCTTGCCTCCCTATGGGATGACAGTGTCCTCGATAGTTCATGCAGCGGCACGGGCCCGGTGTGCAAAGTCATGCCGGAGATCGTGGAAGGTAACATCGTGGATTAGGCCCCATTCTTCGTTGTTTGCTTGCACTTTGAGCGATCGGAACCAGTGATGGATGCCGTTCGCCCACTTGCCTGCCGGTGTTCGCGTCCCAGATCCATGCCGTCTTGAGGGGTGACTTGCCTGGTTACTCTTTTTTTCACGCTTAATGCGAAAGTGAAAGAGGACGGTTTTCTCCGGAAGGAACAGTCGTGTCCGAATACCCGCTTTCACAGCCGCGCGCCCTTTCATCGCACAAACAGGCTGTCCATTACTGCGATTCCGGGTGTCTCCAAACGCTGGCCACCCAATAAGGTGGCTCGGGCAGAGAGTTTCTTCGGCGTCACGTGCTTGATGGGTAGTTTCGCGGGGCCTGCAAGAAAGCCACCTGAGGGCGATTCCAGAACAAGCCGCCATCCGTGCGGTAGGCAAATGTTCTGATGTTTCTGTAACCAATTCGTTGTGCCCGGTGTGGCTTAGACGCACGCTTATGCCCAAAATATTGAAAACCAGCGGACAAGAAATTGACCAGGCTCTCCGAAACGTTACCCGACAATATTTAGTTGAGAATCGTTGACGGATTGCGCTGTCAGGGAAGTACGTGAAGAGACCCGGCTGCAGATTCGAATCACCGAACTAATAGGCACATACACCGATCCCCACATTTTGATCGCCTACAGCGACGGCGAAGTCCGGCAGGAATTCACATTCGTATACGCCGCCGAGATCGAATCCGGCGAGCTGCAAATTGATGATGAGTCCAAAGAAGCGGCTTGGGTGACCCTTTCGTCGGCAGTCGAGCTCCCACTGGCCGAATCGCAACGACGCAGGCTGAAGGACGTTATGGAGTATCAGAAGGAGCGGCGGACGTTTTTGAGGTAACTCCGATGTCTCTGAGACATTCTGCTCGCTGCTGTTGCTTATCATTTTGAACCTCAAGACTCGATGATGTCGTCGCTACGCTCCGATGGCGGCCTGAACCAACCATATTCTCATTTCGATCTCGCACAGGTTTTCGCTGTTTAGCTTCGATTTGGCGGGTTAATCGATTGTGCGACCTGTGGAGATGTTCTTGCATGGCTTTTCGGGCGGCGTCAGGATTCCTGGAAGTCAACGCTTTCATCACCAGCTGATGTTCAGCGAGCGCCTGCCGCCAAGTACGGATGTTCTCAAAATGTTTTTCAAATTGCAGTCCCAACGGTGAATGCCGGGCGTCGAAGAGCTCCTCCACAATCCGAACTAGGACGCTATTTCCAGCGTTCTCCGCGATGTAAACATGGAATGCCCGATCAGCGGGCAGATAAGATCCTTTTGGATTGAGGTCGGGATCCATCGCTTCTAATATGCTGCCTAACTCGCGAATCTCGGGACCGCGCATTTGCCGGGCAGCCATAGCGGCGGTTTCGCCCTCAATGCAGATCCGGGCTCGTATGATTTCCAATGGCCCTTCACTGGAAGCGTGATACGGGAAGGCTCGTTGCGGCTTACGAACAAAAACACCTGCTCCGGTTCTGACTTCGACCAAGCCTTCTACTTCCAGCGCAATCAATGCTTCCCGGACGGAGGGGCGTGAGACCCTCAGCTGTTGAGCTAACTCTCTTTCCGAAGGCAAACGTGACCCGCTGG
>Ga0213878_10000737_pt1 | contig 11881 bp, 10 predicted proteins | sample VelepicoBEBS_R02_FD_161053 | JGI IMG/M metagenome (GOLD analysis project Ga0213878, IMG submission 161053) | Vellozia epidendroides bulk soil microbial communities from rupestrian grasslands, the National Park of Serra do Cipo, Brazil - BS_R02 | ecosystem: Environmental > Terrestrial > Soil >... | reverse complement strand
AGCGCGCGACATCAGTCGTGAAGCGAGGTCCGAAATGAGTTGTTCAGACCATCCTTAGCCTCGGCGATGGCAAATTCACAGGCACTGGAACTGGTCACGAACGGCAGTTTCAATGCACCGCTGCTGACCAGCTCGGTGGTAATGACCAACAACATGCCCGGCTGGACCAACGTCGTTCTGTCACCATTGGGCTACAACTTCACCGGCATCTATCTGTCGGCGGAAGATGCCGTCACCAACGGTTTCAACGACGGCACGACCCTCAAGCTCTGGCAAGCCACCCCAAGCCCCGATGGAGGCTCCTTCATCGCCGACGACGGCGACCCGAACTACCACACCAGCATCCAGCAGAACATTTCGGGCTTGGTGAAGGGGCAAAGCTACAACCTGAGCTTCTATTACGCCGGCGCCGAAATCACCCAGCGCACGGGCCCGACCACTGAATGGTGGGATGTCAGCCTCGGTGGATCGACGCAATCGACGCCGGTCCTGAACAACGCGAGTCAGAGCTTCACTGGCTGGCAAAAAGCCACGATGACCTTTGTCGCCACCTCGTCGCAGGAACTGCTGAGCTTCACCGCAGGTGGCACACCCACCGGCCAACCTCCGATGGTCCTGCTCGACGGCGTTTCGTTGGTCGCCGCCGTCCCCGAGCCCGCCAGCTACGCATGCCTCGCACTCGGCCTCGCAATGCTTGGCGCCGCGCGCTACCGCATGCGCCAGAACCGACCGGCAGGCACTGCCTGATCACCTCGCTCCGGCGCTTCGGCGCCGAAGTGCTGTCAGGCCTCGTCTTCCTCGGGCAGGTGGATCAGGCCGGTGTTGTAGTCGTAGTCGAACACCTCGCCATAGCGCGCCCATTCGATCGCCACACGCAGGACGTTCTCGGCGTCCTGCTTGTTCATGCTCTCTTCGAGCAGCTTGAGGAAAGGCTCTTCCTTGAGCTGGCCGCTGGGCTCCTGCTCGAGGCTGTGGCGGATGTGCGCGGCCAGCGGCACGTGCTCGAGCAGCTGTTGCCCAAAGATGGCGCGACGCTCGTCATGCTCGCCGGCCACATAGCGCTGGCCCAGCGGCGTGAGCGCGATGTCGCCGCCGCCCACATGTGCGAGGTCCAGGCGATGCAGTGCGGCCGTCAGCGGCAGCAGTTCCTCGTCGGTGAGCTCGCTCTCCTCGGCCAGCGCGGGAAGGTCGGCACGGCCGCCGAACTGTTCTTCGGCGAGCAGCTCCACCAAGCTTTCCATCAGGCCCACGTCGGCATCCGGCAGGTAGTCGCCGATGTGCGGCACCGCCGCCTCCTCGGAAACGCCACCGCGCGCGCCAGCGCCCATGGTCATCAGCGCATAGACCTCGTCGATGAGCAGGCGTACGTCGGCGGAGTCGGCCTGGCGCGGGCGCGGCAGCGCGATGGCCAGCTCAGCGCGCACGCGACCCGGGTTGCTCGAGAAGATCAGCACGCGGTCGGCCATCATCACGGCCTCTTCGATGTTGTGCGAGACCACGAGCATGGCCTTGGTCGGCATCTCGCCGCCGTCCCACAGCTCCAGGATCTCGTCGCGCAGGCGTTCGCCGGTCAGCACATCGAGCGCCGAGAACGCCTCGTCCATCAGCAGCACGGCCGGTTCCGTCACCAGCGCACGGGCCAAGCCGACGCGCTGGCGCATGCCGCCAGACAACTCGCGCGGCAGCGCGCCTTCGAAGCCCGAGAGCCCGATCAGCTCGATCGCCTTCTCCGCGCGGCGCTCGCGCTCGTCGGCATCAGCACCGCGCGCCTCGAGTCCGAGCTCGACATTCTTCTGCACCGTCAGCCAGGGGAACAGCGCGAAGGACTGGAACACCATCGCGATGCCTTCGGCCGGGCCGAACAGCGGCTGGCCGCCGTAGCGCACGTCGCCGCCGTCGGCCTGGAGCAGGCCGGCCATGATGCGCAGCAGCGTGGACTTGCCCGAGCCGGACTGGCCCAGCAGCGCCACGATCTCGCCCTCGCGCAGCGTGAAGTCCACGCCCTCGAGCACGGTGCGCGAACTGCCGTCCTGCGACTTGAAGCTCTTGGCGACGCTCTTGAGTTCGACGAGTGCTTTTTTGGCCATCAGAAATGCATCCGGGATTCGGCGAGCCGGTACAGGCGACGCCAGACAAAGTGGTTCAGTGACATCACGAGGATGCACATCACGCCGATGCCCAGCGCAATGCGCGGGAAGTCGCCCACGGCGGTCATCTGGTTGATGTAGGAGCCGAGGCCGTGCGCTTCGAGCTTGGTATCGCCCCACTGCACGATCTCGGCCGCGATGCTGGCGTTCCACGAACCGCCGCTGGCCGTGATGGCGCCCGTGACGAAGCTCGGGAAGATCGCCGGCAGCAGGTAGCGGCGCCACTTGAGCCAACCCTTGAGCCCAAGGTTCTGGGCCGCCAGGCGCAGCTCGGTCGGAATGGTGGAGGCACCGGCGATCACGTTGAAGAGCAGGTACCACTGCGTGCCCAGCACCATCAGCGGCGAGAGCCACACGTCCGGGTTCAGATGGCCGTGGACGATGAAGTACACCGCGACCGGGAACACGAGATTGGTCGGGAAGGCCGCGAGGAACTGGGCAATCGCCTGCACGCGGTTCGACAGCCGCGGGTTCAGGCCGATGCGCACGCCGATCGGCACCCAGATCAGCGAAGCCAGCGCGATCAGCACGACCACGCGCACCAGCGTGATGAGCCCGAGGCCGAACACGTGGGCAACCTCGGCCCAGCCGACCTCGGCGCGGATGAAGCTCAGCAGCTCGTAGATCGCGAACATCACGCCGGCCGCCAGCACCGCGTCCCAGGCGCGGCCCCAGAGCGGGTTGATCTCGGTCGCGCGCGCGCGGATCGAGGTGCCGTCATACGGCTTGCGCGTCCAGGCGAAGCTGCGCACCAGCCAGCGGTCCGGCCATTCGCCAGCGCGCTGCAGCAGCTGCGTGCGGCGCATCCAGGTCAGCAGCCAGGAGCTCGGCGCCGACTCCGACGAGCCTTCCTCGAAACGGAACTTGTCGGCCCAGGCCAGCAGCGGGCGGAAGAAGAGCTGGTCGTACAGGATGATGCCGATCAGCATGCCGAGAATGGCCCAGCCGATCGCGTGCATGTCGCGCGCGGCGATGGCCTCGGCGATGTAGGAACCCACGCCCGGCAGCTTGATGTCCTGGTTGGCCACCGAGATCGCTTCCGAGGCGACCACGAAGAACCAGCCGCCGGACATGCTCATCATCATGTTCCACAGCAGGCCCGGCATCGCGAACGGCAGCTCCAGGCGCCAGAAGCGTTGCCAGCCCGACAGCTGGAACACGCGCGCCGCTTCCTGCAGCTCGGCCGGCACCGTGCGCAGCGACTGGTACAGCGAGAACGCCATGTTCCAGGCCTGCGAGGTGAAGATCGCGAAGATGGCCGCGCACTCGACGCCGAACAGATTGCCCGGGAACAGCGCGATGAAACCCGTCACCGTGATCGAGAGAAAGCCCAGGATGGGGATCGACTGCAGGATGTCCAGCAGCGGCACCAGCACCTTTTCCATGGCGCGGTACTTGGCCGCCAGCACGGCGTAGACGCAGCTGAAGATCAGCGAGGCACCCAGCGCGATGAACATGCGCAGCGTCGTGCGCAGCAGGTAGTAGGGCAGGACCGACGGGTCCAGGCTGATCGCCAGCACGTCGCCCACCTCGTAGGGCCGCGCCATGCCGCGCGCGCCCAGGCCCAGCACGACCAGTCCGGCCAGCACCAGCGGCAGCAAAAACAGGTCCCAGCGGTTACCGCTGGCTTCGACGACCTGGCGGGGGAAGAAACGCTTGTCGAGCATGGGGTGGGCGCAGATTAACCGCTCATTCTCGCCGCAGACTGTGACAGGGGAACGAATTCGCCGCGAGGGTCCGGCGGCCGGGCGAGTCTACGGGCTGGGCGGGACGCCGCGGCGCGACGCTCGCCACCGGCGTCAGGTCCGTTCGCAATAGCGCGCAAAGCTCTCCAGGATCGACTGCCAGCCGCCCTGCTGCTGTTCGACCGAGTGCGTCGGCTCGCTGTCGAAGCTCACGCGCACGGTCACGCCGCCCGGTACTTCGGTGAACCGCACCTGCGCCTCGCGGTCGCCGAAGCGGTATTCGATCAGCTTGTGTTCCTCGATGCGCGTGTAAGTGCCGGCGAAGTCGAAGCCCATGCTGCCGTCCTTGGCCTCCATGCGCGACGAGAAAGCGCCGCCGACGCGCAGGTCGACGCTGGCGGCCGTGGTGTGCCAGTCGCTCGACGCAGCGTTCCACTGCTCGATCGCCTCGGGCGAGGTGTAGTCGCGCCAGACCTTGGCGACCGGCGCGTTGACCCGGGTTTCGACGGTGATCTTGAGGGCGTTCGTCATGGCGTTGTAGTGGGGCAGCTTGAGCGGAGTGCGCAGCATGCCATGCTATTTGTCCGCGAGCGCCTCGCGCACCGCGGCCACCTGGCGGCGCGAGACGGCCAGCCATTCATCGACATGGGCCACGCGCACCGCCCAGCCTTCCCCGGCCTCGGCAGCCTCGCCGTCGAGCGCGGCGAAATCGGAGGCCTGCGGCGCATGGCGCTGCAGCTCGCGCACCGCCGCCTTGGCAACGAGCGCGTTGCGGTGCACACGCAGGAAGCGTTCGCCGAAACGCTGCTCCAGCTCGGTCAGGCTGCCTTCCAGCACCAGCGCCTGCGTGGCCGTGCGCAAGGTGAGGTACTTGAGCTCGGCCTTGAAGTACAGCACCTCGCCCAGCGGCACGCGGCTCAAGCGGCCGCGGTCGGTGACGACGATGACGGGCTCGCTATCGCCAACAGCCACGGCAGCCTCGCCAGCGTCGGGTGCTGCTTGCAGTGCCGCGCGCTCGGCCCGGCGCTGCACGACACGTTCGAGCGCGGCCTGCAGGCGCTCGCGGCGCACGGGCTTGGTCAGGTAGTCGATGGCCTCCAGCTCGAACGCGCTGAGCGCGTGTTCCGCATGCGCCGTCACGAAGACGATGGATGGCGCCGGCTGCCCGGCGCGCTCGCGCTCACGGACCGCTCGCGCCAGCTGGATCCCGTCGGCACCGGGCATCTGCACGTCAAGCAGCACCAGCTCGCAATCGCCGCCCAGCAGCTGCTCCTCGGCCTGGCCCACGCTCGCGGCTTCGCCGACGACCTCGACGCCCGGCGCCGCGCAGGCTTCGAGCAAGCCGCGCAGGCGCAGCCTTGCCAGCGCCTCGTCATCGACGATCAGAACCTTCAAGGGCGAAGCAGTGGCAGTCATCGCGGAATCGTCATGCGCACGGTGAAGCGCTGCGCTTCGGGCTGCAGCTCGAAACGCGCGGCCACATCATGCATGAGCATGAGGCGCTGCCGCACATTGGCCAGCGCCATGCCATGGCCCTGGCCGCGCGCCGGCGCGCTGACGCTGTTGACGATGGACAGCTCGACCTCGCTGCCGCGCCGCCGCGTCCGGACCTCGACATCGCCGCCCGCGTCGTTGGGCTCGACGCCGTGGCGCACCGCGTTCTCGACGAGCGGCTGCAACAGCAGCGGCGGCACGCGCGCCGTGCCGGCCTCGGGATCGAGCTGCCACTGCACGCGCAGCCGATCGCCGAAGCGGATCTGCTCGATCGCGAGGTAGCGCCGCGCCAGCTCGATTTCGTCGGCCAGGCTCACCGAGACACTGGCGTCGGCCAGCGCGACGCGGAAGAGCTCGCTCAGGTCTTCGAGCACGCCTTCGGCGCGCTGCGGGTCCAGCCGCACGAGCGCGATGGCGCTGTTGAGCGTGTTGAACAGGAAATGCGGCCGGATGCGCGACTGCAGCTCCGCCAGCCGCGCCGCCGCGTCGGCGGGCTGCTGCGCCCGCACCCGCGAGCGCAGCCAGGCGACCATCGCGCCCGCACAGGCCGCGCCGGTCAATGCGATCGACAGGTCGCGCAAGGGCCGCCCCTCATCGCCGCCGGCCGCAAGCATCAGCTGCCAACCGAGGCTGGCGGTGAATGCGCCCAGCAGCATCGCCACCAGCCACTGCGCCGTCATGCCGAGCCGCGCCAGCACGCGCCGCAGCGCGCAGACGATGACGAGCCAGGCCAGCGTGCCGCCGAGCGTGCAGACCGTGTCGACGGCAAAACGCTCCGTCCAGTCGGCCGGCCCGGACGCCACGAAACCCAGCCCGAGCGCCAGCACGCCCTGCACGCCCAGTACCGCCCGCAGCACGACGCCGACATGACAGACATCGAAGCCGTCGGCGGCTTGCGGCGCACTCTGGAATGCACTTTCCGGGGCATCTTGGTCGGGTTCGGCCATGCAGCTTCTTAGAATCGAGGTTTTCCTGCATTGTGCAAGAGCGCCGAGCATGACGAATCCGTCCGACAACCAACTCGCCAACAAGTCCCAGGCCTGGTCCGCCCTGTTCTCCGAACCGATGAGCGAGCTGGTCAAGCGCTACACCTCCAGCGTGTTCTTCGACAAGCGCCTCTGGGCCGCCGACATCGCCGGCAGCCTCGCCCACGCCGAGATGCTTCACGAGCAGGGCATCATCGCCGCCGAGGACCACGCCGCCATCGAGCGCGGCATGGCGCAGATCAAGGGCGAGATCGAGGCCGGCCAGTTCGAGTGGAAGCTCGACCTCGAGGACGTGCACCTCAACATCGAAGCCCGCCTGACCGAACTCGTCGGCCTGGCCGGCAAGCGCCTGCACACGGGCCGCAGCCGCAACGACCAGGTCGCCACCGACGTGCGCCTGTGGCTGCGCAGCGAGATCGACGAGATCGGCACGCTGCTCGTGGCGCTGCAAGGCGCGCTGGTCGACGTGGCCGAGAAAAACGCCGACGTCATCCTGCCCGGCTTCACGCACCTTCAGGTCGCGCAGCCGGTGAGCTTTGGACACCACTTGCTGGCCTATGTCGAGATGTTCGCGCGCGATGCCGAGCGCATGCAGGACGTGCGCCGCCGCGTCAACCGCCTGCCGCTGGGGGCCGCCGCGCTGGCCGGCACCAGCTACCCGCTGGACCGCGAGCGCGTGGCCAAAACACTCGGCATGGAAGGCGTGTGCCAGAACAGCCTGGACGCCGTCTCCGACCGCGACTTCGCGATCGAATTCGCGGCGGCAGCTTCGCTCGTGATGGTCCACGTCTCGCGCCTGTCCGAAGAGCTGATCCTCTGGATGAGCCAGGCCTTCGCCTTCATCGACCTGGCCGACCGCTTCTGCACCGGCTCGTCGATCATGCCGCAGAAGAAGAATCCCGACGTGCCCGAACTCGCGCGCGGCAAGAGCGGCCGCGTCATCGGCCACCTGATGGGCCTGCTCACGCTCATGAAGGGCCAGCCGCTGGCCTACAACAAGGACAACCAGGAAGACAAGGAACCGCTGTTCGACACGGTGGACACCCTGAAGGACACGCTGCGCATCTTTGCCGAAATGGCCGGCGGCATCACCGTCAAGCCCGACAACATGGAGCGCGCCGCGCGCCGCGGCTACGCCACCGCCACCGACCTGGCCGACTACCTCGTCAAGAAGGGCCTGCCCTTCCGCGACGCGCATGAGATCGTCGCGCACGCCGTCAAGAGCGCCATCGCGCAGGGCGTGGATCTGTCGGAACTGCCGCTCGACGCCTTGCGCAAGTTCGACGCCCGCATCGACGCCGACGTCTTCGACGTGCTCTCGCTGGCGGGCTCGCTCAACGCGCGCAACATCCTCGGCGGCACGGCGCCCACGCAAGTGCGCGCGCAGGTGGCGCGGCATCGGGCCCGCCTGGGCGCCTGAGCGAGGCCCACTGCAGCAAGCATGGCGTGAGCGCTCAGGTCACGCCGTCCCACGCATGTCGTCTTCCCGCGTTTTCCTGGTCCCTTTGATCATTGCCTGCGCGCTGTTCATGGAGAACATGGACGCGACGGTGATCTCGACCTCCCTGCCCGTGCTCGCGCGCGACCTTGGCGTGAGCCCCATCGCGCTCAAGCTCGCGCTCACCGCCTACGTCGTCGGCCTGGGCGTGTTCATCCCCATTTGCGGCTGGGTGGCCGACCGCTTCGGCTCGCGCTCGGTGTTCCGGACGGCCATTGCCGTCTTCATGGCCGGATCGTTGCTGTGCGCGATCTGCTCGTCGCTGCCAGAACTCGTGGTGGCGCGCTTCATCCAGGGCATCGGCGGCGCGATGATGGTCCCGGTCGGCCGCATCATCATCTTCCGGGCCGTGCCCCGGACCGAGTTCGTCAGGGCGATCAGCTACCTGACGATTCCCGCTTTGTTCGGCCCCGTCATCGGTCCCCCGCTGGGCGGCTTCATCACCACCTATCTGCACTGGCGCTGGATCTTCTTCATCAACGTGCCCATCGGCCTGCTCGGCATCGCGCTCGCCACGCGCTTTATCGAGAACCGGCACGAGGAAGATCCCGGCCCGCTGGACCTCGGCGGCCTGACGCTCTCGGCCATCGGCGGCTCCTGCGTCATGCTGGGCCTGTCGCTGGTCGGTGGCGAACTCGTGCCCGAGTGGGCCGCCCTCGGCTTGCTGGCGATCGGGGTGTTGGCGCTCTACCTCTACCGGCGCTACGTGATCCGCGCGCGGCAGCGCGGCACCGTGCCGCTGCTCGATCTGTCGCTGCTGCGCATTCCCACCTTTCAGGCCAGCGTGATGGGCGGCTCGCTGTTCCGCGTCGGCCTCGGCGCCCTGCCCTTCCTGTTGCCGCTATCGCTGCAGGAAGGCCTGGGCATGTCGGCCTTCGAATCCGGCACCATCACCTGCGCCACGGCCTTCGGCGGGCTGTTCATGAAGGGCCTCGCCTCCCGCGTGCTGGCGCGCTACGGCTACCGGACCGTACTGATCTACAACGCGCTGTTTTCAGGGATCGCCATCGCCGCCTGCGGACTGTTCACGCCGCAGACGCCGCATTGGGCGATGGTGGCAGTTGTCTTGTTGGGCGGCTTCTTCCCGGCCCTGCAGTTCACCTGCCTGAACTCCATCGCTTACGCCGAGATCCCGAGCCGCGATGTCAGCCGCGCCACGAGCCTGGCCAGCGTGGTGCAGCAGTTGTCGCTGGGCATGGGCGTGACCATCGCCGGCCTGACGCTGCAACTCTCGCACGAGCTGCAAGGACACCCGACCATCGTCAACGGCGACTTCTGGCCCGCCTTCCTGACCATCGGCCTGTTCTCGATCGCGTCCATCCCGCTGACGCGCCGCCTCGCCCACGATGCCGGCGACGAACTCGCGCGGCGCGCCCGCGCCTGAGGCCCAGCGGTCGAACCGCTCTCGCTCTTCGGCGCTGAAGCAGCGATAGGGCAAGGGCATGGCGCCGCTGCGCTTGCGCACGAGGTAGCCCTGGCCCAGAGCGTGCACGCGGTGCACCTCGTGCCAGGCCAGCACGATCTCGCCGTTTCGGCTGTGCCGGGTGAGGCCCTGCGAGCCGATGGTGAAGCGGCAATTGCCGATCCGCAGCTTCTTGTAGAGGAACATGGGAGCCGCCGTCAGCACCAGCGCCAGACGCGTCCCTGGCCCGAGCCGGTCGCAGTGCTTACCGGCTTCGCGCAGTGCAATCGGCATGAAGTCACCGACGATGGAGAGGTACTCGAGAAGGCGATAGCGCACCGTGAAGCAGATGAGCGCCTCGCGCTCGCCGGCGGGCGCATGCCGCTCGGTCAACGCGACAGCGCTGAGCGGCGCGGCCCTTTCGGCTTGAAGGTTGAGTTCCGCGACGGGCCGCGGATCAACCACCGGCTTGGGATGACGGAAGAAGACCATGGCATCTCACATCGGGCTCCGTGGCGCGACATCAATGCTGGGTTAACCCGAGCCTGCCGCAAAGCAGGCATCGGCCAACGCCGGCCTGCAATGCCGGCCAGGCCGGCCACCATCAACAAGGCCCAGGTGGCCGGTTCAGGGACAGTGGAAACAAGGTAGTTGCCGCCGCTTTCTGCCTGCAACGTGACACCGGGACTCACATTGGAAACGCCGAGCGTCGAGTTTCCCTGGACCGAGAAACTGCTGAACCCATCGGCATTGCCGCTGTCGGCGTGTCCTGAGGCGAACAGAAAACCTTGGATCGTGAGTTGATCACCGACCTCGACATCGACGACCTGATTGACGCCAAAGTCCCCGCCCCTTCCACGATCGAGAAATTGGCGGACGAATCCGATGTCCGGGCGTCGGACTCCTGGAACTGGGTACTGATCGACGCGGACGAATAGTCGCAAGCGCAACCATTGCTTGAATTCACGAAGCTCGCCGCCCCACTGAATTGCAGATCGAAAGTCAGGCTCACGGGCGTTCCCACGGCCAGGGAGTTCGAACCCACCGTGAGCACGTCCTGGAAATAGCCCACCGTACCGCCACCAATGTAAGGGCGGAATTCCGAGCCGGCGCCCTGACCACCGACGCCATTGGCCGAGCCGTAAGCGTTGATTTGAAGAAGTCCGTACCCGGACGTCACCGATGTGTAGGCCGAAGCCGTGGAGACAGCTCCCGACCCCGTCAGGAACGACGAGGTCGGGTCGTAGGTCAAGGTCAGCGGCGATGGCGATTGAACGTTTCCGGTATCGCCAGAGCCGTATGAATTTTGATTGGTGCCCGCCTCGACGTTGATCGAAGTCCTTAGCGCGTTCGACGCAGCATGGGCCACACCCGGCGCCAGAACGGCGATCGAGAAAGAGCTGACGATCGCGGCCAGCGGCCAGCGCGCCCGTCGAACACCGCATGCGCGGCCAAGCATCGCAGCAAGCATGATCGCCCCCTGACATCGGCGTCCGAAGTTGTTGTTCCAGCATACGTTGGGCCATCCTGGAGTGCAATTGCCGCCGCCCAATGAATGAATTCTGAAACCGGCGTGTGAATCGCCCGAAAGCCGCAACCAGGCGGCCCAGCGAGCTGCCGCCTGTTGATGCATTCTTTATGCCGCGTCGCCGCAAATTGGCCACATGTTGAGGCGCCTCGTCGGAGCATATGCACCTGGAAATCGCTAGGGGCACCGAAGGTCGACACATCGACTTCCCGCAGTGCCTGTCTTGCGAATCCCTCAATAGCCAGGTGTTATATGGAAGTAAATCAACTCATCAAGCCGACCCATTCGTCGGATTTCAAGAAATCGTCTTTCGCCGGTCATCGCGCGCCGGCATGGGCAAAGTACATGCTTGCAGCGGGAGTTGCAGCGAGCGCCTTGTTCACGTCAACGGCCTTTGCCGGCCCTGACGAACTCAAGCTGACGCAGCGCGCGGATGGCGCCGGCAAGTCCGGCATGGATCAGCCGTTCGTCAAGCATTTGGATCACGGCCCGCGTGCGGACATTTCTCCGGCGCTCTACCAGAAGCGCATCGCTGAATGGAATGCCCGTGCCGCCGCGTCGGGCGGCAAGTAAGTCGCCCACATTCAAAACGCACGCGCCCTCGGCGGCGCCGAAGACCCAGCGGCGCTGCGGCGGCCGCAGGCGTCGGTGTCAGACAACCCTTCGAGATTGAACTTTGATCATGCCCTTCTCATACAGCCGTACCCGGCTGGCCGCAACGGCCGCCGCTACTCTGGCCGCCTGCGCCATCGCGCCGTTCGCCCATGCCGACAACGCGCCGGCCGCCCCGGCCCAATGCGACCCCTACAAGGACTATTCCTGCCTCGACCGTTATCTCGGCGACGGCTTCTGGGAACGTCTGAGCAATTACTACACGCTGGAAATGGGTCAGGCCGGCAGCCCGAACGACCCGAGCGCGCCGCCGGCCCGTCGCGATGACTTTCCGCCGGCCGCCCAGAGCACGCCGCCGATGCCCTTCACCGAATGGCCTTACGGCGGCACGACGCCGCTCGGCGTCACGCGCCCGAACTCCGTCGACAGCCCGCTGATGACGGCCCTGGCCAATACCGATTTCGGCAAGGCGATGGCGCGCAACAACCTGCAGCTCTACGGCTGGGTCGACGTCGGCGCCAACATGAGC
>Ga0213878_10000736_pt1 | contig 11883 bp, 15 predicted proteins | sample VelepicoBEBS_R02_FD_161053 | JGI IMG/M metagenome (GOLD analysis project Ga0213878, IMG submission 161053) | Vellozia epidendroides bulk soil microbial communities from rupestrian grasslands, the National Park of Serra do Cipo, Brazil - BS_R02 | ecosystem: Environmental > Terrestrial > Soil >... | reverse complement strand
GGTGGGGCCTGACGCGTCGAAAGACAAGCTGAAAGGTTCACTGGGCGAACTGCAGCAGTTGTCGGGGCTGAGCGGCGTCGTGATGGGATATACGCCGAACTAATCCGTCCTTTGGCTGGCCGCTCTTCCGCAAGAGGAGAGGGCCTGCGCGAGGGAAAAAAGCCGTTATGGCACCTGGCGCTGAACATTTTTTCAGCGCTTTTTTTATTTTGTAGGGCACGGAAATCCCTACGCAAACGTTTTCTTTTTCTGTTAGAATGCGCCCCGAACCGGACGACAGGGCGTAACATCGTGGGACACATATGGTCTGGATTGATTACGCCATCATTGCGGTACTGGGCTTTTCTTGCTTGGTGAGCCTTATCCGCGGCTTTGTTCGTGAAGCATTATCGTTAGTGACGTGGGGCTGTGCTTTTTACGTGGCAAGCCATTACTATACTGATCTGTCTGTCTGGTTTACGGGCTTTGAAGACGAACGGGTTCGAAACGGGATTGCTATTGCGGCGCTGTTTATCGCGACGCTCATCGTTGGCGCTATCATCAACTACGTGATAGGTCAGCTGGTGGAGAGGACCGGTTTGTCGGGTACTGACAGGGTATTGGGGATCTGCTTCGGCGCATTGCGTGGGGTGCTGATTATCGCCGCTATTCTGTTCTTCCTCGACACCTTTACCGGTATGGCAAAGAGCGCAGACTGGCAGCAGTCGCAGTTTATTCCCTATTTTTCACCGGTTATCAGATGGTTTTTTGAATACCTTCAAAGCTCGTCAAGTTTCTTGCCCAAAGTATAAGCTTTGGGTCGTTGCTTAACGAGGAAAAGACGTATGTGCGGTATTGTCGGTATCGCCGGTGTTATGCCGGTCAACCAGTCGATTTATGACGCGTTAACGGTGCTGCAGCACCGTGGTCAGGATGCCGCTGGCATCATCACGATTGATGCAAACAACGGCTTCCGTTTGCGTAAAGCGAACGGCCTGGTGAGCGATGTATTTGAAGCCCGCCACATGCAGCGTCTGCAGGGTAATATGGGGATTGGTCATGTTCGTTACCCGACGGCAGGCAGCTCCAGCGCGTCTGAGGCGCAGCCTTTTTACGTCAACTCTCCTTATGGCATTACCCTTGCGCACAACGGCAACCTGACCAATGCCCATGAGCTGCGTAAAAAGCTGTTTGAAGAGAAACGTCGTCACATCAACACCACGTCTGATTCTGAAATCCTGCTCAACGTATTTGCCAGCGAGTTGGATAACTTCCGCCACTATCCGCTTGAAGCCGACAACATTTTTGCTGCGATTGCGGCGACTAACCGCCAGATTCGCGGGGCTTACGCTTGTGTGGCGATGATTATTGGACACGGTATGGTGGCCTTCCGCGATCCGAACGGCATTCGTCCGCTGGTGCTGGGTAAGCGCGATATTGGCGATGGCCGTACCGAATATATGGTGGCGTCGGAAAGCGTGGCGCTGGATACCCTGGGCTTCGAGTTCCTGCGCGACGTCGCGCCGGGCGAAGCTATCTACATTACCGAAAAAGGTCAGCTCTTTACCCGTCAGTGCGCGGATAACCCGGTCAGCAACCCGTGCCTGTTCGAGTATGTCTATTTTGCGCGTCCGGACTCTTTTATCGATAAAATTTCCGTCTACAGCGCGCGCGTTAACATGGGCACCAAACTCGGCGAGAAAATTGCCCGCGAGTGGGAAGATCTGGATATCGACGTGGTCATCCCGATTCCGGAAACCTCCTGCGATATCGCGCTGGAAATTGCGCGCATCCTGGGCAAACCGTACCGCCAGGGATTTGTGAAGAACCGCTACGTGGGTCGCACCTTTATCATGCCGGGCCAGCAGCTGCGTCGTAAGTCCGTACGCCGCAAGCTTAATGCTAACCGCGCTGAGTTCCGTGGCAAGAACGTGCTGCTGGTGGATGATTCCATCGTCCGCGGCACCACGTCGGAGCAGATCATTGAGATGGCGCGTGAAGCCGGGGCGAAGAAGGTGTATCTGGCTTCCGCTGCACCGGAAATTCGCTTTCCGAATGTGTACGGCATCGATATGCCGACCGCTAACGAACTGATCGCCCATGGCCGTGAAGTTGATGAGATCCGCCAGATTATCGGCGCTGATGGCCTTATCTTCCAGAACCTTGACGATCTGATCGACGCTGTGCGTGCTGAAAACCCGGATATCCAGCAGTTTGAATGCTCGGTGTTTAACGGCGTGTACGTGACGAAAGATGTCGATCAGCAGTATCTCGACTATCTGGATTCCCTGCGTAATGACGATGCCAAAGCGGTGCAGCGTCAGAACGAAGTGGAAAACTTAGAGATGCATAACGAAGGGTAATCTCCTCCGCTCCCCCGTTTCGTCAGAATCGGGGGACTGCTTCTTGCAACGGCCCGCCAAATGCGTCACAGTCTGCTCCAGGTGAATGGCGGGGCTACATCATGAAACGACTCATTGTTGGCATATCGGGCGCAAGCGGCGCAATTTACGGCGTGCGTTTACTGCAGATATTGCGCGATATTCCCGAGGTGGAAAGCCATCTGGTGATGAGTCAGGCCGCCCGACAGACGCTAACGCTGGAAACCGATTTTTCTCTGCGCGACGTGCAGACGCTGGCCGACGTGGTGCATGACGCTCGCGATATCGCCGCCAGTATCTCTTCCGGGTCATTTAAAACGGCAGGCATGGTGATTTTACCGTGTTCGATGAAGACGCTGTCCGGCATTGTGAACAGCTATACCGACGGTCTGCTGACCCGCGCGGCGGATGTGGTATTGAAAGAGCGCCGCCCGTTGGTGCTGTGCGTGCGCGAGACGCCGTTGCATCTTGGCCATCTGCGGTTGATGACCCAGGCGGCGGAAATCGGAGCGATGATCATGCCGCCGGTGCCGGCGTTTTATCATCGACCGCAGACGATTGATGACCTTATTAATCAGACGGTTAATCGGGTGCTGGACCAGTTTGACATAACTCTCCCCGAGGACCTCTTTACCCGCTGGCAGGGCGCACATTAGCTGCACTAATATAGTGCATGATTTGCCGCTTCGCCCTGGAATTGGGCGATTTTGTAACCCCGATCAAATCCTCAACATTTAATCCCTTTTTTCGCTGTTTAGCGCTGCGGTTTATTTGCCATAGCTGTTATCTTTCATTCTTGAGATATATTTGCAACGTTTTATTAACACGCTAGCGATTATTTTAAACCGATAGTCCAGAATGGCATGAAACGTGCATATGTGGATTGCAACACACAACACGATAAACAACATAACACACGCAACGGCATCATGAGACTTAAGGGTAATGTATGAAGAAGACAGTTCTGGCTCTCTCTTTATTGCTTGGGATCAGCAGCGCTTCCAGCGCTTTTGCGGCGCTGCCGCAGAACGTTCGCATCGGAACTGATGCGACCTATGCGCCATTTTCATCGAAAGATGCAAAAGGCGATTTTGTCGGGTTCGATATCGACCTGGGTAACGAGATGTGCAAACGCATGCAGATTAAGTGTACCTGGGTAGGCAGTGATTTCGACTCCCTGATCCCGTCGCTGAAGGCAAAGAAAATCGATGCCATTATTTCCTCCCTCTCAATTACCGAGAAGCGCCAGCAGGAGATAGCGTTCTCTGACAAGTTGTATGCGGCGGATTCACGTCTGATAGCGACTAAGGGCTCCCCGATTGTCCCGACCATTGACTCCCTGAAAGGCAAGCATGTCGGGGTACTGCAGGGCTCCACTCAGGAAGCGTATGCCAATGAAAACTGGCGTACCAAAGGCGTGGATGTTGTTGCCTACCAGAACCAGGATCTGATCTATTCCGACCTGGCCGCCGGTCGTCTTGATGCGGCATTCCAGGATGAAGTCGCCGCCAGCGAAGGCTTCCTGAAACAGCCAGCCGGTAAAGAGTATGCGTTTGCGGGTCCATCCGTTAAAGACAAGAAATTCTTTGGCGATGGCACCGGCGTGGGTCTGCGTAAGGACGATGTCGAGCTGAAAGCGGCATTTGATAAAGCGCTGGCTGACCTGCGCAAAGACGGTACTTACGACAAGATGGCGAAGAAATACTTCGACTTCAACGTCTACGGCGAGTAAGACGCTACAGGCCCGGCTTGCCGGGCCTTTCGGGCAAAACAGTGATCTATACAGGTGTGTATTAACCTTCGCCTGCTCTTTTATGGTGCAAAAAACGCACCATTTTGGTGAGGGTGTGCATAGTTAAGCATTTATAATGCAAAAAAGTGCTGCGTGAAGGGTGGAAAGTTTTGCCTTAATCGCCTAAAAGGTGGCACGATAACTGTTTCAGATATTTCTGTTAAACCCGTAAAAATGACAGTCTGTTGAGGATAGTTATGAAAAAACTGGCGTTGACGCTCTCTCTTGCGCTGGCACTTTCCAGTGTTTCTTGCGCTTTCGCAGCAATTCCGCAAAAAATTCGTATCGGTACCGATCCGACTTATGCGCCCTTCGAATCGAAAAACGCGCAGGGTGAACTGGTGGGTTTTGACATCGATCTGGCGAAAGAGCTGTGTAAGCGTATTAATACGCAATGTACCTTCGTCGAGAACCCACTGGATGCGCTGATCCCATCGTTAAAAGCGAAGAAGATCGACGTCATTATGTCCTCGCTGTCGATTACCGAAAAGCGCCAGCAGGAGATCGCCTTTACCGACAAGCTCTATGCAGCCGATTCTCGTCTGGTCGTGAAAAAAGGCAGCCCGGTAACGCCTGAACTCAGCACGCTGAAGGGCAAGCGCGTCGGCGTTCTGCAGGGCACCACGCAGGAAACTTACGGTAACGAACACTGGGCGCCGAAAGGCATTGAAATCGTCTCCTATCAGGGCCAGGACAATATCTACTCTGACCTGACGGCAGGCCGTATCGATGCGGCATTCCAGGACGAAGTCGCGGCCAGCGAAGGTTTCCTCAAGCAGCCAATCGGTAAAGATTACCAGTTCGGCGGTCCGTCGATTAAGGACGAAAAACTGTTTGGCGTTGGCACCGGTATGGGCCTGCGTAAAGAGGATAACGAGCTGCGCGAAGCGCTGAATAAAGCCTTTGCACAAATGCGTGCAGATGGCACTTACGAGAAGTTGGCGAAGAAGTACTTCGATTTCAACGTATACGGTGAGTAATCACTGCATTAGCCGCCGTTTCTGACGTTTCCAGAGACGGCGGTACTGGACAGACAGGACAGGCTGAATGCTGTACGGGTTTTCACAAGTTATTTTCCAGGGAGCCCTTGTCACACTTGAGCTGGCTATCAGCTCGGTGGTGTTGGCGGTGCTGATAGGCCTGGCGGGTGCGGCGGCGAAGCTTTCGGGCAATCGCGTGCTGGCGCTGATTTTTGAAGGGTATACCACGCTGATTCGCGGTGTACCGGATCTGGTGCTGATGCTGCTGATTTTTTACGGGCTGCAGATTGCGCTGAACACCGTGACTGACGCTATGGGGATGGCGCAGTTCGACATTGACCCGATGATTGCCGGTATTATTACGCTGGGTTTTATCTATGGCGCGTATTTTACCGAGACCTTCCGCGGCGCGTTTCTGGCGGTGCCGAAAGGGCACATTGAAGCCGCGACCGCCTTCGGTTTTACCAGCCGTCAAACCTTTCGACGTATTCTGTTTCCGGCGATGATGCGTTTCGCGCTGCCGGGGATCGGCAACAACTGGCAGGTTATCCTCAAAGCGACGGCGCTGGTCTCTTTGCTGGGACTGGAGGACGTGGTTAAGGCGACGCAGCTTGCCGGTAAGAGTACCTGGGAGCCGTTTTACTTCGCCATCGTCTGCGGCGTAATTTATCTGGTATTCACAACGGTTTCGAACGGTGTTCTGCTGCTGCTTGAGCGTCGCTACTCCGTGGGTGTGAAGAGGGCCGACCTGTGATCGATATTATTCAGGAATACTGGAAGTCCCTGCTGTGGACCGACGGCTATCGCTTTACCGGCGTGGCCATTACCCTGTGGCTGCTTATCTCCTCCGTGGTGATGGGCGGTATCCTGGCGCTGTTCCTGGCGATTGGCCGCGTCTCCAGCAACAAATACATCCAGTTCCCTATCTGGCTGTTTACCTATATCTTCCGCGGCACGCCGCTGTACGTTCAACTGCTGGTGTTTTACTCGGGGATGTATACGCTGGAAATCGTGAAAGGCACTGAACTGCTGAACGCGTTTTTCCGCAGCGGGCTGAACTGTACGGTGCTGGCGTTGACCCTCAACACCTGCGCGTATACCACTGAGATTTTTGCCGGTGCGATCCGCGCCGTTCCTGCCGGAGAGGTAGAGGCCGCTCGCGCATACGGCTTCTCCAGCGTGAAGCTCTATCGCTGCATTATTCTGCCTTCCGCGCTGCGTATTGCGCTGCCGGCCTACAGCAACGAGGTTATCCTGATGCTGCACTCCACGGCGCTGGCGTTTACGGCCACGGTGCCGGATTTGCTGAAGATAGCCCGCGATATTAACTCGGCGACCTATCAGCCCTTTACGGCATTCGGTATCGCCGCGGTGCTGTATCTGATTATCTCTTATGTGCTGATTAGCCTGTTCCGCAAGGCGGAAAAACGCTGGCTGCAACATGTGAAACCCTCTTCGACACACTGAGAACATCATGCCTGACAATAAATTAAACGTAATCGATCTGCACAAACGCTACGGCGAACATGAGGTGCTGAAAGGGGTGTCACTGAAGGCTAATGCCGGTGATGTGATCAGTATCATTGGCTCATCGGGGTCGGGGAAGAGTACCTTCCTGCGGTGCATTAACTTCCTCGAGAAACCGAGCGCAGGCAACATTGTGGTCAGCGGTCAGAATATCTCGCTGGTGCGTGATAAAGACGGGCAACTGAAGGTGGCGGACAAAAACCAGCTTCGCCTGCTGCGCACTCGCCTGACAATGGTGTTCCAGCACTTCAACCTGTGGAGCCATATGACGGTGCTGGAGAACGTCATGGAAGCGCCGATTCAGGTGCTGGGTCTGAGCAAGCAGGAAGCCCGCGAGCGCGCAGTGAAATATCTGGCAAAAGTGGGTATTGATGAGCGCCAGCAGATTAAATACCCGGTGCATCTTTCCGGCGGCCAGCAGCAGCGTGTGTCCATCGCCCGCGCGCTGGCAATGGAACCGGAAGTGTTGCTGTTCGATGAGCCGACCTCGGCGCTTGACCCTGAACTGGTCGGCGAGGTGCTGCGTATCATGCAAAAGCTGGCGGAGGAGGGGAAAACCATGGTGGTGGTCACGCATGAGATGGGCTTTGCCCGCCACGTGTCATCGCACGTGATTTTCCTGCACCAGGGGCTTATCGAAGAAGAGGGGCATCCGGATGAACTGTTCGGCAACCCAAAAAGCCCACGCCTGCAGCAGTTCCTCAAAGGTTCGCTGAAGTAACCCGTCTAAAACCCGGTAACGCGCGTTACCGGGTTTTTAGCATGCTGCTGACGGCATCATTTCACCACGTTCGCCAGCGCTTCTTCTAAGTCATACCAGCGAAATGCGAAACCGCTCTCTTCAAGGCGTTTTGGCAGCGCCCGCTGCCCGCCCAGCACCAGCGCTGAAGATTCGCCCATCAACAGCCGTATTGCCGCAGCGGGTGTGCGGAAAATCGCCGGGCGATTCAGGGCATGCCCGAGTGCGTGAGCAAACTGTTCGTTCCGAACCGGGTAGGGTGACACCATATTAAACGGTCCACGGAGGGGGTTATCGAGCAGCCAGAGAATGCCGTTTACCATATCATCGATATGGATCCACGCCAGATACTGACGCCCGCTGCCAATCGGCCCGCCGAGCCCGAGCTTAAACGCAGGCATCATTTTCGACAGAATACCGCCTCTTGGCGCCAGCACCACGCCGGTACGTAGCAGACAGACGCGGGTCGTGTCGCTTTGCGCCTGCAGGGCGATTTGCTCCCAGCGGGCGCAAAGCTTGTGGGTAAATTCGTTGTGCGGCGGCTCATCTTCGGTGACGACCACTTCGCCGAGATCGCCGTAATAACCCGCCGCAGAGCCCGAAATTAAGACCGATGGGGGCGTACTGCCCGCTCTGAGTAAATCAACCAGTTTCTGGGTTATCTGCCAGCGGCTGTCGCACAGACGCTGCTTTTGCTGGGCCGTCCAGCGTTTGTCGGCAATGGATTCCCCGGCGAGGTTAATGACAGCATCAATACCGTCGAGATTCTGGCAGGCATCGAGCCCTTTCCACAATTCGACGCGCGCATCGAGCCGCTGGCGTGCTCTTTCCGGACTACGGGTCGCCACGATAATCTGGTGGCCGAGTTCAAGCAGACGCGGGATCAGATGACGGCCAATCAGCCCCGTACCGCCGGTAATCAGGATTTTCATGCAACCTCCCGGGTTGCGCTTTAGCGTCGCCAGCTCATGGTCATCGACACGGAGTCGGCATACCGCAGCGCGTGAAGTTTATCGATCTCTACTTCAGCATAAGTGACCCAGTGATGTTCGCATGCGATGTTGAGCACATCCTGAGTTAATTTTTCCAGCAAAGAGAAGCGGTTATTCTCAATATGTTGAATGATGGCTTTGGTGATGGTGCGGTAGTTCAACGCATCGTTGATATCTTCGCTGTTACGCGCTTTTTCGGCGGGATAGTGGATGGCGACATTGATAGTGACGTCCTGCCGGTTGGCGATTTCCTCTTCTTTGATGCCGATAAAGGTACGCAGACGCAGATTTTTAATGCGGATGATGGCATCTGGCTGGGACATAGACATTGCAGGTTTCCTCCTTATTGTTATCCCAGCCATAATACATGAAAAGGGTGGGATTAAGCTTGCGCCTTCTGCATCGCCAGAACCGTTGCCGGGCGCTGACTGATGCGCTCAAACCAGTTCTTCACTGCCGGGAAATTGTCGAGGTCAATACGCTGGCGTTGGTGGGCGTTGATCCACGGCCAGCAGGCGATATCCGCAATGCTGTAGTGTTCGCCGCCAAGCCAGGGGGAGACCTCGAGCCGCTTATTCAGCACGTTGTATAACCGCAGAGTCTCAACCTGATAACGCTCGATGGCGTACGGCACTGGTTGAGGCGCAAAATGATTGAAATGATGGTTTTGCCCAAGCATAGGCCCCAGTCCGCCCACCTGCCAGAACAACCACTGCAGGGTGACGTGGCGTTCTCGCAACTCTCCGCTGAGCAGTTTTCCTGATTTTTCCGCCAGATACAGCAATATTTCCCCTGATTCAAACAGGGCCAGCGGCGCGCCGCCGTCCACAGGAACGTGGTCGACGATGGCCGGGATTTTATTATTCGGTGAAATCGACAGGAACTCCGGGCGGAACTGGTCGCCCTTACTGATATTGACACGTATCAGCCGGTAAGCCAGCTGCGCTTCTTCAAGGAACAGCGTGACTTTGTGGCCGTTTGGGGTAGGAGCATAATAGAGATCAATCATCTTAACTCCCGAACTCAGGTGATTATTGTTGTGGGCACCGCTTTTCGAGTATAGGCGGCGAAGACCACTCTGTGAGTTTTCATCAAGTGACAGCCTGGAAAAGACGCGATATGTTGAAGTATTCACCCGTTAGCCGTTGAGGAAACTATGAGCCGTCCTGTGATTACGCTGTGGTCAGATTCTCAGTTTTATTCGCCATATGTGATGTCCGTCTACGTCGCTTTGCAGGAAAAAGGCCTGCACTTTAGTGTGAAAACCGTTGATCTCGACCGTGGCGACCATCTGCAGGATAGCTGGAAAGGCTACGTGCAGACGCGTCGCGTGCCGTTGCTGGAGGTGGATGCGTTCGAACTCAGCGAATCATCAGCGATTACGGAGTATCTCGATGAGCGCTTTGCGCCGCCGCAGTGGGAGCGTCTCTACCCGCACGACCTCGAAAAACGCGCCCGCGCCCGGCAGATTCAGGCCTGGCTGAGAAGCGACCTGATGCCGATTCGCGAAGAGCGCCCGACGTCAGTCATCTTTGGCGGCTTGACGCTGTCGCCGCTGAGCCCGACGGCGCAGGCGAGCGCGGCAAAGCTATTTAGCACCGCCGGGGCGTTGCTGGCGCATGGCAAACCGAATCTGTTTGGCGAGTGGTGTATTGCTGATGCCGATCTTGCGCTGATGATTAACCGACTGATGCTGCACGGCGACGACGTACCGGAGGTTCTGGCGGATTACGCTGCATTCCAGTGGCAACGTGCCTCAGTACAGCGTTTTGTGGCGCTTTCAGCGACACGCGCAGGCTGAAGAGAGTCGCGTAATCCGCTATGATAGTGCGGTTATTTGTGGAGAAATGATTGATGAAACTGATGTTTACATCGGATATTCACGGCGCGCTGCCAGCCACAGAATGCGTACTGTCACTGTTTGCGGAAAGCGGCGCGCGTTATCTGGTGGTGCTGGGCGATGTGTTAAACCACGGACCGCGTAATGCCTTGCCACCCGGGTATGCGCCCGCAGAGGTCGCAGAACGGCTTAATACGCAGGCCGCACGCATTATCGCCGTGCGCGGCAACTGCGATAGCGAAGTGGACCAGATGCTGCTGAAATTCCCTATTACTGCGCCGTGGCAGCAGGTCTTGACGCCAAATCAGCGGCTGTTCCTGACGCATGGGCATCTGTTCAGCCCGGATAACCTACCGCCGCTGGCAACTGGCGATGTGCTGGTTTATGGTCATACTCATATTCCGGTTGCCGAAAAACGGGGCGATATCTTCCATTTTAATCCCGGCTCCGTCAGCCTCCCGAAAGGGGGATATCCCGCCAGTTTCGGCATGTTGGACGGAGATAAATTGCAGGTTTTAGCACTCAATGATCAACGGGTTATTGCAGAGGTGGCAATTAACCCGTAATTTACCCGTCAACTGCACAACGCGCCGCAAGAGCGCATGAGAGAGAAGGTTTTCTGATGGTGGAGCAGAATCATTTGGCAAGCACGGAATGGGTGGATATCGTCAACGAAGACAATGAGGTGATTGCGCAGGCCAGCCGCGAACAAATGCGCGCGCAGTGCTTGCGCCATCGTGCAACCTACATTGTGGTTCACGACGGCATGGGAAAAATTCTGGTGCAACGCCGCACTGAAACCAAAGACTTTATGCCAGGCATGCTGGACGCGACTGCGGGCGGCGTGGTGCAGGCCGATGAGCAGATGCTTGAGTCCGCTCGCCGTGAAGCGGAAGAGGAATTGGGCATTGCCGGTGTGCCGTTTGCCGATCATGGACAGTTTTATTTTGAAGATAAACACTGTCGCGTGTGGGGCGGTCTTTTTAGCTGCGTCTCTCACGGCCCGTTTGCGTTGCAGGAAGAAGAGATCAGTGAAGTGTGCTGGTTAACGCCGGAAGAAATTACCGCGCGCTGCGATGAATTCACCGCAGATTCCCTGAAAGCGCTGGCGCTGTGGATGACCCGCAATGCGAACAATGAAACGCACGCTGAGGAAGAAGCCGAATAATTTCGTGCTGAACGGCGGGCATAAAAAAATCCGGAACGGTTTCCCGCTTCCGGATTTTTTTCGCCTGAAAACCGCCCGCGAACGGGCGGCGAAAGGATTACTGCTGCTGTGAAGACTGGATCGCGGTCAGTGCGATGGTGTAGACGATATCGTCAACCAGCGCGCCACGGGACAGGTCGTTCACCGGCTTGCGCATACCTTGCAGCATCGGCCCGATGGAGATCAGGTCGGCAGAACGCTGTACCGCTTTGTAGGTGGTGTTACCGGTGTTCAGATCCGGGAAGATGAACACGGTAGCGCGACCGGCAACCGGAGAGTTCGGCGCTTTGGATTTCGCAACGTCAGCCATGACTGCGGCGTCATACTGCAGCGGGCCGTCGATCATCAGGTCAGGACGTTTTTCCTGCGCCAGACGAGTCGCTTCACGCACTTTCTCTACATCGCTACCCGCGCCAGAGGTGCCGGTGGAGTAGGAGAGCATCGCA
>Ga0213878_10000735_pt1 | contig 11894 bp, 11 predicted proteins | sample VelepicoBEBS_R02_FD_161053 | JGI IMG/M metagenome (GOLD analysis project Ga0213878, IMG submission 161053) | Vellozia epidendroides bulk soil microbial communities from rupestrian grasslands, the National Park of Serra do Cipo, Brazil - BS_R02 | ecosystem: Environmental > Terrestrial > Soil >... | reverse complement strand
GACGATGAAGAAGAGTATTACGCCTCGGATGACGACGAAGAGTCTGAAGAAGCCGTAGAACGTCGCCCGCGTAAACGTAAAAAATCACCGCCCCGCAAACCGGCCTCTCGTCAGTACATCATGATGGGGCTGGGTGTTCTGGTGCTGTTGCTGCTGATCGTGGGTATTGGATCTGCGCTGAAAGCGCCGTCTGCCCCATCCAGCGAGCAAGCTTCCACAACGGAAAAGAACATCGACCTGTCCGCTAATAGCGGTGCCGCCGCCGATCAGACTAACGGCGCGCAGCCTGCGCCTGGCGCGGCTGCTCCGGCAGGCCAGCAGACTGCTGGCACGCCTTCCCAGGATGTCTCTTTACCGCCAATTTCTTCTACCCCGACGCAGGGGCAAAACGCCGCTGCGCCTGAAGGCCAGCAGCGTGTAGAGGTACAAGGCGATCTGAACAATGCCTTAACGCAGCAGCAGGGTCAGGTCGACAACGTGGTTAACTCCACATTGCCAACTGAACCGGCAACTGTGGCGCCCGTTCGTGGCGGCAGCGCGCCGCGTCAGGTGACGACGACCAGCGAGTCGCGCACCGAAGCCGCGCGTCCTGAGCGCAAACACGCCGTTATCGAACCGAAACCGCAGAGCAAGCCTCAGGCAACGGCGAAAACGACGACCGAACCGAAGCCGGTTGCACAGCCGAAACGCGTGGAAACCACCACGGCGGCAACGCCTGCTCCTGTGAAGCAGACGGCGCCGGTCACGGCACCTGTACCGACGAAACCGGCGGCAACGACCGTTGCGCCAGCCGCAACCGCAGCTGCAACCGCGACGGCGACAACGCCAGCGCCGACGGCAGCAGGCGGTAAAGAAGCCGGCGATGTGGGTTCGCTGAAATCCGCACCTTCAGGCCACTATACGCTGCAGCTGAGCTCCTCTTCTAACTACGACAATCTCAACAGTTGGGCGAAGAAAGTGAATCTGAAGAGCTATGTGGTTTATCAGACGACCCGTAACGGCCAGCCGTGGTACGTGCTGGTGAGCGGCATGTATCCGACAAAAGAAGATGCAAAGCGCGCGGTAGCCACGCTGCCAGCCGATGTGCAGGCGAAAAACCCGTGGGCGAAACCGCTGCATCAGGTACAGTCCGATCTGAAGTAATGTTAAGCGCAGGATGCTGTCGGAGCTTTTTCTCCACAGCCGGAGAAAGTGGTAAGTAGTCAGACAGCATGAAAAAGAAACGCGCTTTTCTGAAGTGGGCAGGGGGGAAATTCCCCCTGCTTAACGATATCGAAAAACATTTGCCGAAAGGCGAATGTCTTGTCGAGCCCTTCGTCGGGGCGGGATCGGTGTTCCTGAACACCGATTTTTCACGTTATATCCTTGCCGATATCAACAGCGATCTCATTGATCTCTATAACATCGTTAAAACGCGCACCGACGAGTACATTACGGCGGCGCAAGCGATGTTCTCCCCGACAACGAACGATGCGGACATCTATTACCAGTTCCGCGACGAATTTAATCAAAGCCAGGACGCGTTTCGCCGCGCAGTGCTGTTTTTGTATCTGAACCGCCACGGCTACAATGGCCTGTGCCGGTACAACCTCAAGGGTGAGTTCAACGTGCCGTTTGGCCGTTACAAGAAACCCTACTTCCCGGAAAGTGAGTTGCGCCACTTCGCACACAAAGCCCAGAACGCGGAGTTTTACTGCGAGTCCTACGAAGCGTGTATGCAGCGTGCCGAAGCGCAGTCGGTTGTCTATTGTGATCCGCCGTATGCACCGTTGTCGGCAACGGCCAACTTTACGGCTTATCACACTAATAGCTTTAGTTTGGATCAGCAGAAACAACTGGCGCAGCATGCTGAAGCCCTGGTGGCGAAAAAGATTCCGGTACTGATTTCGAACCACCGTACTCCGGAAACGGAGGAGTGGTATAAAAATGCTGAGAAGCACGTCGTGAAGGTACGACGTAGCATCAGCAGTAATGGCGGCACGCGTAAGAAGGTGGATGAACTGCTGGCGCTGTATCGCCCGGCCACCAAAAGCAAAAAATAGTTTTCAAGGAGATGCGGATGAAACAGTTTTTGATTGCCCCTTCAATTCTGTCGGCCGACTTCGCCCGCCTGGGTGAAGATACTGCGAAAGTGCTGGCGGCAGGTGCGGATGTGGTGCATTTCGATGTGATGGATAACCACTACGTTCCTAACCTGACCGTCGGCCCGATGGTGCTGAAATCACTGCGTAAATACGGCATCACTGCGCCGATTGACGTTCACCTGATGGTGAAACCGGTCGATCGCATCATTCCTGATTTTACCGCGGCTGGCGCCAGTATCATTACCTTCCATCCGGAGGCCTCTGAGCACGTTGACCGTTCGCTGCAACTGATTAAAGAACACGGTTGTAAAGCGGGCCTGGTCTTTAACCCGGCGACGCCGCTGAGCTATCTGGACTACGTGATGGATAAGCTGGACGTGATTTTGCTGATGTCGGTGAACCCGGGCTTCGGCGGGCAATCTTTCATTGCGCAGACGCTGGATAAACTGCGTGAAGTGCGCCGCCGCATTGACGAATCCGGCTATGATATTCGCCTCGAAGTGGATGGCGGTGTTAAAGTGAGCAACATTGCAGAAATCGCCTCGGCAGGCGCCGATATGTTTGTCGCAGGTTCCGCTATCTTCGATCAGCCTGACTACAAGAAAGTGGTTGATGAAATGCGCCGTGAACTGGCAAAGGTAAGTCATGAGTAAATTACAGGCAATTCGGGGTATCGCGTTCGACCTCGACGGTACGCTGGTGGATAGCGCGCCGGGTCTGACCGCGGCTGTGGACAGCGCGCTCTACGCGCTGGAACTGCCGACGGCGGGCGAAGAACGCGTAGTGACCTGGATTGGCAACGGCGCCGATGTGTTGATGGAACGCGCCTTGACCTGGGCGCGCCAGGAGCGTGCCGTTCAGCGCGCCGCGCAGGGGAAACCCTCCATCGACGGCGATGATATTCCAAAGCCTGAACAGCAGCGTATTTTGCGTAAGCTGTTTGACCGCTACTACGCTGAGTTTGCCGAAGAAGGCAGCTTCCTGTTCCCGGATGTCGCCGATACGCTGGGCGCGCTGCACGCCAAAGGTCTGCCGCTGGCGTTAGTGACCAACAAGCCGACGCCGTTTGTGGCGCCGCTGCTGGAAGCGCTGGATATCGCCAAATATTTCACCGTGGTCGTCGGTGGCGATGACGTGCAGAACAAAAAGCCGCACCCGGAACCGTTGTTGCTGGTGGCCGGAAAATTATCCATGAAACCGGAAGAGCTGCTCTTTGTCGGGGATTCGCGCAATGATATTCTCGCCGCTGCGGCGGCTGGCTGCTGCTCTGTCGGCCTGACCTACGGCTATAACTACGGCGAAGCGATTGCGCTCAGCAGTCCGGACTTCCTCTTTGACCGGTTTAACGATTTATTGCCCGCTCTCGGGCTCCCGCACAGTGAACATCAGGAATTGAAAAATGACTAAGCCCATCGTTTTTAGCGGCGCACAGCCTTCAGGTGAACTGACCATCGGTAACTATATGGGTGCGCTGCGTCAGTGGGTAAACATGCAGGACGACTACCACTGCATCTATTGCATCGTTGACCAGCATGCGATCACCGTGCGTCAGGACCCACAGGCGCTGCGTAAAGCGACGCTGGACACGCTGGCGCTGTACCTCGCCTGCGGCATCGACCCGGAAAAAAGCACCATTTTCGTTCAGTCTCACGTGCCGGAGCATGCGCAGCTGAGCTGGGCGTTGAACTGCTACACCTACTTCGGCGAACTGAGCCGCATGACGCAGTTTAAGGACAAATCTGCGCGCTATGCCGAAAACATCAACGCTGGTCTGTTCGATTACCCGGTGCTGATGGCGGCGGACATTCTGCTGTATCAGACCAACCAGGTGCCGGTCGGCGAAGACCAAAAACAGCATCTGGAGCTGAGCCGCGATATCGCACAGCGCTTTAACGCTATCTATGGCGATATTTTCAAAGTGCCAGAGCCGTTTATTCCGAAATCCGGCGCGCGCGTGATGTCCCTGCTGGAGCCGACGAAGAAGATGTCCAAGTCTGACGATAACCGCAACAACGTTATCGGCCTGCTGGAAGACCCGAAATCGGTCGTGAAGAAAATCAAACGCGCGGTGACGGATTCCGACGAGCCGCCGGTGGTTCGCTACGACGTGCAGAACAAAGCGGGCGTATCCAACCTGCTGGATATTCTGTCCGGCGTCACCGGTAAGAGCATTCCGGAGCTGGAGCAGCACTTCGAAGGCAAGATGTACGGCCACCTGAAGGGCGAAGTTGCCGATGCGGTATCCGGCATGCTGAGCGAGCTGCAGGATCGTTATAACCGCTACCGTAACGATGAAGCCTTCCTGAAGAGCGTCATGAAAGAGGGCGCCGCTAAAGCGCGTGCCCGCGCCTCTGAAACGCTGAACGCGGTGTATGAAGCGATCGGTTTTGTGGCTCATCCGTAATGACGACGATGCGTTGTTAACTAGACCGGGGTCTGCTCAGACCCCGGTTTTTTTATCCCTGGCGACTGGCTGAGGGATAAGCATTCTGTATTGTGTGACCCTATTCACCCTTTGCATGATTGGGGCTTGTGCCTTATCAACATTTTGTTGAAGATATAAATATTCAAAATACTGAAGATAAAAGATGCGCCGGACGTTTATAAAAAAAGAAGGAATGACGTTAACCACGCTGGCTCGCTATTTGCTGGGGCAAGAGCGCGGTAACCGATTAAAAACCATAGAGGAACTGGCTGGCGAATGCGGTACGTCCGTTGGGCTGACGCAGGCTGCCCTGAAAACGCTGGAATCGGCAGGCGCAATTCGCATTGAGCGCCGGGGGCGCAATGGCAGCTTTCTTGTGGATATGGACAACAAGGCGCTGCTGACGCATCTGGATATCAGCAATGTGGTCTGCGCGATGCCGCTGCCCTATACGCGGCTGTATGAAGGTCTGGCAAGCGGGCTAAAAGCGCAGTTTGAGGATATCCCATTCTATTACGCCCATATGCGTGGGGCCGATATTCGCGTGGAATGTTTGCTGAACGGTGTATACGACATGGCGGTGGTGTCGCGGCTGGCGGCAGAAAGCTATCTGACGCAAAACGGCCTGCATATCGCGCTGGCGCTGGGACCGCATACCTACGTCGGCGAGCATAAGCTGATTTGCCGCAAGGGAGAAGCGGATAGCGTCAAGCGCGTCGGGCTCGATAACCGTTCTGCGGACCAGAAGATTATGACTGAAGTCTACTTCGCGGGTCGCCCTGTTGAACGTGTTGATCTCTCGTACCATGAGAGTTTGCCGCGCATCGTGAAGGGCGATATTGACGCCGTTATCTGGAACGTCGCCGCCGAGGCAGAGTTGACGATGTTAGGACTTGAGGCCATCGCGTTACGGGAAGAGTCGCCGTTCTTGCAGGCGACCGAGGCGGTTATCTTAACGCGTGCCGATGATTATCCCATGCAGCAGTTGATCAGGGCGGTGGTGGATGAAAACGCACTGCTGGCGCACCAGCAACGCGTGGTGAACGGCGAGCAGGAACCCAGTTATTAAGATGAAGGCGAATGAGATGGAGAACAGGCTCAATCTGCTGTGTGAAGCAGGCGTCATCGATAGCGATATTCGTAGCGGCATGCTGAAGGTGGTGAAACGGTTGGATGCGGAGTGGCGGCTTCCGGTCTATAGCGAACAGGGGGAGATGGCGATAACCCACATGGCCAATGCGCTGATGCGCAGCCGTCGCGGGGAGGTCATCGCGCCGCTTGACGGCGATATCCTGCAGGAGATCAGACTCTCCAGCCTCTGGTCTCGGGTACATCAGGCGCATTGCGCCCTGCTGCAGGAGTTCGCGGTTACCGTGCATGAAAATGAAGAGGGATATCTGCTGGCAAACCTGTACGGGTTGTGGCTGGTGAACAGCCCGGCGGAGTAATTCGCTGATGTTGACGTTTTAAGTTAAATATTCAAAAAAATGAATATTTGTCTGGTTAATGGATATGGGGCAATACGATGTTTGTTGATGCATTAAAGCGCCAGAACCCTGCACTCATCAGCGCTGCGCTTCGGCTATGGCAGCAGGGCAAAATAGCACCGGATAGCTGGGTCATTGACGTCGATCAGGTGCTGGAAAATGGACGATTGCTGGTTGAGACCGCACGACGACACGGTATCACGCTGTACCTGATGACCAAGCAACTGGGGCGCAACCCCTGGCTTGCGCAGAAACTGCTGGCGCTTGGCTATCAGGGGATTGTGGCGGTGGACTACAAGGAAAGCCGGGTGATGCGTCGCGCGGGTCTGAAGGTGGCTCATCAGGGGCATCTGGTGCAAATTCCTTCGGCGCAGGTTGAGGCGGTCGTCCGACAGGGGACTGAGGTCATTACGCTGTTCTCACTGGAGAAAGCCCGCGAGGTTTCCCGTGCTGCGGTGCGGGCAGGAATCACGCAGTCCGTGATGCTGAAAGTCTATGGTGAGCAGGATTTCCTCTACTCAGGGCAGGAGAGCGGTTTTGCGCTGTCGGAACTGACCGCCACCGTAGAGGCGCTGCGCACGATGCCCGGAATTCGGCTGGTTGGCCTGACGCATTTCCCCTGCCTTCTTTGGGATGAGGCGCTGGGGGAAATTATGCCGACGCCCAATTTGCACTCGCTGGTGCGCGCGCGTGACACGTTGCTGGCGCAGGGCGTGGCGTTAGAGCAATTAAATGCGCCGTCGGCGACCAGCTGTACATCATTACCGCTGCTTGCCGGTTACGGTGTGACCCACTCTGAGCCCGGACACGCGCTGACGGGGACGATTCCGGCCAACCAGCGTGGCTGTCAGCCCGAGCGTATCGCCATGCTTTGGCTGAGCGAGATCTCGCATCATTTTCGCGGCCGCAGCTACTGCTATGGCGGTGGCTATTATCGTCGCGGTCATGCCCGAAATGCGCTGGTGTTTACATCGGGACGCGACAGCGCCTGCGAGGCGCATCTTGGGACTCTCGACGACAGCAGCATCGACTACTACCTGCCGCTTGAAGGCGACTATCCGGTGGGGAGTGCGGTTCTTCTCTGTTTTCGTACGCAGATCTTTGTGACCCGCAGCGATGTGGTGCTGGTTTGCGGGATACAGCAGGGCGAGCCGCATATCGCGGCGCGGTATGACAGTCTCGGCAATAGTCTGGAGGCGTAATGGCGCGATTCGTGGTGGTGGTGGTAGACAGCTTCGGCGTTGGCGCAATGGCGGACGTACCGCAGGTTCGCCCCCAGGACATCGGCGCAAACACCTGCGGGCATATTCTGGAAGCCTTTCCCACGCTATACCTGCCGACGCTGGAGAAGTTGGGGCTGATCAATGCGCTCGGCTATGCGCCCGGCGTGATGCAGCCATCTCCTGACGCCGTCTGGGGCGTGGCTGAGCTACAGCATGAGGGGGGCGATACGTTTATGGGGCATCAGGAGATTCTCGGCACCCGGCCGCGCACGCCCCTGCGCATGCCTTTTAGCACGGTCATCGATAAGGTTGAATCGGCGCTTCGCGCGGCGGGCTGGCGCACGGAACGGCACGGCGAGAGATTGTCGTGGCTGTTGGTGGATGGGGCTGTGGCAGTGGGGGATAACCTTGAGGCCGATCTGGGTCAGGTCTACAACATTACCGGCAACCTCAGTGAGAAAAACTTCGATGAGGTGAAAGCCATTGGCCGTGCGGTGCGTGAACAGGTCGAGGTTGGCCGCGTTATCGCTTTTGGCGGGAAGCTTGCCAGCACGCGGCAAATTCTGGAGGCCGTCGAGGAAAAAGAGGGGCGTTATGTGGGGATCAACGCGCCGCGTTCGGGGGTGTATCAGCACGGTTTCCAGGTCGCGCACATGGGGTATGGCGTGGACGAGACGGTGCAGGTTCCGGCCCGCCTTCATGACTGCGGCATCATGACCGTATTGGTTGGCAAAGTGGCGGATATCGTCAGCAACCCGCATGGCGAAAGCTGGCAGAACGTCGTGGATAGCCAGCGCATTATGGCGATAACGCGTCAGGCTTTCGCCGCCAGGGAAACGGTTTTTATCTGCACCAATATTCAGGAAACGGATCTCGCGGGACACGCCCAGGACACCGCCCGCTATGCCGACAGGCTGCAACTGGTCGACCGCGAACTGGCTTGGCTTATTGAGGCGATGACGCCCGATGACTGTCTGGTGGTGATGGCGGACCACGGCAACGACCCCACCATCGGGCACAGCAAACATACCCGTGAAAAGGTCCCACTACTTATCTGGCAACCCGGGCAGGCTCCTGCCGGGCTGGGTCTGCGCGCCACGTTGTCTGATGTCGGCGCTACCGTCTGCGCGTTTTTTGGCGCCGAGGCGCCCGAAAATGGCCGCTCTTTTCTTCCGCTCATTACGTCCGTGAGGAATTCGAAAGATGATTGATCCCTCTGGCTACACCTATGCTCACGAGCACCTGCATATTGATTTATCGGGTTTTAAAGGCGGCATCGATTGCCGTCTGGATCAGTACGCGCTCATTCGTGACGAAATGCACATGCTGATGCAGCGTGGGGTGCGCAATATCGTTGAAATGACCAACCGCTACATGGGGCGTAATCCACCGTTTTTGCTGGATTTAATGCGCGATACCGGCATCAACGTGATTGCCTGCACCGGGTATTACCAGCACGCGTTCTTTCCTGAGCATGTCGCAGAGCGCTCTGTTCGGCAGCTGGCGCAGGAGATGATCGATGAGATAGAAATCGGCATTGACGACACCGGACTGAAAGCGGGCGTTATAGGTGAAATCGGCTCCAGTGAAGGCGTTATCACCGAGCTTGAGGAAAAGGTGTTTTATGCCGCCGCCGTGGCGCACCACGAAACGGGGCGTCCTGTTTCAACCCACACCTCTTTCAGCACGATGGGGCTTGAGCAGATTGCGCTGTTGAAAAAATACCGCGTGGATCTCTCCCAGGTGGTGATCGGTCATTGTGACCTGAAAGACAACCTCGACAACATTCTGCGCATGATCGACTCGGGCGCGTATGTGCAGTTCGACACTATCGGTAAAAACAACTACTACCCCGACGAAAAACGCATCCAGATGCTGAACGCGCTGCGCGAGCGCGGGCTATTGGGGCAGGTGATGCTGTCGATGGACGTAACGCGGCGTTCTCACCTGAAGGCTAATGGCGGTAATGGTTACGACTATCTGCTGACGACCTTTGTACCGCAACTTCATCAGGCCGGATTTAGCCAGGCTGATGTGGACCTGATGCTACGGGATAACCCTGCTCGTTTTTTTAAGTCAAGGATAACAAGATGAAAAAGATTGGCGTTGCTGGCTTACAGCGTGAACAGATTAAGAAAACTATCGAAACCACGGCACCTGGCTGTTTTGAGGTGTTCATTTACAACGATATGGAAGCGGCGATGAAGGTGAAATCCGGCCAGCTGGATTACTACATCGGTGCCTGTAACACCGGCGCTGGCGCGGCCCTGTCGATTGCCATTGCGGTGATTGGGTTTAACAAGAGCTGCACCATCGCCAAACCGGGTATTAAGGCGAAAGACGAACTTATCGCAAAAATGGTCGCGGAAGGGAAAGTGGCCTTTGGCCTCTCCGTTGAGCACGTTGAGCATGCGATACCTCTGCTTATCAAACACTTAAAATAAAAAAGGCTTACGTATGGCGTTCTATATACAACTTATTGTGGTCGCCTGTCTGACCGGAATGACGTCGCTGCTGGCGCACCGTTCCGCCGCCGTTTTTCATGACGGTATCCGGCCCATTTTACCGCAGCTGATTGAGGGCTATATGAACCGCCGCGAGGCGGGGAGTATCGCCTTTGGCCTGAGCATTGGCTTTGTCGCGTCGGTTGGGATCTCGTTTACCCTGAAGACGGGGCTGCTCAATGCCTGGCTGCTATTTTTGCCGACGGATATTTTGGGTGTGCTGGCGGCTAACAGCATTCTGGCGTTTGGTATGGGGGCCGTGTGGGGCATCCTGATCCTGACCTGCCTGCTGCCGGTGAACCACCTGCTTACCGCGTTGCCTGTCGATGTGCTTGGTTCGTTAGGGGAACTGAGCTCACCGGTGGTGTCGGCGTTTGCGCTGTTTCCGCTGGTGGCGATTTTCTACCAGTTCGGCTGGAAAAGCGGGCTGGTTGCCGCCGTCATTGTGCTGATGACCCGCGTCGTGGTGGTGCGTTTCTTCCCGCACCTGAGCCCGGAGTCCATTGAGATCTTTGTCGGCATGGTGGTGCTGTTGGGCATTGCCATTACGCAGGATTTACGCCATCGCGGCCAGGGTGAAGATGGCGCCAGCGGTATGTCGGTGTTCGAGGAGCGAACCTCGCGCATTATTAAAAACCTACCGTATATCGCAATCGTAGGCGCGTTGATTGCCACCGTCGCCAGCATGAAAATTTTCGCCGGTAGCGAGGTCTCTATCTTTACGCTGGAAAAAGCCTATGCGGCGGGCGTTACGCCGGAACAATCGCAGTCGCTTATCCACCAGGCGGCGCTGGCTGAATTTATGCGCGGTTTGGGGTTTGTACCCATGATTGCGACGACCGCGCTGGCGACCGGCGTGTACGCGGTGGCGGGGTTTACTTTCGTTTATGCGGTAGGCTATCTGGTGCCAAACCCGTTGCTGGCGGCTGTACTTGGCGCGCTGGTGATTTCCGCAGAGGTTCTGCTGCTACGCTCTATCGGAAAATGGCTGGGGCGCTACCCGTCAGTGCGAAACGCCTCGGATAACATCCGTAACGCCATGAATATGCTGATGGAGCTGGCATTGCTGGTGGGCTCTATTTTCGCGGCGATCAAGATGGCAGGTTATACCGGTTTCTCCATTGCAGCGGCGCTGTATTTCTTCAACGAAGCGCTGGGACGTCCGGTACAAAAAATGGCAGCGCCAGTGGTGGCGGTGTTGATCACCGGCATCGTGCTGAACCTGCTGTACTGGCTTGGCTTATTTATTCCGGCATAAGGTTCAGATAACGCATGAAAACGTATCCGTTACAGAGCATGACGCTGGTGGAGGCGCAGCATAAGCAATTTGCGCTGGTGGACGCCATTTGTCGTCATTTCCCCGGCGCTGATTTTCTTGGCGGTGGCGACCTTGGGTTATCACCGGGTCGGAACCAACCCCGCACGACGCAGCGGGTGGAGGCTGTACTGGCCGAGGCTTTTCATGCCGGGGCGGCGGTTCTGGTTCAGGGCGCAGGGACCGGCGCGATTCGGGCCGCTCTGGCGGCGCTGGCTGGCCCGGGAGCGCGATTGCTGATTCATGATGCGCCCGTCTATCCGACGACGGCGGTTATCATTGAGCAGATGGGTCTGGCGCGGGTACGTGCCGATTTTAACGACCCGGCCTCGCTTGCCCGCGCCATCGCGGAGCAGCGTCCAAATTTCGCGCTGGTGCAACATACCCGCCAGCGCCCGGAGGACGGTTATCGGCTGGATACGGTGCTGGGAATGCTGCATACGGCGGGCATTCCCACACTGACCGACGATAACTATGCGGTGATGAAGACGCCAGCCATCGGCTGCGAATATGGCGCCACGCTGTCTACCTTTTCCAGCTTTAAGCTGTTCGGCCCCGAGGGGGTTGGGGTGGTGGTGGGCAATGCGGAAGCTATCGCCCGCATTCGCGCGACGATGTATTCCGGTGGTAGCCAGATTCAGGGCGCGCAGGCGCTGGAGGTGCTGCGCGGGCTGGCGTTTGCGCCAGTTATGCATGCCGTGCAGGCGGGCGTGACGGAACGCTTGCAGGTCATGCTGAACAACGGTGCTGTTCCTGACGTGAAGCAGGCGGTGGTCGCTAACGCGCAGTCAAAGGTGCTGCTGGTGGAGTTTCATCGGCCGATTGCGCAGCAGGTGCTGGAACACGCGCAGCGCCT
>Ga0213878_10000734_pt1 | contig 11899 bp, 11 predicted proteins | sample VelepicoBEBS_R02_FD_161053 | JGI IMG/M metagenome (GOLD analysis project Ga0213878, IMG submission 161053) | Vellozia epidendroides bulk soil microbial communities from rupestrian grasslands, the National Park of Serra do Cipo, Brazil - BS_R02 | ecosystem: Environmental > Terrestrial > Soil >... | reverse complement strand
GATTCGTCCTTCGATCCTAGTCGGAGCCGGCGCGGTACTCGCTGCATTCCTGGTCGCGGCCTGGATCGAGGTTGCCATGAGCGGTTTGCCGTATATTCTGTCTGTTCTGCAGATTGATCCGAATAACTTCACGAGGTCGAAGTCCTCCACATCAACCCGAACATTTCACAACATCTGCCGCAGAAAATCCCGTCTGACATCGATGTCTGTGCAGGATGCTCATGAAGACGCCAGAAATCAGCGAAGATCAGAAACGTGCTTCGCACGAGTCTGAGCGTCTCACTCCATTGCGACAAAGCCAAATCCCTGAGCGGATACCTTTTCGCGAGCTGCTGTGCCAGCCGACCATTGAATACAAGTCCGGCATCGGTAAATGGCTCGCACATGGTGAGTCTCTGGACAACCACGCCGGTGCTGAGATTCGGACGCATCCCTGGTGGAAAGTTATCTGGCTGACGGGAGTGGACTACTTTTCTACGCTCGGGTATCAGCCGGGAATTGCACTGCTGGCGGCTGGTGCGGTCGCGCCGCTTGCGACTCTTATTCTTGTCCTCGTTACGATGCTCGGTGCGCTTCCCATATACGTCCAGGTTGCCGGACGAAGCTTCGCCGGGCAAGGTTCGATTGCCATGCTCGAAAACCTGCTTTCGGGATGGAAGGGCAAGGCGCTGGTGCTCATTCTGCTCGGCTTCGCGGCTACGGATTTTGTTATTACCATGACGCTGTCAGCCGCCGATGCGGCAAAGCGTGCGATCGAAAACCCCTTCCTTCACGCATACCTTGGCGATCATCAGGTCTTCGTTACCTTGACGATTCTGGCATTACTCGCCGTGCTCTTCCTGAGAGGCTTTAGAGAGGCGATCGGACTTGCGACCTTTGCCGCGGTCCCATACCTCGCTTTAAACCTGGTAGTGCTGGGGCGCGGAGTGTGGGAGGTGACGAAACACCCAATCCTGCTCACAGACTGGCACTCATTGTTGGCTGCAAAGGCTGACCTTTCGCTGGTGGTCGTGGGCGCGATTCTGGTTTTCCCAAAGCTCGCGCTTGGCCTGAGTGGATTTGAGACTGGCGTCTCAGTAATGCCCTTAATCGATGGAGGAGACACGGATCATGGTTACGACCCGCGCCTCGGAGGGCACCCAAGGGGCAGAATCGGAAACACCCGGAAGTTGTTGGTGGTCGCAGCTTCGATCATGAGCGTGATGCTGATCCTGTCGAGCTTCGTGACCACCCTGCTCATAGCCCCTGAGGACTACAGGATCGGCGGAAGGGCCAGCGGAAGAGCAATTGCATTTCTGGCACACAAATATATGGGCTCGGGTTTCGGAACTCTCTATGATATTTCGACGATTCTGATCCTTGGGCTCGCTGGGGCGTCGGCGATGGCCGGGCTCCTGCACCTGATTCCCCGCTATCTGCCCCGCTTCGGCATGGCGCCGCACTGGGCGTCTCTCTCGCGCCCGCTCGTGCTCACACTCCACGCCATTGATGTGGTAATTACGCTGGTCTTCCGAGCGAGTGTAGAAGCTCAGAGTGGCGCTTACGCGACCGGCGTACTCGTGCTCATCTTGTCTGCCGCGTTTGCGGCAACACTTGCTTTGTGGCGTGAGCTGCGTTGGTTTATCGCAACGTACTCCGGGTTACTTTGTCTCGTATTTGCCTATACGCTTGCCGACAACTGCCTGGAACGCCCGGACGGTCTGGTTATCGGTGCGATCCTCACCCTACTCCTGATGCTCGGGAGCGGGCTGAGTCGCTCGTTGCGTTCAGTGGAACTTCGCATTACCGAGGGCTACTTTGCTGACCGGGAGAGCTGGCATCTGGGACCGGAACTTCGGGGAAAAAAGGTTCACCTCGTTCCTATAAAAAACTCCTCGGTCGATGCACGAAACAATAAGAGAGAAGAGATTGCCAAACACTACAACGTGCGAGGACCGTTCCTTTTCCTCCATGTAAATCTGCGCGACAACCGCAGCGAGTTTTCGGCGCCGCTCGAGGCTGTGATCAGGAAAGAGGGGAACGACTATTTCGCAGAGGTCTACGGTGCGATTGCCATCGCCAACTCCATCGCGTTCGTCAGCGAGTCCGTCGATCCGATATCGATCTTCATCGGGCTTACGCGGCACGATTTGATGACGCAAGCACTGCGCTACATTTTGTTTGGTGAGGGCGAGACTGGGCTTATGGTCTACACCATCCTTTTGCGGTATTGGGATTTGACACCAGAGGAGGATGTGCGCCCGCTTATTTTCCTGATGAGTGACTGATCGACGATTGCGTCCCGGAACGCTAGCATTAGTTTGTTCTGGTGGGTTTTCAAGCGGTGTGGCGGTATTCCCAAAATACGCGGAAAAGAGCTTCTAGAGAAACAAGTACAAACATTCCAAGTGACAGAACCCAGCAATGTGCCACACTTTTTGTTGTGGATTGGTGCCCTCACGAAATTAGCTTAATAGTATTTCCGGTTGTATTTCTTAAGTTCCAGCCTGCCATTGCTCCCGGCGGTCGGATCCCCGATGTAGTGCGTGACGCCGCAGTTTACTGGCTTTTGGTGTTCATCCAGGTGTAGAAACTGCTCCGGACTCAGTCGCTCGAAATTGGCGCGAGTCGCCAAGATCGTCAGGTGATGTGTGATCGCCATGACCCGCTTGCTGGAAAACTCTCGCGTTAGTGTTGCAAGCCAAGACAGATTCCGCTGACGGACGTCGGGAATGTTCTCGCCGTTGAGGAAGCGATAGTCATACTCGCCAAGCCGCCGTTGCAATTCACCTTGTTCCGGATGCAGCACCTGAAAGATTCGCCAATCACTGTAAAGAAGCGCCAGACCATGATCCTGTTCGCGGATTCGCTCCTCCCGATAGACCCGCGGCTTCTTCAAATCAGGCCACTGTTCCTGTAGGATTTTCAGCGTTTGTTCCGTCCGAAGGTAAGGAGAGACAAAGATGACATCCGGGCATTTCTGGCCCGATTCCCGCAATCGCCTGCCTGTAATGCGGGCTTGCTTTCTGCCCTCAGCCGTGATTGGAGTGTCGCGATCACTGTACTTAAGTCCGTAACGCTTGTGCAGAGTGGAGGCAAGGGAGCGGATTTCGGGATTGGGATCAAAAGTGTCTTTTTCAAACACCTTGCGGAGCCGCTTGTACTCAGGGTCGGCATCCTTCTTCCGCTTCAGGAGGTTGTATGCCGACTCTGCATGACGAATAAGCAGCAGTTCTGATGGCCATTTCATAAGCGTTCTCCGGATCATGGTCCGACATTTTACTTAGCCTGATTGTTCTCATTCTCGCGTGGGCCGAGTTGGCTGTATTCATGTGTTCGATTTCCTTTACTGGTCTTATTAAACTTGTTCTCTCTGTTTCATTGACCCGGCCTTCTACTGGTTTCGCGCAGCCGCTTCACTGCACGTTTGTTGTTTTCCGAAGAGGATACACAGTCTTGAGCAGGAGAAACGTCGAGCTTCTACACACACGTCATCGCCAGCATTCCTTTGGGAGGCATGGTCGTTTCTCCGAAGATCCAAACGCAGTTACCAAAGCGACTACGACCTTGTCTACGCAAGCCCTTTGAGGGTGTCGACCTGATCTCGCCAACGTGCGAGCGCCCGCTCACGATCGTGGAGCTGGAAGGTGACTCCGCTCGTGACGTCAGCGTATGTGGCACGATGCTGGTGGACTGACTGAAATCCTCACACGAAACACCGCCAGGTCGAGCTTGGTCTGGTGCTCCGCTTCGAGCGTGCATGGCCACACATCTCAAGCAAGGCGCCGTTTGCAACCAGCGCTAGTGTTAGGCGACCGCCACGGCGAAGGTTTAGGCTCCGCGTTGGCCACAGCCGCGATGCCGATACGGAGAAGGCGATGGGCGTCCTCCGAGAGGATTCGAATCATGCTAGGAACGCTGCCCATCGCCACCTGCCCTGGAGAACAGCCGGAACCGTCGCCCATCTCGCCGCTTCTCGTACGCCAACGCAGCCGGAACCGTCAGCTCTACCTCTGTGCCCACGCCTACCTCGCTCCAAAACTGCAGTCGTGATCCCATTCGCTGTGCCCGCTCGCGTATTCCGGGTATGCCCCAATGCCCGGGCTGCCCGCCGGCCAGAATCTTCGGATCAATTCCCTTCCCATCATCCCGGATACGCAGCCGAAGCTGATCCCCGGCGTAACGAATTTCCACCTCGATGTGGCTGGCGTCCGCGTGCTGATAAGCATTGCGGATCACCTCCCGCGAGATCCGGTACACCTCATCCTGCAGCATTCGCGAAAGCGGCCGCTGCCTCCCCTCGACCAGCACGCGAAAGCTCGGAGAATGCCCATTCAGCTCTTGTTTCCCTGCCAGCTCACGGCCCATCGCATTGAGCAATTCCGCCAGGCTGCGCTGGGTCGCCTGCGCGGGCCTTAGGTCCCGGATCGCGTCGCGTCCCTCCGTGATAGCCTCCTCCGTCGCCAGAATTGCCTCATCCATGGCCTTCATCGCATTCTCATTCTCAGGCTTTCGCGGAAGCATATTTCGCGCTGCCTGAAACTGAAACATCAGCCCGTGGAAGCTCTGCAGCAGGGTGTCGTGCAGCTCTCGCGCAATGCGCAGGCGCTCGCCGACCCGCTCCTCCAGTCCAGCGGCGAACCGTTGCTGCATTTGGTGAAGACGTATTTGATAAGCCGCCCACAGCAATCCCGCAAACGCAGCCACGCACAGCGCGCGGAACCAGTCTGTCTGGTACCACGCCGGAGGAATCACGAAGTCCAGCGTCGCGCCTTCCTCGTTCCACACCCCGCTGTTATTCGAGGCAATCACGCGAAAGCGGTAATGATTCGGTGGGAGGTTCGAATACTGCACCTGGCGGTCGTTGACCACCTCTCTCCAGTCCGGATCCTGCCCCTCGAGCTTGTATCGAAAATGCACCTTCTCCGGCGCCACCAGGCTCAGGGCCGTGTAGTCGATCGTCAGGTCGCGGACCAGCGCAGGCAGCTTCTGTCCGTCCGAAGAGCCATAGGTCTTGCCGTCAGCGATGATCTGCTCGACGTGTACCGGCGGAGGAAGCTTGTTGAACGGTAGATGATGCGGATCGATCACGCTGACGCCGTCTCTGGGTATGAACCATATCCTTCCATCCGGAGACAGTCCCGGACGATGGTACCGACCGATACAAAGGTATCGCCGACACCTTCGTCTTATTGTCTTGCGCTCGCATTTCTGGCGCAATTGTTCTGCGCTGCAGATTCCATCGGGTTCGCGCAACAAAAGTTTTCAGATATGGAGATGGATGCATATGCCACTAATTCGAATCGACATGATCGAAGGCCGCAGTCCCGACGCGATTAAGGCGCTGTTGGACGCGGCCCATCGCATCGTGGTCGAGGCCTTCAAGGTTCCAACGCGTGACCGGTACCAAATCGTTCACGAGCATCCACCGTCGCATTTTATCGCCGAGGACACAGGACTCGGTATCGCGCGGACGCGGAACTGTGTCGTCTTCCAAGTCACGACAAGGCCCCACGAGCGGGAGGCGAAGGAGAACTTCTACAAGATGCTTGTCCGTGAGTTACAGACAACTTGCGGCATATTGCCGTCCGACGTAGTCGTGTCAATAGTCACGAACTCGGACGAGGATTGGTCTTTCGGGTACGGACGGGCGCAATTTTTGACGGGAGAACTCACTGTTGCAAGGAGGGCATCATGACGATTACGGCAAGATTGACCGAGCGCTTCAAGATCAAGCATCCCATCGGCTTGGTGCGTGACGTGCCCACAGCCCGCGATGTGATTGACGGAGCTATCGCCGAGGCCACCGCCACGCTCAAGAAGTTCGCGCCTTGTGCTTATGCCAGGCGCGGCCGAGCCGCGGTGCGAACCTGGCTACAAACTCGACCCGATGGTCCGAATAACCGGGATTGAACGGATGACTACGCCCGCAGTTAGTGGGCGGCGGCGATGACCGAATTGGTGAGCGAATGAAATCAAGTTCTGACAAAAGCTCCGGGACGGACAAGAGGAAACGGCTGGCGGGGCCGGCTCTGATCGTTGTCCTCCTCGGAGCTTTCCTCGGGCTGTTTTTTTTCGCTGTGGCATGGCGGCCCTCCATCGCTCCAATCGAGCCCCCGAGCCCATCAAGCTTTCCTGTCGATCTGGTTGCCAGGGGAGAAACTCTCTCAGCGCTTGGACATTGCGCAGCATGCCACACCCAGCCAGGCGGACAACCGTTTGCCGGCGGATATCAAATGCACACGCCGTTCGGGAGCATTTATGGCACCAATATAACTCCTGACCCCAAAACCGGCATCGGGGTCTGGTCGCTGAAAGCCTTCACCCGTACCATGCGCGAGGGAGTTGCCCGTGACGGCTCTCACCTTTTTCCCGCGTTTCCCTACTACGCATTCACCAAATTGTCGGACGGTGACGTCCGGGCGTTGTACGCCTATTTGATGACGCGGCCGGCAGTCAGTAACACCGTGCCCGGCAACACCTTCCCGTTCCCGCTCAATATACGCGCCCTTCAGGAAGGCTGGAAGATTCTGTTTTTCCGGAGCGGGCGATACAAAGCCGATCCATCCCGGGGCGACGAGTGGAATCGCGGAGCCTATCTAGCTGAAGGGCTGAGCGATTGTTCAGGTTGTCATACGCCCCGCAACCCCCTCGGCGCTGAGGAAGCGCGACGCGCTTATGCCGGCGCACTGGTCGAGGGTTGGATCGCGCCGGCGTTGACCGAGGCCAACCCCTCGCCCATTCCTTGGACCCAGGAAGACTTGTTCACCTATCTGCGCACCGGATTGAGCCCGCTCCATGGCCCGACCGACACCACAATGACTCAGGTCATCCGCAATGCCCTCGCCCTTCCGGTCGTGCCCGACTCCGATATTCGCGCCATGGCTCTCTATTTCAGCGAGATGAACCAAGCGCCCCCAGACACAACCAACATCAAGGCGACAACACGAAGGGCCCTCGCAACTTCGTACCTGGGAAGTGGCCAGGAGTACGACCCGGATGCTGAGCTCTATGCGTCCGCCTGCATGTCGTGTCACTACAATGCCGGGCCGGTTCCGCTTCCCGTCCGTCCAGAGCTCGCGCTCAACAGCTCATTGACGCTGTCTGAACCGACCAATTTCATTCAGGTAGTGCTGAACGGTGTCGGTGACACCGAAGGTGCACCCGGACTGGTAATGCCTGCATACGGTGCATCGCTCACGAATAGCGAAATCGCAGGGCTTGCGGCTTATCTGCGTCGCACCCGCACGAGCCGTCCGCCCTGGCCTGATCTGGAGAAAAAGGTCGTGGCCATCCGGCAGGAGTCGGCAGCATCGCATTGACGCGAAACCACAATCGGAGAACAACGATTATGACAACATTCAATCTCAATGGCCATACGGTATCCGCAGGCAGTCCTGATGACGCGCCATTGCTCTGGGTTATCCGCGACGAGCTCGGTCTCACCGGAACCAAATTCGGGTGTGGCATTGGCATGTGCGGAGCCTGTACCGTCCATATCGAAGGACGCGCGACACGATCCTGTATCACCCCGGTCGGCGCCGTAGCTGGTGCCAATGTCACAACGATCGAGGGGCTCGATCCGGATGGCAGACATCCACTCCAAATGGCCTGGCTCGAACTCCAGGTTCCACAATGCGGCTACTGCCAATCGGGACAGATCATGCAGGCGGCGACCCTGCTCAGGGACTATCCCAATCCAACCGACCGGGACATAAATGCGGTGATGGCCGGGAGTGTCTGCCGCTGCATGACGTACGTTCGCATACGCAAAGCCATTAAGCTCGCCGCGGAGAGAATGGCAGGAGCAAACAGGTCATGATGAGTCTGGCATCTCAGGAATCTCGGCCGGGCAGCGATCTGACGCGTCGCAACTTCCTGATCACCATGTTGGGAGCGGGCGTGATGCTGGGATACGCACGGTGGCCTCTGAACGCGGCGGCCGCGATGCTGTCGACCCCGAATACCGAGCCTCACTCCGCCCCGGAACAACTCTTCGAACCAACCATCTGGTATGAAATCGACCGCAGTGGTACGGTGACGATCAACATCATTCGCGCGGAGATGGGCCAGCATGTCGGGACCGCGCTCGCCCGGATCCTGGCAGACGAACTGGAAGCCGACTGGGGTAAGGTGCGGGTCGTCAGTGTCGATTCCGCTCCCAAGTGGGGCGACATGATCACCGGTGGCAGCTGGTCGGTGTGGCAGGGTTTCCCGGTGCTAAGCCGGGCGGGCGCGGCCGGCCGTATCACCTTGATCGAAGAAGGGGCGAAGCTGCTTGGCGTTCCGGCTTCATCGTGCACGGCGCACAACGGTGCGGTGAACGCAGGAGGAAGATCTGTTCTGTATGGTGAAATCGTGGCTCGCAGCGATCTCCGGCGAACGTTCACCTCCGAGCAGCTTCAAAATATCCCGATTAAGGCGCCACATCAACGCCGTCTGATTGGGCGGGATGCCCTGGCGCTGGATGTGCCGTCGAAGGTTGACGGCAATGGCAAATATGGACTGGATGCAGTAGTGGAGGGGATGGTCTATACGCGTCCGAAAGTCCCGCCTACGCGATATCACTCCAAAGTAGTCTCGATTGATGATTCGGCGGCAAAACACGTGCCGGGTTATCTGAAGAGTCTCGCGCTGGATGATCCGTCGGGCACGGTGCCGGGCTGGGTGATGGTGTTCGCGGAGAGCTTCATCGCCGCAAGCAGGGCGGCCGATCTGGTCAGGGTCACATGGAGTTCGGGGAAAGCAGCGACGGTCTCCGAGGCGAACATCCAGAACCGCTCAGTCGAATTAATCGCAGATCCGAAGACAGGTTCCTTGGTGGTCGACGACCCGGGCGTCGATGCGGCACTCGCTTCAGCGAAGCGGAAAATCGAGCGAACCTACACCACGAGCACCGTCATGCATTTTGCGCTAGAGCCGGTGAACGCGCTGGCATTCGAAAAAGACGGCATCTTCGAAATCCATACCGGAAATCAATGGCCATCGCTGATGCCTCCCATACTGGCCAAGGCACTGGGGTGGAATCAGGAGAAGATCGTGCTGCGCAGCTACCTGCTGGGTGGAGGCTTCGGGCGTCGACTCGATGGTGACTACACAGTGCCGGCGGCGCTTGCTGCGAAGGCGTTTGGCAGGCCGGTAAAGATGGTTTGCACGCGCGCGGACGACATGCACTTCGACTGTCCGCGGTCTGCTTCGACGCAGGTGCTGCGCATGGCGTGGGGAGATGATGGCCGTGTGACGGCGATGGAACATGATGCGGCGGCCGGGTGGCCCACCGCTGTCATGGCTCCGTTTCTCATGCCGAAGGGCACCAACGGCGTTCTGTTCGATCCGTTTTCCATCTCGGGCGCCGACCACTGGTACACGGTTGGAGCGCAGCGAGTTCGCGCGCTGCGAAACGATCTGGCCGAGCAGACGTTCCGGCCCGGATGGCTGCGATCCGTGAGTGCGGGCTGGACGAACTGGGCCCTCGAAAGCTTCATGGACGAGGCGGCGCACGCGGCTGGTGTTGATCCGGTGCAATTTCGCCTGCAACTGCTCAACGGGGCAGGACGGAATGCCGGATCCGCACCGAATTCCGTCGGCGGCGCGCACCGCCAGGCTGCTGTGCTCGCGCGGGCGGCGGAGAAGGCCGGATGGGGCAAACCGACACCGAAAGATGTGGGGCTCGGGATTGCAACAACCTTCGGTCAGGAACGCCGTATGCCCACCTGGACAGCATGCGCTGCTCGCGTGCATGTCGACCGCACGACCGGCCGCGTTACGGTAGAGAAGCTGACGCTGGTGATTGACGCCGGCACAATCGTTCACCCGGATGGCGCCGAAGCCCAGGTGGAGGGCGGCGCGTTGTGGGGGTTGAGCATGGCGCTGCATGAGGGGTCGGAGTTCGTGAATGGCCAGCCGAAAGATACCAACCTTGACACCTATCGCGTGCTGCGCATGGGAGACGTACCTGAGGTCGAGGTGGAGTTTCTCCCCAGCACAGAAGTGCCGGTTGGGCTGGGCGAGCCGGGAACCACCCCGGTTGCGCCGGCAATCGGAAATGCGATCTTTGCCGCCACAGGTGCACGCCTTCGTCATTTGCCAATCCGACCGGAAGCCGTGCGAGAAGCGCTGGCGCGCCCGGCGTGACTCTCTGGCGGCATAGTTGAGCGTCTGATCTTTGCTCGGTGATTGGCACGGGCCACCTGGATTTTGTGCTCTCGTTTACTCAGACAAATCACACTGTGCGGCGTAATTTCGGTATCAACCTGCAACGCTCAATCCTTCGGACGATACTTCCAGAGCGGATACGGCAGCCCGGCCAGGCGATTGATGATAAGAGCCTGGGTGACCAATAAAAAAACTGCGACCTCAATAATCGCGAGCGCCTTTGGGGTGGAAATGATGCCCAGCGAAACAATCAGCGTTGTTGCGCCGGCCGGAGGATGGTCAGCGCGCAGCAGGACCATGAATGCGCCGGTGGCCGAAAGAGACAGCACTGCGGCAAAGACTCGCGGCCAGTAGACGTCGGGATGGACGCCGAAGGGCATGTTGGCGGAACCGGTTACAACGTAGGCACCGTAGCCGCAGGCCAGCCCGATGGCATGACCAAGCATAGTATTACGCGGGCTGGCTCTGCTGCAGGGGCGAGATGAAGAGTAGAAAGGCTGTCGGGCCGAGCGACGGAAACACAAACGGACTTCTGGTGATGACGGCCAGCAACGCCAGCAGGGCGATAGTTAAAAATCCATTGATGAAAATGTAGAGAGCCCACACCACGCGTGCCGGAAAGTGATCAAGCAGCCAAGTCAGGCGAAGCCTCCGCAGCAGCACCGCAACATGATCAGGCCCCGCGCTGTGGACGTTCGCACGTAGAGCTCCCACTGTTCACCCTGGTCCTCTCAGATATTGGGTAAGAGATCGTAGTGCTCGTCGTCCTCGTTCTTTCCGCCTTCGCCCTTGCCCAGCTGCTTTTCCGATTCGACAAACTCGATGCGCTCGATCCACTTGACCATCTTGTAACTGAGCTGATTCTCAACGCGCAGACGGAGCGGGGCGCCGTACACCTCGGTCAGCGGCTGGCCGTTCATCTCGCTGGCCAAAAGGCATTGTGGTTTGAGGACATTCTCCAGGCTTTGTGTGTCATAGTAGGGTCCACCGTAGAGCCCGTCGCCAAAGGAGAAAAAAGCGACGACCTTTGCCTCTGGTCTCGGCCGGACGAACTCGATCAGAGTCTTCATTGAAGATCCCGCCCCACTTGGCGATGCCACTCCAGCCTTGAATGCAATGATTCATGGCGATGTGTTCCGACTCGCCCAGTTTGCGCAAGGCGTCGAGCGAGAGTTCGACCGGATTCTCGACTAGCCCGCCGACTTTCAGCTTGAAGTCGCGGAAGCCGCCTTCGGCTAGACGCTTCCAATCGTCGCGCACAGGCATTTTGCCGTTCGGCCAGAAGTAGGGCGAGATGTCCTTCGCGGTGTAATTCTTCTCCGGAGCCAGCCTGTTGAGTGTAAGCAGTTGCATGGGGCAGGTGACAACCTTGAGCGCGTGCTGCAGCGCACGGGGCTGGTACCAGGAAAGATAATGCGCGGCTATCCAGCACAAGACCACGACGCCGATGCCCACGGAACCAAGTACAATTCCCAACCGGTCTTGGTCGTTCGTGCCCAACACGATGTGGTTCATGTTGCGCGCGAATCCGGTCATCACCACGAGCATGATGTGAACTACGATGAAGGCCAGAAAACCGAGCATAGTGAGAAAGTGGATGGAACGCGCTGATTGTCTGCCACCGAAGAGTTTTGCGTACCAGGAGAAGTGATTCACGACCGCCGGCGACATCGCGATACCAGTGAGAATCGCCAGCGGACCAAAGATGAAGACCACTGTGAAGTAAGCGATCTGCTGCAAGGGGTTATAGCTGTAAAAACCGTTG
>Ga0213878_10000733_pt1 | contig 11904 bp, 11 predicted proteins | sample VelepicoBEBS_R02_FD_161053 | JGI IMG/M metagenome (GOLD analysis project Ga0213878, IMG submission 161053) | Vellozia epidendroides bulk soil microbial communities from rupestrian grasslands, the National Park of Serra do Cipo, Brazil - BS_R02 | ecosystem: Environmental > Terrestrial > Soil >... | reverse complement strand
CAATGCGTTTGCGATTTGTTTGTCTTGAACCACGATCCGGTCAGTCGAACGCCTGGAACAAACACCAATCGGCTCAACGTATTTGATTGATGGGAGCATACTGCCCCCATTCATGAGCTGATCGAGGACCTTGGCTGCTTCGTAACCGGCTCGGCGTGAATTCGGAATCACACTGGAAAGCGGTGGATCGCACAACTCGCAAAGCAGCTCGTCATTGTGGTGGCCAATCACGGCCAGGTCATCCGGGACCCGAATTCCGATCTGCCGGCAGACGTCGAGCAACTGTTGCCCACGAATATCATAACAGGCAAAGACCCCGGCTGGTTTCGCAATGCGACTAACCCACTGAATCAGCTTCTCCTGCTCCAGGCGCCAATCGTCAGCATCCCCTAGTTGGCTATCGAAGTTATCAACTACAAATCCTGCGGCCTTGATATGGCGACCGAAGTTATGTTCATGGCGAAATGACCAATCAAACCTGGCATCGCCACAAAATCCAAACGACTGGAACCCGCGGTCTAAAAGATGTTCGGCTGCGGCTCGGCTGACACCAACGCTACTGCTAGCCACCGTGGGATAGCTCTGTTTCAAGCTCGCCGTGCTAACGTTAACCACCGGCAAGTTAGCGTCGATCACAGCATCCTCGATCTGCTGATTCTCGATTCGGGCGATGATTCCGTCTCCACGCCAGTTATGAAACCAGGGTGGCGGCTCATCACCGCGGCCTTGCTCAGTGAAATGGATTTCCCAGTCCGCTCTTTCCCGCATGTAAGCTCGAATTCCGACCAGCAAGCCGCGGCTATATGCATTAGAGGTTTCGATCAGCAGCGCCACCTGTGGACGCCGCCGAATATTGTCAGCGTGATCAAACACAACAGATCGAGGGGTAAACACTGACCGTTTGCAAATCTGGAGCCGCAGTCAAAACAAAAACGACCGCGAATGGACACGAATCAACCGCGAATGGACGCGAATCAATCAAGAAAGAGGTAACCGCAGATTAACGCACATCTACGCAGATAGATTTTCTTGCGGAGCGCCCAGGGCTTTCCTTTGTGCCTTATCCGCGGAAATCTGCGTTCACTTACGGTTCACATCCCATCTTCTAATTCGTGTCCATTCGTGTTCATTCATTTGTGTCCATTCGCGGTTGTTCCATTTTTTGGGTTTGGTGCTAAGCGCTTGCGCGCCAGCGCATTTGTGAGAAATAGAATTTATGGGGGAGTTCTATTCAGACTTGGCTCAAGCGCTCCGGGATCGTCTCCAGGTAATCGGGGATAAGACTCTTCAGGATAATCCAAGCGCTCATTTGGAGAAGCTTCGGGAGGCCTCAGAACGAATCGATGCTTTGAAGGCCAAGCTTCCAGCGAACGCAGATCCTAGGTTGGTGCATTATCTCGATCGGATGAGCCTGAGTAAGGCATTGGAGTTCATAGAAACGGAGTGCCTCGCCAAATAGTATGCGCTCAGCGTTCGGCGTTTGGCGTTCGGAGTTCGGCGGGATCGGCATCACGCCTGGCGAAAACAATGGCTCTGACAACGAACCCAATAACTATCACCCCGAAATAGCGTCGCAGTGTGGCCCACGCCAACTTGTCCGACGAAGCCTCCATGCCAGCTCGGCTTCACAACTATATCTTCCGGCCAGCCGAGACCCTGGCAAAGTCGGAACGCCAAACGCCAAACGCCGAACGAGCAACGCTAAACGGTACCGGCGATGCGAATCGCGATCCTAGCAGACATTCATGCCAACGTCTCCGCGCTTGAGGCGGTGATCGCAGACCTGGAAACGCTAGAGCCGGACCAGGTCATTGTCGCTGGCGACTTCCAGAACCGCGGGCCTTTCCCTCGGGAAGTGACTTACCGGCTTTTCGCCTTAGGCTGGACCTTGTTGCGCGGCAATCATGAAGATTATGTCATCATCCAAAGCCAACCGGCGACCAACGTCGACCAGATCGACACTTATTCCTGGCAACCAGCTCGATGGACCGCTGAACAAGTGCCAGAGACGGTCCCGCGGCTAAAGTCGCTACCCATCTCTATCGCCGCGGCGGGGCCGGACGGCTCGAAAGTCTGCATCGCCCACGGTTCTCCCCGTTCGAACGAAGAAGGCTTCTTCCCGTCTACACCTGACGCGAAAGCGAAAGAAATGCTCGGTGCACTCCCCCCGCAAATCCTCTGTTGCGGGCACACTCATATTCCGCTTTCGAAGCAATTCGATGGAACAGCTGTCTTCAACGTTGGATCGGTCGGATTCCCATTTGATGGCGATGCACGGGCCGCATACGGGATGCTTACGTGGCATGATGGGCGTTGGCAGACGGAACTCAGACGGGTCGGCTATCCAGTCGCCGACGTGGTTGCCGCCGTAAGTGACCCCGGCTTCGATGAAGGCGCGGGCCCTTTAGGACGGATCATCCAACGTGAGCTTGAGACTGCACGCCCGCATCTGACACTGTTTACCATGACTTTTCTCCCCCGCGTTCGCGCGGGCGAGTTCGGTATCACCGAGGCAGTCACCGAGTATCTCCGCTATCCTCAGGCTGAGATCGAGACTTGGTACGCGCAGATTCGAAAGAAGAGAATAGCGGAAAGTGAGCAACGAGGGTGAGCACGCTATTGGGAATCGCCCGGCGGCCGGAAGGTTTGGAGGGGAGCCGCTTTCGCCTGTCGCAGTGTGCACGCACCTCTTTAGCTATTGGGCTCGGAACGTCTTGAAATGGTGGTCAATAGGCGGCTCCCACGAACGGCCCACCGTTATATCGAAGCCCAAGATTTAGCCGGTGGATGGGTAGCCGGTCGGAGTTTCTACCGAATTGCGCAGCCCGGGAACAAGATCAGGGGCCGTTCCCGGGAGCCGCCTGTTGACCACCATTTTGAAACGTTCCGGACCCAGTAGCCAAACAGGCGCGCTCATATTGCGACAGGCGAAAGCGGCTCCCCTCCAGACGTCACGCGCCGGCTAACCTCTTCCGCATAAACACCGTGGCTTGCGGATTAGCATTATATCGGTCGCAGTGTTCGTATCCTTGGCGCTCGTAGAAAGGAATGGCGGTGACCAAGTCATCTTTAGAATCCAAGTACAGCCACTCATAACTTGCAGTCTTAGCCGCAAATTCTTCCAATGCCTGCAGCAGGTCCTCTGCTAGTCCTTGGCGTCGATAGGCCGGTTTCACATAGAGCCGCTTAATCTCGCCGCTACGCGGTAACGAAACTAGCGGATGGAGAACGATACATCCAACCGCCTCTTTACCGGCAAACGCCAGCCAAACACCTCTATCGTCTCCCAATAGGTAGTCGCTAAACTCGCTCTCGGTGTCGCGAATCCAGACGTCGATCGCTTGAAAATATTCGTTCACCAGCTCGATCGCGGCGGGCAGATCGTCCGGGGTGGCTCGGCGGACGGAACAGGTTGAGCGCGGAGCAGGGTCGGAAGCGGACGGAAAGAGAATGCTGGATTCGCTGCACATGACAATTTCCTCGATCACCTAAGATCGTAACTGATTAATCATACGTCCAATATCTGACTTAGATGTATTGATATGATACAGATATGATCGAATCGCTCGAACTTCGCCATCTTCGTTATTTCATTGCAGTCGCCGAGGAACTGCATTTCAGCCGGGCGGCTGAACGGTTGCACATCGCGCAACCACCGCTCTCCCAACAGATTCGTAAGCTCGAGCAGTACATCGGTCACCCTCTCTTCACCAGAAATTCGCGTACCGTGGCTTTAACACAAGCTGGCGAAGCGTTGCTGGAGCGCTCGCGTTACATCCTCCGGCGCCTGGATGATGATTTGGAGACGGTTCGTCGAGTCGGGCGCGGTGAGATCGGCACGCTAACGGTTGGTTTTATCGGATCGGCGATGCTCACCGCTCTTCCGGCTCTCATTGGCAATTACCGGAAGCGCTTCGCAAAAGTAGATTTAAGGCTTCGCGAACTAACCACTAGCAGCCTGGTAGACGCGATCCGGCAGGGTGCCGTTGATCTGGGATTTTTGCGAGATGCCGGCCCGACGGAGGGCTTAACCGTCGAGGACGTGTTAGCGGAACGATTCGTAGTCGCTCTAGCGAAAAAACATCCCTTAGCGAACCGGCAGAAAATCTCGCTCGCAGAACTAAAGGGAGAGCCTCTGATCCTGTTTGCGCGCGAGCTCGGTCCCTCGGCGTGGGATAAGACCATCGGGCTTTGCGAGACCTCAGGTTTCCGCCCCACGATTGTGCAAGACGCACCGGAATGGCTCACGGTGCTTAGGCTGGTTAGTTCAGGATTGGGCTTTTCTATCGCGCCTGCATGTGTTGGCACCATTCAGACACCCGGAGTAATTTGCCGTGAGTTAACCAAGTGTCCGATTTCAACCAATATCGAATTGGCCCGACGCAGCGATCATCTAAATCCGATCATGGAAGCCTTTCTGACCGAAGCGCGGAAGATGTTTCGGGGGACGGTACGGTAGGGATGAGCTCCCGCTCATCCTGGTTGGTGGCCGTCGGCCTTGTCCCGTAGGGACGCAATGAACGTCGCCAGGCAATTTATTGCCTGGAAAGTCGAACATCGGACCACCTATAAGGGTACGGTATGATTCTTGATTTGGGGTCTCGTAATTTGCCCCGGATCCTAGCGCCGTCGTTCGATGCAATCACACCGTCCCTACGGGACGGATCCATTTCTTTGCCCATTCCAGGCAATAAATTGCCTGGCTAAGCTCACTATGTCCCTTCGGGACAGTGCCCTACCAGCTTGCTCTCTTTGCTTGCTCTACTTGCTCTGATCACGGCCTCGGTTTATCCTACTTTCATGACCACTGACGCCTTGGCCAAGACCGCGGCTGAACAGATCGCCAAGTTACGTCCAGCTGACGAATCGGCAGATGCTTTTCTTGAAGCCGTAGCCGAAAATTATATCGCCCGCGAACTACCGCGTAAAGCGGAGCGTGCCCGGCTATTGCAGCGAGCCCGGGCCAGAGGCGCAGGCCTCAAAGCCAAGTTACAGCAGGACGGCGAATTTCTTTCCAGTGAAGCGCTAGCCGAATTTCTCGGTATCCGGCGACAAGCCATCGATGGTCGCCGTAAGAGCGATAAACTCGTTGCCTGGCGAGATCAACGTGGGCACTGGCAATTCCCTCTTTGGCAGTTTGATCTCGAGAAGAAAACCCTTGTTCTGGGAATCAGCGAATGTCTCGGGGAGTTACCGGACGACGAATGGAGCCGGATGCTTTTCTTCCTCACCGTGGACGAGGTCCTATCGAAGGAAGAGAGACCGATTGATCTTTTACGCAAAGGCGAGCGTGTCGATGAAGTGATCAAATCGGCTGAACGCTTTGGTCGTCATGGCGAATGAGCTCCGAGTTCCCGCTGCCGAGCCCAGAGCTCTTTAAGCGAACACTCCCTCGAAGAAGAGTCCCAAAAACTCTGGTCCGGCTCAGTCGCCAAGAGTTTCATGACCCAATTTTTTGGAGCACAAAAGGTAAATACCGGTTCGATTCCCCCACGGCGCGTTATGGCGTGCTTTATACCGCTGCCAGCTTAGAGGGAGCGCTTCTGGAAGTATTCGGCGACCGCTGGCTCGAACATCGAGCAATGTCGGAACAACTCCTCCGTTCGTACAATCTGGTGAAGCTCACGATCGCGTCGGGACTTTGGCTGGTCAATACGCTCGGATCGAAGCTGTTGTTCGCCGGGATCGACGCCCGACTCTTCGCGTCGACCGATTACGAGAAAACCCAGGCTTGGGGACGAGCGTTTATGGACCACCATCAAGCCTTTGACGGTATCCTGTATCATTCGCGCAAGAACCCGCGCCAGCTGAACTGTGCTTTCTTTGAAACGGAGCCCGCTCAGAAAGCAATTACGATCGCCGATTCAGTTCCGTTGATCGATACGAACGATCTGTACCCAATATTGGAGCGGTACGAAATCAGGCTGCTGTGATCGGGGGGCGGTAGGGCGAAAAACTCGGCGCGCCCACAATTTTTATTTCCGGTTGATGGATTCGCGCCGGTTTTGAGCCGCTCCGTGCGCGTGTTTCGCCCCGCACACATTCGCCCTAACCTACGGTTTCCCTTTCTTGCCTGTGGCGCCGGAGCTTTGCGACGGCGGCATCGCCTCCGGCCAAACGAGACTGTTCTGAAGGAAATCGACTAAGGAAGCGCCACTAGCGCCTTCCGAATCCGCATAAGTAAAACGATACTCGATATTCCAGTCGCCACGCCGCGCGACTAGCAAACGTGACCGTAGCGGTTGAACCTTCCCGGCGAAAGTATCGGTGTATTCATAATTCGCCACCAGCGCCGGTGTCTTCTTGGGACCAACGAATCCCGTCCCTCGGTCGATCAACTTTGTATCCTGGTGTAGACTGACGATTTCATTCTCCCGAACCACAAACTCGGTTTCTATCAGCCGGCCGTTGCTCGGATACACGTAGATCGTCGCGGCGATTCGCGGCTTATCAACTTCGTAGCCAACCGAAACACCCTGCCCGGCCACATCATATTGCCGGGTCATAACTCGCTGAAAGTTTCCGATCTTACCTGGAAACGAAAATCCCGATGCGATATGGATCATAACGCCATCAAGAGTCACCGCGAAGGGAACGGAAGCGGCCATCGCCTGAAAGCTGACCCCAAAAAACGCCAGAATAAGAGGAGCCAGTAACCGGCCGAGATCGGATCGCATAAGCAATTACTGCCTGGGAGGCCGAGATTCTTCAAGATCAACATAAAAGGCACCTTCAGCCCCGGCGCGCAGTAAAGAACGCCGACGACAAATGCGACCCCAGGAACCCGACTGGTCCAAGGCATCCGCCGAGCACGAGTAGCTCCATCGGCCTCTGGTGCCGGAACATTTCCACCAGCAAAAGCAGCCCTGCTAAAAACAGTAAAGCGAGCGAAATTCCACGATGAAATTTGGCCAACTCGGATTCCAGCCAAGAGCCGGGATCATGTTCAATCTCCCGGCCGTCGTCGGACTCCGTGCAAAGATGCTTGATCGAACATTTATTGCAGGCGTGTGCTTGCGCCCGATATCGAGTTAACCGCCGCGCATGGTCGGTGGTGACAGGTTTCAATTGCTCTCCAGTCGGACATTCCCACATATCGTGCTGCCGATGATATTTGAAGCCGGCGACACTTATTTGCTTCGACCGATGATGAGAATGACGGGCCAGCAGTTCCAAACCGAAGGCGCAAACGAGAAGAAACACCGCATACGAACACGCGAGTACAACTTCGATATCGACCGTCTGGAGCATTACTCGGAACTGCCTCGTTCTACAACCTCACTAAATAGGATCTCCTCGCTCTCCTCCCCCGGTTTCGCGCCGGGCGTCATGTAACGGATGCTCAGCCAGCACAGGTAGAGGATTGGTAAGACGCCTCCCACAATGAAAACCGCGTCCCCAGGTAGCCGAAGCCACTCGAGCACAGGATTAGCCCCACCAGTGATGAACTGTAGGGTCCGAGCATCGAAATATCCGCTGCTGACCGAGTGATAGAGTTGAATAACTCCGAGCGGGAACAGGGTAGCAAATACCATCCAGGCCAGTCCTAGATTGAGCGACCAGAAACTGATCTTGGCCCATCGATCCGACCAGCGATTTTCCGGAATCAGATAGCGCTGGCAAAACAAGCCCAGACCTATGCTCAGCATCCCGTAAACACCCATCATGGAGGCATGCGCATGGTTGGCAGTGAGCGCCGTACCGATTTCGTAATAGGAGACAATCGGGAGATTGATCAGAAATCCGAAGATCCCGGCGCCGAGAAAATTCCAAAAGCCAACCGCGGCTAAGAACATGACTGCCCAGAAGTGAGGAAACGGCGTCTGCGATTTTGCGCCTTGTTGCGCGCCTAACTGGAGGAAACTCCAAGCTTCCAGAGTCAGTATCGTGAGTGGGATTACTTCAGCGGCTGAGAAAAATGCGCCCAGCGCCATATGCACTGCCGGCTCCCCGGAAAAGTAAACATGATGCATCGACCCAATCACGCCGCCCGCCGAATAAAGCAGCATATCGAGATAAACCATGGTGAGTGCTACTTTTTCGCGTACTACTCCCAACAGTACGAAAATGTAAGCGACCATGATCGTGGTAAACAGCTCAAGAAAATCTTCCACCCATAGGTGGACCACCCAGAATCGCCAAAAGTCCGTGCTGGTGAAATGGGACTCAGGCCTAGCCAACAAGCCTACGCCATAGAAAATAGGTATCGAAAGCGCGGAGAAAAAAAAGAGCCACGGCAGGTTGCCCAAATGCTCGGTGCGCAGCTTTCCGCGTAGTCCGCGAAAGATGATAGCGACCCAAAAGAACAGGCCGATGGTTAACAATATTTGCCAGAAGCGGCCCAAGTCGAGGTATTCAAAACCCTGGCTGCCAAACCACTGCCAAACATAGCGCCAGCCACCGTGAATACTGATGAACTCACCGATCAGGCTACCGAAAACCACAACCGCCAGTGCACCCAGAAGAGCGTAGGCGAGCCAATGCTGTCTCCGCGGTTCCCGGCCGGCAATCATCGGCAAAAGAAATATACCGGCCGCTAGAAAACCGGTAGAAACAAAGAAGAGAGAGAGCTGAACATGCCAGGTTCGGGCGATGTTGAATGGAAGCAGCCGGCCAAGGTCGAGCCCAAAGAAGTTCGATAACTCCGCTCGATAATGTTCGGTAGCTCCGCCGAGTAACGTCTGGCAAAAGAACATCAAGGTCATCACCAGAAAAAACCAGGCGCACGCGCGCTGCGCTGGGGTTAACAGCACAGCTCCGGGAGGCCGGAACGAAATCTTCTCTCGTTCACGTCCGTGCCAGCCCAGGAAATTCCAGCGTCCAAACCCGCCCAGTAATAGACCGATACCGCCCAACAACGTGATCAAGGAAAGCACGCTCCAGACAACCGTGTCGGCGGTCGGATGATTATCCACCAGCGGTTCCGGTGGCCAATTGTTAGTATAAGAATAATTTAATCCAGGCCGCAGAGCAGAAGCACACCATGCTGACCAGGCAAAGAAAGCAGTCAGATTCTGGATCTCTGTCGCATCCGTAATTGCCCCCGGTCGCAACCCATATTTTGTGGTCGGTTCCGAAAAGAATCCGTAATAGTACTTTTGTAACTCTTGGTAGGAATGAGCTTGGGCGGCAGTAAAGGTTAACGTATTCGTGGCGCCGTCGTAGCGGTTAGTTTTATAGTCGGCAACGGTAGCGGCTCTTGCCCGATCTGATCCTAAATTGTCGTAGAAATCGATCGATAGCAGAGCGGCACGATGCAGATAATCAACGGTAAAGTCCGGCCCAAGATAGGCGCCGTGACCGAAGATCGATCCGTACTCCATCAAGCCATTGCGCAGGAACGACTCTTGCCCGGCCATGATATCCGCCCGGGTGAACAAGACATTGCCGTTGGGATCGGTAACCTTTTCGGGAATCGGCGGCTCACCTGTGTAAGTGCGGTAGGCGAGAAATCCCAGGACAAAGAAACCAAATAAAAAGATAAGGATCACCGCTTGAATCCAGCCTCTGGATAGAAGGAACCCGCGTTTAGTCATCGTTGCCATATCATGTTGCGTTTAGATCAGCAGTGGCGATAGCCACGCTAGTCCCGTGCCATCCCCGCGGTCAGTGATTCGGGTCACGTTCCCTGGGAAAAATTGAGTGTTTATCTAGACTTTTAACCCGGACGTTCGCGACAAATCGCGGATTCGCGAAATTTTCGCGACGCGGTCTGTTATCCACATTCCGCGAAAGATACTAGGAGCGGTACCTGGCGACTTGCCCTTGGCCACGATTCAGGTATGCAAAAGAGTTAACGCGTGGATTGCTGGAACGATAAAGGCAGCTTCCCCGAGGAGGAAGCGAATGCTGACCTGAAGTCGATTTGGTCCAATGCCGCAGCGCTTGGCGATCGATGTCATGTGTGCGCCTTTTTTCACGACCGTGAAGAGGAGTATCGGGTATTGCTTCCGTTTGTTCAGGCCGGACTCCAGCGCGGCGAAAAAATCGTACGCACAATCGACCCTGAACGCCGTGGTGAGCACTTAAAGCAAATGGCCGCCAGTGGAATTGATGTAGAAGACCTGTTACAGAAGGGTCGATTCGAATTACGCACTTGGTCCGACACCCATCTGCGGGATGGTTACTTCGACGGAGAAAGAACGCTTAAGCTCTTCGAAGCGGTAGTGAAAAACGCCAGGCGCCAGGGTTTTCCCCTCATTCGCTTTGTGACGGAAATGGAATGGGCTTTGAAAAATGAGGATCAGATGATCGACCTACTCGAATATGAAGCCAAAGCTAACGAGGTATGGGAGCACCAGGAGGGTCCGGTCAACCCGGTTATCTGTACCTACGATCTAACCAAGTTTAAAGGCGATGTCGTGGTCGACGTGATGCGAACCCATCCAATGATCATCATCGGAGGAATTCTGCAGGAAAACCCCTTTTACATTCCGCCCAATAAATTTTTGAAAGAGTTACGCGAAAGACGGGAAGGGCAGACAAGACGCGCCCCTTAATATCGTCAACTTCAGTGGAAAAAGACCCGCCAGATAAGGCCGAGGTTGGACGGCTAAAGGCTTGCATCAATGATCTGACCAGCCTGCTTGCCCTTCCAGCGATTTGGGCGAGTCACGAACCGCAACAGATCGTCGCCGCTTTACTAGATGTGCTGATGGCTGTTCTGCGATTGGACGCAGCGCGGGCCGAGATTAAGGATCCGGCAGGTGGGACGCCAATCAGCATGACTCGGCTGGTTCGGGCTGAAAATCCAAACGCAAAGCAAGTCCTCATCGATCGGGCTCTCAGCAACTGGCTCAGCCAGGAGCTTCGCGGTTCTTACGTTGTGTCGAAACAGTCCGCCAGCGATCTGTCAATTATCTTCTTGCGACTAGGATGGCAGAACGAATTGGGTTGGATTTGTGCGGCGTGCAACCGCGCCGATTTTCCCACTGACATAGACAGACTCCTGTTGAGCGCGGCGACGAATCAAGCTGCGATCGCACTGCAAGAAGCGCGCCTCTGGTCCGAGCAAAGGCGAGTTGCCAGAGAGCTTGATGAGAAGGTCGCTGAACGGACCAGGGAACTTCAAGAATTGAAGGATCAGCTTCAAAGAGAAAATGTGATGCTCCGCGAACAGGTCGACGAGGCGAGTATGTTTGAGGAAATCGTGGGAACGGCTCCTGTCTTGAGGTTGGTGCTGTCGCGAGTCGCCAAGGTGGCCCCTACCGACTGTACGGTCTTGATCACCGGCGAAACCGGCACAGGAAAAGAGCTCATCGCCCGCGCCATTCACAAGCGATCAACCCGCTCCGTCCGCGCTTTTGTGAAAGTAAACTGCGCGGCTATTCCGGTTTCGTTGATCGCCTCTGAACTATTCGGTCATGAAAAAGGCGCGTTTACCGGTGCACTCCAACGGCGATTAGGTCGCTTTGAATTGGCTCAGGGCGGCACTCTATTTCTCGATGAAATCGGCGAACTTCCGACCGAAGTGCAGGTCTCGCTTCTGCGCGTGCTGCAAGAACGGGAATTCGAGCGAGTTGGGGGAACCCAGACGATCCAGCCGGACGTCAGGGTGATCGCCGCCACCAATCGCGACCTAAAAACCGCGATCTCTAAAGGCTTGTTTCGGCAGGACCTGTATTACCGGCTCAATGTCTTTCCCCTTGAGATGCCTTCGTTGCGTGAACGCCCGGAGGACATCGCGCTATTAACAGAGTATTTCATTCAACGCTATGCCCAGAAACTGGGAAAAACGATATCGGGTATTCGCAAAAAAACCCTGGATCAATTCAGGTCCTACCCCTGGCCAGGTAATATCAGGGAACTCCAGAATGTAATCGAGCGGTCCCTGATTCTTTGTGAAAGGGAAACCTTTTCCGTCGATGAAAACTGGCTAAATTATGAATCGGTTGAGCGCGCGAT
>Ga0213878_10000732_pt1 | contig 11914 bp, 9 predicted proteins | sample VelepicoBEBS_R02_FD_161053 | JGI IMG/M metagenome (GOLD analysis project Ga0213878, IMG submission 161053) | Vellozia epidendroides bulk soil microbial communities from rupestrian grasslands, the National Park of Serra do Cipo, Brazil - BS_R02 | ecosystem: Environmental > Terrestrial > Soil >... | reverse complement strand
AAGGCGGGAGACACCGTGAAGATGGTCCGGGTCGAAACTGGCATTGCCGATGACAACTATCTGCAGATTATCTCGGGCTTAAAAGCGGGCGACCTCGTAGTTAGCGGACCATACACCGCCATTAGTAAGGATTTAAAGAAGGGCTCAAAGGTCGAGATCGAGAAACCGCAAGATGCAAAGTAGTCCAGTGATCGGTAGCGCGGTTCCTGTGGTTCGACCAAGAGGAGATGTAGTGATCCGGATCGAAGGGATCACGAAAGAATACGTCATGGGTCAGAGCACCATCCAGGCGTTAAGGGGAGTCGATCTACTTATTCGTCGAAACGAATATTTGGCGGTGATGGGGCCATCCGGCAGTGGGAAATCGACCCTGATGAATATGCTGGGCTGTCTCGATACTCCGAGTTCCGGCCGATACGAGTTTAACGGCAAAGACGTGGCCAGCATGGAAGACGACGAATTAGCCGAGATCCGGAACCGGGAGATTGGTTTTGTTTTCCAGACGTTCAATCTCCTACCTAGATCGACCAGTGCGCAGAACGTCGAATTGCCGTTGATTTATGCAGGAGTTGGCGCCGAGGAACGCCAGCGCAGAGCGGCAGAGGCTTTGATGGCAGTAGGTTTGGCGGATCGGATGTACCACAAACCGAATGAGCTGTCTGGCGGCCAGCGCCAGCGGGTCGCAATCGCTCGAGCTCTGGTGAATCAACCATCAATTATTCTCGCCGACGAGCCTACCGGCAATCTCGATTCACGGACCGGAGAAGAGATCATGGGGCTTTTCGAGGGACTGTACGAAAGCGGTCACACCATTGTGGTTGTGACGCACGAGGAAGGGATCGCCGAGCATGCCCGGCGAGTCGTTCGGCTACGGGACGGCGTCGTTGAGAGTGACGAGCTGCGTTGCTGACAAATCGCTAACGATTTGTCAGCAACGCACCTATGGCTGCAGAGTGCCGGCTACGCCTGCCCTCCGCAGCGACTAGTCGGGTTTTTGGTTGAAATGAGCGGAGCCAATAAATGAAGAGGATCGGTACGAAGCTTTTCTCATGGAGAGCGGCAAAATGCTCCGGCATACACGGAGTTTTTTGCCGCCATAGCCCGCATAGCTCAAAAATGGATGTCCATTTTTGAGCTATGCGGGCTTGGATGGAATTTGCAGAAAGCGCCAGGATCGCGGGGGAACAACTCCTCGCGAACCGTACCCGTTCGTTTTTGACCGGCCTGGGCGTCATTATCGGTATTATCGCCGTGACCCTTATGGGCATCGCCGTTAAAGGCATCGATACCGGTTTCGATCAGAGCATGAATATGCTGGGAGAGGATGTTCTCTACGTTGAGCAATATCCTTGGACAGCGATCGACGATTTCTGGAGCTACAAGAATCGGCCGGACATCAAGCCCGCAATGGCCGATAGCTTGAACACGATCATCGCAGATACCCCGAATTCGCTGCTCCGGGTGGCAGTCGCCGCGCCCAGCGTTTTCGCGACCGCGACCTATGGGAAACGCCAACTCACTAACGTTTATTTAATGGGAACCACCGACGCTTATGCTGAGATTATCCCGATTAATTGCCGCGAAGGCCGATTCATGGATGAAATCGAGAGCCGAGGTGGCCGGAATGTCTGTGTGATTGGAATCGATGTGGCTGAAGGCCTATTTAGCGGAGAGTACCCGGTCGGTAAGAGAATCCGGATAGGCGAGCAAGAATACGAAGTCGTTGGCGTCTTCGAGAAACAAGGCTCTTTTCTCGGCCTGTTTAGTTTCGATTCACAGATCGTAATTCCGCTGGCTGCGTACTCCAAGTATTTCAAGACCGGCGCCGAGAACGCCTCTATCCGGGTAAAAGTCAAAGACAAGACAAGGATGCAGGAAGCCAAGGAAGAATTGCGTAGCAATGTTCGACGCATTCGGGGGCTGCTGCCGGAACGGGAAGATAACTTCACGATCAACGAGCAACAAGCATTCCGCTCGACGCTTGGTCCGGTTAAAGCCGGCCTCGCGATTGCCGGTCTATTCATCACCGGACTCGCGTTATTCGTAGGCGCGATCGGGATTATGAATATCACGTTTGTTAGCGTGAAGGAACGAACCCGAGAGATCGGGACTCGCAAAGCTTTAGGCGCTCGCAGGCGCACGATTCTTCTCCAATTCCTGATCGAAGCAGTCTCTGTCTGCCTCTTAGCGGGCGCCATCGGTTTGGTCCTGTCATTCCTGCTATTCGCTCTAGTGACAATGGCTTTTCCTTCCTTCCCGATCTCATTCTCACCGGGACTAGTAGTCGTAGCACTCTTGATTTCTGTGATTACGGGAGTGATCTCCGGTTTCGCCCCCGCCTGGCAAGCCTCCCGGCTCAGCCCTGTTGAAGCGCTGCGATACGAGTGAAGCAAAATGACACGAGAGGCTCACATAAGTCCTATTGGTCCCATAGAGTCCGGTCGCGCCGTAGGCTTGGCGAAGGCGGATCCCATCCGTGGCGTGGCCCTTCGGGTTGTTCTTGCCGATAGCGCCAAACGAACAACATCCTGGACCCACACCACGCCCAGTCGAGGACGAGACGAGTACGAGAACGAAACGGCTAACCGCCAAGCCCTAACCCAATGCTAACGCTCGAAATCATCCAGATGGCGTGGAGTTCGCTCGGCGCGAACAAACTGCGATCCTCGTTGACGATTTCCGGTATCACCGTCGGGATTTTCTCGATCATTAGTGTAATGACTACCATTTCTGCCTTGCAGAGTTCCATTGAGACCGGCCTGAGCTTCCTTGGAGCCAATATCTTTCAGTTCGCTAAGTATCCGGGCGCCATCAATGTTCTGGGGGACGAACGTTTCAAGAACCGCCGGAACATCGATTACGAGACTTATCTCAGGTTTGTCCGGTTGGTCGGAGATCGAGTTCAACTGGTCACCCCGAAGGTTTGGGATGAGAATGTGCAAGCGGTCTTCGAAAACCGGAAGACCAATCCCAATCTGGAAATCTGCGGTACGAATCAAGGGTTTATTGTTTCTAACAACTTCGCGATTGCCGGTGGCCGAAATCTCACCCCGAATGACGTGGAGCTTGCCCGCAATGTTTGTGTCGTGGGAAAAGCTGTGCTCGATCGCCTGTTTCCAGAAGGAGGCGCGGTGGGAAACATGATCCGCTTGGATGGAAGAAGCTACGAAGTAGTGGGAACGTTCGCCCCGAAAGGAGAGGCTTTTGGCGCGAACGCAGATAATGAGGTCATCATTCCCATTACCAGATTCTTCGAGAACTATGGTTCTGTGAATCGGTCACTGAACATCGCCGTCCAAGCCCAGAACCAGCTCGTTTACGAAAAGACCATGGGTTACGCGATCGGCGCTTTTCGCAAGGCGCGCGAACTGAAGCCGGAAGACCCGAACGACTTCGAGATTTATAGCAACGACTCGTTATCGGCTGCGTTCCATGACATTGCCGGCATGGTACGGATTGGCGCCTTTGTTATTAGCACGATCGCTTTGATTGCTGCCGGCGTGGGGATCATGAATATCATGCTGGTCAGCGTGACGGAGCGAACGAAAGAGATCGGGGTACGCAAATCGGTAGGAGCCAGACAGCGCGATATTCGGCTCCAATTTCTCCTGGAAGCTTTGTTTCTGTCGCTCATGGGCGCCGTCACCGGAATCGTTCTTGGGGTAGCGGCCGGTAACGGATTCGCCGCGTTCGTCAAAGCCCAACCGGTTTTCCCGTTGGGTTGGTCCATCGCGGGTGTCCTAGTCTGTTCGGCGATCGGTATCATCTTTGGCCTGTACCCAGCACACAAAGCAGCGTCCTTAGACCCGATCGAAGCGCTGCGATACGAGTGATTTGGTAGGGCGAGGCTCCAAAACGTAGCGGAACCGCTGGCCTGTTAGATATGTGATGCGATTCCAACCAAACGTGCAGCAGCATGGCCGAGCCGGGGATGGCGTCGTCCAACGGATCACGCACGTTTTTACACGTTGGGAAGATCCGAACCAGTCACCTCCTCAAAGAAGTTGGCCGCCCGGCAATGCGCCCTGCCTGTGCGAATTGAGAGTTTCTTTCTGCCAAGGCTGGCTCGGTCGTTCGTTTGGGCTGGCCTTCTTTCGATTCTAGTGACGGTGGCAAATCATTAAGACCGGGGAGATAAATTACAAAATTGCAACCTAAGTCACGAAAAATTCACTTTCTCGGGCTTAGACTTGGCCGCCTTTTGCACGGATTAATCCTGCACAAGTCGCAGTCATTCGCCTGTTAGGACGTAGGTGGTTTTGAGCAATGGGCTGTAGTGGAATCGTCTGCGTATCTCAGGAGGACGTCAGCGGCGAAAACGCACCATCATGAAAATATACTCACTCAGTGGCGCAAGGATTGCCCAGCTCAGTTGCATCGCAGTCTTGTTGCTCGGTTTCAGCCAGACGGTTCAGGCGGGCCCGACGCCGACCAGTCCAGACTATTCGGTGGCGGTATTTGCTAACGTGCAGAGTGGATTGACGGGTCCCGACTCGATCACCAGCTTCCAGGGAACAATCTGGGTTGGATATCAAAACAAAACCACGCCCACCGGCGGCGGCGGTGACAGCGACATCGTGCAGTTCGACCCAACCGGTAAAGTACTGAAGGACTACAAGGTAAAAGGCAGGAACGACGGTCTCAAGTACAACCCGTTCGATGGCAAGATTTACGCGCTTCAAAATGAAGACGGCAACCCTTACTTGACCTTGATCGATCCGGTGACCGGGACGATGACAAACTATAAATACTCTACGCCCCCGGCTCACGGTGGTGGTTACGATGATATCGTCTTCCTTAACGGCCAGATTTTCATCAGCGCATCCAACCCTAACCTGCAGCCTCCTGCAACGAACCCTCCTTTCGGCCAAAACATCTATCCTTCGGTCGTCAAAGCGACACTCGTCGCCGGCAATCAAATTGACGTATCGCCGGTGGAGATGGGGAACGATACTTTGACCGATGTTACGACTGGCGCGTCCGTAGTCTCCGCACAATCGGATCCGGATTCGCTAAAGGTTGATCCGTCAGGTAACGTCGTGCTCGATAGCCAGCAAGACGGTGACTTGATTTTTCTGAACGGTCCGGGCTTCCCGAATCAAGTTGGGTATCGGCTTCACCTGTCCAGCAGCAGCACTACTCAGGTGACAGTGGATGATACGGTGTTCCCGACGCAGGCGGCTGGCACTATCTACGTCGCGGATACTCCGGCGAACATCGTGTATGCCATCACCAGCAAGGTTTTTCCTCCGAACTCGGCTTTCACCTCTGCCAGCGATACCAACAACTATGAGGGTAGAATCGACCTGCAAACCGGAAACATCACCCCGATCATAACCGGGTTGCAAGGCCCGCACGGAGCTCTCTTCGTTTCCGCCTTTCCCGAAGTGCGTTTAGACCAAGTAGCGTCGTCCGGCAGCCTCACAGGGGTATTCCGCGTATCGCGCACCGGCGATGTCTCTCAGGCGTTGCAGGTCTTTTTGAACATCAACGACAATTCAAGCGCCGATCCGTCATCCTCTAATACCCAGAAATCGGTTACGATTCCCGTCGGAGCTTCTTCTGCCACGGTCGCAGTGGCGCTCGACTCGAAGAGTGATTTCAAGGAGGACGGTTCTACACAGAGCGTCGTTGTCAGTATCCAGCCTGACCCGAACTACCAGGTCCAATCGAACAACCTGCAAACCGGGGTCCAGGTTTTAGTGCTTCCGTTGCCGAAATAAGTTCGAACAAACGGATTCATTGATCCAACGTCCGGCAATTGGTTCCAATTGCCGGACCTTTGTTTTTTTTGGAAGGCAGGCCGTTCGAGGTCGCACTTTGTCCCGTAGGGACAGGTTGAACGTAGCCAGGCAATTTATTGCCTGGAAGATTCGACAAGAGGATCCGCCCCGTAGGGTGCGGTATGATCGGTAGTTGCACCCAGGTTCGCCGTTGCGCATAGAAGTTTTGTCGAACTAGAAAAGGAAACTGCATGGTCGAGCGCGAGCCTGCGGCGAGAACCCATCACACCGCACCCTACGGGGCGGATCCTCTTGCGGAAATCTCCTGGCAATCCCGCGGCCGCGGAATACGTGGCTAGGTTCATTGGTCCCTTCGGGACAACAAATTAGTCCGCGCGTGTCCTCATTTTCGACTCCACATCAGATTTCGAGCACGAGCACGAGCACGAACGCCGAACGCGAACGCGAGCACGAGCACGAGCACGAACGCCGAACGCCAAACGCCAAACGTCAAACATCCGCTAGCCGGCCTAGATTCTTAAACAAGGCTGGTTAAATTCCCTTTATGCGGATCGATCGTTTCACGGCGAAAATGCAAGAGGGTCTGCAAGAGAGCCAATCTTTGGCTTCTGAAATGCAGCACCAGGAACTAAGTCCGGAACATCTGTTTCTTGCTTTGCTGCGGCAACCGGATGGGTTAGCTCGGCCGCTACTTGAGAAACTGAATGTCCAGCCGAACGCAGTAGAACAACAGCTCGAGGACGACCTTCGGCGCAGACCGAAGGTCAGTGGCGGGAACACCGGCCAAACCTTGGGAACCGAACTCCGAAACGCCCTGGATCAGGCGGAGAAAGAGATGTCGAAGCTGAAGGACGATTATGTCAGCGTCGAACATTTTCTGTTGGCCTTGGTCGATTCCCCGGCCACTGCGGCAGGTAAGATTCTACGAGCTCAAGGGGTCACCAGGGACCGGATGATGCAGGCGCTGCAGGCCGTCCGCGGAGCCCAGAAGGTTACTGACCAAAATCCGGAAGGCAAATATCAAACGCTTGAGAAGTATGGGCGCGATCTGACGGAAGCGGCGCGAAAAGGTAAGATCGATCCGGTGATCGGACGGGATAAGGAAATCAGGCGGGTAATGCAGGTCCTGTCCCGGAGAACCAAGAACAATCCAGTTCTGATAGGAGAACCTGGCGTGGGTAAGACCGCGATTGTGGAGGGGTTAGCCAGGCGGATCGTCAGTGGTGATGTCCCGGATTCGTTAAAGAAGAAAAGGATTATCGCCATGGACCTCGGCTCGATGATCGCGGGGGCAAAGTTCCGGGGCGAGTTTGAAGATCGTTTGAAAGCGTTCCTCAAAGAGGTCACTGAATCGCAGGGAGAAATTATTCTCTTTATCGACGAGCTGCATACCATCGTCGGTGCAGGGGCAGCCGAAGGTGCAGTGGACGCTTCGAACCTGCTTAAACCTCAGTTGGCCCGCGGCGAATTGCGGACCATCGGCGCCACCACGCTGGACGAATATCGGAAGCACATCGAGAAGGATGCCGCTCTCGAACGCCGGTTTCAGCCGGTGATGGTGGATGAACCTAGCGTGGAAGATACGATCGCTATCCTGCGCGGACTAAAGGAACGCTATGAAGTTCATCACGGGGTTCGTATTCAGGACGCAGCTTTAGTGGCCGCGGCCACTTTGAGTCACCGTTATATCTCCGATCGGTTTCTGCCCGACAAAGCGGTTGATCTGGTCGACGAAGCCGCTTCCCGCCTCAAGATCGAGCTCGATTCTCTGCCGACCGAGATCGATCAAATCGAACGCGAAGTGATGCAACGGGAGATGGAGCGCCAGGCGTTAAAGAATGAGAAAGACGAAGGCAGCCGGCGACGCTTAGAGCGCCTCGAAAAAGAGCTATCCGACTTGCGGGAGCAAAGCGCACAACTCAAAGCGCAATGGCAGAATGAAAAGCAGGTCATCGAGCAGTCGCGCAAGCTTCAGGAACAGATCGAAAATCTGAAACTGGAATCGGAACAGGCCCAACGCCGGGGCGACTTGGGTAAAGCCAGTGAAATTCAATACGGACGATTACCCGAACTGAATAAGCAACTAGTTGAAACCAACCACCGTCTAAGCGAGCTCCAGAAGTCGAAGCAAATTCTGAAGGAAGAAGTCACCGAAGAAGATATCGCGGAGGTCGTATCGAGTTGGACGGGGATCCCGGTTTCGCGGCTGCAAGAAAGCCAGCGAGAAAAGCTGGTGCACATGGAGGACCGGCTCGGGGAACGCGTCATTGGACAGCGAGAAGCGATCAAAGCGGTTTCTAACGCTGTGCGCCGAGCACGTGCCGGGCTGCAAGATGAGAACCGCCCGATTGGTTCTTTCATTTTCCTTGGTCCTACCGGCGTGGGCAAAACCGAGCTCGCTCGAGCGCTGGCTGAATTTCTCTTTGATGACGAGAACGCGATGATCCGTATCGACATGAGCGAGTACATGGAGAAGCACACGGTGGCCCGTCTGGTCGGAGCGCCTCCCGGCTATGTCGGGTACGAAGAAGGCGGCCAACTGAGTGAAGCGGTACGCCGGAAACCTTACAGCGTGGTGCTGTTTGATGAGATCGAGAAAGCGCACCCCGACGTCTTTAACGTTCTGCTTCAGGTCTTGGACGATGGCCGAATCACCGATGGTCAGGGTAGGACGGTCGATTTCAAGAACACGGTCATTATCATGACCAGCAACATCGGGAGCCAATTCATCATGGATGCGACCGATCGCGAGGTTCGGAACCGGCGGGTGATGGAAGCGCTGCGGAACCATTTCCGACCCGAATTTTTGAATCGGGTCGACGAGATCATCATTTTCGACCGGCTAACCGAAGATGAACTGACCAAGATTGTGGATATCCAGCTGGCGCGCGTGTTGCGACGGCTCCAGCAACAAGGTTTGAGGCTGACACTCAACGACAGCGCCAAGCATCTATTGGCCAAAGAAGGCTATGATCCCGTCTACGGCGCCCGCCCATTGAAACGCGTGATCCAGCGCCTGTTACTGGATCCCCTCAGTCTCGCGGTGCTCGAAGGCAAGTTCGCCGCCGGCGACACCATCCAAGCCGAGGCGAAAGGGGAGGAGCTCGACTTTGAGAAAGGATAGCGGTAGGGATGAGCTTCTGCTCGTCCGGGTTTTTGAAAGCACCGCGCGGAGAACGGACGGATGAGCGGGAGCTCATCCCTACCGGGGTCCGCGGTTGAAATTCTCCTTTAGGTTGCAGAGATTCACCCTATGAAATCGGCTTATGAGCTCGCCATGGAGCGTCTGCAAAAAGATGCACCGTCTGTCCCTTTAAACGCTGAGCAACGCGCCCAGATTGCCGAGATCGATTCTCTTTACACGGCGAAGATCGCTGAAAAAGAATTGCTGCTAAAGAGTGAGATCGCTCAAGAGCAGGCCAAAGGAAAATTCGACCAGGTCGAACAGCTTCAAAAACAATTGGCCTCCGAACTGCGCCGTTTGAACGAGGAACGGGAAGAGAAGAAAGAGAAGGTACGGCAGGGGAAAGCGTGAGAGGGGAGAAGCCTGCCATGAGCTTCTCGACAAGCTCGAAACAGGCAAGCATAAACTTTCGACAAGCTCAAGTCAGGCGCGCGTCGAATGGTGATTTGTGAGAGGTCTGCCTCCGTATAAATCGGATCGGGTTCTCTCACTTTAAGTACAAGGTGCGTCCGCCGATATCGAGGGTTGCCTGGTGATCCCAGAGAAAGTCTTCTCCAATAATCCCTCCAAATGGGTGGCTAAAGCCGGGCAGCGAGATACCTAGACTAGCGAATTGTACAAACTTCTTACTAACGTCCAGGGTTCCTAGTTTGAAATTTTGCAGATCTCCCATCGCCGTTGGGACCGTTCTATCGATCAATCCAAAGTAGAGGGTGCCGCTATACCTCACCGGAACTTGGTTTGCTTCCTTGATCTTCCAGTCGATCATGGATCGGTGTGAGCCGGTATCGATCAGGAAACTGTAAAGTCGTGAGCCAACTAACCCGAACACCTCGATCCGGCCGGGGGCGGTAATTTGGATGGGCACAGCAGTGAAGCCTTCGAATCTCGCGTGGCTCAGTCCGGACAATCCGCTGCCGGCGGTGAGGAATAGGCGTTGGGCGGGAAAATCGAACCGTGCCCGGTGCTGAACAAGGAAATTCAGCCCAAGAACACCGCCAGTTTGAAACGGCCTCTGGTACCCGACTCGCGAGTTACGGTTCGCATCGATAGCGCCAAGCGAAGGATACCTTAGGAAATCAAAAGGCCCCATGGATTGACCGGCAACATTTATTCCGATGTTCTTGAGAACCGGAAGGGTGCGTCCGACCGCCGTGGCGACTTGACCTGTAATACCCGGATTAGATTGAACGAGTCCTCGGATCTGATCCGCATTGACCAGGGACCAGGGAGAACCCGTATCGACCAACCACCAAGTCGGTTGTGCCTGACCTTGCAGTATTGCTCGGACGTAGAGACGACCATGCAAGACCGTTAATGGACATTGAACCGTACCCGGCAAAAGCGCGCCTGCACCGATCCTGCAGGAAAAGAATTCCAGGGCGAGAATCGTACCCGCGATAATCGAACCGGCTTTCATAACGCGAAGTCGTTGTCCCGTAGGGACTAAATGAAGGTAGCCAGGCAGTTTACGGCCTGGGATATATTTAATAAAGCGACCCGTCCTAGCGGGACGGTCTGATTGGGTTGGTCTCGGGTATTCCTTACGGTAAGGCCACGGATAAAGACCAAATGCTTCTTGCACCGGTCCACTTTCAGCGCTAACTAATCCGTCCGGCTTTCAATGGGGGTATAGCTCAGTTGGTAGAGCGTCTCGTTCGCAATGAGAAGGCCAGGGGTTCGAATCCCCTTACCTCCATGTCGTTGATAATGAGCGACTTACGACAGGAGTAGGGAAGAAGTAAGAACGGAAATAAGAACATGTCCAAGTTTTTCTGCAGTTAACTTTGCGTTAACTTGCTTCCGGTGGCTGAAGGGGTTCGGACATGCTTACGTGATCGACACATTCTTCCGATATGTCGATAAAACACCAAAAATTGTACACGTTTTCTTGATATGTTGATGGCGTCGACATAAGCTGAGAACGTGTCGAAAAAAGGGAAGAATTTAGACATCTCTCCCAGCGAGTGGAATGCAGAAGCACCTTACAACTCGCTTCCCCTGTTGCCACCCACTGTCGATTTAGAAACCAAAGCGATCCTTAAGCAGTGTATTAGGGCTCGAGCAGCGCTCGCCGAATTGAAACAAGCAGCCGAACTCATTCCCAACCAGGGTGCTCTCATCAATACGCTTCCGATTTTGGAGGCCCAAGCCAGCTCCGAAATTGAAAACATCGTTACGACCGTCGACAGACTTTTTCGGGTTAGAGAAACAGGCACGGCTCCCGACCCAATGACGAAAGAGGCCCTCGGATATGATGATGCGCTTCTAGACGGTTACAAGGCGCTCACAGAACGCCCGCTTTCCACTAGCACGGCAGAACGTGTTTGCAGCAAGATTAAAGGGGTGGAGATGCGCGTTCGTCGCATCCCCGGTACGGCACTGGCAAAACAGCCCAGTGGCGAAGTGATCTACACGCCACCAGTTGGTGAGGATCTGCTTCGAAATTTGTTGGCAAATTGGGAGAGGTTCCTTCACGAATTTAAAGAATTAGACCCGCTGATCCGCCTTGCCGTGGCGCACTATCAATTCGAAGCGATTCATCCGTTTATTGACGGAAATGGCCGAACCGGTCGCATCTTGAACAATCTTTTTATTGTCCAGGAAGGCCTGCTGACGCTACCGATTCTATATCTCAGTCGGTACCTGATCAAACATAAGGCTGACTATTATCGACTTCTTCTCGGCGTGACCACGAAATCAGCTTGGGAGCCGTGGGTTCTCTTTGTACTAAAGGGGATAGAAGAAACAGCTGTGTGGACTAACGAAAAGATTGCCTCAATTCGAGGCTTGTTAGATCATACCGCTTCCTTTGTTCGAGCAGAATTGCCAAAAGTTTACAGTTGGGATTTGGTTCTACTCGCTTTTGAAAGACCAATTTGCCGGATATCGGACATCGTTGAAGCAGGCATAGCAGAACGACAGACGGCTTCGCGGTATCTGAAGGAATTGGCGCGCATTGGTGTGTTGTTAGAACAAGGGATGG
>Ga0213878_10000731_pt1 | contig 11917 bp, 7 predicted proteins | sample VelepicoBEBS_R02_FD_161053 | JGI IMG/M metagenome (GOLD analysis project Ga0213878, IMG submission 161053) | Vellozia epidendroides bulk soil microbial communities from rupestrian grasslands, the National Park of Serra do Cipo, Brazil - BS_R02 | ecosystem: Environmental > Terrestrial > Soil >... | reverse complement strand
GTCGCCCTTTCAGCTTTCAGGGCGAGTTGGCTGGTGAACCTACCCAGGGCTAAAGCGCCTGGGCTATTCTGTTTTCCCCCTTCGGGGGACCGGACCGCCTGCCATCCTTATCTTAGCGCTTATGGGCTTCAGCCTAGTCATCTTCGTGCGGACTGGCATCAGCACGAGAGTTAGGTTTTCTAATGCCACCTTCGCATGCGACTTAGGGGCGAAATTCCGTTGTCACCATCAGGAGAATTCCTTCTCCCTCTTTTGGGAGACTGCAAAATCTTCCCACCTCTCCTTTGTAGTGGAATTCAGCAAGCGCTACGAAATCAGAGTTATGAAAACCCAACAAGAAGCCAACAAAGCGCTTGTGGTCGAGGCATTCGACACATTGTTCAACAAGCGAGATTACGGGGCGGCGGAGAAGTTTTGGTCTCCGCATTATATCCAACATAGCGCCCATATAGGGCCGGGAAGGGAGGGGCTTTTTGATCTTATCAAAAACACTCCCGCGACGCTAAAATGGGAGCACGGTATCATTCTAGCCCAGGACGATTATGTCATTGTGCACAGCCGTTACTCGGGCAACGGATTGCCAGCCGCCTGGATCGTAGTCGACATTGTTCGGATCAAAGATGGCATCCTCCTGGAACATTGGGACGTAATTCAGGACGAGGCGACAAAGGAACAATCAAAGAGTGGCAATCCGATGTTTGGAGCTTCGTTTCCATCTTGATCAGGGGTAGGGCAGCTTCGCTGCTGGGATTGAACCCCGGTCAACGACGGCCGCCCTTTCAGCTTTCAGGGCGCATCTGGGAGGTGGTTGAACCCAAGTTAAAGCACCTGGGGTATTCGTTGTCCCCCTTGACCACGGTGCCGATGTGAAAGGGGAGCTCGCCCTCGATCAGCGCGGGAGTGCCGTGACCTTGCTCGTCAGTTTTGCCGTTCACCGCATCATCGCTTGACAAGCGGAACACTGTTCCGTATAAAATGGAAGGCTGCTCCGTTTACCCTCTTTAACAAAGGGCGGCGGCGTTGGTCACACAGCGATGCAAAAAAGGAGACTACTATGCTGGACAAACCCGTCGCCCAGGGCACTGGGACCAACAGAGGAATCGGTCTTCAAATCGCCAAGGATCTCGCGGCGCACGGCTGCACTGACATCCGCGAACCGCAGCACAGCGTCTGGTAGACAACGCAATATCGCTCAGTCAATTCAATGAGCCACGCTCGACGCGAGTCGGAGCACCAACCGCCTTTTGTTGGCTGATCAAGGAAAAGAATGGTGTAAGTTGCGGATGGCTGGAGTCCCCCCAGTGATTGAGCTATCGAGACTTGTCTTCGAGGTGGTGCGGAAGGATGAAGAGTTTGTCCTTTATCGCGGACGGAGCAAGCATGATTCATTTCGGGCCGCCTTCGCAAGCCGCCTTCCCACGCTTCGGCGCATCCCAGGCGCCGAGGCGGTTGAAGCAGCGGAAAATCGAGGCCGCGACGTAGGCTCGGCGGAGTCGGGCTACGGCCCGCCCGTAATCTTGGGCCAGGCTAACGTCTGGGAGGAGTCGGGACGAAGTCGGGTTCTTGTGCTTTCGCCTGTCGCGGAGTATCCCTCGCCCAAAAGTCTAAAACGGCTGGATCACGAATATTCTCTTAGAGAAAACCTGGATGGCAGGTGGACCGCCCGACCGAGAGCAATTGCTCGCCACTGGGACCGTACGGTATTGGTGTTGGAAGATCCCGGCGGTGTGCCTCTCGTTCAACTGCTCGGCCGCCCCTTGGACTTAGCGTTTTCGTTGCGTCTGGCTATTAACCTTGCGACCGCGATCAGCCAATTGCATCAGCGCGGCATTATTCATAAGGACATCAAGCCGGCCAATGTTCTGGCGAACTCCGCGACCGGCCAGGCCTGGCTGACGGGTTTTGGTATCGCTTCGCAACTTCTGCGCGAACGTCAGTCTCCGAACCCTCCCGAGTTTATCGCAGGGACACTAGCCTACATGGCACCTGAGCAGACCGGAAGAATGAATCGTTCCATCGATTCCCGGAGCGATCTCTACTCGCTCGGCGTTACCCTTTACGAAATGCTCACGGGTGTCCTTCCGTTTGACGCGACCGATCCCATGGAGTGGGTGCATTGCCATGTCGCGAGACAGGCGCCGCCGATTACTGAGCGGCTGGAGCGGATTCCTGAGGCGCTATCGGCCATCGTCTCGAAGCTTCTCGCCAAGCACGCTGAGGAGCGGTATCAGACTGCGGCGGGCCTCGAAGCTGACCTTAGAAAATGCCTCGCCGAATGGGAGTCACTCGAACGCATTGAGCCGTTCCGGTTAGGCACTTGCGACACGCCAGACCGGCTCCTGATCCCCGAGAAGCTTTATGGGCGTGACGCAGAGCGCGAAGTCGTTCTCAGTGCCTTCGATCGGGTCGTCGCGAGCGGCAAACCTGAGCTGGTGGTCCTATCGGGTTACTCTGGAATCGGCAAGTCCTCCGTCGTCAACGAACTGCAGAAGGCGATCGTGCTGCCACGCGGGATTTTTATTTCGGGAAAGTTCGACCAGTACAAGCGTGACATCCCGTATTCGACCCTGGCGCAGGCCTTCCAGGGCTTGATCCGGCCGCTTCTCGGCAAGAGCGACGCCGAGCTGAGTCTTTGGCGCGACGCCCTTCAGGAGGCGCTGGGCCCGAACGCACGTCTCATCATCGACCTGATCCCGGAGTTGGCGCTCATCCTCGGCGAGCAGCCGCCGGTCCCAGAACTTCCGCCACACGATGCGCAACGCCGCCTCCAACTGCTGTTCCGGCGCTTCATCGGCGTATTCGCACGGCCTGAGCATCCGCTGGTGCTGTTCCTCGACGACCTGCAGTGGCTCGACGCGACCACCCTGGATCTACTCGAGGATCTGCTGACCTCCGACTTCGCTGACCAGTCAAGCTCGGACCCTGCAGAGCAAAAGCTACGTCGGACTTTGCAGCCGGAGGTGCGGCACTTACTCTTAATTGGCGCCTACCGGGACAACGAGGTCAACGCCACCCATCCGCTGATGCGCAAGCTGGATGCGATCCGCCAGGCGAGCGCGCGCGTGCGGGAGATCACGTTGGCGCCCCTAGCCAAAGAAGACCTGGAAGGATTAATCGCGGATTCGCTCCGCTGTGCACCGGAGTCAGCGGCGCAGCTTGGGCGTCTGGTGCACGAAAAGACGATGGGCAACCCGTTTTTCGCGATCCAGTTTATTTCTGCGCTTGCCGAAGAGGGGTTGCTCGCTTTTGACCATGGCGCGGCGCGATGGTCTTGGGACCTCACGCGCATTCACGCCAAGGGCTACACCGATAATGTCGTCGACCTCATGGTGGGCAAGCTGCACCGCTTGACCGGCGAAACCCAGCAAGCCCTCCAGCTTCTTGCCTGTCTGGGCAACGTTGCGGAGATCGCGACGCTTTGCATCGCGCGCGGAACCTCGGAGCCTGAGCTCCATGCAGATCTATGGGAGGCCGTGCGTCAAGAGCTGATCGCGCGCTCGGAGGGCACCTACAAATTCGTCCACGACCGGGTGCAGGAAGCGGCCTATTCACTGCTCCCGGAAGAGCTGCGCGGGGAAGCACATCTCCGGATCGGCAGGTTGTTGTTGTCGCGGACGGCGCCCCAAGAGATCGAGGGGAAGATCTTCGAAGTCGTCAATCAGCTCAATCGTGGTAGCGAGTTGATCGATTCGCTGGAGGAGCGACGGCGGGTCGCCGAACTGAATCTCATAGCCGGCAAGCGAGCCAAGACTTCGGCAGCCTATGCCTCGGCGCTCAGGTATTTTGTCGCCGGCCGCGCGCTGCTGCCAAAGGACAGTTGGGAGCAGCGGTACGCGCTGACCTTCGCGCTGGAGTTCCGGCGGGCTGAGTGCGAGTTTTTGAGCGGCGATTTCCGGGCGGCGGAAGAACAGCTGTCGATGCTGTCGCGCCGCGCCGGAGACGTGGTCGACGGTGCCGCCGTCGCTCGCCTGCGCGTGGAACTCTACATCGCATTGGATCGGGTCGACCGTGCCGTCGAGGTGGGCCTCGAATACCTTCGAAGCGTAGGTATCGATTGGTCGCCGCAGCCGACGGACGACCAGGTGCGGCAGGAGTATGAGCGGATATGGCACCAGCTCGGAAACCGGCCGATCGAGGCGCTCATCGACTTGCCCCCGATGACCGACCCGGACTGCCGGGCCACTCTCGACGTTCTCACGGCGCTCGAGGGGGGGCCCGCCCGATTCGCCGGCGTGAATCTGCAGTGCCTCGTCGTCGCTCGGATGGCTAACCTCAGCCTGGAGCACGGCAACAGCGACGGATCATGCGTCGCCTACGTCCACCTAGGCTGGTTTGTGGGACCACGTTTCGCTGACCACCAGGCCGCGTTCCGCTTTGGTAAGCTCGCTCTTGATCTGGTGGAGAAGCGCGGTCTGGAGCGTTTCAGGGCCCGCGTCTCTCAGATCTTTGGTTATTTTATCAATCCCTGGTCAAGGCATTTGCGCACCGGTCTCGGATTGCTGCGCCGCTCCTTCATCACCGCCCAGGAAGCCGGCGACCTCCAATATGCGGCTTTTTCCTGCGACCGTTTGGTCACGTTTCTTCTCGCCGCCGGAGAACCGCTTGGCGACGTGCAGCGAGAGGCCGAGAACGGACTCGAGTTCACACGAACGACAAAGTTTGCCTACGTTACCGACATCATCGTCGGACAGCTCCGGTTCATCCGGACTCTGCGTGGCCTTACCCCGAGCTTGTCCTCTTTCAATGATGCGGAATTTGATGAGGGCCGGTTCGAGCAGCACCTGGAGGCCGATCCGCACCTGGTATTCGCGACCTGTTGGTATTGGATCCGCAAGTTACATGCGCGCTTTTACGCGGGCAACTACGCGGCCGCCCTCGCGGCGGCAGCGAAGGCTGAGCCGCTGCTGCAGACAGGGGCGGGACATTTTGAGTCGGCTGAATACGTCTTCTATGAGGCGCTCGCACGGGCAGCACAATGCGACTTTGCATCGTCCGAGGAGCGCCCCCGAGATCTGGAGGCACTCGCCGCTCACTACAAGCAGATCGATGCTTGGGCGCAGAATTGCCCCGAGAATTTTGGAACCCGCGCGGCGCTGGTCGGCGCCGAGATCGCCCGCATCGAAGGCCGGGAGCTGGACGCTCAACGCCTATACGAGCAGGCCATCCGTTCGGCGCACAAGAACGGCCTCGTTCAGAACGAAGGCATGGCTAACGAACTCGCCGCCCGGTTTTACGCAGCGCGCGGTTTTGAGACGATCGCCCAGACGTATTTGCGGAACGCCCGGTACTGTTATCTGCGCTGGGGGGCCGACGGCAAGGTGCGGCAGCTCGATGAATTGTACCCTTTTTTGCGAGGGGAACTGTTGCCGCCAGGTCCGGCGACTAGGATCGCGGCACCGGTCGAACATCTTGACCTCGCCGCGATTATCAAGGTCTCGCAGGCGACCTCCGGTGAGATTGTTCTGGAAAAATTGATCAATACGGTCATGCGGACGGCCCTGGAGCAAGCGGGTGCTGAACGAAGTCTCTTGATTCTTAGCCGAGGGGTTGAGCACCGAATCGAGGCCGAGGCCAGAAGCGATCGCGACAAGGTCGTTATTCATTGCCATCGCCAATTGTTGATAACGCCTTCTGAGTTACCGGAGTCATTGCTCCGTTACGTCATCCGAACCCAGGAGAGCGTAATTCTGAGTGATGCTTCGGCCGAGAATATTTTTTCGGAGGACGAATACATCCGCCGAAAATGTCCTCGATCAGTGCTCTGCCTGCCGCTGATCAAGCAACGTCAACTGATGGGGATCCTCTACTTTGAGAACAATCTCGCGCCCGGTGTTTTCACGCCGAATCGGTTGGCCATGTTGGAGCTGATCGCTTCGCAAGCGGCGATTTCGTTGGAACAAGCTCGGTTATATGCTGAACTAGCGGACGCCAACAAAGAGCTGAATAGCGAGATTGAAGAGCGGCGACGCGCCGAAGAAGCCTTGCGCCAAAGTGAGGCTTATCTTTCGGAGGCACAGAGATTAAGCCGAACCGGGAGTTTCGGCTGGGATCTGTCCAGCGGAAAGCTTTATTGGACGCGGGAAACCTTTCGCATCTTTGAACACGACCCATCGACTGAACCTACGTTGGACCTAGTCCTCCACCGAACTCACCCCGAAGACAAGGAACTGGTTCGACGAGTTGTCGATCGAGTTACGCACGAGAGGAAGGATTTCGATGTTGAGCATCGGTTGCTGATGCCTGATGGATCCGTCAAATACCTCCGGGTGGTGGGCCGTCACTCAACAGAATACCAGTTGGGCAACTTTGTATGCGTTGGAACGATTACAGACATCACTGAGCGCGTGCGGGCCGAAGAAACCGTGCGAAAGACCCACGAGCAGCTTGCCCATGCCACTCGGGTGACGGCTCTCGGAGAGCTGGCTGCATCGGTTGCTCACGAGGTCAACCAGCCGCTCACGGCGATCATCAACAACGCTAACGCCTGCCTCGCCCTGCTACCCACCGGCGCAGAGGAGCTCGACGAAGTTTGCAAGGCTTTAGCGGAAATTGCCAATGACGCCGACCGGGCAAGCGCCGTGCTGGCGCGGATTCGAGGGTTGGTCAAGAAATCGCCGCTCGAAAAAGAGCGGCTCCACCTGCGCGACGTGGTTTCTGCTGTTCTTGTCCTGGTCAGGCCTGAGGCGGCCGCGCGCCAAGTCACCGTACAAGCCCAAATCCCCGAGGACCTCCCCTTGACCTTCGGGGACCGCGTTCAACTCCAGCAGGTTTTGCTCAATCTCGTCATGAACGGGATGGACGCGATGGACAGGGTCGAAGAACAAAAGCGCCTTCTGCTGATTAGCGGGCGCCGTGAGGCCCACGATGGTTGGCCAGCAGCCACAATTAGCGTGAAGGACTTTGGCATCGGACTGAACGCGGAGGAAATGGAGCGGCTCTTCGACGCATTCTACACGACCAAGCCGCAGGGCATGGGTATGGGGTTGGCGATCAGCCGCTCGATCGTCGAAGAGCATGGCGGCCGTTTATGGGCTGAACCGAATAAGGGCCCAGGGGCGACGTTTCTCTTCAGTCTGCCCGCAGCCGACAGACCCCATCATGATTGAAGCGGAGCCCATTGTGTTTGTGGTCGATGACGACCCTTCGGTCCGTCGCTCCATGGAGCGCCTCATCCGATCCAGTGGATTTAAAGTCCAAACCTTCCGGTCTGCAGGGGAGTTCTTAGGGCGCCCGCGACCCGAAGGTCCGGCCTGCCTCGTGCTTGACGTGCGCCTGCCAGGACTAAGCGGTCTAGATCTACAGCGCGAACTAGTGAACGCTGGAATCCAGCTCCCAATTATATTCATGACAGCGCATGGCGACATCCCGATGACGGTGCGGGCCATGAAGGGAGGAGCGATGGAGTTTCTAACGAAACCGTTTCGCACTCGCCGTCTACTGGACGCCATCCGTGCCGCTATTGAGCGAGACCGGGAGACGCTCAAGCAGCGGACCGAGGTCGCCCAAGTGCGCGACTGCTATGACCTGCTCACTCCGCGCGAGCGAGAGGTGCTTGCTCTTCTGGTATTGGGCCTGCTCAACAAGCAGATCGCCGGCCAACTGGTTACCAGCGAAAGAACGATCAAATTTCATCGCGCTCACATCATGCAGAAGATGCGAGCGGAGTCGCTGGCGGATTTGGTGAGAATGGCCCAAAAGCTCGGACTAACTGGTCAGGCATAAAACGAACCAACCTGTACTAAGGGACAGTAGAATTTTGTTGCTGAGCGCCTTTATCGTTAAAGGATCATCAGTACCGGACTGCGATGGCTCGGAAAGTGAACAGAACTGAAGCGCCGATCGTTCTCATTGTGGACGATGACGTCTCGGTGAGAAGTCGACACGGCAGATTCGTCCGCTCGCTAGGGATGCGAGCAGAGCCGTTCGCATCGGCTCATCGGTTCCGGGATCTTCGCGATGGATAGTCTATTTAATGGCGTTTGCATACTAGTAACCGCAGCATTCTCGCTCACCCTTGTGCCGGGCTTTAGACGGCCTGTGCGTTCCCTGCTATCGAGACGAGATCAAGTAACGGCTCTGCTGGTCTTCATGAGTCTTGGCCTCCTCGAAGAAGCCACTGCTTTCCATACTGGCTGGCTTAACGAACGGATCGTGACGGTATGCGCTGCCGGTCTTCTGGCAGGTCCCTGGGTAGGTCTGGCCGTCAGCCTGTTTGTCACCTTGTTAAGCGTTGCGCACCACGGCCTGCCGTTAGGCCCCATCGGACTTTCTATGTTGCTCGGTGGTTTGGCCGGAGGGTTGCTGTACCGCTGGCGCCCGAAGTTTGCGCAACACCCGCTGACGGGATTCTGTCTAGCTTTGGGAGTATCGTTGCTGCGGAATGCCCTCATTTTCTTGCTCGCTCCTCATTCGTTCGCGGCAGTGCACAAGTTCGAGGAGATCGGAGTGGGCCCTGTGCTGCAAGGCTTGGGTACGGCGTTGATTCTGGCTATTGTCGAGCAGAGACGTGATCGCGACGAGCAAACACGAGCAGCGGCTTTGGCCGAAGTTCGCGCTCTGCAAGCGCGCATGAATCCTCATTTTTTGTTCAATGCTCTGAATGCGATAGCGGCGCTGGCGACCGTCTCGCCACGGGAAGTGCCTTGGGCGGCTGGGCGGTTGCGCCACCTTCTGCGGGCGAGTTTCGATCAACAAGAGAGGCTGCTCGTACCCCTGGAGGAAGAGTTGGCGGTAGTGCGTGCTTATTTGGATATAGAATCGCTGCGCCTCGGGGCCCAATTGAAGGTGGAGCAGACGATCGATCCGGCTTTATTGAAGGCCCTAATACCACCTTTCTCCCTCCAGCCGCTGGTAGAGAACGCCGTTCAACACGGACTCAAGTCCTCGCCGCGGACTGGTCGGCTTCAACTCGTAGCCCGTCCGAGAGGAGCGTCGCTGGAGATGGGCGTGAGTGATGACGGCTGGGGCGTGCCCTCGACCGAAGTCGAACATATTTTCTTCGCGAAGCGCGCAAGGGTCCACGCGCTGGTGCTATTACGCCGCCGGTTGGAAGGACTGTATGGGCGCTCGTTTCAGCTGGAAGTGCGTAGCGAGATTGAAGAGGGCACCACGGTGACTGTCCGCATCCCCCTGCGAAAGCGGTTCGGAGCTAGCTTGGAATCGCCGATAGTTATCAGCTCGGAGTTTCGCGAACTGGCGCCTAACTAAAAGTGGTTTTGAGTTTTGCGTTTTGAGTTGGCCGATGGGAACGCGTTTCGGCGCCGCCCCGTCCGAAGGACCGCCCAAAACTCAAAACCCGAAACTCAAAACTCAAAACTAATCAAGATGTGGATCCGGATCCGAGCTGTTATTATCGAAGACGAGCCCTTGGCTGCCCAATACCTGGCAGAACTGCTCGACGAGACCTGTCAGGTAGAGGTGGTTGGTTCGGCCACTGACAGCGAGACGGGCCTGCAACTTTGCGCCGAAATGCGGCCCGACGCGGTCTTTGTTGACATCAGTCTGCCGGGCAAAGACGGTGTTTCGCTAGCGACGCAACTGGCCATGCTTCCGCAGCCGCCGCGCCTGGTCTTTACGACGGGAAACCCGAACCGCGCCACGGACGCCTTCCGACTGGAGGCGGTGGATTATCTACTAAAGCCGTTGGATCCGGAGCAAGTCACGGAGGCGGTCTATCGCCTGCTGATCTATCTGCGACCCCTTGAGGTTGCCTCTTCCCCCGGCTCCGGCGGTCACGCCAACAGAGTCCCTCCACCGGATAAGATGCGTTCTACTGGCATGGCCGACGAGCTGCTGCCGGTTAAGGATGTGGACCGCGACCAGATCCGGCTACTCGCCCGCCGCGAGGTTGTAGCGGTGCTGCGGCGGGAACGGCGGACTTGGGTCCACACCGTTCGGGAAGAGTTTGCCACTTATTATCCGTTGGCTGACCTCATGCAGTGGTTAGGTGGCGCTCCTTTTATCCAGATGGGGCGGCATGCCGTAGTGAACCTGCAGGCCATCGAAGACGTTACTCATTACGGTGACCGTCTCTACCGCGTGCGGCTGCGTGACCGAGTTGGAACCGAAATCAAGGCGTCGCGCACGGGCGCCGCTCGGCTAGCGGCTGTGTTGAATAGGAAACGCTGAAAGGAAGACAGCGGCTGGGCAGGTTCCGATCGTCCTTTCAAGCAGTCGTTGACCGCCATAACCTGTCAACGGCGATTTGAGCGGGTATAGCTGTATGGTATCTTCTATTCGCTGGTTATGAAGAAAGGCATCCAGGAAGGCGACCGAGGTCAATCGGAAATATCTGAGAATCGCCCTCCGCCAATGTTCATCGCGGATGACCCGGGACTCGATTTCCTTAACTCGATTGGGACACCGGTAGATACGGTTGTCGAGTGGATTCCCAACGGAGAAGACCTTTTGGCGTGGCTCGTACAGGCTAAGCTAATAGATCCCAGCCAAAGTGATACTATTCGAGCAAACGCCTTTCCGGGAGAACTCGACGAAGTGGCCGCGCAGGCGCGTGCTCTACGCGAGTGGTTTCGTGGCTTTGTTCTCTCGCACCGGGGTCGTTCTTTGACTGCGAAAACGCTCAATTTGCTGGAGCCATTAAACAAAGTACTTGAGCGCGATGAAGGATACGGAGCAATCGTGCCGAGGACCTCCAAGTCCGACAGCCGACGGGCAGTGTCCGGACTCGAGTGGCGAGCTCTGCGGCGCTGGAGCACACCGAATGCTTTACTGCTGCCGATCGCGGAAGCGATGGCGCGGCTTGTCTGTTCGCAGGATTTTTCTCTGGTAAAAGCGTGCGAGGGCAAAGTCTGCACGCTTTTATTCCTTGATAAAACACATGGGCGCGCCCGGCGCTGGTGCAGCATGGCGGTCTGTGGCAACCGAGCGAAGCAAGCGACTCATCGCAAGCGGTCCGCGCGTAAGCCCAGTAAGCGCTGAAGCTGCCGAATCGAGTTGCCGGGTAACCGCGACCTCAGATGCGAACGACCATTTTGCCATTGGCCTGGTTTGATTCCATGGCCTCATGGGCCTCGCGAATATCGTCAAATCGGAAAACGCGAGCCGGCTTTGCTTTGTAAACCCCGGCCGCCACTTTATCCACGATCGATTGGAGCGGAATATCCGAGACTGGAAATTCCGGCGTACCGAAGACGAAGCTGGCAAAAAAAGTGAAGTAAACTCCGCTCGGCATCTGGAGCAGGGGGTTAAAATCATTTACGGGGTCAAGGCCACCGAGCCATCCTGCGAGGCACATGCGTCCACCTCTGCGCAACATGGAAAGAGAATCCATGAACGTCGTGTTCCCGACCAAGTCCAACACTGCATCGATCTGTTTTCGTTCGGCGATTGACTGCGAGAGTTTCGGAGTTTCAATCTCCGCTCGATGTGCTCCGAGCTTATATAACGTCTCAAACCTTGCCTCTTTGCGAGTCGTAGCGATGATGTGGGCGCCAGCGTCGGCGGCCATATTAACCGCTGCCCGACCCAAAGCCGATGTGGCGCCTCGGATGACCAGGGTTTGCCCCTTTTTAATCTCCAGATTGCGATGCAAGCATGTCCAGGCGGTTGCGTATGATTCTGGAATCACCGCAAACTCTTCCCATGACAGATCAGTCTTGATAGGAACTACATTTGAAGCGGGCGGACATGTATATTCGGCATAGCTGCCGTTGATGGTGCGTCCCATGCCTCCCATGAACGCGGCCACTTTGGTTCCCACCGCAAACTCCCCACCGGGGCAAGATTTTACCAGGCCGACACACTCGATGCCACTCACCGTTGCGGCTTCTGCCCACTCGCCTTTGCGCATGTGCGTTTCGGCGTGATTAATGCCGAACGCTTTTACTTCGATAAGGACAGAACCTGGCTGCGGGATCGGGTCAGGCAGGTTCTCGATCACTAAGCCATCAAGTCCGCC
>Ga0213878_10000730_pt1 | contig 11920 bp, 8 predicted proteins | sample VelepicoBEBS_R02_FD_161053 | JGI IMG/M metagenome (GOLD analysis project Ga0213878, IMG submission 161053) | Vellozia epidendroides bulk soil microbial communities from rupestrian grasslands, the National Park of Serra do Cipo, Brazil - BS_R02 | ecosystem: Environmental > Terrestrial > Soil >... | reverse complement strand
TAAACGCCTTGCTCAATGCGATCTTTCAGCTCGGCAGCAAGCTGTTGATACAATCTACGGGGTTCCGTGATTTCCATATACGCTCCAGACAGGGGTCGTCACATTAGATTTGTTATACCACTTTTACGAGGGACTCTCCAGCGCGTGACATGAAAAAGCCGCACTGGTATGCGGCTTTTCCGATCGGCGTCGCAGTCGCTTAATTCTGCGTTGCCGGGTTGCCGACCGGGGAGGAAGCCTCGCTGGCGGATTTGTTCTGCAGTACGGTCCAGATAACCAGCGCGCCCAGCAGGTCGAAGACGGCCAGCACGGCGAACAACGGGCTAAAGCCCAGCGTATCGGCCAGCGCGCCGACGACCAGAGCGAACAGGGTGCTCGCAGTCCATGCCGCCATACCGGTCAGGCCGTTAGCGGTCGCCACTTCGTTGCGGCCGAAGACGTCAGAAGAGAGCGTAATCAGCGCGCCGGAGAGCGACTGGTGGGCAAAGCCGCCGATGCACAGCAGGCCGATGGCGATATATGGGTTAGTGAACAGACCGATGGTGCCAGGGCCAATCATCAGCAGCGCGCCCATGGTGACCACCATCTTACGGGAAACGATAAGGTTGACGCCGAACCAGCGCTGGAACAGCGGCGGCAGGTAGCCCCCGACGATACAACCGAGGTCGGCGAACAGCATCGGCATCCAGGCGAACATGGCAATGTGCTTCAGGTCAAAGCCGTAGACTTTAAACATGAACAGTGGGATCCACGCGTTGAAGGTACCCCAGGCCGGTTCCGCCAGGAAGCGCGGCAGCGCGATGCCCCAGAACTGGCGGTTGCGCAGGATCTGCCAGGCAGACATTTTCTTCGCGTTGTTGGTCTGGTGCTGGGCTTCCTGGCCGTTGATGATGTACTCGCGTTCTTCATCGGTCAGGTGTTTCTGATTTTTCGGGTGTTTGTACAGCCACAGCCACAGCATCGACCAGATAAAGCTCAGAACACCGGTGATGATAAACGCCATTTCCCAGCTGTGAACGACAATGGCCCAGACAACCAATGGCGGCGCAATCATCGCGCCAATGGAGGAGCCGACGTTGAAGTACCCGACGGCAACAGAACGCTCTTTGGCCGGGAACCACTCCGAACTGGCTTTCAGACCCGCCGGAATCATCGCGGCTTCGGCAGCGCCCACGGCGCCGCGAGCGAACGCCAGACCGCCCCAACTGCCTGCCAGCGCCGTTGCGCCGCAGAATATGGCCCAAAGCACGGCAAACATGGCATAGCCAATTTTAGTGCCGAGCAGGTCGAGTATATAGCCTGCGACTGGCTGCATGACGGTATAGGCCGCAGAATAAGCCGCGATAATATAGGAATATTGCTGCGTAGAAATGTGTAATTCCTGCATCAGCGTCGGTGCAGCGACCGCCACGGTGTTACGCGTCAGGTAACCCAGCACGGTGCCAAGCGTCACCAGCGCGATCATATACCAACGTAACCCTTTAATTTTACGCATGTGAAACCTCATCGTTTTGTTATATCCGCTTTAGCGGTCATCTTCCGAAGCAGAAGGAGGATATTTTGTAACGGAGGGGCGTAACCGGGGTGATATACCCGGAACGGCCCGAACCTTGCCATTAGTTTTGGTGCATAATTCGGTATCCGTACCGGTAAATTCCGATGATTTGTCATCGGTAATGCATTCCGTCGGTTTATAAGTGTGACGGAGAAAACGATAACTTGTCATACAGCTTTAAAAGGTGAGAACCGTCACAAAAAACCGAATCTTTGTAGGGATTTTATTTCCAGTGAGCTAAGCCAGTTGTGGTGCGGGTTTGCAGTCTGTTGACTTCTTTTGCCGTACGCTTTTTATTTGCATTTGTTGATCTGACGCACGAAAAATTCATCGGCCTCTGGAAATTGGTGTGATAACTTTGTCAGCATGACAGTTAAGCATCTCATCACTCGTTGAGAGGAAGACGATAATGACACCGTTTATGACCGAAGATTTTCTGCTTGATACTGAATTTGCCCACCGTCTGTACCACGACTATGCCAAAGACCAGCCGATTTTCGACTATCACTGCCACCTGCCGCCGCAGCAGATTGCCGAAAATTATCGCTTCAAAAACCTGTATGACATCTGGCTGAAAGGCGACCACTACAAATGGCGCGCGATGCGCACCAACGGCGTGGCTGAGCGCCTGTGTACCGGCGATGCGTCTGACCGTGAGAAATTCGACGCCTGGGCGGCAACCGTTCCGCACACCATCGGCAACCCGCTGTACCACTGGACGCACCTCGAACTGCGCCGCCCATTTGGTATTACCGGCAAGCTGCTTTCTCCGTCGACGGCGGATGAAATCTGGAACCAGTGCAATGACCTGCTGGCGCAGGACGCCTTCTCCGCGCGCGGCATTATGCAGCAGATGAACGTGAAGATGGTCGGCACCACCGACGATCCGATTGATTCGCTGGAACACCACGCCGCCGTCGCCAAAGACAGCAGCTTCAGCATTAAGGTGCTGCCGAGCTGGCGCCCGGATAAAGCGTTCAACATCGAACAGGCCACCTTTAACGACTATATGGCGAAGCTTGGCGCGGTCTCCGATACCGATATCCGTCGCTTCAGCGACCTGCAAACCGCGCTCTCGCGTCGCCTGGATCACTTTGCCGCTCACGGCTGTAAAGTTTCCGACCATGCGCTGGACGTGGTGCTGTTTGCCGAAGCGAGCGATACCGAGCTTGACGCGATTCTGGCCCGTCGTCTGTCTGGCGGAACGCTCAGCGAACACGAGGTGGCGCAGTTTAAAACCGCCGTGCTGGTCTGGCTGGGGGCGGAATATGCCCGTCGCGGCTGGGTGCAGCAGTACCATATCGGCGCGCTGCGCAACAACAACCAGCGTCAGTTCAAGCTGCTGGGGCCGGACGTCGGTTTTGACTCGATCAACGACCGTCCAATGGCGGAAGAACTGTCTAAATTACTGAGCAAGCAGAACGAAGAGAACCTGCTGCCGAAAACCATTCTCTACTGCCTGAATCCGCGCGACAACGAAGTGCTTGGCACCATGACCGGCAACTTCCAGGGTGAAGGGATGCCGGGCAAGATGCAGTTCGGTTCCGGCTGGTGGTTTAACGATCAGAAAGACGGTATGGAGCGTCAGATGACCCAGCTGGCGCAGTTGGGCCTACTGAGCCGCTTCGTCGGCATGTTGACCGACAGCCGCAGTTTCCTCTCCTATACCCGTCACGAATATTTCCGTCGCATTCTGTGCCAGATGATTGGCCGCTGGGTGGCGGCAGGCGAAGCGCCTGCGGATATTCAGCTGCTGGGCGAGATGGTGAGAAATATCTGCTTTAACAATGCGCGTGATTACTTCGCCATTGAACTGAACTAAAGCCTGAGGTTGGTTGATATGCAATACATCAAGATCCATTCGCTGGACAACGTTGTCGTCGCGCTGGCCGAGATCGCCTCGGGTACTGAGGTGACGGTTGACGGTCAGACGGTGACGTTACGGTCCGACGTGGCACGCGGGCATAAGTTCGCACTGCATGCGATTGCGAAAGGGGAAAACGTCGTTAAATATGGTCTGCCCATTGGGCATGCGTTAGCGGACATTGCGCCTGGGGAATATATTCATTCCCACAATACGCGTACCAACCTGAGCGATCTCGACGAATACAGCTATCAGCCGGAAATCCATGCGCAAACGGAGCAGGGGACGGATCGCGACGTGCAGATTTACCGCCGCGCCAACGGCGAGGTCGGGGTTCGCAACGAGCTGTGGATCCTGCCGACTGTCGGCTGCGTCAACGGCATCGCCCGTCAGATCCAGACCCGTTTCCTGAAGGAAACCCATGATGCCGAAGGCACCGACGGCGTGTTCCTGTTCAGCCATACCTATGGCTGCTCCCAGCTTGGCGACGATCACCTCAACACCCGCACCATGTTGCAAAACATGGTGCGTCACCCGAACGCCGGAGCGGTGCTGGTGATTGGTCTGGGCTGTGAGAACAACCAGGTCGACGCTTTTCGTGAAACGCTGGGCGAGTTCGACCCTGAGCGCGTCCACTTTATGATCTGCCAGAAGCAGGACGACGAAGTCGAAGCCGGGCTTGAGCATCTGCATCAGCTCTATGAGGTGATGCGTCACGACACGCGCGAGCCGGGCAAACTGAGCGAGCTGAAGTTTGGTCTTGAGTGCGGCGGCTCCGACGGCTTGTCGGGGATCACCGCGAACCCGATGCTTGGGCGTTTCTCGGATTACCTGATTGGCCACGGTGGTACGACGGTCCTGACCGAAGTGCCGGAGATGTTCGGCGCCGAGCAGATCCTGATGAGCCACTGCCGCGACGAAGCGACGTTTGAAAAAACGGTCACCATGGTGAACGACTTCAAACAGTACTTTATCGAGCATAAGCAGCCGATTTACGAGAATCCGTCGCCGGGCAACAAAGCGGGCGGTATTACCACGCTTGAGGAAAAATCGCTGGGTTGCACGCAGAAAGCGGGCTCAAGCCAGGTGGTGGACGTCCTGCGCTACGGCGAGCGGCTGAAAACCCACGGTCTGAACCTGCTGAGCGCTCCGGGCAACGATGCGGTCGCCACCAGCGCGCTGGCAGGGGCCGGGTGCCATATGGTGCTGTTCAGCACCGGACGCGGTACGCCGTATGGTGGTTTTGTGCCGACGGTCAAAATCGCCACCAATAGCGAGCTGGCGGCGAAGAAAAAGCACTGGATCGATTTCGATGCCGGACAGCTGATTCACGGCAGCACCATGCCGCAGGTGCTCAACGACTTTATCGATACCCTCGTTGAGTTCGCCAACGGCAAGCAGACCTGCAACGAGCGCAACGATTTCCGCGAGCTGGCGATATTCAAAAGCGGTGTGACGTTGTAAACCTGCGGTAACGTCGAAGGGATGTAAGCCCGGTAAGCGAAAGCGCTACCGGGCTTTTTCTTAGCTATGCAGCGCGTTTCTCGCCAGACGCTCGTCTTCCGCCTGGCATGCCGCGGCGGTAAACAGCACATCGGTGGAGGAGTTCAGCGCGGTTTCGCAGGAGTCCTGCAGTACGCCGATGATAAAGCCAACGGCCACCACCTGCATGGCGATATCGTTAGGTATACCGAACATATTGCACGCCAGCGGGATCAGCAGCAGCGAACCGCCCGCCACCCCGGAAGCGCCGCAGGCGCACAGCGACGCCACGATGCTCAGCAGCAGCGCGGTCGGCAGATCGACCGGAACGCCCAGGGTATATACCGCCGCCAGGGTCAGCACGGTGATAGTGATCGCCGCACCCGCCATATTGATCGTCGCGCCCAGCGGAATGGAAACGGAATAGGTATCGCGATCCAGATTCAGCTTTTCCGCCAGCGCCATGTTGACCGGAATGTTAGCCGCTGAGCTGCGGGTAAAGAAGGCATACACACCGCTTTCGCGCAGGCAGGTCAGCACCAGCGGGTACGGGTTACGGCGGATTTTCCAGAACACCAGCAGCGGGTTAATCACCAGCGCGACCAGCAGCATACAGCCGACCAGCACGACCAGCAGCTGCGCGTAGCTCCACAGGGTTTCAAAACCGGTGGTGGCAAGCGTGGAGGAGACCAGGCCGAAAATACCGATGGGCGCGAAGCGGATCACCAGCTTCACCATGAAGGTCACGGCGTTAGAGACATCGTTCACCAGGTTTTTGGTGGATTCACTGCCGTGGCGCAGCGCAAAGCCAAGGCCCACGGCCCAGACCAGAATACCGATATAGTTAGCATTGGCGAGCGCAGTAATCGGGTTGGACACCATGCTCATCAGCAGACCGCGCAGTACCTCAACGATTCCCGACGGCGGAGTGATGTCGGTAGCGCCAGTGGTCAGGTGCAGCGTCGACGGAAACAGAAAGCTGAATACGACCGCCGTCAGCGCTGCGGAGAACGTTCCCAGCAGGTATAAGAACAGAATCGGACGGATGCTGGTTTTCTGACCATGCTGATGGTTGGCGATAGACGCCATGACCAGCATCAACACCAGCACCGGGGCGACGGCCTTCAGCGCGCCGACAAACAGGGTGCCAAGCAGGCCGACGGCTTCTGCGGCGGGTTTGGATATCCATGCCAGTAAAATGCCCAGAATCAGGCCAACAAGAATTTGCTTAACCAGGCTGCCTTGCGCTAAACGCTGTAGCAGCCCCGTCGGGTGTTGCGTAGTCATAAATTTTTCCTTCAAGTGTGATGTGGTTCCATCCCTGTGGCTCTTTGGTCACGTTGACAGGATGTAACAATTGTTTGCCTGGACGAGTATAAAGAAGATGTGGCATCGGGAAAGGACAAAATGTTGTTTTTTTCGATGGCGTCTAATTTTATAACCAATTAGTAACATTGTTTTGACATTGTGCGCGAGCGCACAACCCGGCGGCGCGAACCGCCGGGGGAGGCGTATTACTCAGGAAGGTGCTTTTGCTTCTTATCGTTCTGGTGGTTTACCCACGCATTAATCACCAGCGTCAGGACCAGAATACCGAACACAACGCCCAGCGAAATGGCAATCGGGATATGGTAGAAATCGACGATCAGCATCTTAATCCCGATAAACACCAGGATAACCGACAACCCGTACTTCAGCATGGAGAAGCGCTCCGCGACGCCCGCCAGCAGGAAGTACATCGCACGCAACCCAAGAATCGCAAACAGGTTCGAGGTCAGGACGATGAACGGGTCAGTGGTGACCGCGAAAATCGCCGGAATGCTGTCGACCGCGAAAATCACGTCGCTCAGTTCCACCAGAATCAGCACCAGCAGCAGCGGCGTGGCGAACAGCAGACCGTCCTTACGAATAAAGAAGCGCTCGTTCTCAATTTTATCGGTCATCCGCAGGTGGCCGCGCAGCCAGCGTACCAGTGGTTTATCGCCAATGGCGCCGCCATCTTCTTTCGCCAGCGCCATTTTCACGCCGGTAAACAGCAGGAATGCGCCGAAGAGGTACAGCAGCCATTCAAACTGAGAGATAAGCCAACTGCCGGTGAAGATCATGATGGTACGCAGGACAATTGCCCCGAGCACACCGTAGACCAGCACCCGACGCTGCAGCGCCGCCGGAACAGCAAAATAACTGAACAACATCAGCCAGACGAAGACGTTATCTACCGCCAGCGATTTTTCAATCAGGTAGCCGGTGAGAAACGCCATGGCCTGAGTGTCTGCCACCGCGCGACCCTGGGTCGTCGCCAGATACCACCAGAAGACCAGGTTAAACAGCAGAGAAAGGGTGACCCAGACGATGGACCAGCCCGCAGCCTGCTTCATGGTCATCGTGTGGGCGCCGCGGCGTCCCTGTAGCAGCAGATCGATAGCCAACATGATGACCACCACCACAGCGAATCCGCCCCACAGAAGCGGTGTGCCGACTGTATTCATAGTTTTTCCTTACACATAAAACAAAAACGGCTGACGTCAGAAGACGACAGCCGCAGCGTTTTATGCATAGACCTCGCCTTCCGGCAAGGTCTCACTTACAACGTAAAAGGAATACGCTAACGTATTCCTTTCTGGTTGCCCGGCGACCGGATGCGGTTTTGCACGCATCGTAATGACGATCTACCGGCAAGGAAGTTACTCCCCTTTGCGTGTGACAAAATATTACAGACCATTGATGCCGTCAATGCCTCAAGGGGCCGTAATCTCTGTTTTACATTCTTTTACGCGGGAGTACCCCGTTTTCAGGCGTCGGCCGGGAAGGTGACGCCGGTCTGACGACGGATTTCGGTCGCGAGTTTTGCCGTAATGCGGCTTACTTCAAGCCCCGGGTGGTTAACGTCGCCTGTTTCCACCAGCCGGGCGAAGGTGTCCGCTTCATACAGCATAGTATTGATATGCTGCGGCTGGGTGAGTTCCTGCGCTTTGCTGCCGCGCGGCACAAACGACACCTTCTGGCACTCGGAAATTTTCTCAATAACCAGCGAGCCGGCCTCGCCCTGGATCTCGCTTGGCAGCACCGAATCGCTGACCTTGGAGTGCTGCAGCGTCACGCTGAAATCGCCGTACTCCAGCACCGCGACGCCGTGCGCGTCAACGCCGCTGTCCAGCAGGCTTGCTGTGGCCTGCACGCGCAGCGGCTCGCCCCACAGCGCGACGGCGGTAGCGAGGCAGTAGAAGCCGATATCCATAATCGAGCCGTTGGAAAACGCCGGGTTAAAGGTGTTGGGGTTTTCGCCGTCCAGGTAGCGCTGGTAGCGCGAGGAGTACTGGCAGTAGTTGATGAACGCCTTGCGAAGTTTGCCCACTTTATCCAGCGACTGCTGCAACTGCAGGAAGTTAGGCAGGCTGGCGGTTTTGAACGCCTCGAACAGCACCACCTGGTTTTCCCGGGCGCAGGCGATAGCGGCTTCCACTTCACGCAGGTTGGAGGCCAGCGGCTTCTCGCAGATCACGTGCTTTTTGTGGCTGAGGAACAGTCGGGTTTGCGGATAGTGCAGCGAGTTCGGGCTGGCGATATACACCGCGTCAATGGCATCGCTCTGCGCCATCTCATCAAGAGAGGTAAACAGATGCCCGACGGGGTAATCGCTGGCGAAACTCTGCGCCTGTTCGAGACGGCGGGAATAAACGGCGGTTAATTTGAATTTACCTGTCTCATGGGCGGCATCAACAAACTGGCGGGTGATCCAGTTGGTACCTACGACTGCGAAACGTATCATGGACGTTGTCGTACTCCGTAAAAGGGAAACTGCCGCCACTGTAGCATGCCATCATGACAAAACCAGTGCGCTGTTACGCAGAACCTTTTAACGAAAGGTGCGTCAGCCACAGGCGGGTATCGAACTCCAGTTGGTGGTACTGCGGCTCCATATGACAGCAGAGCTGGTAAAAGGCTTTGTTGTGATCTTTTTCTTTCAGATGCGCCAGTTCATGCACCACAATCATCTTCAGAAAGGCCTCTGGCGCGTTGCGAAACACGCTGGCGACGCGGATTTCCGCTTTCGCCTTCAGCTTGCCGCCCTGCACGCGCGAAACGGCGGTGTGCAGACCTAAGGCATTTTTCAGTACGTGAATTTTGTTGTCGTACATCACCTTGTTGACCAGCGGCGCGCTGCGCATATAGCGGTTTTTCAGCGCCTGGGTGTAGTCCCACAGCGCGTTGTCATTGCCGATGCTATGCGTATCGGGATAGCGCTTTTGCAGCACCTCGCCGAGCCGGTTCTGGTCGATCAGCGTCTGTACCTGCGCCAGCAATGTTTCGGGGTAACCCTGGAGATATGTCAGCATAAAAAGGTTTACTTATGGGGTTATTTAAGCGATAAAACGCGCGAATTTTAGCATCCCGGAGGGGCGATGAGCCAGGCAGAGTTAAACGGCGAGTTTTACACCTTAGACAGATTCCCGCCAAATATAGAAGACGCGTCCTTACAGGCGTGGGACGCGGCGGATGAATACCTGCTGCAGCAGGTGGGTGAGGTTGAGGGGCCTGTACTCATCGTCAACGACAGCTTTGGCGCGCTGGCCTGCGCGCTGGCGGCGCATCGCCCGGTCAGCATCGGTGACTCCTACATCTCCGAGCTCGCCATGCAGCACAACCTGCGCATGAACGGCATCGAAGAAACCTGCGTCACGTTTCAGGATAGCCTGAGCCCGCTGCCGGACGCTCCGGCGCTGGTGCTTATCAAGGTGCCGAAACAGCTGGCGCTGCTGGAGCAGCAGTTGCGCGCGTTGCGTAACGTCGTTACGCCGCAGACCCGCATTATTGCGGGCGGCAAAGCGCGCGATATTCATAACTCCACCATGGCGCTGTTCGAGAAAATCCTCGGCCCGACCACCACGTCGCTGGCCTGGAAAAAAGCGCGGCTGATCCACTGCGCCTTTAGCGCTCCGGCGCTGGCTGATGCGCCAGAGACCCTCTGCTGGACGCTGGACGGCACCGACTGGAATATTCATAACCACGCGAATGTCTTCTCCCGCAGCGGTCTTGATATCGGCGCGCGCTTTTTGATGGCGCACCTGCCGGAAGGGATCGAAGGCGAGATGGTCGACCTTGGCTGCGGCAACGGCGTTATTGGTATGCAGCTGCTGGCGCAAAACCCGGGGCGGGTGGTGTTTATCGATGAATCCTACATGGCGGTGGCGTCGAGCGAGCTGAATGTTGAAACCAATATGCCGCAGGCGCTGGAGCGCAGCGTGTTTATGGTCAACAACTCGCTGTCCGACATCGAGCCGGACCGCTTTGACGCCGTGTTGTGCAACCCGCCGTTCCATCAGCAGCACGCGATTACCGATCACATCGCCTGGCAGATGTTTAACGACGCTCGCCGCAGCCTGAAGTACGGCGGCGCCCTGTATATCGTCGGCAACCGCCACCTCGATTACTTCCGCAAGCTCAAGCGCGCGTTTGGCAATTGCACCACTGTCGCCACCAACAATAAATTTGTGGTGCTAAAAGCGGTAAAAACGCGTACGAAGCGGTAATTCGCGTTTGCCTGGCGGCACTGTGCTTGCCGGGCAATACCGTTAAATCGCCAGCGCCAGCGTTGTCCCCTGCGCTATTGCCCGCCGGGCGTCCAGCTCCATCGCCACGTCGCAACCGCCGATCACATGCACCGTCTTACCAGCGGCGCGCAGCGGATCGAGCAGATCGCGCTTTGGCTCCTGTCCGGCGCACAAAATGATGTGATCGACGGCCAGCACCTGCGCCACGCCGTCGATCAGCACATGCAGACCTTCATCGTCTATCTTCTGGTAGCTGACCGCCGGGATCATCTTCACGCCGCGGGCGAGCAGGGTGGCGCGGTGGATCCAGCCGGTGGTTTTGCCCAATCCTTCGCCCGGTTTGCTGGCTTTGCGTTGCAGCATCACAATCTGACGCGGGCTTTTCGGCAGATGCGGGCCTTCCGGACGCAGACCGCCTTGTTGTTGCAGGCTGGTGTCTATCCCCCATTCAAGGCAAAACTCAGCGATGTTCTGGCTGGTGGCTTCACCCGGCTGACTCAGGTACATCGCGGTATCAAAACCAATGCCGCCGCAGCCGACGATCGCCACTTTCTGTCCGACCGGCGCTTTGTCGCGCAGCACGTCGAGATAACTCAGCACTTTCGGATGGTCGATGCCGTCGAGGGTCGGCGTGCGGGGCGTAATGCCGGTCGCGAGGATCACTTCGTCGAAATCGTGCAGCATGTCGGCGGTAGCCCAGGTGTTCAGGCGCAGCGCCACGCCGTTAAGCTCCAGCATCCGCCGGTAGTAGCGCAGGGTTTCATAAAACTCCTCTTTACCGGGGATCTGTTTGGCGATATTGAACTGCCCGCCAGGCTCCGCGGCGGCGTCAAACAGCGTTACCTGATGGCCGCGCGCGGCGGCGTTCACGGCGAACGCCATCCCTGCCGGGCCTGCGCCGACCACCGCCAGCGTTTTACGCACGGCAGCGGGGAGTACCGGCATGCGCGTTTCGTGGCAGGCGCGAGGGTTCACCAGGCACGAGGTCACTTTGCCGACGAAAATCTGGTCGAGACAGGCTTGATTGCAGCCGATACAGGTGTTGATCTCATCGGGACGGCCGCTTTGCGCTTTGGACAGCAGCTCCGCGTCGGCAAGGAACGGGCGCGCCATCGAGACCATATCGGCATCGCCGCGATTGAGGATTTCGTCGGCGACGGCGGGGTCGTTAATGCGGTTGGTCGTCACCAGCGGCACCGATACGCGGCCTTTCAGTTTGCGCGTCACCCAGGTGAACGCGCCGCGCGGCACCGGCGTGGCGATGGTCGGGATCCGCGCTTCATGCCAGCCGATCCCGGTGTTAATGATGGTCGCCCCGGCGGTTTCAATGGACTGCGCCAACTGGACGGTTTCGTCAAAATTGCCGCCGCCCTCAACCAGGTCGAGCATCGACAGACGGTAGATAATAATGAAGTCTTCGCCGACGCGCTGGCGTACAGCCTTCACCACCTCAACGGCAAAACGCAT
>Ga0213878_10000728_pt1 | contig 11937 bp, 11 predicted proteins | sample VelepicoBEBS_R02_FD_161053 | JGI IMG/M metagenome (GOLD analysis project Ga0213878, IMG submission 161053) | Vellozia epidendroides bulk soil microbial communities from rupestrian grasslands, the National Park of Serra do Cipo, Brazil - BS_R02 | ecosystem: Environmental > Terrestrial > Soil >... | reverse complement strand
TACGTCGCCCGGGAATGCTTCACGTCCTGGCGGACGACGGAGCAGCAGGGAGATCTGACGGTATGCAACAGCCTGTTTGGACAGGTCATCGTAAACGATCAGCGCATCTTCGCCGCGGTCGCGGAAGTATTCGCCCATTGAGCAACCCGCGTATGCCGCGAGGTACTGCAGTGCAGCGGATTCAGAAGCGGTAGCCACCACAACGATGGTGTTAGCCAGCGCGCCGTGCTCTTCCAGCTTACGAACCACGTTCGCGATGGTAGACGCTTTCTGACCGATAGCGACATACACGCACTTGATGCCGGAGTCACGCTGGTTGATGATGGCGTCGATAGCCAGCGCGGTTTTACCGGTCTGACGGTCGCCGATGATCAGTTCACGCTGACCACGACCGATTGGGATCATGGCATCAACGGATTTATAACCGGTCTGAACCGGCTGATCGACGGACTGACGTTCGATTACGCCCGGCGCGATAACTTCGATTGGGGAGAAGCCATCGTGCTCAACCGGACCTTTACCGTCGATTGGCGCACCCAAGGTGTTCACCACGCGACCCAGCAGGCCGCGGCCAACCGGAACTTCAAGAATACGGCCAGTACACTTCACCTTCATGCCTTCGGCGAGGTCAGCGTATGGGCCCATGACCACCGCACCTACGGAGTCGCGCTCCAGGTTCAGTGCGATAGCGTAACGGTTACCCGGCAGGGAGATCATTTCACCCTGCATACAATCGGCCAGGCCGTGGATACGGATAACACCGTCACTTACAGAAACAATTGTACCTTCGTTGTGCGCTTCGCTCACAACGTTGAACTGAGCAATGCGCTGCTTGATCAGTTCGCTGATTTCGGTGGAATTCAGTTGCATGCTCCAGTCCCCTTAAGACTGCAAGACGTCTGCAAGGCGCTCAAGACGGCCGCGTACGCTGCCATCAATGACCATATCACCCGCTCGGATGATAACGCCTGCCATTACAGACTTATCGATTTTGCAATTCAGCTTCACTTTGCGTGACAGACGTTTTTCCATCGCGACGGTGATTTTCGAAAGCTGTTCTTCACTCAGTTGGGTCGCAGAAGTCACTTCAACTTCTGCGGTAGCCTCGCTAAGGGCACGTAAGTGCGCAAACTGCTCAAGAACATCCGGGAGCACTCTCAGACGACCATTTTCCGCCATTACCCGAATCAGGTTCTGGCCGTTGGTATCCAGTTGCTCACCGCATACGGCGATAAACGACTCAGCAAGCGTTTCTGGCGCCAGCGCGCCAGAAAGAAGCTCAGCCATTTGGTCGTTCTTCGTCACCTCGGCGGCAAACGCCAGCATATTCTGCCAGCGGTCGACGTTCTGGTGTTCGACGGCAAAGTCAAAAGCTGCTTTGGCGTAGGGGCGAGCTACCGTAACAAATTCAGACATCAGCCCCTCCCTCCTTACAGTTCAGCGACAAGTTTATCCACGATGTCGCTGTTAGCAGCTTCATCCACGGAACGTTCGATGATCTTCTCGGCACCAGCAACAGCCAGAATCGCGACCTGCTTACGCAGCTCTTCGCGAGCACGTTTACGCTCGGCATCAATTTCTGCCTGTGCTTGCGCAACGATTTTGCTACGTTCCTGTTCTGCTTCCGCTTTCGCTTCGTCCAGGATCTGAGAACGGCGCTTGTTCGCCTGCTCAATGATTACCTGGGCTTCCGCTTTCGCTTTTTTCAGCTGGTCGGTCGCGTTGGCCTGTGCAAGGTCCAAATCTTTCTTAGCGCGTTCAGCAGAAGCAAGGCCGTCAGAAATCTCTTTTTGACGCTTTTCAATGGCTGCCATTAACGGCGGCCATACGTACTTCATGCAGAACCAAACAAAGATAACAAACGCGATGGCCTGGCCGAGGATTGTTGCGTTCATGTTCACAGCACAATACCTCTTAAAATTAACAACTGTGGCTTAGGTTTATTCCGTGCAACTTACTACGCGACAGCAAACATCACGTACAGACCCAGACCTACAGCGATCATCGGGATAGCATCCACCAGACCCATAACGATAAAGAACTGAGTACGCAGCAGAGGAATCAGATCCGGCTGACGCGCTGCGCCTTCCAGGAATTTACCCCCGAGGATGCCGATACCGATCGCAGCACCGATTGCCGCAAGACCCATCATCACAGCGGCAGCCATGTACAGCAGATCCATATTCAGGTTTTCCATGACAGTCTCCAGTTTGTTTCAGTTAAAACGTAGTAGTGTTGGTAAAGAATCAATGCTCTTCAGATGCCATCGACAGATAGACAATCGTCAGAACCATGAAGATAAAGGCTTGCAGCGTAATGATCAGGATGTGGAAAATGGCCCAAGGCACATTCAGAAGCCACTGTGACCACCACGGCAGAAGACCCGCGATCAGAATGAAAATCAGCTCACCCGCATACATGTTGCCGAACAGTCGCAGACCGAGAGAAATCGGTTTGGACAGCAGGCTGACGCCTTCCAGGATTAAGTTAACCGGAATGAACGCCCAGTGGTTGAATGGCTGCAAGGTCAGCTCTTTCACAAAGCCGCTTACGCCTTTCATTTTGATACTGTAGAAAAGAATCAGGATAAATACGCCCAGCGCCATAGACAGGGTGATGTTCACGTCAGCTGACGGTACCACGCGCAGTGCAGGCAGGCCGAAAATGTGTTCACCGATGTATGGCAGCAAGTCGATTGGCAGCAGGTCCATCAGGTTCATCAGGAAAACCCAAACGAACACGGTGAGGGCCAGCGGAGCAATAACCTTGCTCTTGCCGTGGTACATGTCTTTAACGCTGCCATGGACGAAGCCGATGATCATTTCGATAAAGGTCTGGAATTTCCCTGGCACGCCGCTGGTCGCTTTCTTCGCCACGCTGCGGAACATCACCAGGAACAACAGCCCCAGTGCGACCGAAAAGAACATGGAGTCAATGTTGAGCGTCCAGAAGGTGGCCGGGGCGTTATGCGGATCCACCAGCGAGAATGTACGCAGGTCCAGCTGAAGGTTGTTCAGGTGGTGACCTATGTAATCCTGCGGCGTCATATTTTCTGAAGCCATGATGCCTTTTACCCTTTGTTGTTGATTACCGCTGGCGCCAGAATTTGTACCACCAGCACCAAAACCCACGTCACAATCAGCGGCACAAACACCGCTTTGACAACCGCCAGCGCCATCACCAGGAGGGCAAAGGTCAGCAACACCTTAAACACTTCGCCGAACGCGAAGGACCAGGCCACGCGGCCTTTGGCAGGTGTATGCGCCTGATGACGCCAGGCAAAAATCATAAACAACATATTTGGCACTATGACCGCCAAACCTCCGCACACTGCGGAAATGCCCCAGAAGGGGTCTTTGAGACAAAACAGCAGTCCACTTGCTGTTACTGCCAGAAACTGAATGAACAGAAGCTTACGAGCAACGTTTCTACTCAAGAGCGACACAGACATCACGTTTTTACTCCTGCTCCCTTCGAGGTATGCCGCGTGTCGTATAAAACGTTCTTTAAGGCTCAGAGTCAAGCATCAAAAAGCGGACAAATTATACGGTGACGCCTCGTGAATTCAAACAATAAGTAGCGAAAAGGTGAATAAATGTTTAAATATTTTTCGGGACCACGGTTCTCACACTTTTAATGAAAGTGTGAACGATCAGTCAAAACTGCAAACAACGCGAAAACACCAACTTTAAAGCGTGCATCCGATCACAAAAAAAACATTTTCGTGTTTATCGTAATGACGCAGATAAATAATTCCTGGTTTTCATCATTCTGAAATTTATAACAAATTTCCTGAACTATTTTTAAAACAGCCCGATACAAGACAAAAACCATTCATTGACAATCATAATAAAATTTTAACAACAGTATGCTATTCACCAGACCAACTTTTAGCACGCTGATATTTTCACAGTTGACTATTCCGCGTGTTGACAAAAAGCGGGTCGTTAATGAAAAGCAAAAAAGCAGTAATCGTTGGGTTAAATGTAACCGGACGTATCGCTGCTTTTGTCGCCGAATTTTAACACTTCTCAGTGGTGCTAAACTTCACATTTTTTGATAAAAATTAAATTTTGGTTGGCTTAATCATCACCAGATGACGCTCGCCTTCCAACTGCGGAACCCGAAGTTTTACTATCTCTTCAACCGTATATCCGGCGGGCAGCATCGCTATCTCGTCATCCGGCAGTTGCCCCTTCAGCGCATAAAATCGGCCGTTTTCCCCAGGAAGGTGGTGACACCAGCTCACCATGTCATTGAGCGAGGCGAACGCCCGGCTAATCACGCCGTCAAACGGCGGCTGCGCCGGAAAGTCTTCTACGCGGCTTTGTACCGGCATCACGTTATCCAGCTTAAGCTCGTGCTGCACCTGACGCAGGAAGCGTACGCGCTTGCCCAGGCTATCCAGCAGCGTAAAGTGCGCCTCAGGGCGAACGATAGACAACGGAATCCCCGGCAACCCTGGTCCCGTACCCACATCGATAAAACGTTCACCCTGCAGGTGCGGCGCTACCACGATACTGTCGAGAATATGGCGGATTAACATCTCGTTAGGGTCGCGTACGGAGGTGAGGTTGTACGCCTTGTTCCATTTGTTCAGCATATCGACATAGGCCACCAGCTGATTTTTCTGGTGATCGGTGAGCGAAATGCCTGCTTTATCCAGCAGACGAGAAAGTGTGTTGAGCACGGTGAATACCTGTTCGAAATGTTGTAGGGCGGGTAAACAAAGCGCTACCCGCCAGAATGGTACTGAGGGTCTGCCGTTACGCGCTGCGGCGCAGCATACCCTGTTTTTTCAGCCAGACCAGCAAAATTGAAATCGCCGCTGGCGTGATCCCGGAGATTCGCGACGCCTGTCCGATGGATGATGGTTTGTGATCGTTCAGTTTGGCGATCACTTCGTTGGATAAGCCCGTCACCTGGCGGTAATCCAGGGTCGCTGGCAGCAACGTGTTTTCATTGCGCTGCTGTTTTTCGATCTCATCCTGCTGACGCGCGATATAGCCTTCGTATTTGACCTGAATCTCAACCTGCTCTGCCGCCTGCTCGTCTTCAAGGCCCGGCGCGAACGGTGAAAGCTGCACCAACTGTTCGTAGGTCATCTCCGGACGACGCAGCAGATCCTCGCCGCTGGCTTCACGGGACAGGGGCGCGGTCAGGTGAGTATTCACTTCCGCCGCCGTCTCAGCAGATGGCGTCACCCAGGTCGATTTCAGACGCTGACGTTCGCGTTCGATGCATTCCAGCTTCTCGTTGAAGCGCGCCCAGCGAACATCGTCAACCAGGCCAAGCTCGCGACCCATTTCCGTCAGACGAAGATCGGCGTTGTCTTCACGCAGCATCAGGCGGTATTCCGCACGCGAGGTGAACATGCGGTACGGCTCTTTGGTGCCGAGTGTACACAGGTCGTCCACCAGCACGCCGAGATAGGCCTGGGAACGCGATGGCGCCCATCCCTCTTTTTCGGCAGAGAAGCGCGCGGCGTTCAGACCGGCCAACAGCCCCTGAGCGGCCGCTTCTTCATAGCCGGTGGTGCCGTTGATCTGTCCGGCAAAGAACAGGCCGTGGATAAATTTGCTTTCCAGCGTTGGCTTCAGGTCGCGCGGATCGAAGAAATCGTATTCGATAGCATAGCCTGGACGAACGATTCTCGCGTTTTCCATTCCCTGCATGGAACGAACAATTTGCATTTGCACGTCAAAGGGCAGGCTGGTGGAGATACCGTTTGGATAAATCTCGTTAGAGGTCAGTCCTTCCGGTTCAAGGAAGATCTGGTGCTGATTACGATCGGCAAAGCGCATCACTTTGTCTTCGATAGACGGGCAGTAGCGCGGGCCGATCCCTTCGATCACCCCGGCATACATCGGGCTGCGATCGAGGTTATTGCGGATCACATCATGCGTTTTTTCATTGGTGTGCGTGATGTAGCACGGAACCTGACGCGGGTGCTGCGCGGCATTGCCCATAAACGAAAACACCGGCAACGGGGTGTCGCCATGCTGCTGGGCCAGCACGCTGAAATCGATAGTCCGGGCGTCAATGCGCGGCGGCGTACCGGTTTTAAGGCGGCTGACACGCAGCGGCAGCTCACGCAAACGGCGGGACAGAGAGATGGACGGCGGATCGCCTGCACGGCCACCGCTGTAGTTATCCAGCCCAATATGAATTTTGCCGTCAAGGAAAGTACCCACCGTCAGGACGACGGCTTTTGCACGGAACTTAAGGCCCATTTGGGTCACTGCGCCGACAACACGATCGTTTTCGACGATCAGATCCTCAACCGCCTGCTGGAAAATCATCAGGTTCGGCTGGTTTTCCAGCGCGGTACGCACAGCCTGCCGGTAGAGCACGCGATCGGCCTGTGCGCGAGTGGCACGAACTGCCGGGCCTTTACTCGCGTTTAGTATCCTAAACTGAATGCCTGCCTGGTCAATCGCGGTTGCCATCAGGCCGCCAAGCGCATCCACTTCTTTCACCAGGTGTCCTTTCCCAATACCGCCGATCGCCGGGTTGCAGCTCATCTGCCCCAGAGTGTCGATATTGTGTGTCAAAAGCAGGGTCTGTTGCCCCATACGTGCTGCGGCCATCGCGGCCTCAGTACCTGCATGACCCCCGCCAATGATGATGACGTCAAAAGGATCCTGATAAAACATGTGGTCTGCCTCGCATAACGCGGTATGAAAATGGATTGAAGCCCGGGCCGTGGATTCTACTCAACTTTGCGCGCCGGAGAAAGCACCCGGGATCTTGGGTATTAAAAAGAAGATCTTTTTATATAGAGATCTGTTCTATTGTGATCTCTTATTAGGATCGCCCTTTGTTGTGGATAAGTGGGATCCTGTTTTTAAGATCAAATGCTTAGGGAGGATCACAATCTGTGAATGATCGGTGATCCTGGTCCGTATAAGCTGGGATCAGAATGAAGGGTTATGCACAACTCAAAAACTAGCCAAACCTTATTATTGGGATAACTACCGGTTGATCCAAGCTTTTAACCAGACTTATCCACAGAAGATCGCACGATCTTTACACTTCTCAGAGCAAATTTTTCCAGGATCCGACCCAAATTTCCGCCGGATCTTCCGGAATGTCGTGCTCAAGGACGTTGATTTTGAGCGTTTCGCCAAGCTGTTTTGCTCCGCAGGCCTTCAGCGCGTCGTCGATTTTCTCGATGGCACCGCAAAAGGTGTCATATTCCCGGCTGCCAATACCCACTGCGCCAAAGCGTACAGCGGACAGATCCGGTTTTTCTTCCTTTATAGCATCGTAGAACGGCAACAGGTTGTCCGGGATATCTCCCGCACCGTGGGTGGAGCTGATAACCAGCCAGATCCCTTCTTTATTAAGATCGTCAAGCAGGGGGCCGTGCAGCGTCTGCGTCGTAAAACCCGCATCTTCCAGCTTTTCCGCCAGATGCTCTGCTACGTATTCGGCGCCGCCAAGGGTGCTGCCGCTGATAAGGGTTATCTCTGCCATGATCGTCCACTCAACCACTCTGAGTGGCGTATTGTACGCTGTGTGTGAGCTGGGATCTACCTGTGGAAAGCTGTGGGATTAAAAAGCCCGATCACGGGCGGATAGTGCGCATGATCGGGTTCTGCAGGGAGATCAACGTCTCGGTGGACTGAATTTCATCGATTGTTTGGATCTTGTTGATAAGTACCTGCTGTAGCGCATCGATAGAGCGGCACATCACCTTAATAAAGATACTGTAGTGGCCGGTGGTGTAGTAGGCCTCGGTCACCTCATCGAGACTTTCCAGCTTCGCCAGCGCGGAGGGATAGTCTTTAGCGCTTTTCAGGATAATGCCGATAAAACAGCAGACATCGTAACCCAGCTGCTTCGGGCTCACGTCGATACGCGCGCCGGTGATAATGCCAGCCTGCTTCATTTTTTCTACCCGGACGTGAATCGTGCCGGGACTGACGCCAAACTGCTTCGCCAGTTCGGCATAGGCGGTACGGGCGTTAGCCATCAACGCCTCAAGAATGCCGCGGTCCAGATTGTCGATCTGATAATTTTCCATCGCTTTTTCTTATGAAGATTAATGATTCGCTCTATTTTAGCGCTTCGTATTGATGAATTAAAAGTGAAGTGGGCTTTTTGTTGTTTGATTATTGAATTAGTTGCCGGTTTTGTTGCTTAATCAATGGAACAGGACGCAGGAGTATAAATATGAAAACCGCTTATATCGCAAAACAACGCCAGATCAGTTTCGTTAAATCCCATTTTTCCCGCCAGCTTGAAGAGAAGCTCGGTCTGATTGAAGTCCAGGCGCCGATCTTAAGCCGCGTAGGCGACGGGACGCAGGATAACCTTTCTGGTTGCGAAAAAGCGGTGCAGGTTAAAGTGAAAACACTGCCTGACGCCCAGTTCGAAGTGGTTCACTCACTGGCGAAGTGGAAGCGTCAAACCCTGGGACAACACGACTTCAGCGCGGGCGAAGGGCTGTACACGCACATGAAGGCCCTTCGCCCCGATGAAGACCGACTTTCCGCTATCCATTCCGTGTATGTCGACCAGTGGGACTGGGAACGCGTGATGGGTGACGGCGAACGCCACACCGGTACGCTGAAAGCCACCGTCGAGGCGATTTATGCCGGGATCAAAGCGACCGAAGCGGCAGTCAGTCAAGAATTCGGCCTGACGCCGTTCCTGCCGGAGACTATCCACTTTGTCCACAGCCAGGCGCTGCTGAGCCGCTTCCCGAGTCTCGATGCCAAAGGCCGCGAGCGCGCGATCGCCAAAGAGCTGGGCGCTGTGTTTCTGGTTGGGATCGGCGGCAAACTGTCTGACGGCCAGCGCCATGACGTGCGTGCGCCGGATTATGACGACTGGAGCAGCGTCGGCGAGCGTGAGTTTGCCGGGCTCAACGGCGATATTCTGGTGTGGAACCCGGTTCTGGAAGACGCCTTCGAGCTTTCTTCAATGGGGATCCGCGTGGATGCCGATGCGTTAAAACGCCAGTTAGCGCTCACGGGGGACGAAGACCGTCTGCAGCTTGAATGGCACCAGGCGCTGCTCAGAGGGGAAATGCCGCAGACCATCGGCGGGGGGATCGGGCAGTCTCGTTTGACGATGTTGTTGCTGCAACTGTCGCATATCGGCCAGGTTCAGTGCGGCGTCTGGCCGCAACAGGTACGCGAAAGCGTCGGTTCGCTGCTGTAATTAGCGCTGCCAGCGCCGGATAAGACGGCTGCGTAATCCGGTATCAAAGCGCCAGATATGATCGAAAATGCGCATGATGCCGGGTTTGCCGTGCGCTGACATCGCGACGGCATGAAAGCGGTGCTGATGATGGCGCTGAAGTTCTCCCACCTTATTGACGACGTCATCCGGTAGCCGCTGGGCGATAAAATCGGAAATGACCACCGCATCAGCGTCGTACCACTCCGGGTTTTGCAGCCTTTCGATAATGGCGCGAAAACAGCTGGCGATATCTGTGCCACCGCGAAAGCGCTGGCTTAAGAAGCGGATCGCCTGTTCAATGCCGTGCGGTCCCGTCAGCTCGTAACGCACCACCTCGCTTGAGAAGAGCATAATAAAGCAGCGCCGGTTGTCGGCCAGCGCAACCCGCATCAGCGCCAGACAGAAGGCTTTAGCGCATTGCTCGTTAAAACCGCCCATGGAGCCAGAGGTATCCACACAGACGATAAACGGCCCGCGCGGCTGTTCATCCACATCCTGGTGCACCACCGGGCGCTCGCTGATTTTCTCCCGCCAGGCATCGCCGTGTAGCCGGTAGGTGAGCAGCTGTTTTTCCACCAGCCGGCGGTAAAACTCATATTCCAGTTCGGTAATACCAAGGGTCGCCAGCTCTGGCGGCAGCAGGCGCAGGATATCGTCGCTTTGCTGCAGGCCATCCACCTGTTCCGGTACCGTGGCCGGTTCCCGCACCAGCGTGCGGAAGGTTTCCATCGGCGAATCTTTCTTCGGGACCGATTTTGCCTCTCTGGAGCGACCAAGCTGCTCTGCCAGTTTCATCAGTTCGGGCTGCTGGCTGAGAAAATCACCGTATTTGACGATAAGTTGCCAGTCGCCTCGTCTGAGCTGGCCCGCGCTCATATCCCACAACCGCCCGGCGGCGTTCTCGTTTTCGACCAGAATCGGCTCCAACTGGCCGCTGAGCGTCATCCGCTCCTGCACTTCGCTGAGCAGCTGTTCGCGCTCCTCTTCGAGCAACTGTTGGTTAAGCGTGGTGGCCTGCACCACGAGACTTAGCCGCCAGCGTTGCAAAAACAGCGTATGCATGGCGGCGGTAAAGGTGGCGTTATCGTCCACCAGTTGTTGCGCCTGGGCGGCAAATGGCGAGTGAACCTGATGCAGCAGCGCCAGAATTTGCGGCAGTTGTACGATAAACTGTGTGGTCGACAGCGACTGAGCACGCTGGAAGCAGGCGACTTCCTCGCTCAGTTCCTGAGGCACCGGAATCTCTTTGAGCCGTCGCCGGAGCCCCTCCCGCCAGCGGGGAATATCTTCTGAGATGGCGTTTTTCAGCCGGGGAAATTTTTCAAAGAACACGGCCAACTGCGGGGAGGCCAGCAGGGCAAGGATCATCTCTTCGATCAATCCCTCCTCGCTGACTGCCAGCATTACATTGAGCGTGTCCAGAGTGAGCATTAGTGTCGCGCCTGTTTTATCTGTGCGCCTACATCCTGCAGGCTTGCCTCAATACGACCTAACCAGTCGCCCTGAATAAACAGGCACTTTTGCTGTTCGCTAAAGCGGTTGTGCTGTTGGTACCACTCTTCTTCGAGCGCGTCCAGTTGCTGTTTTATCTCGGCAGGCATGCTGTCAGCCGATGTGCTTCCCGGCAGCGCCAGGCGGGTACCCTGCAGGCTCACGTCCCTGACGACCAGGTGTTGGCTGGCGTCAACGTCCATATTTAACACCTGCGCAAAACCAATACCGTTAAGTTTACCGCGGATCTCGCCGCCTTTTTCCAGCCAGTTTACCAGCGGTTGGCGTTCAAGGGTGATATGCACAACGTTCATATCGTGCAGCTTGAGCGGCTGCTGTAAAAGCAGGGTCAGCGTGGCATCCTGCAGCTCCGCCGGGAGTTCATAGTGCGGTTTGCGGCTGAACATTCCGCCGAGTTTAGTCACTTTTAACGCCGTTTTATCGCTTTGCTGCTGCTGGAGCTGTAATCGGCGCTGGGTAATAGCGCCCAGGCGGGTGAGCATGGCCTGCTGCTGCCAGGCGTGCCCGGTCATCAATATGTCCATCTGCTGCTGCATCAGATTCATGCTCTGAGCATCGTGCCACAGACAGTCTTTCAGCAGGATTAAATCCACAGGCGCAATGGCGTCGCGACCGCTGAAGAAGGCGCTGGCTTGCAGCAGACGGATCGCTTTTTTCCAGCGACGGTCTGACACATAGGGGGCGTTAGGCAGCGTATCCAGCTGCTGGCGCAACTGATAGATAAGCTCAAAGATGCTGTCGGTGAGCTTCACAGCACCGATTTGCGTCTGCCACTCGTGAAACTCTTCGTCAGTCACCTGGAGGTTTTCCGGCACCGGGTTGCTGGTTTCATCCTGCTGGCTTACCAGCATTGAACGGAAATTTCCCTTATCCTGGACTTTGTCCAGCCACAGGCGGATCAGCATACGGTCATAGAGCGCCTCAAGGCTGCTATCGGCTTCCGGTAATTCATTGGAGGCCGCCACCAGCAGGCGCATCGGGATTTTCGCTTCGCGGGCGCCGTTGCGGAAGTGGCGTTCGTTGATGGCGGTGAGCAGGGTGTTGAGAATAGCCGGTCCCGCTTTCCAGATCTCATCGAGAAAAACGATTTCGGCCTCGGGTAAATACCCCTGGGTCAGACGCTCATAGCGTCCTTCATCTTTTAACGCCTGGATGGAGAGGGGACCGAAAACTTCTTCAGGGGTGGAAAAGCGGGTCATCAGATATTCAAAAGCGCGGGCGTGCCGGAAGGCG
>Ga0213878_10000727_pt1 | contig 11939 bp, 11 predicted proteins | sample VelepicoBEBS_R02_FD_161053 | JGI IMG/M metagenome (GOLD analysis project Ga0213878, IMG submission 161053) | Vellozia epidendroides bulk soil microbial communities from rupestrian grasslands, the National Park of Serra do Cipo, Brazil - BS_R02 | ecosystem: Environmental > Terrestrial > Soil >... | reverse complement strand
CGAGTTATTCGTTTTGGGCGTGAAAATAGGGTGCCGCTGCTTGGTACGTGTGGAGGTTTTCAGCACATCATTCTGGAGTTTGCCCGGAACGTGCTTGGAATCGCCGACGCGGCGCACGCCGAGTACGATCCCTATGCCTCAAGGCTTTTTATTTCGAAACTGACTTGCTCACTCGTTGGGAGGAGCCTCCCGATCACTTTATCAGCGGGCAGCTTGGTTGCTTCCCTCTACGGCACGACGTCAATCAAAGAGCAGTACTACTGCAACTTCGGAGTGAATCCCGAGTATGTTTCAGCGTTACGTTCCGGGAAGCTACAGATCGTCGGATCCGATCCTGAGGGAGAGGTGCGGGTCGTGGAATTGGAGGATCACCCGTTTTTCATCGGCACCCTGTTTGTTCCGCAGTCGGGGTCCACGCCCGAGCGTCCACATCCTCTCATCAAAGGTTTCCTCGAGGCTATTTTAAGGAGAAAAGTGGTCCCCTCTTAATGCCACAGTTGATTAAGGCGCCCCCGCCAGGTTTTCCGGATTGAGCGCTTGAAGTTCTTTAGGGACGAAAAGCCCGTCCTTGCGTACCAGCTTGTGATCGAAATAAATTTCGCCGCCACCGTATTCCGGCCGTTGAATACAGACAAGATCCCAGTGCACCTGGCTTCGGTTGCCGTTATCCGCCCTTTCATAGGCCTGACCCGGCGTGAAATGGAACGAGCCGGCGATCTTTTCGTCAAAGAGAATATCCCGCATCGGTTCCTGGATGAACGGATTGAAGCCCAACGCAAATTCGCCGATGTAGCGAGCGCCTTCGTCTGAATCGAGAATGGCGTTCAGCCGAGTGGTGTTATTCGCAGAGCCTTCAATGACTTTGCCTTTCGAGAACACGAGGCGAACAGAGTCGAAGGCGGTCCCTTGGTAAATGGTTGGGGCATTGAATTGAACATGGCCTTCAACAGAGTCTCGAACCGGACAGGAAAAAACCTCGCCGTCCGGAATGTTGTGCTGGCCGCCGCAAGCGATGGTGGGAATGCCTTTGATGCTGAAGGTCAGATCGGTGCCTGGTCCTTTGATCTGCACCTTGTCCGTACTTTCCATCAATGCCTGGAGAGCTTTCATCCCGGACTCCATCCTGGAATAGTCGAGCGTGCAGACCTTGAAATAAAAGTCTTCAAACGCTTCGGTGCTCATCCCCGCCATTTGCGCCATCGCCGGAGTCGGCCAACGCAGGACAACCCATTTCGTCTTATTTACGCGCTGATCGAGCAACGGTTGAAGCAATTTCATCGCGAGCTGCATCCGGCCGGGCTCTACGTCCGCGAATTCGGTGGCGTTATGGCTGCCTCGTAACGCGACGAAAGCATCCATCACCGTCATCCGTGCCAACTCAAAGTCGCACTGTGTCCGGTATTGGCCCTCTTCGGCGCCTCGAAGCAATTCGCGGATGATCGCGTTGGACTGCAGATTTACGAACGGGAAAGCACCTTTTGAGCGTCCGCTCCGGATCAGAGCGATAACGATTTCCGGGGGAACATCATAAGCGTCAATGAGGAATCGTTCCCCTTTTTGAAGATTGGTTGAAAAACCGGTCAATACCTCTGCAAGTGCGTCAAGACGGTGATCAAACATGGGAAATGATTAGACTTAGTGTGATAACCTGCTACTGCAACTCAAAAAAAACCGATTGTGGTGACCAAGATTCTAGATCGTGCCGAGGCTATCAAGGTACGGGACCGGTACGCCGGCAAAACAATTGTGTTCACGAATGGTTGTTTCGACATTCTGCACGTTGGACACGTGCGGTATCTTGCGATCGCCAAGCGGTTGGGAGACATACTGGTTGTGGGCCTTAACAGTGATGCCTCGGTTCGCCAGCTCAAGGGGTCAGGTCGGCCTCTGAATTCGGAAGGGGATCGTGCGGAAGTGATGGCGGCTCTCGAGGTGGTCGATCACGTGATTATTTTCGGGGAAACACGAGTCAGTAATCTTTTGCGCGAATTGCGGCCGGACCTGTATACAAAGGGTGGGGATTACACGGTGGATAGCCTGGATCCGGAAGAAGTGGCGGTGCTGAAGGAAATCAATGCGAGGATCGAGATATTGCCTTTGGTACCTGGTAAATCGACTTCGAAGCTCTTACAAACGATTCAGCAACGATGAAACACCCGCTTCGCTTGGGAGTGTTAGGATCCGGAAAAGGATCAAATTTCCGGGCAATCATGGAACAGATTAACGACGGCCGTCTGGATGCGGAGGTGCGTATCGTCATCTCCGACGTCGAGAATGCCGGTATCCTAAGTCTCGCCCGCGATTTTCAGATTCCCGGGTTGTACATTCGGCCGGGCCGGTTTCGAGCTAAGCTTGAGCCGGAAATAGAAGAGGACGTTGTTCGATTGTTGCGCGAGGCGAGCGTGGAACTGGTTATACTCGCCGGTTTCATGCGGATAGTTAAAGAGCCGGTGCTCCGCGCGTTTCCGGGCGGAATCATTAACATCCACCCATCGCTTCTCCCGAAGTTTCCCGGATTGGAAGCCTGGAAGCAGGCGTTGGCGGCGGGAGAAACAGTGACAGGGTGCACGGTGCACTACGTCGACGCCGGTGTTGATACGGGCAAAATATTGGCCCAAAAGACCGTGCCGATATTGCCAGATGATACGCCGGAACGGCTACACGCCCGGATTCAGAAGGCGGAACATGAATTGTTGCCGGCGGTTTTGGCCGAGATCGCGGCAAGATTCCGCGGACTCCGGTAGACCGCGCGAGCCGCGAAATCTGGTCTGTTTCCTTGCGTTTTAGGCGCTCGTGTCTGAATCTTCGGAAGTTATGAAGAAAATCGAGGCGATCATTAAACCCTTTAAGATGGAGGACGTTAAGGAGGCCTTGACCGAGATTGGGATTGAGGGGATGACCGTGAGCGAAGTGAAAGGTTTCGGGCGTCAAAAGGGTCACACGGAGATCTACCGCGGCAGCGAATATACAGTCGATTTTCTTCCGAAGGTGAAGTTTGAAATTGTGGTGCCGGACGACCGCGTCCCTAAAGCCGTGGAAACCATTGTCGAGGCGGCTCGAACCGGGAAGATTGGTGACGGAAAAGTCTTTGTGATACCGATCGAACAAGCGATTCGAATTCGGACCGAGGAACGGGGTGAGGCCGCGATTTGAGCCCGCTGGAGCGTTGACCGGAATCGCTTAAATTCATACGGGAAGCCGGCGAACGCTGAGAGAGACTCCATGGTAGCTAACAATGTCCTTCCTGATCTGCAAGCGTCGATTTTGTGCGAAGATGTGCGGCAGGAGTTGAATGGTCTTCAGACGCTGGTGGGAGTGATCAACGTCCTGCCAACGCCGGCCCTCCCGGTCGGCCTGTTGAAGCTCTGCCTATGGACGCGCTGGTGTGGTGGTTTTGGCAAGTTTCGCCAAACGTCTCGAATTCTTGGCATCGAGGAGGTCCAAATCATTGCTGAATCACACATCGATTTTGAGCTAAAGGAACTGGAGGGACACGTGACTAACGTAAACTTGTTTGCGGGCGTGCAGTTCCAGAGTTTCGGCCTGCACCATGTTGAGATACTTTTGGATGGCGAACTGGTTCTTCGCTATCCTTTGCCGGTGGTCAAGGTATGAATCATACCAATGGAACCCTCACTTGCGCGCCATCGGCCTTCCGGCTGCGGAAGGAAGACCTCACCGGTGGTAGTGCCATGATCCAAGTGACACCGCCAGACATTCGCCTTTTTATTTGTCCCGTTTAGATAAAGACTCTAACAACGAACCATTCGTATCCCCCAAATGACCACCCACATCGAATCGCACCTGATCGAGAATCGGGTCTTTAAGCCGGCAAAATCGTTCTCGAAAAACGCGCACATCTCAAGTCTCGAGCAATACCAGGAACTATATCGCAAATCGATAAAAAACCCGGAGAAATTCTGGGCGCAACAGGCGACTGAGCTTCTCGTGTGGCAGAAGAAATGGAAGACAGTTCTCGAATGGAAAGAACCGTTCGTGAAGTGGTTTGCCGGGGGCAAACTGAATGTTTCGGAAAACTGTCTTGACCGGCATCTGGATGGACCGAAGCGAAACAAGGCGGCGCTGATCTGGGAGGGCGAGCCGGGTGAGAGAGTGACGCTTACTTACCAGCAGCTTCACCGGGAAGTTTGCAAGTTCGCAAATGTGCTGAAGCGGAATCAAATCAGAAAGGGTGACCGAGTCATCATCTACATGCCAATGTGTCCGCAGGCTGCGATTGCGATGCTGGCTTGTGCGAGGCTTGGCGCGGTTCATTCGGTGGTGTTCGGCGGGTTCAGTTCTGAATCGATTAAAGATCGGATCAGCGACAGCCAAGCCAGGATGGTCATCACCGCAGATGGCGGCTACCGGCGCGGGGCAATTGTACCGCTCAAGAAGAACGTCGATGATGCCCTAACAGATAACGAGCAGATCGAGCGAGTGATAGTTTTGCGCCGGGCTAACAACGAAATTCATATCAAGGAAGGCCGGGATGTGTGGTGGCACCGGGAAATGGAATACGTCGATGGAAATTGCCCAGCTGATCCAATGGATGCTGAAGACCCACTGTATATTCTTTACACGAGCGGTTCGACAGGTAAACCGAAAGGGATACTGCACACCAGTGCCGGATACTTGTTAGGAGCGGCCCTGACGACCAAGGTTGTTTTCGATCTTAAGGAGGAGGACGTTTATTGGTGCACAGCAGATATCGGCTGGGTCACTGGCCATAGCTATACGGTGTATGGACCTCTATGTATGGGGGCAACAGTTTTGATGTATGAAGGTGCGCCGAACTGGCCGGAACCGGATCGTTTCTGGAAGTTAATCGAGGAGTACCGGGTCACGGTGTTCTACACCGCGCCCACGGCGATTCGAGCTTTCATCCGCTGGGGCGACGAATACCCCAATCGGCATGACCTGTCTTCGCTGCGGCTGCTTGGTACGGTGGGAGAGCCGATCAACCCGGAGGCCTGGATGTGGTATCATACAGTGATTGGGGGCGGTCGCTGCCCGGTTGTGGATACGTGGTGGCAGACGGAGACCGGGGCTATCATGATCACTCCGTTGCCGGGGGCGACCCCCCTCAAACCGGGTTCAGCAACGTTGCCATTTTTCGGAATTGACGCTGCAGTGGTCGATGACCAAGGCGAAGAGGTTCCGTCCAACGTTGGGGGCAAATTGGTGATACGTAAGCCATGGCCGTCGATGCTGCGAACGATCTGGGGCGATAAACAACGTTACAAGAAACAATACTGGACCGAGATCAAAGGTTCTTATTTCACCGGAGACGGTGCGCGCAGAGACAAGGACGGGTATTTCTGGATTGTTGGCCGCATTGACGATGTTTTGAACGTCGCCGGGCATCGGCTCGGTACTTCTGAAATCGAGAGTGCTCTGGTCAGCCATCCTTGTGTGGCCGAAGCCGCTGTTGTCGGACGTTCTGATGAGATGAAGGGACAAGCCGTTGTTGCCTTTGTGACGTTAAAGGAAAAGGAACATCCGACGCCGGAACTTCGCGATAAATTGCGCCAACACGTCGGTGTTGCGATCGGATCGATTGCCAAGCCAGACGATATCCGTTTTGCTGAGGCTCTCCCAAAGACTCGAAGTGGAAAAATAATGCGCCGGTTGCTCAAGGAAATCGCGAGCGGAGGCCAGGTCACGGGAGACACGACCACGCTCGAAGACTTCAACGTGCTAGCCAAGCTCCGCGGAACGGAAGAGTGACCAATGGCAAACGCCCGGCGAACAGTGGCGACTGCCAACAAGTGATTGCCAATCGGCAGCTCAGGCTCTAATCGTTACGACGTTCACAATGAGCGCACCGGACTTTAACGTCGAGTATGTGGCCGAGTTGGCTCGCATTAAGTTGACACCGGAAGAAATCGAAACCTTTCGATCTCAGTTGGGACAGGTGCTCGATCACGTGGCCAAGTTAAATAAGGTCGACGTTTCGGACGTGGAGCCGATGGCTCACAGCTTTCCGGTCTATAACGTGTTCCGAGCAGATGAACCGCGAGAGAGCTTGGATCGAGAGGCCGCTCTGTCTAATGCGCCGCGCCAAGCCCAGGGCTTGTTCATCGTAACGAAAGTCGTGGAGTAACGCCGTGGAGATCACGTCGCTTACTGTCCACGAAACTCAGGCCCTGCTCCGTTCCAAACAGGTTTCACCCCAGGAGGTGGTGGAGGCACTGGGACGCCGGATTGCAGAAGTGGATCCAGTGATTCATGGTTATTTGTCGTACGATCTGGATCGCGCAATTTTGGAAGCCCAAGACGTCGATGTGCGTCTCCCGCTGGGCGGTGTGCCGATCTCCTTAAAGGACGTGATCAACGTCAAAGGCCATCCGTGTGGCTGCGCCTCGAGGATACTGCAAGGATACATTTCTCCGTACGATGCCACAGTTGTTGCGAAGTTGCGCGCCGCCGGTGCTATCCCGTTTGGGCGGGTGAACATGGACGAGTTCGCGATGGGGTCTTCGACCGAAAATTCAGCTTTCGGCCCGACCAGAAATCCGTGGGACGCGACTCGTATCCCCGGCGGTTCCAGTGGGGGTTCCGCCGCTGTCGTCGCTGCGGACGAGGCCTATGCTGCTCTTGGATCTGACACCGGGGGTTCGATCCGTCAACCCGCTGCGCTTTGTGGCTGTGTTGGGTTAAAGCCTACCTACGGGAGAGTCTCGCGTTTCGGGCTGGTGGCATTTGCGTCCTCTCTCGATCAAATCGGGCCGCTCACCAAAGATGTACGAGACGCAGCGATCCTCATGAATATAATCGCCGGGCTGGACCCGTGTGACTCAACGTCGGTAAACGAACCGGTCCCGGATTTTACCGTGGACCTTGAAAAGGGGGTAAAGGGACTGAAAATCGGTCTGCCGAAGGAGTATTTTGTTGAAGGACTCGACCCTCAAGTCGAAACGACTGTACGCGCGGCCATCGCGCATCTTGAGGGCCTCGGTGCCGAGGTCGTTGATATTTCGTTACCGCACACCGAACACGCGTTGAGCGCGTACTATATCATCGCTCCTGCCGAAGCGTCTGCGAACCTTGCGAGATTCGATGGAGTGCGATACGGATTTCGCGCTAAGGAAGTTAGCGGTCTGCTTGACCACTACGGCAAGACAAGAGGAGAAGGTTTCGGTGCCGAGGTTAAGCGCCGCGTTATCCTGGGTACGTACGTGCTCAGCTCCGGTTACTATGACGCCTACTATCTGCGAGCCCAAAAGGTTCGAACTTTGATCCGCCGGGACTTTGCGACCGCTTTTGAAAAGGTCGACGCAATCGTTTGCCCAACATCGCCGACTCCTGCGTTCAAACTCGGCGAGCGGACCGGCGATCCGCTCAGCATGTATCTGGCAGACATTTTCACATTAGCCGCCAACATGGCTGGAATATGCGGGATCAGCATACCGTGCGGGTTTGTCGAAGAGGAAGGAAAACAGCTACCGGTCGGCCTGCAGATACTTGGTAAGGAACTTAATGAATCTAAGGTGCTTCAGGTGGCCTATGCTTACGAACAGAGTACAGTTTGGCATCAAGCGAAGCCGCAAATCGGTTAGCTAACTCGGCCGTTGTCGTACACTGCCCAGCCTGCATCGCTTACAAATTTTTAGAAAATTTGTGAGCGATGCAGGCTATGGCAGCGGAAATCTCCGGCTACGCCGGTAACTTCCGCTGCTTTTGGAGAGAAGAATTTAAAGACAGTCTGTTTCGGTTCATTTTATTTCAAATCAGGCTCTTAAACAGGCGCGCCGCGCCCGTTTAAGAGCTTTCTAGCCCGCAATGAGCTCGTGGCTTCGGTTATCGCGTGATTTTTGCGGGCTAGCCGTGCTATAAACAGATAGAAGGCTAAAGTGAAAAGCTAACACAAACGACACTCGGCCATGTCGGATAAATTCAGAGCAGCGCGCGACTTCCTCCTTGCAAATCGCGCCGATTACGAAGTGGCCTACAGGGATTTTCGCTGGCCGCAGCTTGACCGGTTCAATTGGGCTCTAGACTGGTTCGACAGTGTCGCGGTAGGCGAAAGACGCGAACAAACGGCGCTTTGGCTGGCTTACGAAGATGGGACAGAAACCAAGCTCTCCTTTCGCGAACTCTCGAATCGCTCTGCGCAGATAGCTAACTACTATCGTGAGCTGGGAGTGCGTCGGGGCGATAGCTTCATGGTCATGCTTGGCAACGTCCCGGCCCTTTGGGAGACGGTTCTGGCGCTCATCAAACTTGGTGGCGTCATTCTGCCCGCCACACCTCTGCTCAGCGGCGAAGATCTGGCCGATCGCATCGAAAGAGGGCGTGTGCGGCACATCGTATGCACGGCAGACTGCATACCGAAGTTCGGCGATTTGGGGAAAAGTTGCACTCGCATCGCGGTGGGAGGGGGAGCGCCCGGGTGGCATGGATACGAAACCGGGTACAGCGCTTCTGAAAAATACGAGACGGACGGAGAGACGCGGGCAGGCGATCCGATGCAGCTCTACTTCACGTCGGGTACGACTTCGAAACCGAAACTCGTACTACATTCGCAGGTCACATATCCGGTCGGACATCTGTCGACGATGTATTGGATTGGTCTGCGGCCGGGCGATATTCACTGCAATGTCTCGTCGCCGGGTTGGGCGAAACATGCCTGGAGCTGCTTCTTTGCGCCCTGGAACGCTGAAGCGACGGTTTTCGTGCCGAATCAAGCCCGCTTCAATGCGAAGGGGCTGCTTGAGGCAATCACTCGCGCGGCGGTGACAACTTTTTGCGCTCCACCCACGGTGTGGCGTATCCTGGTCACGCAACCGCTTGCAGACTACAAGACCCAGCTGCGCGAAGTGGTCAGTGCGGGCGAACCGCTCAATCCGGAAGTCATCGACCACGTGCAAGCGGTTTGGGGGCTGACGATCCGCGAAGGCTACGGCCAAACCGAAAGCTCCGCGGTGGCCGGCAATTCTCCGGGCCAACCGGTCAAGTCAGCATCGCTGGGTCGACCGATGCCGGGATTCGATCCAATCCTACTGGACGCCGCTGGTGGTGAGACGAGCGAAGGTGAACTCTGCTTAACGCTCGAGCCACGGCCTCTGGGACTGATGCCAGGGTACTCGAGAGACGACGGAACTTTGTCTCCGATCGTAGGAAACCTTTATCGGACTGGCGACGTCATGTCGCGCGATGCAGACGGTTATTTCACATTTGTTGGCCGGGCTGACGATGTCTTCAAGGCCTCGGACTATCGGATCAGTCCCTTTGAACTCGAAAGCGCGTTGATCGAGCACCCAGACGTGGTGGAATGTGCGGTGGTGCCATCGCCTGATCCAGTTCGCCTCGCTGTTCCGAAGGCGTTCGTAATTCTTCGTTCGGGCGTGGAGCCATCGCGCGACGTCGCGCTTTCGATTTTCCAACACATCCGGAAAGTGTTGGCTCCTTTCAATCGGATTCGACGGATTGAATTTTCTGATCTGCCGAAAACCATCTCAGGCAAGATTCGTCGCGTGGAGCTGCGCCAGCGGGAGGCGGCGAATGTACAGAGCGGCGCAAGACCGGCCTACGAGTTCAAAGAGGAGGAGTTTCCGGAAGTTGAACCGGCGGGCGGCAGGCAGGCTGTCATGCGGAGCTCGACGCCGGCGAATCAAACGCCTCTCACAGATGGTTGAACATTTGAATCGCGAGGACGATGACGATCGCAACGAGGGCCAAAACCGCCAGGCAAGAGATGATCAAGCGCATACGGGCCTGACGTCTTTGAGCTCGCCTCGGGCGACGCGGCCGTTCCGAAAACAGATCCTCTCCGTGGCGGGAGTCTTGTAAGATATCCGGCGAATCGAACGGGCTCCTTCTGGTAGACGCGCGCGCAATCCGCTCCTGTCGTTGCCGTTCCTGCTCGGCCTGAGCTAACTTCGGGGCCTCTTCGATCTTTCTCTGCAACGCTTCCATTTCGCGACGCAGCTCTTCCTCTTTTTTCGCGAGCTCGTCTTTTTTCGCTGAGATCGGAGAGTCGTTAAATCGTCTGCGTCCCATCGCTCAAAATATCAGCCATGAAGGAAGTAGAAAACCAGAAGTGCGCTCAACCCAAGAATCAATAGCGGGAGCGTAAACGCAAAGCCGCGTTTCAGCCAGAGCAGGAAACTCGTATCATCCGGTGGGGAGAAGTAGGGTTCCTCGGCGGTTGAATCCGGGGCAATCACCTCTGCGTCTGATTTGGCGTTAATTTTTGTGAGCGATTTGGTATACTCGGCTCTGGCATCATCCACCGCGCTCAATGCTTTGCTTAATTCCTTGTGTAGATCAGAGTTACTCCAACTTTTGGGATTAATGCCTTCGAGTGTGTCGAGGTGCTGTGCAAAGGTTGCGTTGGTGGCGCGCAGTTGCTCCACCCGTTTCTCGGCTTCGTAGGTCTCACGCTCGATGATCACTAAGGATCGGCTCAGCTTTTCGATCATGTCGGCCCGGCCCTTTTCCAGCTCGTCCTGTTTTCGGCTCAGCTCTTCCAGCTCGCGCTTCTGTTTTTCGATCAATTCCTGCTGGCGCTTCAGCTGCAGGAGCTGTTCTTGAGCCCGTTGGACCTGCGAATCGAGCATTTCGGGTGACGCCGATTGCTCCTCTGGCAGGTCAAGAAACGGTTCTTTCATACTCTCCGACATGAACCATCCATTGTCAGGAAATCGGACGCCGCCGCAACGAAAATCTGTCTTTAGGGACCGGGATTTTGAGCGACGCAGGCTGAGGCTCCATCCGGGTTGCAGAACCATATAGGTCCTATGGGTCCTATAGGTCCCATGGGTCCCATCGCTAGGCGAGGCTATCTACCCCCGATCACCTGCCGGGGAGCACCTGGAGTAGGTAGCCTTTGAGGTACTCAGTTTCGGGAATGTGTGGGAGAATGGGATGGTCGAGTGGTTGCGACAGATATTTCAAGATTCGGACATGCCGTTTCGCGTCCACGCTGGCGTCAACGATCATCTCGAGAAACATTTCCCTGGAAACGTGATGCGAGCAGGAGAAGGTCGCCAGAAACCCATCGGGCGGAAGCAGTTGCAGAGCGCGTAAATGGATCTCTTTGTAGCCTCGCCATGCGCTGTTTAACGACTCTTTGGATTTGGTGAACGAAGGAGGATCAAGCACGACCAGATCGAACTGCACGTTCTCCTGAATTTCCTTTGCCAGATAGTCGAACACATTTGCTTCCTCCGTAGTAATTGTGACTCCATTCAGCTGAGCGTTCTCGTTAATCGATTTCACCAGGTCGCCGTTTATTTCGACCGCCGTGACCGCGGCAGCCCCGGCTTTGGCGCAGGCGATCGCAAATGCGCCCTGATTGGAAAAGCAATCGAGAACTCGCAACCCACTGGCAAGCTCTGCAACGGCCTCGTAGTTGTCCAGTTGGTCTAAGTAGAGGCCGGTTTTGTGCCCCGTCAGGAGGTCGACATGGAACCGCATTCCCTTCGACTCCAGTTCGGTGTTCGCTGGTTGCTCTCCAAGGAGGATGCCGGTGACGAGATCGAGCCCTTCCGCTTTCCTGATCGGCGCGTCATTCCTTTCAATGATCGAGCTGGGCGACAGGAGCTGTTGAGCGGCCTCTGAAATCAGCTCCTTTCTTTGGTCCATCGCAAAAGTTAGAGTTTGCAGCACGAGATGAGACCCGTAACGGTCGATAATCACACCGGGCAATCCGTCGCTTTCGCTCCAGACAACCCGGCCCGGATTGCGGTGGACTCCGAGTTTTTCCCGCGAGGCAATCGCCTGGCTGATTCTGCGAACAAAGAAATCATGATCCAGCTCTTGTTTGCGGCGGGAAAATCGTCTCGCAACAATCTGAGATTTCGGATTGTAGATGGCCGATCCTAACAATCGATCTTGACCATCCTTTAGCGTGATAACATCGCCGGCTTGAGGATCACCAAACGTCTTGAGAGCCTCAGACGCATAGACCCAGTCGTGTCCATGAAAAATCC
>Ga0213878_10000726_pt1 | contig 11943 bp, 6 predicted proteins | sample VelepicoBEBS_R02_FD_161053 | JGI IMG/M metagenome (GOLD analysis project Ga0213878, IMG submission 161053) | Vellozia epidendroides bulk soil microbial communities from rupestrian grasslands, the National Park of Serra do Cipo, Brazil - BS_R02 | ecosystem: Environmental > Terrestrial > Soil >... | reverse complement strand
GAGTACATCGCACGAGAGCGGCGCTTCCGCAACGCTGACGCGCTTTATGCGAAGCGGAGAGCGGACGATTATCGAGATGCGTTTCGGCTGTACGCGGAAAACATTCTAGCCTTTGACCATGTGCTGATCGCATCGTCGAGAAAGGAAGATCTCTACGATCAGTTATTCAGACTCTTTAGCGCGTACGGTTCGGGGCGAATCAACGTAACCTAATTAGGGAGGCCTTCGTGAAGAACCTTTTCCTCGTAGATGGAGCGTCCGCAACCGGCAAGTCGGACCTCCTGAAGAGAGTGAAAGATTACAACGCCGGCGATGTCGGCTACGTTGTGAAGGGCACGACTCGGCCGGAGCGCGATTATGAACGCGGCGACCCGGGGATACTTCTCGATCTGGAATTCTTGTCGGAGCCGGAGTTCGACGGGAGAAATTATGACTACACGTATACATATGGTGGCGCGCGATACGGATTTCATCGAAAAGACTTGATGCAGGCGCTGGTTACGCGCGACAACGTTTTCGTCATCGTTCGGAATACCGTCATCATCGACCGGATAGCACAGGAGTTTTCCTGGATCAACGTCGTTCCGATATTTATCTATACCGATCGTGCGCAATTGGCGAAGCGGCTGGAAGCAGAATGCCTCGATCCGGATTTGATCCAATGGCGACTTGACCGGTCCGAGGTCGCCTTCGGTGAATACTTTGGGAATACGGAGTGCTATCGAGAGGTTCTAATAAACAACTCGTCGCGTGCTGTCTTTCATTCGATAATCGATAAGCTTATCGGAAAGTACAAAACGGCGCCGTCAATAGACCCGAATAGCATAGCCGTAATGATGTCCTTCGACAAGAGTAATGTGAAATTGCTCGACTACTTCGATGCAATGGAGAGAGCGGCGCGGGTTGCTTCGCCGGCGTATAGGTGCGTGCGAGTCGACACGGAGCCTGGGACGGTTCCCATTGCACCGACGTTCCGCAAGGTGATCGAGCGATCCAGATGCGTTATTGCAGATCTTACCGGAGAGCGGCCGAACGTATACTACGAGCTTGGCTATGCTCATGCGAGAGGGAAGACATGCATCATTACCGCGGAGGAAGGAACCCGCTTGCATACGCATGCCCAAGCGTTCAAGATAGTGTTTTACGAATCGGTGACCGCTCTATACTCGCACTTGGCAGCCGAGCTTCAGCTGGTGCTTGGCGGCCCGTCGTGGTAGGACGTCAGGTATGGATGCCTGCAAACGAGGTGTTTTATTTCGCATGGCCGCGTTTGGATGAACAGCGGTGCGTATCGGCGCGATGCGGTCGAGCCTCGGCACTGCGAAGCCATTGCCGATCGTCGATTTTCGCCCGGGCAATCGGTTTGCACGGCGACATCGTCCATGCAGTTCCACGCGACGATGGCTGACGTGACCGACGAAGAACGTTAGAGCACGTCCGGCATGGTGCGCCCGAAGACTTCAATCCACATGTTGTCCTGGCAAGTCCTTCGCGAACGGCGTCGATGCGGGGGTGGCCGAATCCGACGACCGGTTCGGCTGCGCGTGCGATGATCCCGAGCGCGCGTCGAACGTGGTTTTCTCATGCGTTTGGCTATGCGCGTTCATCAGCTATGCCCGGGAAGCGGCGTACTGGTGCGCGGAGGAGAAGCGGTGATCGCGCGCCACTCACACCGACCGCCGGTGGAAGCCCTGTCGACACGCGTCTTGCGATACCGGATCGCGCGCGGTTACAGCGTCAGCGATCTTGCGAGGGCAGCAGGGGTTTATGCCGGTTCGGTTCGAGGGCTCGAATCCGGCAGACCGGTCGACAAGCGGATTTTCGCGTCTCTTGCGGCGGCGCTCGCGCTGCCGCTGTGCCGGCTCGTGTGCGGAGAGCACAGTTGCGCGCAGCGAGCCTGCGCGTCGGGAGCGCGTCTCGGGGAGGCGTCCGAACCGCCTAGGCGGCGCTGGAGCGCGCTGGGCTTGATGCAAAGGGATCGGGCGTTTGCCGCGAAGGGTTCGGTACCGCTCGATCTCCCAGGAGGCGTTCATGCGCCACTCCGGTTTTGTATTGATCTGCGTCTTGCTCGCGGCGGTGGCGGGGTGTACCGGCCGCGGCCAGGGCAGCACGGCCGCGAGCCCCGCGCCCGAGGCTTCGACGGCGACCACCGCCGCCGCGAGCGCGACCCCGCCCGCGGCGGAAAGCCCAGCCGCGAACGCCTCGGGGACCGAAGCGACGCCGGTCGTCGTGCCGACCAACACGCCGGAGCCGAATCTGCTCGTCACTGGGAACGGGACGGTTCTGCGCAGCTACTCGCCGGCCGCGCTCGACCGCATGAACGACGGCAATCTCGGAGATGCTGCGCACGGGATCGGCGTCGAGCTCCCGGACGATGCGAAACCGCCGTTCGTCTTCGTCTTCGAGTTGCCGGCGGTCGCGAAGATTTCCGAGTTCGAAGCGGCATTGCGAGCCCCGCCGGATAAAGGCCCCGCGCCGAACGTTACCTTCGCGGTGTCGACGACCGGCGCCGACAGCGGTTTCAACGACGTCGGCACGATCAGCGGCACGACGAAGACGCTGACGGCGGACGTGCAGGCGCGGTGGGTGCGCGTGACCGCGAACCAGCTGTTCGACTCCGTCGGCGCGACCGGCGTGCTGGCCGCGCCGCCCGCGGCGCTGGATCCGACGGGGATCTACATCGAGGACCGAGCTCCCGAGAAGAACGGCGCGCTCGTGATGTCGGGCGCGCGCGAAGGTGACCAGCGCGCGCGTTTCGTCGCCGTCGGCTCGGCGCTGACCGCGACGGAGTGCACGCAAAGCGCGTTCAGCGGCGTCTTCACCGGACAATTCGCCGGCCGTACGTGGAGCTCGTCGCACGCGGGGAACGGGAACGCGAATCCCGCCAAGATCCGCGCGGTCGTGAACGACGACGCTTCGATCATCGCGGGGATGAGGGATGCGGATCCGGTCGTCTTCATGCGGACGTCGGAGAAAGCGGCGTTCTGCGTGCCGCGGGTGCAGGGGACGGGCGCGCATCACGTGCTGGTGCTCGACGGGGATCCGGTCCGGGAATTCTATCCGGCGACCAGTGACCGGCCTCTGGACGGGTACACGTTCGAGGCGATCGGCGCCGGGATGCTCGACGCGGGCGCGCTCGCGGGGAAAGAGGCGGTCATCACGCGCGCCGTCTGCAAGATGCGCGATCTCATGACGCCGCAGCAGATCGCGCTGTTGCAGCAGTGGGTCGCGGCGGGGCACAAGCTGATCCTCGGCGGCGTCGGTTGCGGGGGCGGCTCGGACTTCACCTGGCTGCCGTATCCGTTCACATCGGCGGGGTCGGGTCCGGAGTCGACGCACGCGAGCTTGATCCAGGTCGAGAACGACGCGCTCGGTACGAACGACAAGAACGACGCGGCGCACTATGTCGACGTCCTCAGCTACGTGCACGCGCAGAACACGCTCGATTCGGCGCAGGTCGTCACCGCGACCGACACGCATTGGTGCGGCCACGCGTTCGTAGCGAAGACGACGAACCTCAACGGTTTCGTGCAGATGTACGCCGTCGATGGCAAGGGGTTGCTGCTCTACGACGGGTTCAACGGCGACGACGCGAACGCGTCGCTCCGGCAGTTGCGCAAGCTCGAGCTCGCGTTGCCCGTGCCGGCCGATCTCCCGTGCTCGCAGAACGTCACCGAGTCGTTCATCCTGGAGCCCAGTCAGGAGGGAACGTTCGCGGCCGGGTCGGCGCGACAGATGCTTGCGGCGATGGAGCTGCTCGCGAACCAAGGCTGGAACGGCCACGTAACGGTGAAGGCGACCGGCGATCTTCGCGCGACGGTCTCGCCGGCGGCGTTCGACATGGCGGGCGGCACGCAGAACCTCGATGTGCGCGTGAACGTTCCGGCGTCGGCGAAGGCCGGCGTCTACACCGTCAACGTGGTCGCCGACAACGGAAGCGGCAAGACGGCGCAGGCGTCGTACTCGCTCACCGGGACCGCGCCGCTGAGCGTGAAGACGATCCCGAAGGCGCAGAAGAAGATCCGCATCTACGGGATCCACTTCGACGTCGACAGCGCGCACATCCAGCCGCGCTCGGAGACGGTGATCGCCGGGATCGCAGATTACATGCGCGCGACGCCCGCGTTGCGGTTCGAGGTGCAGGGACACACCGACTCGGACGGAGGCGCTGTGTACAATCTCGGGCTCTCGCAGCGGCGCGCGCAAGCGGTCGTCGACGATCTCGTCGCTCGCTATCGGATCGCGCGGGCTCGGCTCAAGGCGAAAGGCTACGGGCTCACGCAGCCGGTCGCGACGAACGCAACCGCCGCCGGCAAGGCGCTCAACCGGCGCGTGGAGTTGTTGCGGTTGCAGTAGCGGCACAATCGCTTGACCCGCGGGCCGGATTCTGCTACCGTGCCGGGCATGGACGTCCGCTGTATGGCGATCATGGCGATGTGTGCCGCCCGCGAGGGACGGTGTAGGTCGTCGTCGTGCTAGCGGGACGCGACAGCACTTCCACCGACCCTCGCCGACCGGCGGGGGTCGTTTCGTTTCAACTCAGGATGACAGTGTGGCATGGCGCAGGATGACATTGGGGCGGGGCGTGAGGTGATTTGGTGGTAGAGCGGGATGTCGAGATCGGGACGTTGGAGCTCGTCTCTGGCGCTTCGATTCCGGACGTCGTCCAGCGCGTGACGCGGTATGGGGCTGAGCCGGCGGCGGATGGGTCGAACGTCGTCTTCGTCGCGCACGCCCTAACCGGATCGTCGCGGGTCGTGGAATGGTGGGACGGGCTGGTCGGGACGAATGGGTTGTTCGATCTCGCGCGGTGGTGCGTCGTCGGCGTCAACGTGCTGGGCGGGTGTTACGGGTCGACCGGACCGTCGTCGCTCGCGCCGGACGGGCGGCGGTGGGGGCCGCGGTTTCCCGTCGTCGCGGTGGCGGATATCGTCGAGGCGCAGCGGCGCGCTTTGCGTCAAGCGTTCCGGATCGAGCGCGTCGCGATCGCGATCGGCGGGTCGCTCGGCGGGCAGCAGGCGTTGCAGTGGGTGCGCGGGTACGACGATGCCGTCGAGCACGCGATCGTCGTCGGGACGTACGATCATCTGCGCGCGCAGGGGATCGCGCAGAACGGCGTCGCGCGCGAGGCGATCCGGCTCGATCCGAAGTTCGCGGGCGGGTGGTACGATGAGCCGCCGGTCGACGGGTTGCGGCTCGCTCGTGCCATTGCGACGCTCACGTACAAGAGCGAGACGCTCTTCGAGCGGCGGTTCGCGAACCGGCCCGATCGCGCCGGCGGCGATCCGGCGCGGAACATCGAGGACCGCTTCGACATCGAGGGCTATCTCGCGCATCAGGGCGACGTCTTCGTGACGCGGTTCGACGCGAACACCTATCGCGTGCTGACGCGCGCGATGGATCTGTTCGATCTGCGCGGCCGCGAACGGCCGGCGGGGCGGGCGCGGATCACGTTCGTCGGGATCGCGGGCGACCAGCTCTATCCGCCGGAGTTCGTGTGGAGCTGCGCCGCGCGCTGGGCCGAGGCCGGCTGGGACGCGGCGTACCGGCATCTGCAAAGCGATCACGGGCACGACGCGTTTCTCGCCGAACCGGGGAATCTGGCCACGCTGTTGCGGGATGCTGCAGGGCTTGCGCGAACGGGCGGGCGCGTGGTAAGGTCCTAGGACCGATGTTCCCGTTCTGTTCGATGACGACCACGACGACGACGACTTCCCTCGGCGAGGGCAGGTCAGGATCGCCGTCGGCGTAACGCGGACGAAACGGATCCCGATCACAGCCCTCGCCGACAGGCGAGGGTTTTTTCGTTCACCATGGAGGCTGCCGTGCAAACCCTACCGCGTGTTCTCTGCTCGTCCGACGTCGCCGTCTCACAGGCGGTGACGACGGCGACGCCGCGCGCGCACGGCGTCGGGCTGCTCGGGTGCGGCACGGTCGGTTCCGGCGTCGCACGGCGGCTGATCGGCTCGCATCCGGGGCTGATCCGCGCGATCGCGGTGCGCGATCCGCGCAAGCCGCGCGACGTGGCGTGGCGCGATTTCGTGGACGATGCGTTCGAGGTCGTCGACGATCCGGGCGTGCGCGTCGTCGTGGAGTGCATCGGCGGGCTCGGGCTCGCGCGCGAGCTCGTGCTGCGGGCGATCGCGCGCGGCAAAGACGTGGTGACGGCGAACAAAGATCTCATCGCGACCGAAGGGCCGTGGCTCGCGGCGTTCGCGGCGCGCACCGGCGCGTCGCTGCGGTTCGAGGCCGCGGTCGGCGGCGCGATCCCGATCGTGCGCGCGCTCGCGGGGTCGCTCGCCGACGAGGACGTGCTCGAGATCGGCGGCGTGCTGAACGGGACGACCAACTTCGTGCTCGACGCGATGGAGGCGGGCGCCGACTACGCCGACGCGCTCGCCGAAGCGCAGCGGCTGGGGTTCGCCGAGCAGGATCCGCGCAGCGACGTCGACGGGCACGACGCGGCGCACAAGCTCGCGATCCTCGCGGGGCTCGCGTTCAAGCGGCCCGCCGTGTCGGCGGGGCTCGCGCGGCGCGGGATCGGCGCGATCTCGCGCGAGGACGTGCGCGCGGGCGCGGAGCGCGGGTTGCGGCTGAAGCTCGTCGCCGTGGCGCGGAGGCGCACCCTTCGACAAGCTCAGGGTGACATTATCGAGGCGGGCGTGACGCCGGCGTTCGTGCCGGAGGCGCATCCGTTCGCGCGGCCGCGCGGTGCGGAGAACGTCGTGCGCGTTCTCGGGCGCGGGTGCGGGCCGCTCGTGTTCTCGGGGTTCGGTGCGGGCGGTGACGCGACCGCGTCGGCGGTCGTCGCGGACGTGCTCGCGGCACTCGACGCGCGCGAGCGCGGGCCGGCGGCGCACGACGGCGCGGATCTCGTCGCGGCACCGCTACGTGCCCCGTTGCTCGTGCGGTTCGCGCGCGGGAGCGTCGTGACGAGCGACGCTGTTCCGCTCGACGCGCTCGAAGCCGCGGCCGGAGCGTTCGCCGCGCAAGGCGAGGTGCGCTCGGTCATTCCGGTGTGGCAGGACGCTGCATAAGGCACGACCGTGGCACTCTAAACCCTCAAGTTTGGGGATAGTGCGCACGTTGACACGGCGGCAAACGCGGGAAAACGTTCCTCCCAGAACCGGGGGAACGGAGGGTACGCGTTGCAGGCAAGCGCTGCACGATCGGTCGGATGCGCCTTGACGGCGGCGGTCGCGTTGACCGGCACGCTCGGCGTCTCCTCGCCGGTGTCGCAAGCGATGCCGAGCCCGAGCGAAGTTCTCGCGCGCTATACCGGGCACGACGCCTCGCTGCAGTCGTACACCGTGCCGGTGCACATCAACGTGTCGGTGCGCAAGGTGCTGACGTTCCATTTCGGGCTCGACGGGACGGAGTCGTTCAAGCGCCCCACCCACTTGCTGCTCGACGTGCAGCGCGTCCCGCCGCAGGGCCGTAAGCTGTTCGCCGAGCTCGGCACGCCGCTCACCTGGGCGCAGCAGTACGATCTGCACTGCGTCTCCGGAAACCCCGACCACGGTCCGTACCGGCTCGAAGGCGTGCCGCGTCATCCGGGCGACGTCGCGCGAATGGTCGTCGACGTCGACGGCGATCCCTCCGCGCCGCTGCACGCGCAGTGGTGGACGCACGACGGCGACACGATCGACATGCGCATCACCGAGGAGAGCTCCGGCGGCTACGCGCTGCCCAAGCACGCCGACGCCGATCTGAACATCAGCGGCACGAAGATCCACGCCTCGATCGACTACGGCACCTACGCGGTGAACGAGGCGATCGCGGACGCGAAGTTCGCGCAGAACTAAGGGCGTCGCTCGATACTGAGCAGCAGGTCGTCGAGCGCGGCGATCAGCTCCGGCTCCGGCGTGCTCCGGCCGCGTTCCGCGTGCTCGTCGTAGCGCGCGCCGAGGCGTTCGCGCAGCGCGGCGACGACGGGGTCACGCCAGAAGCGCTGGATCGGCAGGAACGGCGTCGCGTCCGCGGCGGCGTGGTGTTCGGCGGCGGCGATCAGCGCGGTCGCGAACGCGTCGTGGCCGGCGCGGTGTGCGATACGCGCCGAGAAGTCGAGCGTCATCACCGTCAGCCCGCCGGGCGTCCCGCCGGGGAGGCTCGCGAGCACCTCGCGCATCGCGTGCGCCGCGGCGCGGACGTCGCCGCGCAGCTCGTGCACGAGCGCTTCGACGCAGAGCAAATGCCCCGACGTCGCGCGGTTGAGGAACGCGCGGCTTTCCTCCGCGGCGGCGGTGACGATCGGCTCGGCCTCGGCGGCGTCGCCGCGCGCGGCGAGCGATTCGGCGAGGTTCCCGAGCATCACCAGCGCGTTGAGGTCGTCGCCGATGCCGCGGAACGTGTCGGCGGCCTCGCGGTAGCGGCGCACCGCTTCGTCGTAGTCCAGGCGGAAATCGAACGCGAGCGTGCCGAGCGCGCCGATCGCGATCGCCTCGCCGCGCTTGTTGCCGATCCGCGCGTTCATCTCGCAGCCCAACCGGAAGAGGCGTTCGGCCTCGTCGTAGTCGCCGCGGAACTTCGCCACGATCCCGAGGAAGTTCAGCACCGGTGAACGTTCGACCGTGTCGCGCTCGCCGAGCAGCGCGTCGGCGGCGCGCGCGTGGCGTTCGGTGCCGATCAGGTCGCCGTCGATGAAGGCGAGCCGCGCGGCGGAGGCGTGCAGGCGCGTTCGCGTGAGCTCGTCGAGGCGCTCGCTGTGGTCGAGGAACGCTTCGCAGCGCAGGCGGCCTTCGTGCGGGTGCCGCACCGCGAACCACTGGCGCACCGCGGCGTAGCACAGGCGCGCGCCCGGCTCGATCAGCTCGCCGTCGCGCAGCGCGCGGTCGAGCGCGGCGCGCACCTCGTCGATCACCGCCTCGCTCTCGAGCAGCGCGGTGCGGTTCGTCGCGGTTCCAGCGCGCGCTTCGATCGCATCGAGGCGCGCGAGGCACCAGCGCAGGTGCGCGGCGTGCGCGGCGCGGCGGTGCTCGCGGGCGCGGGGCAGTTTCGCGGCGGCGTCTCGGACCGGGTCGATCATCCGCCAGCGCGTGATGCCGTCGTGCGAGGCGGCGTCGAGCAGCGAGCGCGCGGCGATCGCGCGCAGCAGCGACTCGGCGGCGCGCGCGTCGACCGGTTCGATCGGAATCACGGCGGCGGCGTCCGTCGCGGTGAAGCTGCCGCGGAACGCGCCGAGCGCGATCAGCGCGGTCGTCTCCGCGGGCGTCAGCGCGCCGAGCGCGCTCGCGAGCAGCGAGCCGAGCGTCGCGCGGTCGCCTTCGCCGTTCGTCGCCTCGCTCGCGAACGTCGCGAGCAGCGCGCCGGCCGAGGTGGTCGCGAGCCGGCCCGCGGCGACCTCGATCGCGAGCGGCGAGCCGGCGAGGCGGCGCAGCAGCGCGGCGAGATACGGGTCGTTCGCGTCGGCGACGACGCCGGCGGCGCGTGCGCGATCGTCGAAGAGCGCGTGCGAGGCGGGCCCGTCGAGCGGGCGCAGGTGCACGACGCGCTCGTCGCGCGCGCCGAGCGCGACGCGGCTGGTCGCGAGCACGTGCAGCGGCGCGTCGGCGAGCGCTTCGAGCATCTCACGGCATGCGGCAGCGACGGGCTCGCAGCCGTCGAGGACGACCAGCGTCGGGGCGTCCGCGGCGCTGAGCGCGCGCACGACCTCGTCGGCGTTCGTCACGCCGAGGCCGGCGCCGACGCGTGCGAGCAGCTCGTCGCGGCTCGCCGCGCCGAGCGCGTCGACGAAGCGGACGTGCACGAAGCGCGCCGCCGCGTCGTGCGCGACGGCGAGCGCGAGCCGCGTCTTGCCGACGCCGCCGGGGCCCGCGATCGTGACGACGCGGTGCGCCTCGATCGCGCGGCTCACGACGATCACGTCCTCGTCGCGGCCGATCAGTGCGGAGAACGGCTGCGGGATGACGTCGTCGTGCGCGTCCTCGCGCGCGTAGCCGTCGGCGGCGACGCGGTCGCGGCCTTCGGCTTTCGCGCGGTACAGCTCGCGGTCGGCGGCGGCGAGCAGCTCGTGCGCGCTGCCGCCGCGCGAGGGCTCGCACGCGGCGACGCCGGCGCTGATCGTGAGGCGGCCGGACTTTCCGAGCGGGTGCGGGATCGCGAGCGCCGCGACGGCGGTGCGCATGTGCTCGGCCGCGGAGATCGCGCCGGCGAGCGACGTGTCTGGAAGGATCGCGGCGAACTCTTCCCCGCCGTAGCGCGCGAAGCGGTCGCCCGCGCGGTGGAGCGTCGCCGACGCGGCGTGCGCGACGCGCCGCAGCGCGTCTTCGCCGGCGAGGTGGCCGTTGCGGTCGTTGTAGATCTTGAAGTAGTCGATGTCGAGGATCGCGACCGCCAGCGAGCTTCCGCCGCGCGCGGCGCGCAGCCATTCTTCCTCGAAGCGCTGGTCGAACGTGCGGCGGTTCGCGACGCCGGTCAGGCCGTCGGTCTGCGCGGACTCGGCCAGGAAGCGCGCCTCGAGCGCGAGCGTCAGCACCAGCGCGAGATCGTCCGGAACGGCGGCTTCCGGGGAGAGCAGGAGCGTCGCGTCGAGGTCGTTCTCGCCGAGCGCCAGCGCGACGGCGTCCTCGGCGAGCGTGCCCGCTTCGCCGCGCACGGCGCGGCCGTCGCGCCGTACGACCAGCGCTGCGCCGCGCGCGCCGAGCGCGTCGCGCAGCGCGGCCGCGGCGGCGGAGAGGCTCTCGCCGAGCGGGCGCGGTGCGCGAAGGTGGTGCGCGATCGTGCGCGCGGCCGGCGCGGTGAGCATGCCTTACCGCAACGTAGGCGAGGCGAGGATCGGTTCGTCCGCGATGACGCGGTTCCGGCCCATCGACTTGGCGACGTAGAGGGCTGCATCGGCGCGGTGCACCAGATCGCTCGCGGTCGTCGTGCCGCCGTGGCGCGGCGCGAGCGCGGCGACGCCGATGCTCACGCTCAGGCGTTTCGACGGCAGCCCGGAGTGCGCGATCGCGAGGAAGGTGACGCGCTCGAGGATCGCCTCGGCGACGTAGCGCGCGCCGGCGAGATCGGTGTCGGGCAGCATCAGGATGAACTTGTCGCCGGCGTACCGCGCCGCCACGTCGTCGCGCCGCGACGCTGCGGCCGCGATCACGCGCGCGACGCGGCGCAGCAGGTCGTCGCCGGCGAGGTGGCCGTACGCGTCGTTGAACGCCTTGAAGCGGTCGACGTCGACGAGCACCGCGGCGAGCGGTGACCGCGCGCGCTCGGCGCGCTGCCACGCGGCGCTTAGCGCAACGTCGAACGCGGGGCGGTTCGCGATCCCGGTCAGACCGTCGCGCTCGTCCTCCTGGCGCGGGGCGCGTTCGCGCGCGTCGTAGCGGAGCTGCGCGGCGACGGCGAGCGCGAAGAGCAGCGCTTCGCCGGCGGCGGCGAGGAGCGGAACCGAACGCAACGGCCCGGCCGGCGCCATCGTCGTCAGCGCGGCGATGGTGCCGAGCGCGGTCGCGGTGAGGTAATATCGGGCACCGGTCAGCCGCGCGCGCAACGCCGCGACGCCGAAGCCGACGAACGCGAGGTTCAGCGCGACGACGAGCGCCTGCGCGAAGAGATCCGGTATGGCCCAGAGGTCTTGGAACACGTCGCCGCTGGCGACGGCGGTGACGTTCATCCCGAGGAGCGCATAGAGCGCGCCCGCCATGCGGCGCGTGAGGCGCAGCTCGCGGAAGAGTGCGAGCGTGAACATCAGCGTGCAGACGTAGACCGCCGACTGCAGCAGCGCGTGCAGCGGCTGGCTGATCTCCGGCGGCGGCCGGACGATGCCGAGCCACGGGATCAGCAGACCGGCCTGCGCGGCGGCGAGCCCGGCGAACCAGCCGGCCGCGCGCGAGCGCAGCAGCGGTGCGAAGATGGCGTGGAAGAGCGCGAGCGCGAGGAAGAGCCCGAAGAATGCGGCGTACGACCAGCTGCGCCAGGCGATCTCCGCGAGCTGGTCCGCCGTCAGCAGAT
>Ga0213878_10000724_pt1 | contig 11952 bp, 10 predicted proteins | sample VelepicoBEBS_R02_FD_161053 | JGI IMG/M metagenome (GOLD analysis project Ga0213878, IMG submission 161053) | Vellozia epidendroides bulk soil microbial communities from rupestrian grasslands, the National Park of Serra do Cipo, Brazil - BS_R02 | ecosystem: Environmental > Terrestrial > Soil >... | reverse complement strand
AAAAAAATCTTCTTTTGCTGCTATCTTATTATCACCAAACTTAACGGAAGAAGGTAGTATATTTTTTGAATATACAAATTCCTTTTTACTAATTTTCATATCGACTGTTATTATCTTTTCGTTTTGTGTTTTTATTATTTTAGCTAAAACTTTGAACAAATTGGGTACGCTTTGGTATTTTTTTATACCCTTATTTATTGTTTCTATAATATTTTATTATTTACTACAAAACGAAGAAGAGTAAGAAGACGACGAAAGGTCTTCACAAACTGCATTTATTAACAATCTTCGTCTGAAAATACTTTTCAAAAACTTTTTAACAAAAAGAATATATAAGCAGAATTATTTATTATATGTCGAAGTAATTCTGTATAAACCCAGCATGATTTTAGTTTTCATTTTTATGCTTTTTTTGCACTAATAGATATAAACTGTTTGCACTTATGTATTTTAATAATATGACAATATCTAATCTTATAAAAACACAATTTAAACCCAATTTTTACATCTTTTATAAAAATTTTTCCACAACTAATAAAGATCCAAAATCTTTAAAAAAACATAGGAAAGATTTCCTATTAATAAGAGGTAATAACAAAATACCTTTAAAAATAAACACGTCGCAAAACGCTGAAGTATCATCAAATAATTTTGCATTGATGCAAAATGAAATTCAAGAAATACACCGCAAATTGTTAGCACAACAAAACCAAATTATGTCTGTGCAATCTGCGGCGGGTATGGTGCCACCGATGTCTTCTACGATAGCAGTGCCTACGTACCAAAATACTTTGATGCCTCCTACGGTGTTTCCTCATATGTTGCCTCCACCTCCAGTGGTTCCGCCTCATATATTACCACCACCTCCACCTCCAGTGGTTTCGCCTCGTATATTGCCACCACCTCTACTTACGTTGTCGTCTACGCCGGAAGTATCCAAAGAAACACAAACGAAAAATATTTCTAATGTACAAGATTCTGAGGATACTTTTATCCAAGAACACAAAAGTTTGCTTCCAGAAGATTCTAATTTGAGCAAAAATTTATGTTCTTCTTGGCGAACATATTACCAAGAGTTGAATCTTAAACAATATAGTGGCAAATTGCTACCATTATATTATTCTTTGCAGTTAATTATTTTTGATTTAACAAAAGTAAAATACAACAAAAATTGGGTTAATAAAACCAAATTTCAAAATCCTGCAGAATTGTTCACTGCAATATTGGTGAATCCTAAAATTTTTAAAAGGGATCATTTATTTACCAAAGCTATGGTAAACTTTGTTCAAAAGCGACAAGGGATTATATCGGAATTTTTCTTTTGTTTTTGTATTATATACGCTAGTACGGATGCAAAAACATTTTCTGATCTATGTTTTAATTTGAACTCATATTTATCAACCGCTTTTGAAGGTAAAATCCTTGAGAACATATTATCTGCAAAATCAGATGACGCAACAATTGAAAAAACACTAAACGGTGTTTTCCACAATTTTAATACTGTTTTAATGTTCACAAATATGTATTTATATAAATACATGTGTTTTAATAATACTTTAGAATCTTCAAAAGTGTTGTTAAATCAAAATTTTAATGATTTACAACAAACAATGAACGTTGAAGTTCTGCTGGATTGGTATTTCCGATCTAACAAGAAAGGCGCTGAAAGAGCAAAAAATTTTTGCCAATATCTATTTTCAAATAAAAATAGAAAAGTTTCTTCTGATGAAGCAAAACAAACGGAAAAATAATTTAATTTTTCTACAAAAACAAGTTGATATACTTGAAGTTATAAAGCAGTATTTAAATAATGGTAATAGCCTCATGGATGATAAACATGAGGCTACTACCCATGAGGTTGTTAATTCCTTCAATTATAACGGAGAATCTTTTTGTCTAAGTACAAAACATTGCGAGGATATTTACAAAATAATTTCTGATGTTACGTTAAATCAAACGTTAAAGGATAAAAATGTTAATATTAACACTTTATTTAAGCATATTCGTTTTATAATAGATGATGTCAGAATGTCATGTATTGTAAAAATAAAAGCAAAAAAATTTGAACCAGTTGTTATTACATTTTTCAGTTTGATTAATAACGAACTTTGTGACGACCTTGTTCAGGTTGTTAATTCATTATTAATACAAAGTTTTACACAACAAATGTGGTATAAAACGGAAGAAAATCCCTTTGGTATTTTTTCTAGAAGTTATTTGGATCTTGCTTTAATTTTGGGAGAAGGTGTTTCTCAATGGTTTTTTTCTAATAAAGTTGTAAACGAAATTTTAAATTTATTTAAAATAACTTGTATGGCCGACTTGGAAAATTTCAATAATGAATCTTTTTTGAGAAATTTTTATACCAAAAATGGTATTATTGTAAAAGATTCATTTATTTTTAATTGGCTCAAATTATACCATTTAAATTTTATTAATGCTATGAATATAGATTGTAAACAAACGGCAAGCTCTGTGAAGAAAGTTCATACTACTTTGTTAGCAAACAAAGATTTTATGAACGATATTTATAAAATCCACGTCAAGTTAGGTTCTGTTTTTTTAGAAAAACTAATATCAAATAATGTTTTGTTTGTTACGAAAAAAGAGACTACGCAAACCACTTATTTAAAGTTGCATAGTGATTATCATCAAGATATAGTTTTGGCGTCGAGTCACTACAAACCCAAATTATATCCAGGAATGTTCAATACTGATATTGACAAAAAAAGTTTTAAGTTCTACAATAAAGATGAAAATCTTTTTAAACTTGAACTGAAAAAAGACTTAGAAGATTGTTTGAACAAATATATAGATCATTTTTGTATAAACTCTTTTTTTGAGTTTTTCCTCGAATATTTAAATGAAATGTTATCTATAAGTTTTGATAAATTCTTATTGGAGGAGTCTTCAACAAGTGAGGTATCAATGGATATCTACAATTTTTTACGTTCAATTTACTTTATTGATATTTTTAAAGTTCAAACTTTAGTTAAGGATAATAAATACCTTAAACGTTTATTATTATTTCTTTCAGATCTTAACACTTTAACTGATGATGATTTACGAAATAAATTATCTTTAAAGGTTAAAAAATTGAAAAAAGACGTTAATAAAGAAAACACAAAAGTTCATTTTAGGAATCTTGATCATATCTTAAGATATGATCAAGATTCTAAAACGTTAAAATCAAAACGTCAAAATTTGTTTATAACAGAGTTAAAGCTGCAAATATTAGACCAGGTGACTGCACAAAAATATTTCATCGTTAATTTCATTAAAGATGCTTATATTTATAAACACTTTGATTATTTCCTAATACAAAAAAATGCTTTGGGCGTTGGACGTTTAAATACTTTATCGTATTTTTTGTCTTTCCAAGCTAATAAATTTGCAAGATCTTTTATTAGTTGCAAAAATACATCTAATATGATTAGTAAAAACAACTTTGATAATATAAAGAACGTGTTTATTTCAAATAGTTATTCAACAATTGTTTCTGAACAATTGAAAGCTTTTACATATGAAGAGTATGTGAATAAAATAAGAGAAATAAAAGAAGATTATACTTCAACTTTTATTCCTGGAACTTCTTTTGAGTTACTATATGATTCAAAGTTTAATAGTACACTCCGAGAAAACTTAAAATATATCCCTAGAACCGCTAAATCAAAAGAAATTCTTTTGGGTTTAAGTTTTGCGTATTCAATTAAATTTCCTCAAAAAGCAATGGAACCTTTTGTTTCCTTGGATAGCAGTTCAAGTGGCGTGCAGCAGATAGCATTTATGTTACGTAACAAAGATGCAGCAATGCACGGTAATTTATTAGGTATTGAAAAGAATGATATGAACAAAAAATTTTTAGAAGAATTTTGTAATACTTTAAAAAATTTAACTGAGGATTCTAAAGATTTTTTGCTTAGTATTAATCTTACTAGAGATAAGATCTTGAAATCGAAAAGTCATGAAGATTTATTAGAAAAAATCTTGAAGGCACTTTCAATAAAATTAGATATAAACTTTATTTATAAAAAAGAACATAGTTCTTTAAACAATTTTGAGTTTATACACAAATTTTCACATTTGATTTCTGTTAATAATCAAAAACTTGAAAATCTTCATAACATTACCGAAGAAAAAGAACAAAAATATTTAGCTTTATTAAGCACAAATGAACAAAAATCACTAAAAGCTTTATTAATAAACAATCATTTAAGGGTGGTTGTGTGTAATCTAATTATTATTTTACTAGATTATACATGGCATAGTGTTATTTTTAAACGACAGAATTGGTTTCAGAATGTATTACAAGATAGAAATATTGTGAAACAAAGAATTATGGCACAAGCATATGGTATGACCTCGCTTGGTGGCTATGATTCAATTTATAGAAATATATTACAATTTGTTTTTGATTCTAATATATTTTCAGACCAAAGTATTGATTTTGGCTGCCTCAATTATTTTGTGTTTATTCTAAATAATTTTTTCGAACAGTATTTTGTAAAAATTTATTTTACGTACATGAAAAAATACTTAACGTTATCTAAACTTTATATGAAATTTGTAAGAGAAAATAAATTAAATGTAAATTTTCCTTTACGAGTACAAACTCGTTTTTTACGTTGGGAATACTATCCTAAGTTATTTAGAACTATACGCGTTTCCATAAAAATTCCAGACAAAAAGTCCAAGACCCGGCGTCGTTTTATAAACATTTATATTTCTAAAAACAAAGTAGATGCTGATAAAACAAAACGCGCGTTCTGCGCATTATTATGTCATACTTGTGATGCATTATTACTTCATGAGTTTATAATATCTTCTCAGAGTATTAGGGAAGACTTAAAAATTTTTAATGTTACACTATGTTTTGAAAGTGTGCATGATAACTTTATTTACAATTTGTCTTTTTCACCTTTCTTAAAGTTTATGTTAAAAGATAAATACATTAAACAATATGAAACCCAAAATTTGAAGCAAATGATTATAAATATTTTTTCAAAAGCAAATAATCAAATTATTGACCAAGTTTCAGCTTTGTTTAACAACGATGAGCAAACATGGAATGGAGAAATAACGAATAATTATTTCGTTAAATATTAAATCTAAATTTTATTTTATTTTACAAGTATAATATTGCAAAAGTTTTTGATCATACCCAGTAAAATTTAGATTTATTTGCACTAATAGAATAAACTAATTATACACTCCGAAACAGTTTACTTTTAATCGTTCTTATTACTATTATTGTCTTTATTGCATTTTTCTCTTTAGTATGAATAATATCAATAAATAAAATTAAAGCAATGATATGTTTTTATTCATATAAAATGACCTTTAATTATAAAGATACTTTTAGAAACTATACCACTTACAAAGATGCAAAATCTTTGAAAAGAAATAGGAAAGATTTTCTATCATTTAAAGATAATAAAATACCGTTAAATAAGAAATTATTGCAGTATTGTCCAAAGTCTATGCCATTGTTTACGTCCAATTACATGGTAAGGTGGGAGAATATCAAACACAAACATTTTTGTGACCAATTGACTGGAGCATTATTAATAAATAATATTAATAAAAGAATTTCTTATTTAAGTATAATAATAGAAATAAATCAAAGTGTAAAAGAATATGTTTAGACGCTTCTTTTCAAAAGGTAATCAAATTATACCACCCCAGGATCATTGCATAATTCAAGAGATATGAGTCATCTTGTGACTTACAATTGTAAGTCGCAAAAAGGAATAAATTCGTGTGCTACGGATAATACAGGACAACATACTGTTGTTGGAGAAATGAAGTGCGACCAAAATGATTGTACCCAAAAAACATGTCCTAAACCTTGTAGTGATATTAAACAATGTGACATTGGTGGACATTATACGCATAAGCCTATTGCAGGATCTACTTATGAATATTTAGGACCAGTGGATTATACTGGTAAAACAAAAGCTCAATATTACAGCCGCTCGCAGACTGGAATTAAATCATTATCAAAAGAAGATTTGCAAGATTTAACGGAAGATGATTTGCAAAGAAATAAGAAAGGTACCGATTATGCTAATTCCACCCAAGACATCATTAATAAATTAAAAAAATGAAAGAAAATAGTTTAAAAATAAAGAATGTAAAAGAAATTTTGTTTTTTATATTAGGATTATTTATTTTTTTAGATTTCATATACATAAGGTTTATATACCAAAGATTGCCTAAAGAACTCCTGTTTATAAAAGATGGAGAAATAAAATATATATTCGTAGTATGCGTATTATGGGTTTGTAGTACGCTTATTATTTTATACATAAACATTAAATTAACATTTAATATACCGTTTAAAATTAGAAATAATATTTTTACACGCTTTTCAATAAGATTACATGAAGTAATAGAAATTTCGTTATCTATGTTAAACAAATATCTTGTTGTTATTCACTTAGAAAACCCACAAAAAGCTTTTGGGGCATTTACTATAAAGTTTTTGAATTTAATTTCTAGAAAGCCAAAAGGTTACATTTTATTTTGGACTTCTCAAGCTCCTTTTATAGCGCTTCCTTTTTTATTTACTTATGATGTATTTACAAACTTTGAAATAAAATATTTTTATAAAGGGTTGATATTATTGGTAATTCCATTTTTAATTAGTATTATATTATACCAGCTTAAACATTTTTATAGAAATGTTGATGCACAAGTCTATGACTTTCTCAATATAAGTTTTAAAAAAACTCACGATGATATCATTTTAGAACATATTTCTTTCAAAGATGGCCATACAGCAGAAGAGTGTGGATCATTATCTTACTGGGCAGAACAAATGTGGATTCATTATTTCTTGTCCAAGTGGTTACAGTATTATACTGACGTTACCAATGATTATAAACCAAAAATTATGATATTTTGTTATACAATATACTTAATAGATTGGACATACGTAATATTAAAAAATGAACAATTTTTTCAATTATTTTTTTAATATTATTATTCTTATATAGATTTTTGCTTAGATCATTGCTTGCAGTCTATATTTACGGAAGAACACATATTGGTTTTTACGATCAAAATAACTTTAATCAATGAAAAGATCAAAAAAATTGCAGCTTTTTCTGATCTGCTTTGATTTTATCAAGGATAATAACCTTGACAGTCTTTTGGCTGTTGTATGATATTAGTAATCATACCTGACGAGTCACTTCGAAACAGCTTATTTTGAATTCTTACCCAGTTACCAATAGGAACGGTTATAAAAAATACAACAACTTACACGATATTGTTAATAAATCAATTCTACGGTTTTCTACCTTTTGAAAGCAATGTTCTTGCTTATGTTCCTGGTAAGCTAACATCCAGCATCTTATTATTCTTTTTTTAAATTAATATAATTAAAATATAGCGCGTTAGTAAAACGAATGAAACTCCGAATTTTTGCCCTAATAGATAATGCATTATGGTATTTGAGTCAAAATTTAAAATCTTATGGTTTTTCAAACAATAAATAAATTATGTTTATACATGAATTGTAATGGCTTTTCAACAGCTAATAAAGATGAAAAATCTTTAAAAAAATACATAAAAAACTTTATGTCAACAGAAGGTAACATACCCTCAAAAATAAATACTGAAAATTTAGAATTCAGCTTTTCATTTAATCAACAAAAACAATTGTGCGTAATTGCGTATAAAAAAAATGTTATCCAGAATAAAAGCTAATAAATCAACAGATTTATTATTGCGTTATTATTCTTCTGGTGAATTTCGAGCGTTTCGCTGGAAAAATCTTAGTGATGATGAGAAAAGACGTCTTGGTATTAGCAAACACGAAGCAACTCATTGTAACATTGAAGATAGAAAAACAAAAACTGTAAGAGCTATTCTTACAAGTGCTAAAGGTAACAACGCACCTCCTGGTACAACTTTTGATAAACTATCGTCTGTTAAATATGATGGTACTTATGTAGCATTAAAAAACAAAGAAACTAAGCAAACAGTTTTAGATAATAATGGAAACGTTGTTCCTGATCCACAAAAAGGTGGTCAATACATGGCAACTTTACAGACTTCAAGGAAAGTTATGAAAGATGCTAGACATAAACAAGAGGACGATCCTAAGGCAAACGAATTTGTTCAAAACCATTCATCCAAGATTCGTAATTTATTGGATAAAAACAACACAAAAAATATTCCAAAAAATATTGGAGGACAAGATAATGAATAAATATAAACCGCTCTTTTTATTTTTATTTGGGTTTTTTATTATTTCTTTTATCATTTATAACAGATTGATAAGAGAAAGACTGCCAAGAAGTATTACTTCTAATATAAATACTAAGGTATTTATATTATATTTTGTTGTTTTTCTTTGTATGGCAACGTTATTCTTAGTGAGTTTTATAAAATATAAAAATTATTTATTTTATAAAGAAAATAATACAAAGAGTAAAATAAATGATTTTATATATAAAATTTATAAAAGTAAAAAGAATCCTTTGCACTTTTATAATGACAGTTTATTGTTTTTGGATGCAGTAATAAAAAACAATATACCAATGTATGATAATTATCGTACATGGGCAGATTTTATTATGTTAGTTATAGGCAAAGGCTTACAAAAGTACAGTAAATATACCATAAAAACACTATGTTTTATGCGTATACTTCCTCAAAGCATTGTTTGCTTTGCACTTCTCTATGATGCATATAATCATAAATTCTTTCTATTTTATAAAACTTTATGGATTTTAATTTTACCCATGGCAGTGAGATATTTATCTTATAGCTTAGATATTTTTGTGGAAAAAAATATTCAAGAACTTGATAAAATATTATCTTTGAAAGTCATAGAAGCTAAAGATTATAACGAAAATTTATCTTTGGATGACTTCGAAAACATTACTGTTCACGAATGGTTTGAACTGACACAAATAAGCGAACAAGATCAGTATATTTGTTATAACTCGTTAAAAGACGATACGGAATGTCCTGAACAAGCTTTAGAATTAATGGTTGATGCTATGAATGATTTTTTTACCATTAAGTCTTATATAAAACATTTTGAATTATATAAAGATGCCTTAGAGCTCCCATTCAATTGTATTAAGTATTTTTGTTATAGTTCTTGTTGGACGTACATAATATATCTGTCTTGGTAACAGTGTTATCACTGTTGGACTATTTATATAATGGCAACAATTAGTGTTACGTATTATATATTATCTGAAGTCATAGTTTATTTTGAGGATTACTTGTATATAAAATATTGCATCTTTTTCTAATATTAGAACTATCAATAGACTTTTTATACCAGATATTTTTCTATTAGCACGTTTCCTTATTTCAATTAAAAAAGTAAAATTTTATTCGGTATGTCAATCTGATATTGGAAATCTTTTAAATAACAACTAATATCAGTTGTTATTATGTTTTTATATAACTTAGACGTTGTTGGATAAATCATAAAGATATAAAAATAGTACAAACACATAAAATTATAATACTAAATATTATAATTTTATATATATATCTTATTTGTAACATTTATACAGTAGTGAAATTTAGATTTATTTGCACTAATAGAATAAACTAATTTAACCATATTATACTATAATGGGACGTAAAAATATACCTTTTACCGATAAAGTTGAAATTATGAAAGCTAGATACGCATTAAACTTTATTATTGATTATTATAGGAAAGTTCCTATAGATCAACTAAATAACGATCAGTTATTTTTACAGTACCATATACAAAATAAAAACGCATTTTCAAAGACGTTAAATTTGGGTATAGCCTTAGCGTATAGAAAGCGTTATTTTGAGCTTATGGATTTAAAAAATACCACAGATAAAAGACTTTTTTATCAAGATTTTTTAAGCGGTAAAAATCAAACAACAGTTGATATATCAACTGTTGTTTCTGGTATACAAGGTAATATGTTAATTGTAAACACGCCATTTGGTAATAATCAAATTACGATAAATATAACACCTACGGTTGAGGTAGATATAGCTTCATTACCCTTGAACGTTCAAAAACACATACAACTGTCTAAGGTAAATACAGGCAATACGTTTAATGACGTAAATGTAGGTATACATCCTTACGATTTCAAGCATAAAGAAATTCCAAAATTTGGAAAAAGTCATATATATTTTTATGACTACGAAAATATTGATTCTTGGGTTGATCGTGGGTTTAATTTGATGTTGAAGACATTCTACGGTAGATCCAAAAATATTGGTTTAGATCAAGAATATCGTAATTATGCAAATTATTGTTATAAAAATTTACAAATCATTTTAAATAATGATCAAAAAAATGCTAAGGAAAAATTGGACGCCTGGAATTTGTTTTTAACAAAAAATTTGGATACAAGACCAAAAAATTTTTCTGTACCTATTCTTGTACAGACAACGCAAAAACCTTTTGCATCTGAAGAGTATATTGAGAATCCTTATATACCTAATATAGTAGGTCCTGTTGATGATGTAAAAATATTTAATGCATTAACTGTGGCCATAAGCATGGAAATCCCATTAGTGCAACACAAAGCATATGTTGCAACAAAAGGTGTTTTAGGTAAAAAGGATCCAGCTTGCGAAATAAAAACATCAAAAGCTAAAAATAAACCTGATACAGGTAGTAATAACTCAGCTGACGAACCTGATTAAATTATGGTATTTTATATAAATTTAGGCTTATTTACACTTAAATATTTACTTTCATATATATTATTTGTAGAGTCTTTAACCGCCTTAAGAATAAAAATGACTTTTATTCTTTTTATATGTTTAAGCTTAATATATGCTTTACATAATTATAAACTTGATTATAGAACTATAATGGAAAAAGGTTTATATAAAATAAAAGATCATATAATAAATTTATTTATTATAATTTTATTTATATGCTTTTTTATAGGTGGTATACTTTATTTGCGTATATTGAATGTATCTACAAGTAGATCTATAAACCTTATAAGTATGTATAATAAAATACATATGTTCTTTATAAACATGTCTATTTTTGATGCATTTTTTATCTCTATATGTTTATTGCTCATTTTTATTACATATGTTTACATAATAAAGTTAATTTTTCGCATCTTTATGTACAACGTAATAAAAAGACATATATACTTATGTTATAAATTCAAATCATATGTTGGTTTATCTGCAAATATGAGCCTTTATACTTTAAAGTGTCTTTCTGACAGAATTACAGGTTATTTTGTTTTTCGTGTAGATAACTCTGAATCTGAATTCGTTAAAAAGTATCACGCCGGTTTTCTTGCGGATATTATTTTTTTAGAAAATGTAATAAAAAATTATGTTCATTATATTATAATTTTTATCGTTTGTATTTATGATATTATTTTTAATAATTTCATTCTTATACATTTATTTACAGCATTACTATTTGCTTTTTTATATGAAAGTTATAAAAAAATTTCATACTTTATTTATTACATGGATTTTTGTATGGATGAAATGCTTGCTGTCTATATTTATAAAAGAACAAACATTGTTTTTTACGATGAAACTACCCTTAGTCTAAATGATGATAACATATGTACTATTGGGGATCTTTATGTTTTGAGAAATCACTATTTAAAAGATGGGTTGTATTGTGATTTAAATTCTATCGATCCTTTGACCGATTTTGCTTATTTAACAAATGAATATAATAAGGCATTTGCTAAGAACCCTGAGTGGAAAAAGAAGATCAAAGATATCGCAGCTTTCCCTGATCTTCTTTGATTTTATTAAGGATAATAACCTTGACAGTCTTTTGGCTGTTGTATGATATTGGTAATCATACCTGAGGAGTTACTTTCGAAACAGCTTCATTCTATTAATGCGAAACTAAATAAAATTTTGTACAAATAATAAACATTTACAGAGATTCTGGATTTAACAGCAGAAATAAAATAATAAAAAGAATTTATGGGT
>Ga0213878_10000723_pt1 | contig 11958 bp, 8 predicted proteins | sample VelepicoBEBS_R02_FD_161053 | JGI IMG/M metagenome (GOLD analysis project Ga0213878, IMG submission 161053) | Vellozia epidendroides bulk soil microbial communities from rupestrian grasslands, the National Park of Serra do Cipo, Brazil - BS_R02 | ecosystem: Environmental > Terrestrial > Soil >... | reverse complement strand
GCTTCATCCCACGGGGTAATGCCGTTGCCGGGGGTCAGGGCGGCGAGATGACCGCTGGCGTTGGGGAGCAGCACCTGACTGCGGGCGTAAAAGGTCGACTGGATAAACTGCTCGCTGGTACGGGCGATATCCTGCTCGCTGCGACCGATGGCCAGCGCTTTTGACATCTCATACAAATGGCGGGTGCGCTGCTCGCGGTAGCGGGCGATACGCGCCTGGTAGCGAACGCCCGCCGTCAGGTTACCGATGATAAGCCCGACGGTGAGCATCACCGCGAAGGTCAGCACATACTGAATGTCGGATACCGCCAGGGTGCCGCGCGGGGCGACAAAAAACAGGTCGAAGCTGATGACGTTTATCACCGTCGCCAGCACTGACGGCCAGCGGCCATAGAACAGCGCGACGATCACCACGCCAAGCAGGTAAAGCATGACCAGGTTCGCGGTGGCGAAAGCAATCAGGAAGTTGCTGGCCACCAGGGTTATCAATGCGCAGAGCGCCACCGCCACCGCACAGCCGCGAACCTGCACTCGCCAGCGATCCATCCACGGGCGCGCATCGTTGCCACGGTTGACCGGTGGGGCGGGCGCGTCTTCCAGCGCGACAATCACCAGGTCAAGATCCGGCGCGCGACGGGCGAGGCGGTCGGCGAAGGATTCCCGACTCCACCAGCGATGCTGCGTGCGGCGGCCGATAATGATTTTGCCGAGGTTGTGCTCGCGGGCGTAGCGCAAAATCGCTTTGTCTTCCGCCGGGTCGGAGAGGGTGGCGGTTTCCGCGCCCAGCTCCTGTGCGAGACGCAGCGCGCTGAGAATGCTGCGCCGCTGGTGTTCCGGCAGGCGGTGAAGCCCCGGGGTTTCAACATACACGGCGTGCCAGACGCTGCCGAATTTGGCGGCAAGCCTTGCGGCGGTGCGCACCAGCTTCTCATTACCGCTGCTGTGGCCAACGCAGAGCAAAATAGCGTCGCGGGTGTGCCAGACGCGCTCTTCGCCCTGGCCGCGCCACTCGCGCATTTGGTCGTCGACGCGGTCGGCGGTACGGCGCAACGCCAGCTCGCGCAGCGCAATCAGATTGCCTTTGCGGAAAAAGTGTTCAATGGCCCGTTCCGCCTGACCGCCGATATAGACTTTGCCTTCGTGCAGGCGTTGACGAAGATCGTCAGGGGGCAGGTCGACCAGCACGATTTCATCGGCGGCGTCAAAAAACGGGTCGGGCACCGTCTCACGAACCTTAATGCCGGTGACGCCGCTGACCACATCGTTAAGACTTTCAAGATGCTGAACATTGACGGTGGTAAAAACGTCGATCCCGGCTTCAAGCAGTTCTTCAACGTCCTGCCAGCGTTTAGGGTGGCGGGAGCCGGGGGCATTGGTGTGCGCCAGTTCGTCCATCAGGATCAGCGCCGGACGCCGGGCGAGGGCGGCATCGAGGTCAAACTCTTCGACGATGCGTCGCCGGTGAGGGATCCGTTTTCTCGGTTGTGTCGCCAACCCGTCAAGCAGGGCGGCGGTTTCCTGACGGCCGTGGGTTTCCACCACGCCTATCAGGATATCGAGCCCCTGCGCCCGCAGTCGCTGCGCTTCGCTGAGCATGGCGTAGGTTTTCCCTACGCCCGCACAGGCGCCAAAAAAGACTTTCAGTTTTCCCCGATGCCAGCCCGCGGTTTGTTCCAGCAGACGGTCGGGGTCCGGGCGAAGAGGCTCGTCGGTCATCATGTATCCTGAGGTTATTTCAGGGCATCCAGTGCCATGTTCAGTTCAATAATATTCACCACCGGCTGGCCGATAATGCTGACCAACGGCTTTTGCGTATGCTCCGCGACCAGTTTGCTCAGCGCATCCACTGACATCTGACGCGCGGCGGCAACGCGGGGGATTTGCCAGGTCACCGCCTGCGGCGACAGGCTGTAGTCGAGGCCGCTGGCGGAGGTGGTGACCAGCTCGACCGGCACGGCGCCATCAGCCTGCGGATTCGCGTTACGCAACTGCGCGACGCGGGCGGCAACCTCTTTATCCAGCTCCGGGTTGCTGGCGGCTAAATTGCTGCCGCCGGATGCTTCTGGATTATAGGGGCTATTTGCCGTCGCGGAAGGGCGCCCGTGGAAATATCCTGCAGCGTCAAAGTTTTGTCCAATCAGCAGCGAACCGCGGATCGCATTATCTTCTCTGATTAACGAGCCGTTCGCCTGGTCGTTAAACCACCATTGCCCGAGGACGGTGGTGACCAGCGGGTACAACCCGCCGGTGACCAGGGTCAGAAAAATCAGGATGACCAGAGCAGGGCGTAACATCGCCATTTTCAATTTCCTCTTACACCAGACCGAACAGCGTTAACAGCAGGTCGATAAGCTTGATGCCAACGAACGGCACCAGCAGACCGCCCAGACCATAAATCCACAGGTTGCGGCGCAACATCGCGGCCGCCGACAGCGGTTTGTAGCTCACGCCTTGCAGCGCCAACGGGATCAGGAACACGATAATCAGCGCGTTAAAAATGACCGCGCTCAGGATGGCGGAAGCCGGGGAGTGCAGATGCATCACGTTCAGGGCGTTCAACTGCGGATAGGTCGCCGCAAACGCCGCCGGAATAATGGCGAAATACTTCGCCACGTCGTTGGCGATACTGAACGTGGTCAACGAACCGCGGGTCATCAGCATCTGTTTACCGATGTGCACCACCTCAATCAGCTTGGTCGGGTTGGAGTCGAGATCGACCATGTTCCCGGCCTCTTTCGCCGCCTGGGTTCCGGAGTTCATTGCCACCGCCACGTCAGCCTGGGCCAGCGCCGGGGCATCGTTGGTGCCGTCGCCGGTCATCGCCACCAGACGGCCTTCCGACTGATACTGACGAATCAGCGCCAGCTTGGCTTCCGGCGTCGCTTCGGCGAGGAAGTCATCGACCCCGGCTTCGGCGGCGATAGCGGCGGCGGTCAGGCGGTTATCCCCGGTGATCATCACCGTTTTGATGCCCATTTTACGCAACTGGGCGAAGCGCTCTTTAATACCGCCTTTGACGATATCCTTCAGCGCGATAACCCCCAGCACCCTGGCGCCCTCGACGACGACCAGCGGCGTGCCGCCCTGACGGGCGACGCTTTCCACCAGCGCATCCACCTGCGGCGGGAAGTGGCCGCCGTTGGCCTCGACGTGACGGCGAATGGCGTCAACGGAGCCTTTACGGATCATCCGGTTATGCACGTTGATACCGCTCATGCGGGTCTGCGCGGTAAAGGGAACGAAGGTGGCTTGCAGCTCCTGGACGTCGCGTACGCGGATGTTAAAGCGCTGTTTGGCCAGTATCACGATGCTGCGGCCTTCCGGCGTTTCATCGGCAAGCGAGGCCAGCTGTGCGGCATCCGCCAGCGTTCTTTCATCGATGCCGGGCGCAGGCAGGAAATCGGAGGCCTGACGGTTGCCAAGCGTAATGGTGCCGGTTTTGTCGAGCAGCAGGACGTCGACGTCGCCCGCGGCCTCAACGGCGCGGCCGCTGGTCGCGATAACGTTCGCACCGAGCATGCGGCTCATCCCCGCCACGCCGATGGCCGACAGCAGGCCGCCGATGGTGGTTGGGATCAGGCACACCAGCAGCGCCACTAACACCGTCACGCTAACTGCCGCGCCGCCGTAGACCGAGAAGGGCCACAGGGTGGCGGTTGCCAGCAGAAAGACGATGGTCAGGGCGATCAGCAAAATGGTCAGCGCAATTTCGTTTGGCGTTTTGCGACGCTGCGCGCCTTCCACCATCGCGATCATCCGATCAAGAAAGGTCTCGCCGGGGTTCACGCTACAGCGGATCACCAGCCAGTCGGAGAGAATGCGGGTACCGCCGGTCACCGAGGCGAAATCGCCGCCGGACTCACGGATAACCGGTGCCGATTCACCGGTAATGGCGCTCTCGTCCACTGATGCGCCGCCTTCAATGACTTCGCCGTCGCAGGGGATAATATCGCCCGCTTCAACCAGCACGATATCGCCTTTGCGCAGATCTTCAGACGGGACATGATCGATTTTCGCGTCATGCTGCGGCGCGCGCAGCTTGCGGGCAAACGCCGTTTTCTTGACCCCTTTCAGGCTATTGGCCTGCGCTTTGCTGCGCCCCTCCGCCAGCGCTTCGGCGAAGTTGGCGAACAGCACGGTAAACCACAGCCAGATGCTGACTGCGGCAGTGAAGCCCGCGCTGCCGGGCAGGTGGCCGGTCGCCATGGCGACAGCCAGCCCGGTCGTCAGCACGCTGCCTATCCAGACGATGAACATGACCGGATTATGCCATTGCACGTCCGGACTCAGTTTTTTCACGGCATCCATCAGAGCCTGACGAACCAGTGACGGTTCGAACAGAGCCAGTTGCTTGCGACTCATAAACGCGTCTCCAGCCGACTTACTGTAAAGAGAGGTGTTCCGCTACCGGGCCTAATGCCAGGGCGGGGATAAAGGTTAATGCGCCGACCAGAATCACGGTGCCGATCAGCAGGCCGATGAACAGCGGACCAAAAGTCGGCAGCGTGCCTGGGCTTGCGGGCTGGATTTTTTTACCTACCAGCGAGCCGGCGATCGCCAGTACCGGCACGATCACGCCAAAGCGGCCAAAGAACATGCAGAACGCCAGCAGGCAGTTCCAGAACGGCGTATTCGCACTCAGACCCGCAAAGGCGCTGCCGTTGTTGTTTGCCGCTGAAGACACGGCGTACAGCACTTCGCTAAAACCGTGGATGCCCGGGTTGAAGATCCCCGCGCGCCCGGCGTCGCTCATCATGGCAAGCGCGGTACCAATCAGCACCAGCGATGGGGTGATAAGGATAGCCAGCGCGGTCATTTTCATTTCGCGCACGTCGATTTTCTTACCGAGATATTCCGGTGTACGGCCGATCATCAGCCCGGCGATGAACACCGCCAGCAGCACGAACAGCAGCATGCCGTACAGGCCGGAACCGACGCCGCCAAAGACGACTTCGCCAATCTGCATCAGCCACATTGGCACCATGCCGCCCAGCGCGGTGAAAGAATCATGCATGGCGTTTACCGCGCCACAGGAGGCGGCAGTGGTAATGACTGCAAACAGGCTACTTTGCAGAATGCCGAAACGGCTCTCTTTGCCTTCCATGTTGGCAGCGCTGTCGGCGCCAAGCTGCAGGAAGTGCGGGTTGCCTTTCAGCTCCGCCCACATCACCACTGCGGCGCAGATAACGAAGATTATCGACATCGCCCACAGAATGGCGCGCCCCTGACGGCGGTCGTTGACCGCATCGCCAAAGGCAAAACAGAGCGCCGCCGGGATCAGGAAGATTGCCAGCATCTGCACAAAGTTGGTCAGCGCCGTCGGGTTTTCAAACGGATGGCTGGAGTTGGCGTTGAAGAAACCGCCGCCGTTGGTGCCCAGCATCTTGATAGCCTCCTGCGACGCGACCGGACCCATCGGCAGCAGCCCTTTTGCCCCCTCGAGCGAGGTGAAGTGCTGGTAGGGCAAGAAGTTTTGCAGTGTGCCCTGTTGGATCATCAGGAGTGCGATCAGCAGCGAAATGGGCACCAGGATCCACAGCGTGATGCGGATGATGTCCATCCATGCGTTGCCGAGGGTACTGGCGCTGTGGCGGGCGAAACCGCGGATCAGCGCGAAGACCACGGCGATACCGGTGGCGGCAGACAGGAAGTTTTGTACCGCAAGCCCCGACATCTGGCTGAAGTAACTCAGGGTGGTTTCGCCGCTGTAGGCCTGCCAGTTGGTGTTGGTAATAAAGCTTACGGCAGTGTTTAGCGCCAGATCCCAGGGCAGGCCGGGAAAACCCTGTGGGTTCAGCGGCAGTACGCCCTGGAACGTCAGCATCAGGAACAGCAGCACGAGGCCTGCAATGTTCAGCAGCAAAATCGCCAGCAGGTACTGGCGCCAGTTCATCTCCTCACGCGACACGCCCAGTACGCGCCACAAACCAGCTTCTACGGCCGCGGTGCCCGGCAGCGGCGTGTTGTTGATCATCTTCGCAAGCCCAAGGCCCAGAGGACGGGCAAGAACGAAAAGCACCACCAGAAAACCGGCGATGAGTAAAAATGCCTGCGCTGCCATCAGAAGGCCTCCGCATTAATCAGGGCGTAAACCAGATAGCCCAACAACAGGAAAACCAGCACGATGCCGATTATTACGCCTGCACTCACAGTCCACCTCCAGGTGTTTGATGATGTACAGAAAAGGTAGGTTTTTTGGTGCAAAGATTTCGCAAAAAACGCGGAGCGGGGTGTAAAAAAAATATAAAAATGGTGAAAAGCCATTAATTAACTAATGGTTAGTATTAATTTAACCTTTCTGTAACCAAATAACGATAAGTTGTGTAAATAACCCCTGAAATGCCGAAAATAGTGGTCGGATGAGTAGTAAAATTACGCGCAAAGCGGTACTATTTTAGACAGATAACTTTTACCGGTGCGCTTCACCGGTCGAACATAGGGGGAGACCAAAATGACTCTGTATAAAGACTATCCTGCACATATTGTATTCGCGCGCCGCGCATTTGTGGTCGTTGCGGGCATCGTGGCGCTGCCGGTGATGCTGTTCTGGAAAGACCGCGCGCGTTTCTACAGCTACCTGCACCGTGTGTGGGCGAAAACCAGTGAAAAACCCGTGTGGATGGAGCAGGCAGAGAAAGCCACCTGCGATTTTTACTAACGCTGCGTTATGCGATGAAATGGGCCGCCTTGTGCGGCCTTTTGTTTTTTTACGCACCAGGTTTACGGTACGCATCGTAACCGTCATGCCACCGCACCTTTGCCTGCGCGAGCGGCGCGATTACACTCTTTGGCTGAATCCCCGATGCTTATTCGGCTCGGAATATGACGTCGTTACTCTGGACATTAACGGGAGAGTTATGGCCACGCATCTGGTCTGGTTTCGCGCCGATATACGTCTTCACGATAACCTGGCGCTTGCCGCCGCCTGCCGTTCCCGGCAGGCCAGGGTCATCGCGCTTTACATCGCCACCCCGCAGCAGTGGCGTCATCACGCCATGGCGCCGCGGCAGGCGGCCTATTTGCAGTGTCACCTCCGCGCGCTGCAGGCCGGTCTGGCGCAGAAAGGGATCCCGCTTATCTATCGCGAAGCGGCAGATTTCACCGCCTCGGTCATGGAACTGCAGGCGCTATGTGAGCAGCAGGGCGTCAGCCATATTTTTTATAACTACCAGTATGAAGTTAATGAACGCCAGCGCGATATCGCCGCGGAACGCGCGCTAAAAACGGTGGTGTGCCAAGGATTTGATGACAGCGTGATCCTGGCGCCAGGCAGTGTCGTGACCGGCGACGAGCAGATGTATAAAGTCTTTACGCCGTTTAAAAACGCCTGGCTTCGTCGTGCGCGCGTGGGGCTACCGGAATGCGTGCCGGCGCCAGCGCCGCGCGACGGCGGCGCGCTCCCCGACGCGCAGGCATTGCTGACGCTCAACTATCCACAGCAGCTGTTTGATCCCGTGTTATTTCCGCCGGATGAACGGCAGGCTATTCAACAGCTGCGGCGGTTTTGCCAGCAGCCCGTGGTCGAGTATGATGCGCAGCGCGACTTTCCGGCGACGGAGGGCACCAGCCGTCTTTCCGCCTGCCTGACGCTTGGCGTGCTGTCGCCGCGCCAGTGTCTGCATCGCCTGCTGGCGGAACACCCGGGGGCGCTGGCAGGACAGGATGGCGCCGTCTGGCTGAATGAGCTTATCTGGCGCGAATTTTATCGCCATTTAATGACTTTTCATCCGGCGCTTTGTTGCTTCAAACCGTTTATCAAATGGACTGAGAAAGTGAAATGGCGCGAGGATAAAACCCTGCTTAAAGCCTGGCAGCGGGGGAAAACGGGATATCCGATTGTTGATGCGGCGATGCGCCAACTGAATGACACCGGCTGGATGCACAACCGGCTGCGTATGATTGTCGCCAGCTTCCTGGTGAAAGATCTGCTGATTGACTGGCGGGAAGGGGAGCGTTATTTCATGTTGCAACTGGTGGATGGCGACCTCGCCGCCAACAACGGAGGCTGGCAGTGGGCGGCGTCCACCGGTACCGATGCGGCACCCTATTTTCGGATCTTCAATCCGACGATGCAGGGGGAAAAGTTTGATAAGTCCGGTGTATTTATTCGCCGCTGGCTGCCCGAGCTGGCGCAGGTTCCGGATAGCGAGATTCACACGCCCTGGGAGTGGGCGCAAAAACAGGGCGCGTCGCTCGATTATCCGCGCCCGATTGTCGATCACAAGCAGGCGCGGCTGGAGACGCTGGCGGCCTATGAGGCCGCCAGGAAAAGTTAAGAGGCCAGCGCCAGGCGGCGGGCTTTCATGCGTATTGCCTGGACAAGCCAGATGACCAACACCATGCCGACGCAGGCAAGCGCTCCCCAGGTAATTTGGCTGAACACGTCGATATAGGCGTTGATGGCGTAGTTAACGGCGCCTGCGGCATCGAACGCGCTTTGCGAGGTTTGATCGGCGATAACTCCGGCGACGTAGTTAGCGATAGCCCCCGACAGCAGCATATAGATCCCGGTCAACACCCCTGTCACGCCCGGGATCTCAATACGGGTGATCTGCGCCATGGCCACCGGGTCGATGAACAGTTCCGCAAAGCCCATTACCGCCAGCCCCAGCACCATCAGCGGCAGAGAAGAGTGGCCGTGCGCCGCTGACCAGCGGGCGCTAAAGGTCAGAATGCAGAAACCTGCGCTCATCAGACCCAGCCCCAGGGCATATTTACCCCAAATGCGTACTGTCCGGTTGCCGGTCACGCCCTCTTTCACCACCCACGCCAGCACCACACCGCACAGCATCACGGCAAAGCCGTTGATCGACTGGAACATGGCGGTCGGGACGTCATATCCCATGATATCGCGGTTAACAAAGCGGTCGATGTAGAGGCTAATCGAGCTGCCGCCCTGCTGGGCAAAGGCCCAGAACAGCAGGCTAAAGAAGGTCAGCACGACGATAAGCCCCAGCTCTTTACGCTGCTTCTGGTTTTGCGCCTGGCGGTAGATTTTCGCCAGCACGGCAAGGCCGATAATGGTCGCGACGATCAGCGCATACACCGACCACTCTTTCCAGAACAGAACGGCGATAACGACCGGCGATACCAACAGCAGCACCAGCAGCCAGCCCCAGACAGGCAGCGCGAATTTCTTACTGCGTAGTACGGCTTTGTTGACGCCGACGGTGTGGCTGAAGTGGCGATTGCCGCAGAGGAAAATCACCAGCCCGGCGAGCATCCCCACGGCGGCCAGCGCAAAGCCCATTGCCCAACTGTACTCTTCCTGCACGTAACCGCAGGCGACAGGCGCTACGATAGAGCCGATGTTGCCAGCAGCATACAGCAGCGAGAAGCCGCCGTCGCGGCGCGGGTCGGTCGGCTCATACAGTTCGCCCAGCAGGCAGCTGACGTTGGATTTAAATAATCCATAGCCGCAGACAATAATAGCCAGCGAGAGGTAGAGAAAAACGGCGGACATTTCGCTGGCGCCGAGCACCAGATGACCGATGACCATCAGCAGCGCCCCGAGCATTACCGCCATGCGGTTACCGAGCACTTTATCCGCCAGATAGCCGCCGAGGATCGGCGTGACATATACCAGCGAGCAGTAGGCGCTGAACAGCGCGTAGGCGTGGGTATCGGTGTATTTCAGCTGGTTAGTTAAATACAAAATCAGCAGGGCGCGCATACCGTAGAAACTAAAGTATTCCCAGATTTGCAGCGCGACGACGTAGTAGATAGCGCGGGGTTGTGATGATGGTGTTTTCATTTCGTTCTCAGTCTTGCCAGTAGCGCGGGAGATAATCATGCCGCATTATTCATTTCTTTTATGCTTTCCATGGTCTTTGAGCATCAATGCTTCATTAATATGCTTTCCTTTTGCATAAATATACATGAATATCCTGTGGGGTGGTAAGCCTTTTACGAAAGCCCTGACGGTGGGTATCGGCGTCCGGTTGTTGGAAAGCTGTGATATTCTTAAGTGAATATGTCCGGGCAGGAGCAACGATGAAAAATAGCGAACTGGAACAACTGATTAATGACAAACTCAACAGCGCGGCCATCAGCGATTTTGCGCCAAATGGTCTACAGGTTGAGGGCAAAGAAGAGATTCAGAAAATCGTCACTGGCGTGACTGCGAGCCAGGCGCTGCTGGATGAGGCCGTGCGTCAACAGGCTGATGCGGTGATTGTGCATCATGGTTACTTCTGGAAGAACGAATCGCCGGTGATCCGCGGAATGAAGCGTAACCGTCTGAAAACGCTGCTGGCGAACGATATCAACCTCTACGGCTGGCATTTGCCGCTTGACGCGCATCCCGAGCTTGGCAATAACGCCCAACTGGCGGCGCTGCTGGGTCTTAACATGCGCGGCGAGATAGAACCGCTGCTGCCGTGGGGCGAGCTCTCTATGCCGGTGTCCGGCCTTGAGCTGGCGTCGTGGATTGAGGCGCGACTGGGACGCAAACCGTTGTGGTGCGGCGATACCGGGCCAGAGAAGGTGACCCGCGTGGCGTGGTGCACCGGCGGCGGACAGAGCTTTATCGACAGCGCTGCCCGCTTCGGCGTTGATGCGTTCATTACCGGCGAAGTGTCGGAACAGACCATCCACTCAGCGCGCGAGCAGGGTTTGCATTTCTATGCGGCAGGTCATCATGCTACGGAGCGGGGCGGGATCCGCGCGCTCAGTGAATGGCTGCAGGAGACGACCGGTCTCGACGTGACCTTTATCGATATACCTAATCCGGCCTGATACGGGAGGCAGAGGGTGCAGCGAGCGCGTTGTTATCTGTTAGGCGAAACGGCGGTGGTGCTGGCGCTGGAGCCTCCGGTGACGCTGGAGAGCCAGAAGCGTATCTGGAGCCTGACGCAGCGTCTGGTCGGTTTGCCGGATGTCGTTGAAGCCATTCCGGGCATGAACAATATCACCGTTATTCTGCGTGACCCGCACATGCAGGCGCTGGATGCCATCGAGCGCCTGCAACGCTGGTGGGAAGAGAGCGATGCGCTGGAGCCGGAATCACGCTTTATCGAAATCCCGGTGATTTACGGCGGCGAAGGCGGTCCGGATCTGGCAGAAGTCGCCCGGCACAGCGGTCTGAGCGAAAAACAGGTGGTTGAACTACATGCGTCGGTGGATTACGTGGTCTGGTTTTTGGGCTTTCAGCCGGGCTTTCCCTATCTGGGGAGCTTGCCGGAACGTCTGCATACGCCAAGACGCGGGGAGCCCCGGCTGAGGGTTCCGGCGGGTTCCGTGGGGATCGGCGGTCCGCAGACCGGCATCTACCCGCTATCGACGCCGGGCGGCTGGCAGCTTATTGGCCTGACGCCGGTTAAGTTATTCGACCCCCATCGTGATGAGCCGATTCTGCTGCGTCCGGGCGACAGTGTGCGCTTTATCCCGCAGAAGGAGGGCATATGCTGAACATCATTCGCGCGGGCATGTACACCTCGGTGCAGGATAACGGACGCCATGGCTTTCGCCAGTCGGGCATCAGCCACTGCGGCGCGTTGGACAAACCGGCGCTGTATATCGCGAACCTGCTGGTGGGCAACGATCCCGGCGCGGCGGCGCTGGAGATAACGCTGGGCCATCTGGTGGTGGAGTTTGAGTCTGACGGCTGGTTCGCTCTCACCGGAGCAAGCTGCGAGGCATTTTTGGATCGCCAGCCCGTCTGGACGGGGTGGCGACTGCCGGTAAAAGCCGGTCAGCGGCTGACGCTGAAACGGCCGCTGCACGGGATGCGCAGCTATCTGGCGGTGGCGGGCGGAATTGATGTGCCTGAGGTGATGGGGTCTCGTAGCACTGACCTGAAGGTCGGTATCGGCGGTTTTGCCGGACGCCTGTTAAAAGATGGCGATCGGCTGGCGACGGGTAAACCCGGGCGCCAGTTTAGCGAGGCGCGGGGCGTCAAACAGCTGCTGTGGGGCAATCGCATCCGCGCGCTGCCGGGGCCGGAGTATCAGGAGTTTGA
>Ga0213878_10000722_pt1 | contig 11976 bp, 12 predicted proteins | sample VelepicoBEBS_R02_FD_161053 | JGI IMG/M metagenome (GOLD analysis project Ga0213878, IMG submission 161053) | Vellozia epidendroides bulk soil microbial communities from rupestrian grasslands, the National Park of Serra do Cipo, Brazil - BS_R02 | ecosystem: Environmental > Terrestrial > Soil >... | reverse complement strand
CCGATCTCCGCCGGCGCTCGCGACGTTCGCCGCGCGCGGGCACGTCACGTATCTCGGGACCGGCTCGAAGATCGTCGCACCGGGGCTGCGCGTCGCCTGGCTCGTCGTCCCCGACCGCGAGCTGCGCGACAAGATCGTGACCGCGAAGCAGGGGGCGGACCTGCACTCGAGCTCCTACGCGCAGTACGTCTTCCACGAGTACGTCGCCGACGAGACGCGGCTGGAGACGCACGTCGGGCGCGTGCGCGCGGCCTACCGCGCGCGCCGCGACGCGATGCTCGCCGCGCTCGCGCGCGAGATGCCCGCGCACGTGCGCTGGAACGCGCCGCGCGGCGGGATGTTCCTGTGGGCGACGGTCGGCGCGGGGATCGACACCGAGGAGCTCTTCGAGACGGCGGTCCGCGACCGCGTCGTCTTCGTCCCGGGGCGGCCGTTCTATCCGAACCGCGACGCCGGCGACGGCATGCGCTTGAACTTCTCGGCGATGGGCGAGGAGCGGATCGCCGAGGGGATCGGGCGGCTCGGCCGCGCCGTGCGCGCGGGCTGACTCAGGCGGCGAACGGCCGCAGTTCGAGCCCCAGGTCGGCGAGGCTCGGAGCCGTCTCCATCGGCGCGAGCGCGTCGAGCCCCGAGAGCCGTTCGCCGAGCTCGCGGAGCGCGGGGACCCGCCCGCCCAGACGTCGCAGCAGCGCGGGGAGCGGCCCGAGCGGGACCGGTAGGACCACGAGCCGGCGGCCGAACCGCTCGCGCGCGATCCCGCGCAGGTAGGCCGCGAACGTGACCGGGCAGGGGCTCGCGATCTGGTAGAGCCGCCGGCCGCGCTCCGGCCCGAGCGCGAGGCGCAGCAACGCCTCCGCGAGGTCGTCCACGTGGACCGGCTGGACCGGCGCGCCCGCCCGCGGCACCGCGAGCACCGGCGCCTTCTCGACCATCGTGGACAGCCGGCCGTAGAGTGCCGCCGGCGTTCCGCCGTAGACCATCCCCGGCCGCACGATCGCCTCGCCCGGGCCGGTGATCAGCGCCTCGCTCGCGAGCTTGCTGCGCGCGTACGCCGAGCGCGCGCCGGTCGCCGCCGACTGGCTCGAGACGAAGACGAACCGCGGCACGTGCCGGCGCCGCGCGGCGTCCAGGAGCCGGGCCGTGCCGTCGGTGTTCACGTCGCCGGTCGCGCCGCCGGAGAAGCCGCGCTCGTCGGCGGCGAGATGGACGACCGCGGTCGCGCCGTCGAGCGCCGCCTCCGGGACCGGCGCGGCGAGATCGTATGCGAACCAGCGGACGTTCGGCGGCGCCGAGGCGGGCGGCGTGCGGCCCAGCGCATGGACGACGGCGCCCTGCGCGAGCGCCGCCCGGACGACCGCCGAGCCGACGTACCCGTTCGCGCCGGTGACCGCGACGATCGGCTCAGGACCGGGCATCGCCGGGCGGGCGCTGCTCCTTCCGGCGGACGACGATCAGATGGTGGAGCCCGAACACGCGGCTCGCCGGCGAGATCAGCTTCTCCAGGACGCGCAGCGCGCCGGTCGCGGCGGTCGGCGCGAGCTGCCGGAAGTTCAAGCCGCCGGAGAGCAGGTAGCGCACGTAGTTCGGCATCACCTCGGCGTGCGCGACCTCGAGCTCCGGGTGCTCGGCGAGGAGACGCGCGCGGTCGCGGAAGAGCACGACGTAGCTCAGCGCCTGGTTTGCGCGCTCGCGGTCGCGCTGCTCGTCGGCGCGCCAGCCGGGCGCCGAGCGGTCGAAGGTCTCCTCTTGGAAGAGCCGCGCGTAGAGCAGCCCCGCGAGCGCGCCGAAGTACGGATCGATCAAGATGACGCCGCCGCCCGGCCGCACCACGCGCTCGACCTCGGCGAAGAACCGCGCTGGGTCGGGGAAGTGGTGGAAGCAGTTGATCCCGTACAGCGCGCGCACGCTCGCGTCCGGCAAGTCGAGCTGCATCGCGTCGAGGACGCGCTCCAGATGCGGCGCCGGCATGATGTCCGAGGTGACGGTGTCGGGATAGTAGTCCTTGAGCATGCTCGAGCCCGAGCCGAGCTCGACCCGCGCGCCTTCGGTCGCGCCGAAGTACCGCTCGTCGAGCGCGCGGATGCGCCGGTAGAAGTCCTCGAAGACGCCGCGGATCATCGGCCGGCTCGCGAGGATGCGACGGTGCTCGAGGACGCGCTCGACCGGATCGCTCGCCGGCTCGCGGACCTCGGGGGCGCGCAGCAGATCGATCAGCGACATCGCGCGGTCCTTTAGCGCGCTCGCACGGCGATCCGCCGCGCGATCCGGTCGGCGTTCGCCATGATCGTCATCGTGTGCGATTTCGCCGGTAGCGAGGTGAGGACCGCCCCATCGACGACGTGCACGCCGTCGAGCCCGGCGAGGCGGCCGTCCGCGTCGGTCTCGCCGTGCCGCGGCTCCGCGCGCATCGGGAGCGTCCCGCCGTAGTGCATCTCCTCGCCGGGCCGGGTCAGCTTCGTCGTGCCGGGAAGCAGCGTCGCGCCGAGCACGCGAAACTCGCGCCGCAGCGCGCGGACCGCTTCGCCGATCGCGGGGCGCAGCTCGCCGGTGTACCCGCCCTCGATCGCAAGCGCGCCGTCGCGGCGCAGGCGCAGCGAGCTCGCCGAGAACCGGCCGGGGAAGAAGCACGCGCTTACGAGCAGCCGCGGCCAGAGCCACGCGCCGAAGCTGCGCGCGAACGGGCGCAGCAGCGGGAGCCGGCCGTACAGCTCGCTCGGCGGCATCCCGGCCGTCGGGAGCAGGCCGCCGAAGATCTCCGGCGCCCCGGGGAGGCGCGCGAGCTCGAGCGCGTACGCGAGATAGCCCAGCGCGAAGCCGTAGTCGGGCGGCCGGCCGAACAGCGCCTCCGGCTGCACCAGCGCGAAGGTCAGCACCGGCGTCGTCAGCAATGGGCGCGCGAGCTCGTACGCGCCGATCAGCTCGAGCGCGAGCTTCGTCGAGCCGAGCGTCCCCGCCGCGAGCAGCACGCGCTCCGCCGCGAACGTGCGCGTCGCGGAGCCGCGCGTCGCAACGGCGTGGACCGCGTACGCGCCCTCGTCCCGCTCGACGCGCGTGACGAACCAGCCCGGCGAGTAGGTGAAGCCCGGCCGCGCGCGCAGCGCGGCGAGCTCGTCGGCCGCGCTGTAGATCGCGCGCCGGTGACAGCCGTAGATGCACATCGCGGAGCGGTTGCACGCGCGCCGCTCGCCCAGATCCGCGGTGAGCACCGCCTGCTGCGGCCGGCCGAGCCGAAAGCGCCGGTCCGCTCGGCCGGTGCGGCGGCGGCGCTCGTGGCGCGCGAGCAGCGCGGTGACCGGCGGCTCGAGCGGGTTCGGCGCCTGCAGCGGATAGCCGCCGCCGAACCAGCCGGCGAGATCGTCGTCAGGCGATCCGCTGATCCCGATCCGCTCCGCGATCGCGCGATAGCTCTCGGCGAGATCGGCGCGCTTCACCGGATACTCGGCGAGCTCCGCATCGCTGAACGCGCCGACCCCGGAGCCCCAGGCGTTCGACAACCCGCCGGGCGCCAGCGAGCCGTGCGCCGCAAAGCCGTCCGGCGCGATCCGGTAGCGCTCGCGAAAGCCCGCGAAGACGTGCGCGAACTCAGGCGCGCGCAGCTTCGGCGAGGCGTTCGCCAAGATCGCCGCGTCGCCGCCGAGGAAGACGCGCCACTGCTCGTCGTCGTCCTCGCGCCGTTCGGTGAAGCTGCGCGCGTCGAGCGCGGACGGTCCGGCGCGGTCTACGCCGGGATCGATCATGTGCACGTCGAGCCCGGCGTCGAGCAGCGGCCAGGCGGCCGAGACGCCCGCGGGGCCGCTGCCGACGATGACGATCACCGCGCGGCGCGCTCCCCCGGCCACCACGCCAGGCGATGGACGACGGCGCGGCCCGGGAGCGCGACCGCCTCGGCGAGCGCGATCGCGGCGCCGCGCAGCAGCATCTCCGCGAAGCCGCGCCGCGCCCAAGTGCGGCTGCGTCGCGCGCCCCACGGCGTGAGCTCGGTGACGAGCGTCGCGAGGTACAAGCGCCGCTCGAACTCGAGCGACGCGGCGGAACGCGGGAGGAGCGGGAGCGGCTCCAAGAGCGCGTTCAGCCACGGGACGTGCAGCCAGCGGCCCGGGATTCGCAGCGGCGCCGCGCGCGCGCCGAGCAGCCGCACGTACCGGCGCAGCGCGAAGCGCGGCGCGCCGCGGCCCCACGCGTAGCGCTGCAGCGCGCGCCCCTCGCGCAGCAGCGCGCGCGTCTCAGACGTAGTCATGGTCGAACCACGTGACGTACCAGTCGTCGAGCGCGCGGTCCGGGAAGACGCTGGGGTGGCCCTTCGGCTCGTGCAGGATCATCGTGAAGCCTTCGGGCGCGCGCAGGTAGCCGGCGCGGTGCAGCAGCTCGCCGAGCGGGCCGCGCGGCGCGGTCATGCAGGCGACGAACGCGACGCGCGCGGCGGCCGCGTCGCGGTGCACGCGCGCGAGCAGCGCGCGGCCGATCTCGGGACGGTCGAACTCGTACGCGAGATCGACGATCCCGAGCGAGTCGAAGCCGAGCATCGGCATCCTGCGCACCGCGACGTAGCCCGCGAAACGTCCGTCCTCGGTCGCGCGGTAGACGGTGTAGCGGCGGTGCGGCACCTCGAAGTAGCGCCAGTTGAGGATCTCCGGCGTGCGCACCGCGAAGATCGTGAAACGGCGGAACGCGTCCTCGAAGAACGCGCGCGACTCCTCGCCGAAGCGCGTCACCGCTTCGATCGTGATGCGCTTGGAGGAGCGAGGCCCGAGCCAGCGCACCGGCGCCGAGAGCGCGCGCAGCGGCGGCGTCAGCACGGCGCGCAGCGCGCGCGAGCCGACGTACCGCGCCGCGACCGCGCCCAGATCGACCGGCCGCACGTAGACCGGGAGCGGGCCGAGATCGCGGTAGCCGAGCGCGAGCATCGCCTTGAGCATCTTCGGCCGCGTCGGCCCGTACCCGAACGCGAAGCCCGCCCCGGGATAGCCTTTCACGAGCGCGGCGACGAGCCGCGGGAAGAGCAGCGTCCCGCGCAGCGACTCGGCGACGATCAGATTGCAGGTGATCCCGCCGACGACCGGCGCGCCGCCGATCGAGAGCGCGAACGGCATGATCCCTTCGTGCCCGACGATCGCGCCGGCGGCGTCCTGCGCGACGACCACTTTGAACACGCCGAACGGCGGCTGCGCGTACATCCAGCGCCACAGGTCGACGAACTCGCGCGGCGGGCAGCGCATCTCCGGCTCGACCGCGAGCTGCAGCGCGCCGATCCCGTCGAGATCGCCTTCGCGGTAGTCGCGGACGGTCTCGCGCGCCGTCATCGCGGGAGCGGGACGAACGTCATGAAATCCCAGAGCGGGAACGCGGCGGCGCGCCCGCGCAGCCGCGCGTCGGCCTCCTCGCTCTCGCCGAGCGCGGGGTGAAGCAGCTGCACCAGCGCGAGCCCCGCCTCCGCCATGACGCGCATGTACTGGTCGATCGTCGGCGCGACGTTGTAGACGCGCTCGCGGTACTCCGGGACGACCGCGTACGGGCGCTCGGGATCGCCGTAGATCCCGCCCAGCCAGAAGTGCGAGTTCGGCTCCATCATCTCGAGCCGGCCGGCGGGCTTCAGCAGCCGCCGGAACTCGGCGAGCAGCGCGCGCAGCGCGCCGCCGTCCGCGCCGCGCTCGGCCTCCTCGACCAGGATCAGCATCACGTCGCTCATGTAGATCAGATCGAAGCTCGCATCGGGGAGCGCGCGCAGGATCGCGAGGCTCTCCTCGTTGGTCGCGGGCTGGTGGAACGTCGCGCGCGCACCGAAGTTGCGCCGCGCGAGCGCGATCAGCTCGGCGTTCGTGTCGATCCCGGTGACGCGCGCGCCGAGCGCGGCGAATTTCGCCGAGTAGTAGCCGTTCCCGCACGCGAAGTCGAGGACGCTCGCGCCGCGCAGCGAGCGTCCGCCGTAATACGCGTCCCAGAACGCGCCCTGCACCGCGCGGTACGGGCCGGGCTTCACCGCGGTGCCGTCGGCGGTGAACTTCTGGTCGTGCCACCAGCGCCAGTTCTCGCGCAACCGCAGCTCGAGCGCCTGGTACTGGCCGACGCGCTGGTGGAACGTGCCGAGATGCGCGCGGTCGAGCGCGGAGCCGAGCGGCGCGAGGAACGCGTCGTAGTCGGCGCGGTCCGCGCGGTGGACGAGCATCCGCCGGCGCAGCAGCGCGAAGAGCGCTGCGCCCGCGACCGCCTCGTCGCGCGCGCGCGGTCCGATCCCGGTCTGATCGCTCCACAGTCCGCCCGAGACGTCGAAGCGCGTGCGGTCCCAGCCGCGCGCGCTCGCGAGCGCCTCTCCCCACACCTCTTCGCCGGCGCCGTCGGCGAGCGCGAGCAGCGGCGCGAGCGCGTCGTTCGCGAGCTCGACGTGCGTGCGGGTTCGCGGGTTCGAGGCGATCGTCGCGCCGTCGCGGCGGTGGATCAACGTGTCCGGGCTGAGCCGATAGCGCACCGCGCTCAACGGAACGGCTTCCACCCTTTCGCGGCCAGCCGTTCCTCGAGGGGGACGGCGCTGGTCGCTCCGGTCCCCGCGATCTTGTCGCGGATCAGCGCCAGCGCATCGGCGATCCGCTCCTCGGACTCCGTCCCGATCGAGACGCGGATGAAGCGCTCGGTGCTCTCGCCGTACGCCGACCCGGGGACGACCGAGATCGCGTGGTCGAGCAGCAGCTCGAGCGCGAACTCGAGCCCGCTGCGCGGAAACTGCTCGAGCGAGACGAAGAAGTAGAACGTCGCGCTGCCGCCCATCCGCACGAGCCCGAGCCGGTCCATCAGCGCGCCGATCCGGTTGCGCTTCTCGACGACTTGGCGCACCTGCGGCAGCGTGACGCGGATGATGTCGTCGAAGTAGTGCTCGAGGTAGTAGAGCAGGACGGTCGGCGCGCAGGTGATCAAGTGCTGGTTGAGCTTGAGCACCTCGCGGATGAAGCCGGGGTTCGAGATCAGATAGCCGATCCTCCAGCCCGACATCCCGAAGTTCTTCGAGAGCGAGTTGGCGACGATGATCCCGTCCTTGTCCGGGACGATCCGCGCCAGCGACCAGAACTCTTCGTCGACGACGAAGTCGCTGTACGCTTCGTCGATCAGGATGTAGACGCCGCGCGGCCGGCACTGCGCGTAGAGCTGCTCGAGCTCCTCGCGCGTGTAGGTCCGGCCGGCCGGGTTGTTCGGGTTGTTGATCACCAGCATCCGCGTCGCCGGCGTGAGATGGTCGCCGATCTCGGCGATCGGGCAGTCGTACCGGATGAAGTTCACGCTCGCGCCGGTGAGCCGGACCTGCTCTTGATAGCTCAGCCACGCCGGCTCGAGGATCGCGACCTCGTCGCCCGGATTCAGCACGGCTTGCATCGCCATGTAGATCGCGGGCTTCGAGCCGGCGGTGATCATGATCTCGCTCGCGCCGTCGACGTGCGTCGAGTACTCGCGCTCGTAGAACTCGGCGATCTTACGGCGCAGGCTCGGGATCCCCTGACTGTCCGAGTAGTGATATCCCTTGACGACGTCGATCTTCGCGAAGTCGAACAGCGGGATGTCGAAGAACGCTTCGCCGAGCGAGAGCGTGATCACGTCCTCGCCTTTGAGCCGCGCGTCGTACACCAGCTGGTTGACATAGATCGAGAGCGCCTGCGGGATCGCACGCACCTTCTCGCTGATCTGCATCGGCGGGCGCGCGGCCGCCGCATCTGCCTCGCCGCGCGTGCGCGCGCGCTCACCGGTCCGCGGCGTCATGACGGCTCCGAGACGAGCAGCCTCTTGCGAATCTTCCCCGAGTCGGTGCGCGGAAACTCGCCGACCGCCTCGATCTTCTCCGGCCACTTGTAGCGCACGAGCCGTTCGCGCAGCCACGCGCCGAGCTCCGGGACGACCTCGGCGCCGCTGCGCCCTTCGCGCGGGATCACCAGCAACTGAAAGCTCTCCCCGTAGAAGTCGTGCGGGATCGCGACCGCGGCGGCTTCCTGCACCGCGTCGTGGCGCTCGGCGAGCAGCTCGATCTCCCGCAGCGCGATGAAGTATCCGCCCTTCTTGATCACGTCGCGCAAACGGCCGTCGAGCGCGAGCACGCCGTTCTCGTCCAAGTGCCCGACGTCGCCGGTGCGGAAGTACCCTTCGTCGTCGAGCGGGAGCTGCAGCGAGCCGTCGGGCTGCAGGTAGCCGAGGAAGAGGAACGGCGTGCGGACCGCGAGCTCGCCGGCGGGCGCGCCGTTCGCCGAGCCGTTCTGCGCGTCGAGCGGGTAGATGCGCAGCGTCACGTACGGGAGCAGCGTCCCGACCGAGCCTTCCGCGCGCGGCATCCCGTCGCCGAGCTGCTCGGAGGTGAGGAACGTCGTCTCGGAGAGCGCGAAGTTCTCGAGCAGCGGGATCCCGAACACCTCTTCGAAGCGCGTCTTCGTCGCGAGATCGATCGGCGCGGTCCCGAGGAAGCACGCGCGCACGCGCTTCGGCGGCGAGACGCGGTGGCGCGCGGTACGCTCGGCGATCGCGAGCAGCCCGCGCACGATCGTCGGCACCAGCCACAGCACGTTGACGTCGAACTGTTCGACCTGCTGCCAGAAGCTCAGCAGCGAGCGCCCCGAGAACGACTCCGCGATCACGAAGCTGCCGCCGCTCGCCATCGGCAGCAGGCACAGGTTGAACAACCCGCCGAGATACGAGATCGGCAGGATGTTGAGGAAACGGCTCTCGCCGTCGAGGAAGCGGTGCCGCGCCGCGAACGCTTTCCCGCTCGACCACAGCCGGTCGACGTCGAGGACGATCGCCTTCGGCTCGCCGGTCGAGCCGCTGGTCGCGAGATAGAGCCGGCCGGCGTTCTCCGGCGGCGCGCCGATCGGCGCGGCGAACGGCGGGAGCCACGCGAGCGATCCGTCGAGCGTGACGCGCACGACCGGCACGCCGGCGGCGCCGAGCGCATCGGCGACCGCGTCGCTCGCCATCGCGGAGAGGAAGCAGAGCTTCGGCGCGATCAGCCGGACGGCGCGCGACGCCTCGTCGGCGACCGCTTCGGCGGGGAGCGGCGCGAACGAGTAGCCGCCGTGCGCCGCGGCGAGGAACGCCACGATCCCGTCGGTCGAGGTCGGCAGCAGCGAGAGGATCGCGTCGCCCGGGACGAGGCCGTGCTGTCGGAAGAGCGTCCGGCAGCGCGCGATCAGATCGCCGAGCGCGCGGTAGTCGTACGACGTCTCGTAGCGCGCGTCGACGAACGCGACGCGGTCGCCGCTCTCGGCGATCGTCGCGTCGAGATCGGCGGCGAACGAGCGCAGCAGACCGCTCACGCGAGCACCCGCCCGCGGTCGACGACCGTGGTCCCGTCGACCGCCACCGCGCCGTCGCGGAACACGAAGTCCAGGTGGAACGCGACGTCGTTCAGCCCGCCGACCGTCGCGTTCGAGCCGAACCCGAAGTGCAGCGTCCCTGCGGCGCCTTCGTCGGTCAGCATGATCCCGGTCAGCCGCGCCGCGTCGTTGAGGCCGACGCCGCATTCGGCGAGCACGTACGCTTTCTCGGAGCCGGCGCGCTCGAAGAGCCGCTCGAGCGTCGCGACGACCGCGTCGTCGCGCGAGCGGAACGCGACGATCTTCCCGCCGCGCACGTCCAATTCGACCGGCTCGCGCAGCAGCCCGATCTCGGCGCACGGGATCGAGCCGTCGACGACGACGATCCCTTCCGAGTACGTCTCGACCGGCGAGACGTTCGCCTCGATGTCGGGCGGCGAGCCGAGCTCGCCGGGCCTTTCGACGAAACCCGGGCAGAAGTTTCCGGTGCGCCCGCGGACGTCGAGCCGGACGTCCGTTCCGCGCGGCGAGGTGACGTGAACGAAGTCGCCGGCGGTGAACGCGTCGGCGACCGCGCGGACCAGCGGCGCGCGCGCCTTGTAATCGACGCCGACCGCGGGATCTTCGAGCAGCGCGAGGGAGTACTCCGGGAGGCTCAAGTAGCGCGCGCCGCCGGCGCACGCGTCGCGGCGCGCCGCGGTGTGCGCCATCGAGAAGTGCGTGAGCCCGAAGATCAGGTCGGCGCGCTTCATCGCGGCGGCGGCGGCGGGCGGCGGCTCGGTCCCGTGCATCGCGGCCAGCGGAACCTGCCGCATTTCGACCGCGGCGGTGAGCGGGGCGCAGCGCTCGGCGACGAGGCGCCCGATCTCCAACGTGCGCTCGTCGACGACGATCGCGACGCGCTCGCCCGCGCGCAGCGAGCCGCACGACCGGACGAGATGATCGGCCGCGTCGACCGCGGTCCGGGAGAACGCGGCGGGCTCGGCGCTCATGCGCCGTTGCGGGCGGCGCTGCTCACGACCAGCTCGGTGAGCGCGCTCAGCGTGCTGAAATCTTTCTCCTCGATCTGCTCGAAGTCGAGCGGGACCCCGAACTTCTCCTCGATGAAGAACGCGAGCGAGACGATCTGGAACGAGTCGACGATCCCGGACTCGAACAGGTCGGCGTCCCGTTCGATCAGCGGCTTGTTCGCTGGAACCGGCTCGGCGAGGAACGCGGCGATGTCGGCTCTGATCTCGTCTGGGTTGCGGGTGGACTGCACTCGGTACTCCTGGGCCGGGGCGAACCTCGGGCTATTCACGGACCGGCGGCGCGATTACTCCACGCGCGCACGGAGGATGCGGCTCACTCGAAGACCGAACGGACCGCACGCAACGATCTCCGGAGCAAAAGAGGTACCTCGTGGGTTTGGTCGTGACCGGCATCTCGCAGAACGGCGACATCAAGAACCTCGAAGCGGCGCTGAAAGCCGCCGGGCTCCCGCTCGACCCGATCCAGGTCATCGGGCCGGACGACTCGACGCAAGGCGCCGCCTCCTCGATGGGCCTCGCCAACACCGGGCTCAACATCGGCGGCGGACAGGGGACCGGCGTCCCCGGGATCACCAACGCGAGCTCGATCGGCAGCAGCGGCGGCGGTTCGCGCTACTTCCGCAACGAGGCGCTCAGCGACCGGCTCGGCGATCTGGAGATCCCCGACGACCAGGTCGACAACTACATCGAGGCGCTCCAAGCGGGGCGCAGCGTCGTGGCGTACTTCGCGAAGCCCGACAACGTCGCGCAGGTCGAGGAGATCTTCCGCAAGCCCGACACGGGGCTGGTGCGGATCAAGATCTACTGAGCAGCGCGCGCAGCTCCGCCGTCGCCTCCATCACCGCGCGCGCGGAGACGTGGAACCTCGTCTCGTAGAACAGCGGACCGCGGTGCGGCGCGGCGCGCAGCCGGCTCGGATCGGCACGGCGTAGCCGTTCTTCGCGGCGCACGAGCGCGCGCACGGTCAGCCCCGGTCCGAGAAACAGCCACGTGCGCCGCTGCGAGCGGTACCGCGCGATCGCACGAACCGGGAGCAGCGCCTCGCGCAGCGTCAGCTTGCGCGCGATCACCGGTTCCGTTCCGGGGACGAACGACGTGGCGCGAAAGAACCCGCGCGGGCGGCGGTACGCGTTGTAGAGCGAGTACGTGAAGACGTCCGCGACGCCGAGCTCGCGCGCGAGCCCGAGCGCGACCAGGTGCGCGGCGTCGTGATCGGCGTGACCGCCTTCCCAGTCCGGCGCGTACACGCGCGCGGGCGGCGGGAGCGGCGCCGCGAACGCGCGCAGCAGCTCCAGCGCGCGCGGCGTCTCGTACGCCAGCCGGCCGTCGGCGATCCGCCGCTCGCCGCCGAGGAACGCGATGTCGTCCGCCGCGACGCCGAGGCTCGCGAGCACCGAGCGCGACTCCGCGTCGCGCACCGCGGCGGGGACGCCGCTCGCGCCGTCGGTGAGGTACGCGCAGCGAACGCGCACGCCGCGCGCGAGCTCGAACGCGATCCGGGTGAGGACGGGAACCTCGTCGTCCTGGTGCGCGAAGACGAAGAGGACGCTCACCGCTCGCCGGTCGCGCGGACGCGGTGCGCGCCCGGCCGCAGCTTCAGCGTGCGCGGCGTGAACTGCACGTCGTACATGAGCGCCTGCAGTGAGAGCTGGAACCCCGTCATG
>Ga0213878_10000721_pt1 | contig 11976 bp, 13 predicted proteins | sample VelepicoBEBS_R02_FD_161053 | JGI IMG/M metagenome (GOLD analysis project Ga0213878, IMG submission 161053) | Vellozia epidendroides bulk soil microbial communities from rupestrian grasslands, the National Park of Serra do Cipo, Brazil - BS_R02 | ecosystem: Environmental > Terrestrial > Soil >... | reverse complement strand
CCTCAGGAGGCTCGCCGGCTCAAGCCTAAGCCGACTCGCACGCCGACGCGCCGACGCCGCCAGCCGTTACAGCGAGAGCGCCGTTCGCGGGCTCGATGGAGAAAACGGATTTTGCAGGGCCGACTACCTGGCTGGAATTGCCAGACATGCCAAGCAAGCCGGTTCCAATTGGGCTGCGGGTAATTCGCAGCGGGCATCTTGTGAGCGGCATATATGTTGGCACTTCGAGCCCGACCGAAGTGCGGAGGCAGCTTGGCGCTCCTGAGGAAAGCGGCGCCAATTGGATTTCCTACCGAGGCCTCGCGGAAATCTGCAGCGACAAGTTCACTTTCAAGTTTGCCAACGGCGAGCTGAGCGAGGTGGAGTGGCAATGGTGCACGGACTGAATCGGAGCCGGAGGCGTAGTCGGCCAAGAGCCGCCATCGGCTCGTGCGCGTCGTGCAGGTGTTCGGTGTCGCCCAGGCCTACCACGGCTACCTCCGCTCCCCCGGGCCCCCAGCATGGCCGCCGTGGCGCTGCTGGGCCGCACGGCCAACGGCTGGCTGAAGTGGAAAACCGAGGGCGGGCAGACGCTGGATGCGGTGAAGCGGCAGGCGATTGAAGCAGAGTCCCCGAAGGCGTCCTGACTCGGGCGCCGGGCAGGTCTTGGGCGCCACTTCTGGCAAAAATGAACGATCGCCATGGTCAACTGGCAAAAAAGATCTGCCGCTGAGGATTTTCTGGCCGCTGCTGGCGGTGCGGCATGGCCTGCGCTGGCTGGTTTGAAGAAAAAGTTTATCGGAAAGTAGATTCTGGCAATAATTCTTGCGAGCTGAGTTTTTTTCAGCGCGTGAGGCCTCCACTGACATGAACGACATTGGCTACGCCTGGATTCAGGATGCCGTGGGCGCACCCGACTTCCTGGGGCCGCAACGGGCTCGCCTGGCTTCTGTGACGCGCATCGAGCGGCAGCCGGACGGCAGCCTGCTGGTGCCGCACAAGCTGGCGCCTGAACCCAACCTGGGGCAGCAGGCGCTGTTTGCCCTGAAGCACGAAGGGGTGAACCTGGCGCTGCTATTGAGCGCTGTGCAACGCATGCCGCCGCAGGAACTGGCGGCTTTGGTGCAGGCGGCGCCCAACAGCCTTTACGGGCGCAAGCTGGGGCATTTGTGGGAGCGGTGGCATCGGCGACGGCTGCCGGGCCTGGACGGCTTCAGCGTGGCCTCGGCCTATGCCCCGTTGTTCGACCCCGAGCAGTATTTCGTGGGCCCGGTCCAGCGCGACGCCCGCTGGCGCATCGAGTTCAACGGCCTGGGTGAACTGGACTTCTGCCCGGTGGTGCGCAAGACCCCGGCGCTGATGGCCCGGGTGCAGAAGGATGTGCTGGGCCAGGCCCAGGCATTTGCCGCCGAGGTGGGGCCGGCACTGCTGGAACGCGCCATGACCTGGGCCTACCTCAGCGAAACCGAGGGTTCATTTGCCATCGAGGGTGAGGCGCCGACGCACGACAAGGCCACCCTGTTCGCAGCCCTGCTACGACGCGCTCATGAGCAGCGCCCGCTGACGGAAGACCTTCTCGTGGAGTTGCAGAACGCGGCCATCTCCAACCCGTTCGACAAGGCTGCGCAGTTCCGCACCGAACAGAACCGCTTGCAGAAGGACGTTCCTGGAGCCGCCGGCGTTACCTACGTGCCGCCGGCTCCAGAGCTGGCTGTGGAGTTGATGGAATGCCTGATGCGCCTGGCCAACCAGCGCCCACCGACGCTGGATGCGCTGGTGCACGCGGCGGTGGTGTCGTTTGCTTTTGTGTTCATCCACCCATTCATGGATGGCAACGGGCGCTTGTCGCGCTTCCTGATTCACCACTGCCTGGGGCAGTCGGGCCTTCTGCCGCCGCAGTTCCTACTGCCCATTTCGGTGGCCATGAAGAAGCACGAGGCCGACTACCTGAAGGCCCTGACCGCGTTCAGCAAGCCGGCGCGCGGGCTGTGCCAGGTGACGTGGGCGGGAGACGAGCATTACGCCTATGAGTGGGCAGCTGATGCGGATGTCTGGTTCCGTTGCATGGACCTGACCGAGGCAGCCGCCTTTACGCTGGACATGGCCGAGGCGTCGCTGGACACGCACATGCGCCAGGAGGTGGCATTCCTCGGCATCTTTGACCGGGTGAAACGCCACATCGATGCCCGGCACGACCTCCGCGGCAGCGACCTTGCGACGCTGATCGTGACCATCTTCCAGAACGGCGGCACGCTGTCGATCAACCGACGCAAGCGCTACGCTGACCGCGTGCAGCCTGAGGTGATGGACGCCATTGAGGCCGCCGTGCAACGTGCCATGAACGGCCAGACACTGAATGACGAAGCGCCGGATTGAGGCTGCCGTGTAGCCTACGCCGCAAATAACACCAAACAGGGTGTTTGAGTGCCGCCCCTTCACCGAGAGGTCCATTTCGAGGCCGAGATCTGCGCTTACCAGGGCCACCCTGCTAGGTAAGCGTGCGGCGAAATCAGGTTGACAGGCTCTGACGGCAGCGATCCGGTCAATCCGTTGTCAACGGCCGTCGAGACCACGAACGGCCGCGGGGAGACGCAACTAAGCGTTGGGGCCAGGTTCGGCTGAGAGCGCTGAATGCCAACAGACCCGCTCAATGCTTCGAATCCAACTTGCTGGACAGAGAAGTTGAATCGCCTTCATAGGAGATGTCCTTGATGCGCCACTGTGCTTGTTCGAGCTTCAACAAGAAGGTGAGCATGTGTGTCCCCGAGCCCTGGCGAACACGAGCTGATTTCACCATCAGCTAAGAACTACGTTTTTCGGGGGCAAGGTCAGTCTCGGTGCAAGCGCGCATGTCCAACGCGAGCCACACGGCGTCGATGCGGATCAACGCAGCAGCTCGCGCATCCAGGCTGCGCACGCATCGGCAGCACCTGCCGGCCAGGTCACCGCAACGACGGTCGAGCCGCGGCGGACTTCGATGCGGATGGGCTCAGCGCTCGGCGCAGGCGGCACGGATGGCGCCGGCATCGGCAACGAGATGAAGCCCACGGGCTTCTCGCTGACGGTCACTGCATCGACTTGAGGCTGAGCTCTCTCATGGACCCAGCGCCGCAGCAGGTTGGCGTTGATGCCGTGAGCCATGGCCACAGCCGCCATCGAGACTCCCGGCTGCTGCGATGCTTGCACTGCCTGGACCTTGAACTCGGCGCTGTGAACTCGCCTCCGGCGGCCTGGGGCTGCTTGGTCCATAGTGCGTACGTACCCATCAAGTCGTTGATGGACACGAGCATCCTAAACACGGGTCAGCGGATCAACATGACTTGCCTGGACGCTTACCCTGTTAGCGCATTTTTGCGAAAAAGCAAAATGTGGCGGACCGTCGGTTAAGCCAAAAGCTGTCATTTAAGGACACCTTATGGTTAACGGAACACTACAGGTGGATCAACGACTTACTTGAGATTGGCGGAAGCGGTGAGATTCGAACTCACGGAAGGCTCACACCTTCGGCGGTTTTCAAGACCGCTGGATTAAACCACTCTCCCACGCTTCCGGAGCCCCGCATTCTACGGGTGCGGGCTCAGGTGCCCGGCCTCTGCGACTGCGCGCACTCGACCTGGATGATCTCGCGCTGCACGCCGTCCACGCGCGCCGCCGTCAGCCGCCCGCCCCAGACGCAGCCGGTGTCCAGGCCCAGCAGGGTGGGGCGGTCAAGCAGGCCCAGCGTGGACCAGTGGCCGAAGGCGATGGGCGTGTCCGCGCTCCGCCGGCCGGGCACCTCGAACCAGGGCAGGAAGCCCGGCGGCGCGCCTCCGGCGCCGTCCTTGGTCTTGAAGTCCATCGCGCCGTCGGCGCTGCAAAAGCGCAGCCGCGTGAGCACGTTGACGGTGAAGCGCAGGCGCGCCGTGCCGGCGAGCGCCGGGTCCCAGCGGGCGGGTTCGTTGCCGTACATCTCGCGCAGGAAGCCGGCCAGGTCCGGCCCGCGCAGCACGGCCTCCACCTCGGAGGCCAGCGCCAGCGTCTCGTCACGGCTCCATTGCGGCACGACGCCGGCATGCACCATCAGCCAGCCCGCCTCGAAGACGGCCATGCGCTGCCGGCGCAGCCAGTCCAGCAGTGCCCCGCGGTCGGGCGCGGAGAGGATGTCGTCCAGTGTGTCGCCGCGGTGGGCGTGACGCACGTCATGGGCGGCGGCCAACAGGTGCAGGTCATGGTTGCCGAGCAGGCAGGTGGCGGCCTCGCCCAGCCGCATGAGCCGGCGCAGGGTGGACAGCGAGCGGGGCCCGCGGTTGACGAGATCGCCCAGTAGCCAGATCCGGTCGCGCGACGGGGAGAAATCCAGGCGTTGCAGCAGCCGCTCCAGGGCGTCGCAGCAGCCCTGGACGTCGCCGATCAGGTAGTTCATGGTGCGATTGTCCCCGCCCTGGCCCCTGAGCGAGGGATCGCACGATGGGCCGGGGGCCGGCCTTCTGATAGTCTCCCGGCCTTCGTTTTTGACCGCGCGCAGATCCGGCTTCCCTGGATTGGCGCCTTCGATGGACACCGCTCTCGTTCTCTTCCTGATCCTTCTCAACGGCTTGTTCGCGATGTCGGAGATGGCGTTGACCGCCAGCCGCAAGGCGCGGCTGCAGGTGATGGTGGAGAGCGGCGAGGGTGGCGCGCAGGCCGCGATGGATCTGCACGACAACCCGACCAAGTTCCTGTCGACGGTGCAGATCGGCATCACCGGCATCGGCGTGCTCAACGGCATCGTCGGCGATGCGGCCTTCTCGGGCCCGCTGTCAGCGTGGCTGAGCGCGACGTTTGCGCTGAACCCCAACGCCACGCAGATCGCGGCCACCGCGATGGTGGTGGTCATCATCACGCTGCTGACCATCGTCTTCGGCGAGCTGGTGCCCAAGCGCATCGGCCAGATCTATCCGGAGACGGTGGCGCGCCTGGTGGCGCCGACGATGACGTTCATTTCCATCATCGCCCGCCCGCTGGTGCGCACGCTGAGCATTTCGACGGAGGCCACGCTGCGCCTGCTGGGCCTGCGCAACAAGGGCGCGCGCGGCGTGACGGAAGAGGAGATCGCGGCCAGCCTGGAAGAGGGGCTGGACGCCGGCGTCATCGAGGAGCACGAGCACCAGATGGTGCGCAACGTGTTCAGGCTGGATGAGCGCCAGATCGGCTCCATGATGATTCCGCGCGCCGAGATCGCCTGGCTGGACGCCGACGCGACGCCGGCCGAGGTGCTGGCCGTGCTGCGCGAGCATGGCTTCAGCCGCTACCCGGTGTGCCGCGGCGGCCTGAACGATGTGCTGGGCGTGGCCAGCGCGCCGGCGCTGCTGGCGGGCATGCTGGAAGGGCGCCCGCTGGACCTGACGGCCGGCCTGGAGCCGCCGCTGTTCGTGCCCGAGACGCTGTCGGGCATGGAGCTGCTGGAACATTTCCGCGTCTCGGACGCGCCGCTGGTCTTCGTCGTCGATGAGTACGGCGAGGTACAGGGCGTGATTGCCGTGCGCGACGTACTGGAAGCCATCGCCGGGGAGTTCAACGCTCCCAGTGATGGCGATGCCTGGGCGGTGCAGCGTGAGGACGGGAGCTGGCTGATCGACGGCCTGATCCCCGTGCCCGAGCTGAAGGACCGCCTGGAGCTGAAGGAACTGCCCGAAGAGGACCGTGGGCGCTACAACACCCTGGCCGGCATGATCATGCTGCTGCTGGGGCGCTTGCCGCGCACGACCGATGTGGTGGAGTGGGACGCGTGGAGATTCGAGGTCGTGGACCTCGACGGCAAGCGTGTGGACAAAGTGCTGGTCAGTCGCCTGGCCGAACCTGGAGAGAAAGAAACATGAGCAACCCCCCGATGTACGGCGAACTGCTGCCGCTGGACCGTGAAGTCCACAAGAACCTGAAGCTGGACACCGAGCAGCCCGTCGTCGGCCGCGTCGCCGACCAGAACTCGGTCTTCCTGGCCGCCGTCGAGTTCGCCGACGCCTGCAAGGAATACCCCATCGTCTTCGTGCGCGCCGGCAACGTCGCGGCGGAGGCCAAGCCCGCCGTCGCGCCGCTGGCCGTGCTGGGCCTGCGCGCCGGCTCCAACCTGTTCGTCGACGGCGACCGGTGGACGGGCAACTACGCGCCCGCCTATGTGCGCCGCTACCCCTTCGTGATGGCCCGCCTGGACGACAGCTCCAACAACCTGGCCGTCTGCTACGACAGCAAGTGGCCGGCCTTCAACGAGACCACCGGCGAGGCGCTGTTCAAGGATGGCGAGCCGACCGAGTTCCTGCTGAACGCCAAGTCCTTCCTGGAGAACTTCGAGCAGGAGGCCGAGCGCACCCGTCTGATCTGCAACCTGCTGGTCGAGATGGAGCTGCTGCAGGACATGCGCTTCGAGGCCACGCTGCCCAACGGCGAAAAGTTCGACGTCGAGGGCTTCCTGGCCCTGGATGAGAAGAAGTATGCCGAGCTGCCCGACGCCAAGGTGCTGGAACTGCATCGCAACGGCCTCATCGCGCTGATCGAGATGCATCGCCTGTCGATGACCAACATGAACCGTCTGGTGGCCAAGTACGCCGTCTGACGCGGGGCGCTGCGCCCCTCTCCAAGGCCACGCGATGCGTGGCCTTTTCTCTTGAAGGGCGCCGGTATGCTCGCCCGATGACTGCAACCCCCGGGCCCATGCGCAGGGAGGCTCAGATGCCCGTGCTGACCGACGACGATCGTCGCGACGACTTCGACCACGGCCTCGCGCGCCGCCGCGAGGTGCTGGGCGACGTCTGGGTGCGCCGCGCGACGCTGGACGCCACCGCCTTCAACGCCGACTTCCAGGACCTCGTCACCCGTCATGCCTGGGACGCCGTCTGGAACCGCCCCGGCCTTCCGACCACGACACGCCGCCTGCTCGTCCTCGCCTTCACGATGGCCCAGGGCCGTTGGGAGGAGTTCGACCTGCATTGCCGAGCGGCGCTGGCCGCGGGCCTGCCGCCCGAGACCCTGCGCGAGGTGCTGATCCAGGGCAGCATCTATGCCGGCATGCCGGCCGCCGACACGGCCTTCAAGCGCGCCGCGGCGCTGCTGGCCGAGCTTGGCATCAAGCCCGAGCCGGCGCCGCTGATGCCGGCCGCGCGCCCGCGCCACCATACGACCTTCAGCCGCCCCCAGCTCGCCGTGACGCTGCAGGGCGAGGGCGACAAGGTGCCGGTGCTGCTGGCCCACCCGCCGGGCCTGAACGAAGCCGTCTGGCAGGGCCTGGCCGCCCGCCTGGCGGCCCTTGGCCACCCGACGCTGCGCTACGACCTGCGCGGCCACGGGCGCTCGCCCAATACCCGCGGCGACTGGGGCCTGGCCGAGCTGGCCGAGGACGCCGCCCGCCTCGTTGCCGAATGGGGCTGCGGGCCCGTCGTCATGATCGGCCTGTCCCTCGGCGGCCTGGTGGCCCAGCATCTCGCGGCCACGCGGCCCGGGCTGCTGCGTGGCCTGGTGCTGGCGCACTGCGATTCGCACTACCCCGAGGTGGTGCGCGCCGGCCTCGATGGCCGCATCGATGCGGCGCGCAGCCAAGGCATGGCGGCCGTCGCCGAGACCGCGCTGGCGCGCTACCTGAGCCCGGCCCTGCGCGCGACCCGTCCCGACGTCGAAATCCTGCTGCGCGACATCCTGCTGGCCCAGGACCCGGCCGCCTATGCGCTGGCCTGCGCCGCCGTCCGCGACGCCGACCTGCGCGACGCTCTGACCCGCTGGGCGGGGCCGACCCTGGTCATCGGCGGTGCGCTGGATGGCGAAGTGCCGCCCGAGCGGGTGGCCGGGCTGGCGGCCGTCATCCCCGGCGCGCGGCTGTGCCTGCTGGACGGGGCCTCTCAGCTCGGTCCGGTCGAGCAGCCGGCGGCCTTTGACGGCGCTGTTGTCACCTTTTTAGGTGACATATAAACCCGAAAATTGGCAAAAATTCAGTTGTATCGGTCTGTGAGCCCCAACGAATTGTCTCGTTTCATTCCCTAGACTCCGCGGCTTGGTGCGTTGGGCGCCAAGGACGTAGTCGATGATCCCGATCTTTGAAGAAAGCCGCCGTACGCCGCTGAACCCCCATGGCGGACCGCCGCTTGAACTGGACAGCGACTTCGGCGCCCTGGACGGTGATGCCTACGATCTGGTCGAGCGCCGCTACGGGGATCGCGGCCTGGCCGTCACGCGGGAGCGCTTCAACAGCCGCAACGAGGACGGCGACATCGTCTGCACGGCGCGCAACGGCGACCGCATAGTCGGCACCATGTCGGTGCGTTTCGATGGCATCGGCGGCCTGCACACAGACCTGCTGTTCGAGGCCGAGCTGGCCGAATGGCGGGCGGCAGGCGTCAAGCTCTGCGAATTCGGTCGCCTGGCCGTGGACCGCGACGCGCCGGATTCCCGGGCCCTGCTGGCCCAGATCTTCCATCTGGGCTATCTCCATGCCCATCGCCGCGCGCGCTGCCAGCGGCTGGTCATCGAGGTGAATCCGCGCCACGTGGCCTTCTATCGCCGCTGGCTGGGACTGTTGCCGTACACGACGGCTCGCCACAACCCGCGCGTGGATGCGCCGGCCGTCCTGATGAGCATCGATTTCGAGACCATCCGCCAGCAGATCGCCTTGTGGGCCGGCCGCGCCGACATGCTGTCCTCGGCGCGCTGCCTGTATCCGTTGTTCTGGGACGAGGCGACCGAGGCCTCCATGCTCGCCAGGCTGCCCTGAGAGGCAGGGCGGGAATCAGCAGCGGTCGTTCGCGACCTTCTGCGTGAACAGGTTGGCCGGCGCCGTCCGGCCGGGTGCATGGCGGGCCATGCGGTCGGCCACATAGGGCGCTGTGGCGAACTCCTTCTGCAGGCGCCGCAACAGGTCCTCCCGGTTGGGCCGCGGCGCGCCGCAGGACATGCGCGACGCGATGGCGCGGTCCAGTGCACCTTCCAGGCCGTTGCACTGCACCGAGAACGAGGTGTGATGCGGCTGGCCCAGACGGTCGGTCCAGGTCGCGACGACGCGCAGCACCGGCCCGATTGTGCGCAGCACCCATTCGAAGCGGATGCCGGCCGTGCGCGTGCGGCTGCGCTTCATCAGTCGGCCCATGCGGCTGCCGCCGGGGCGGCGCGGGTGGTCCGGGTGCAAATCGTCGAGGCGAGGTTTGGCGGTCGCCGCGAGGGCGCCGTCCATGGTTTCGGTCGTCATGGCGTGACTCCAGAAATGCCGCGAACGCGGCGCGGCCATGCCGGAAATTGCTTGCCCAAGGTGGTCTCCTGGTGAAGGATGTGGGCTAAGCTTGGTCGCCGCGGGCGGCGCCGGGCAGCGGACGAGACCCGGCGCGGTCGTAGGAGGAGCGGCAGTGGGGGGCCGCCGCTCTGTCGCGGCGCGTAGGACAGGGCCCACCGCCCGACCCGGCCCAGGATGGCGAGGCGAAGTCTGGCCCGCCGTTAGGCTGACGCAGCTCCCGGCATCTCGCCAGGAGGGCACCGCAAAGGAGCGAAGCCATGGACAGCGATCAGATCAAGGGCAGTGCGAAGGACATGGTCGGCAAGGCGCAGCGCAAACTGGGCGTGGCCATGGGCAGTACCCGACCGCAGCTCAAGGGCGTGGCGACCCAGGTCGAAGGCAAGATCCAGAGGGCCGTCGGCGATGTCCGCAAGGCCATCAAGGATGCCCGCGGTGGCCGCAAGGCCTGAGCCCCCAATATCCCCCGTGAAGAGGTTTTCCATGCGTGTTGTATCCAATCCCTCCCATCCCGCCCTGCGCCGCACGGCCGTGGCGGCTCTCGTCGGTGCTGCCCTGCTGGCCGCCGGCTGCTCTTCCATGAGCGAGCGCGAGCAAGGCACGGCCAAGGGCGCTGGCGCCGGCGCGGTCGCTGGCGCCATCCTTGGCTCCGTGACCGGCGGCAGCGCCGGGCGGGGTGCCGTCATCGGTGGCGCGGTCGGCGCGGTGGCCGGCAACCTGTGGTCCAAGCACATGGAGGACAAGCGCAAGGCGCTGGCCCAGGCCAGCCAGGGCACGGGCGTTGAGGTGGTGCGTACGGAGGACAACCGTCTCAAGCTCAACGTGCCTAGCGACGTGTCCTTTGACACCGGCCGCGCGGACATCAAGCCGCAGATGCGCCCGGTGCTGGATGAGGTCGGTCGCAACCTGGACCCGACCGTGCGCGTGACCGTCGTCGGCCATACCGACAGCACCGGCAGCGACGCCATCAACGACCCGTTGTCGCGCGAACGGGCAGCTGCCGTGCGCGACTATCTGGCCTCGCGCGGCGTGGCCGCGTCACGGGTCAGCATCACCGGCCGCGGCTCGCATGAGCCGGTGGCCAGCAACGACACCGAGGCCGGCCGTGCGGCCAACCGCCGCGTCGAGATCTTCCTGGCCGAACAGGGTTAGCGCGGCGCCGAGTTGGCCGAAGGGCACAAGGGGGCGACGCCGGAGGGCGTCGACCCTTTGACTTGTTTGGTGCCGGCACCCGACCGCCCGTGCTGCGTGCAGTCTGAAACAGCAAGAAGAGCCTTAGCTGTTGACCTTGCCGCCCGACATGCGGGCAAGGCCAGCACGCAATGCAGGGCCGGGTCGGCCAGCGCGGCCTGCGGTGCCATCCGATAGCGCGGCGAGAGCGTGGGCCCCTTGGCGCTGGCGGTGGGTGCGCTCAAGCGGGCGCCTCCCTGGCGGCCACCGTCAATCGACTGGCCAGGGGCTCGACACCGAGTGCCGTAGACACGCCATGCTTGAGCGGTAGCGCACGCCGTGCAGGATGAACTCCAGCAGGTTGGGCCTGACCGACGACCTTTCGCCGGGATCGGGCGCCACCGCTATCGACGCGAGCGGTTGCTTTCCGTCGATGCGTGCGCAGAGAAGTCCTGGGTCAGACTCGAAGGAATCGAAAGTCCCCAAGCGTCAAAGCCGGCGATTGCTGCTCAGGGAAGGCGCGAGTACATACCCAGAACGATGTTCCGGCTACGTTGCGCACCACAGATAAATCATGGCCAACCGGCACTGGGCAGTTGGTCCCGTAGAGGGACTCGGCACTCCCAGCCAGCGATGGGGTCGCTGCATGTGTGCTTGACGCTCTGGTCAAGCCGGCGGAGGGTGAAGTGGTCAGCTACCGCTGGCTTCACTACGGGGCGGTGGCCCCACACGTCGATTTCGGCCGACGCCCGGTCTGTGATCTAGAACTCTCAGTGTCTCACGGCAGTGCCGAATGCGACCTAACAGTCACCGTAAGACTGTGCCATCTGTGCCACCGACAAACAAAAAGCCGCGCATGGCGGCTTTGTAAGCTGTTGATCTACATGGAATTTTGGTGCCGGCAAGAGGAGTCGAACCCCCGACCTTCGCATTACGAATGCGCTGCTCTACCAACTGAGCTATGCCGGCCTATGGCTGATTCAGTAGTGCTGTATCGCCAAGCCCGCCATTATAGCGGTTATTTTTGCTTCTCGGCGAGATGGTAGGCGGTGAACCGTTCCACCTCGTTGCGGGAGCCCAGCGCGACGGCGACGCGCTCGTGCAGCTTGCCCGGCTTCAGGTCCATGATGCGCTCGGCGCCATTGGTTGCCGCGCCGCCGGCCTGCTCGATCAGGAAGGACATCGGATTGGCTTCGTAGAGCAGGCGCAGCTTGCCGGGCTTGTCGGGCTCTCGCTGGTCCCAGGGGTACATGAAGACGCCGCCCCGCGTGAGGATGCGATGCACGTCGGCCACCATGCTGGCGACCCAGCGCATGTTGAAGTCCTTGGCGCGCGGGCCCGTGCTGCCGGCCAGGCATTCGTCGATGTAGCGGCGCACCGGCGGCGCCCAGTGGCGCATGTTGGACATGTTGATCGCGAATTCCTTCGTGTCCTCGGGAATGCGCACCTGGTCCTGCGTCAGCACCCAGGAGCCGGTCTCGCGGTCCAGCGTGAACATCGCGACACCGTCGCCCACCGTCAGCACCAGCATGCTCTGCGGGCCGTAGACGCAATAGCCGGCAGCCGCCTGCTGCTTGCCCGGCTGCAGGAAGTCCTCCTCCGAA
>Ga0213878_10000720_pt1 | contig 11984 bp, 9 predicted proteins | sample VelepicoBEBS_R02_FD_161053 | JGI IMG/M metagenome (GOLD analysis project Ga0213878, IMG submission 161053) | Vellozia epidendroides bulk soil microbial communities from rupestrian grasslands, the National Park of Serra do Cipo, Brazil - BS_R02 | ecosystem: Environmental > Terrestrial > Soil >... | reverse complement strand
TCGATGCGTTTACACCCGGCTCATAGAGCTGCATCACGCTGGGTTATTCGCGGGAGCCTCCTGTTTTCACGCGTTTCGGCCGTATTTGCATCGGGACGAAATTCGCGGGGGTGAACTGGCATATGCTGAAGCGGCTCCCCTCCAGACGTTGTGAATAAAGCCACCTTATCAACGTGCCAATCTTTTCGAGGACGACGACGAGGACGATTACGACATCTCTGTTTTAACGACAGACATGTTCAGCGATGCTAAGCTCCCGCCGTGACCACCAGCGCGACGTTATCCGATACTACCAGCACAAAGCTCGGGTTCTCACCCCAGCGGCTTGAACAGCTCCATCGGCAAATTGAATCGTTCGTGCACGAGGGGAAACATGGGGGTATCAGCGTCCTCTTGCTCCGCAAAGGCCAGGTCGCGGACTTCTTTGCAGTTGGGTCTCGAGACCGGGAGGCAGGAAAGCCGATGCAAGGTGATACGATTGTCCGGATTTATTCGCTGACCAAAATCATCACCAGTGTGGCAGCCCTTAACCTGATTGAAGAAGGGCGACTAGGACTATCGGATCCCATCAAACAATACCTTCCTGAGTTCAACGACATGCGGATCTTTGTGGGCGGAAACGCCCAACACCGGGAGCTGATTCCGGCCGAGGTCCCGATAAACGTCCATCATGTATTTACCCATACGTCCGGTTTCACCTATGGGGATAACGAGGAACCAATTGACGAACTCTATGAGACCGCTGGTCTGGAGAAAGCCGATTCATTGGCTGATCTCGTCCGGATATTGGCGACGTTGCCGCTAAAGAGAGAGCCTGGCACCGCGTACGAATACGGTTTCTCCACCGACATTTTGGCACGAGTCGTCGAGGTCGTTAGCGGCCAACCGTTCGATCTCTTTCTTCAAGAACGCATCTTGGGGCCTCTTGGGATGACGGATACCGGTTTTCGTGTCGATGAGGCCAAGCGCGATCGCCTAGCCAAGGTTTATGAACATGGAACAAACGGCGACCTCCAACAGGTGCAACGTTTCGAGTTTGAGGACATCGAGGGACAAAAGAAATTTCCCATGGGCGGTTCCGGCCTGTTTTCAACCATCGAGGATTACAGCCGTTTCGCGCAGATGCTATGCAATGGAGGAGAACTAAACGGAGTCAGAATCCTTAGCCGAAAAGCCTTTGAGCAAATGACAGTTGATCATCTTGGAGGCAAACCAGTAACGAATCGGACCTATACCGAAGGATACGGCTTTGGACTCGGCGTCGCCGTCCGTACTAACAATGGTCTGGCAGGTACATTGGGAACGCTCGGTGCTTTTGGTTGGAGCGGTAAAGCGACAACTCTTTGCGTCATGGATCCGGCCGAAGAACTGGTAATGCTCGTCTTCACCCAGCACTTCCCATACGACGAACACGGTTTGTTCGAGCGGTTTACAAACCTCGTTTACCAGGCGCTGGTGTAAAAAGTCGTGCTCGGGCTCGTCCTCGTGCTCGAGATTCCTTGATTTCCTTCGTTCCTTGAACGGCTTAAAGGAGGCCAAGGCCACTGCAACTGCGCTCAGCAAGGCGCATCGTCCTGGACGCGTCGCTTTCGAGCACGAGGACGAGCACGAGGACGAAAAGAGGGCCTACAGGCTCTGTACGCTAAATTGCGTATTCCCACACGATTCGCTCGTGGCTTAGGCTACCTGAAGAGATTTCGCGCCTATGTTACATGGGATCATCTTTATTCTTGCTGTAACTGTTATCGCGTTAGGGGGGCTTTATCTTCTGTTGCGCAGCGGATTTAGTCTGAACGGAAAACCGATGCGCTTCGATCCGGGCGGCGCACAGCCACCCGGCAACAGCAAAAGCTGGTACATCGAAGGCGTTTCTGCGGGCGGTGTACCGATCTCCTGTTCATTTGTGGAGTTCGACGAACGGGGTGACTTTCTCGATTTTAGTCAGCACAAGGATTGCCAGGCGCGACTGAAGCATTTCGCTAAAGCAGGTAACTTGCTCTTAGTCATCTATTGCCACGGTTGGAAGAACAATTCCCATTCGGATAACGTTCCGGCGTTTAACTGTTTTTTGAGTAAGTTTGCCACCGCGATAAAGTCAGATGGCCTTCGTGTGCATGGCATCTATTTGGGGTGGCGGGGTAATGTTTTTCGGCCTTATGTGGACAAAACTCAAGTGGATGGCGCCTACTTGCAAACGGTGCAGGAGTTCCGCGGAGCTATTGTTGACGCCGTCTATCAGCGGACCAAGTCGCCGTTTTGGTTTATTCCCGAGAACCTGAGTTACTGGAGCAGAAAAGGGTCCGGAGAGTTCAAAACTTCGGGGCTCCCTATCGCTCGCTCGATCTTTACCTACGCCGGGGCTGCTAAGGACTATGGCGGCCAGCCCGGCAATCGGGTTTGTGTGATCGGCCATTCATTTGGTGCTTTGTTGCTTGAACGGTCGCTTGGGCAAGCGATGACCGGAGCTGTTACGATGGAATGGTGGGACCAAGAGAGGGAGAGCCCGGCTCGCAGAGCGGTGCCAATGAAACCAAAGGCAAAACTACCTTTCGATTTCGTACTCCTGGTAAACTCTGCTGCGCCCGCCATCTATGCGAAAGAGCTGCGCGACTTTCTGGAAGCGGACCGCGTAGCGTTGGAAACTGCTGGCGATCCGGATGCAGGAGTCCCCTTGATAGTCTCGGTAACATCCCGAGCGGATTGGGCCACCGGTCTCTTGCACCCAATAGGCAATTTTCTGGCGCCGCTGTCACCGAGTCTACGACGCCTGTATACCGCGGGGATCTTTGGCGAGAAACGGTCGGACCACACATTTCCTACTCATCCGGGGATTCCCCAATGGAAGTTCTATACGACGACTCCCGGGCATAATCGATACCTGGTCAACCATTGGATTGTGGGTGCAGATGCATCCTTGCCGCCTGATACCAGCTCCGATGCTGTATTCCGCACTAATTTGTCGCCGGCAATCGACGATCCGAATTTGTTTTACACGTCGAAAGGGAGATATCCCGCCGCTGCCTGGCGGGTGGTTAACCAAAATCCAGACATTCCGGTAACGCTCGATGGTCTACCGTTAGCGATGCAGAGATCCAACTACTGGATCGTAACTTGCGGAAAGGAATTGATTCAGGACCATAACGATATCTGGTCTCAAACCGCCATGGAAATGTACGCCGGCTTCTATGGAGCCGTGCAAAGTCGCCGGCATGCTGTCACGCCAATGGGCGAGCCGGAGAACGGGGCGGCGGCTAAGACCGCGGCAATGGGCACGGATTTTGGGAAAAGCTAAACACCCGAACCGCAGATGAACGCAGATAAAAAAAATCCGCAGATTACACGGATTCCGCAGATTTCGGCTGTAGGTTAGGCAACCCCCAAGCCGCAAACACGCTGCTCAGATAGGCACGCTTATTTCCATTGGTTTTCACCCTTGTTTTTAATCTGCGTGCATCTGCGTTAATCTGCGGTTGATCTCAGTGGTCTTGTCGAATCAACACTGCCCGAGCGGGCGCAGCGTCGCCGCCGCGGATTAGCAGTGGGAAAGCGGCTAATAAATAGATCCCTGGCTTTACATTCGCCAAAAACAAGGATTCTAGAATGGTAATGCCGGCCTGATAGAGAGCGTGATGGATTGGTAAATCTTTGCTGTCTAATTCGTCTACAGACGGGACGTCAACTCCGATCAGGGTGACACTTTGAGCCGCTAACTTGCGAACGGCTCCGAGAGAAAGAGTAGGGATCGAAATCGGAAATTCGCCAGATGAAAGCCAAGAGTCCGTTCGTAGGAGAACCCGTTTCGGCAACACCTCAGGCAACAGTTCGGGCCCGATCAGACTCTGACCGCAAAGGTCGACTACCAACGCCTCGCCGTAACAAATTCCCAGATCAAGTTGATCGATCGTTGTTGTCGAATCGGTGAAGTGAAAAGGCGCATCCAAGTGGGTTCCAAAATGAGTACTGGCACTAAAGGCTCCAACGTTAATTCCGTTCCCCGACTCCCGGCGCATTGGTAAAGTGAAATCGAAAGGCGTATCGCCGGGCCAGTGGGCGGTGGAGTTGGACAGAGGTCGGCTGATATCTATCAAAACAGGCATAAGTTTCGAGGCGATTGGTGATTCCTGATCGTGGCGCTGGTTGCTGAAATGATCGGTCCGGCACCTGCCAGGCACCTGCCGGAGCGTTGTTCAGGTAACTGATTCTTTGGCTTCGCTGATTTTCAGGTATTCACCCCGGTCCAAGGTCTCCGCCAACGCCGCAATCGCCCGATCGACTTCGTCGGCTGAGTTGTAGAAGGCAACCGGAGCAAATCGGAGTAAATCAGGTGCTCGAAAATCCCCAATAATCCGATGTCTCTGACGAAGAGCGGTCGAGATTCGGCGGCCTTCCGGATGACGCAAGGTAACCTGACCGCCACGCTGATCAGGTTGGGATGGAGTCACGATCTCGATTTCCGGCAAAGCTTCCTTGGCCCGGCGAATGAATAAATCGGTGAGCATTAAGGAAGCGGACCTGACCTTAGAGATCGTAGCCCGCTGGAAAATCTCGAGGCTAGCGCCAAGTGGGACCATGCTGAGAAGATTTGGGGTACTGATTTGAAAGCTGCTGGCGGTTCCGGCTGGTTGTAGGTCAAATGTCATGTCGAAACGCGTGCTGAGATGGTTACCCCACCAACCAGCTAAACCAGGGGCGGACCCGAAACGTTCTCGCTGACAAAATAGTCCACCGACGGCTCCCGGACCTCCATTTAGATATTTGTAAGAGCACCAAAAAGCGAGGGGAACACGATCTCGGTGAAAGTCGTGCGGGACGCACCCGATGGAATGCGAGCAGTCCAAGATCAAGAGTATTTCCTTCTGTTCAGCTGCGTCGACTAGTTCCGCTATTGGCAATAGTTGGCCGGTCGTGAAGATCACGCTAGGGAGTACTGCGACCGCGACGTCGGTCGAAAGTTTTTCGGAGAGTTCACCTGGCGAAAAGGTCTGACCGTTACGCGGCGAAACCACTATCAGATCCGTACCTGGATCTCCGCCTCGCAGCCGGAGATGCGAAGCCACCGCATAGCGATCGGATGGAAAGGCATGATGATCGATCAAGATTCTCCGTTTGTTAGCGCGCGGATGATAAAAGGTCGCAAGCAGTTGGTGCAGGTTGACCGTTGTCGTGCCTGTTACAATCGATTCGTCCGGGTCAGCACCGACTAACGGGGCTAATGCACGTGAAAGTCGTTCGGCCAGATCAAGCCAACGGCAACCCATCCAGGCTTCGACGCCGTGTTGTTTCCATTCCTCGATCAGCCGGTTCACTGCTGATTCGGCAGCGCGAGGCATCAAGCCAAGCGAGTTCCCAGCAAAGTAAACTCCTTCCGGTTTCGCAAACTCGTTGTGAAAACCGGCTAGTTCTCGAAGTGGATCGCTTTCAAAACTCACCGATAAGACTAACCGCAGATGGACCAGCCGTCGCTAAAGCTATGGCGGGCAAGCTGCAGATTAAGAAAGATTAAATATCCGCAGATTACACAGATTACGCAGATTCGGCCTTAAGGCGGGTCGTGCTGCAGAGTGAGAAACCTCATCTATCGTTCGACGTCAGGGAGTGGGACTCTTGCCGGCTCATTCTAAAGTCGCGCCCCGGTGACCAACGCTGAAATGAGCAAACCTCATCTGTACCTACCGAGTCTTTAGTCCCGAAGTGCGACTCACCTCAAACCCGAAATCTGCGTTATCTGTGTAATCTGCGGATATTTAATCTTTCTTAATCTGCGGTTCGGCTAAACGAAAATGGGTCGCATCTCGAGACGGGTTAGTTGTTCTTGCATGGCGGCCTCGGGCGGCTTCCCGGTGAAGCGATCGGCGGCATCGAGCACTTTGGGGATAAGACTCATGTCACCGGCAGTCGCGAAGTGGATTCCAGGACGCGCTAATACCCAGTGAACTGCTTTGTCGATATCGCTCTGTTCGCTGAAAGGTTCGTACCAAGTTGAACGGGTCCGTTCCCGGCCCCACCAGGGACTGCGGGCAATGGATTTGATCGTCAACATGGCGACGTTCCGTTCCTGACAAACCGCGGCAACCCGCTCGAACGCATCCGCGTAATAGGGGTTCTGCATCATAATATAACTGTATGGAAGGAGAACGGAGTCGAAATCGAACCGTTCAAGGCTGCGCAGATGGGTAGCGGCAATCTGGGCGCCATGTCCGGTGACACCGATGAATCGGACTAAGCCTTGGTCGCGAGCTTCGATACATGCTTCCAGTGCGCCTTTTGGACTTAGGGCGATGTCCCACTCGATCGGGTCAGCCAAACTATGAAGCTGGATCAGGTCGAATCGTTCCACTTCCAGACGTTTCAGTGATTCATGGAGCTGCCGCTTAGCGTCGTCGTAAGTGCGGAGCCCCGTCTTGGTGGCGAGAAAAAACCGGCCCGGATGTTTGCGAAGCCAAGGCGCAACCCGTAACTCGGCATCGCCATAGCCGGCAGCAACGTCGATATGATTGATGCCGTAACGGAGCAATACCTCTAAAACCTGGTCTGCCTCTTCCTGTGTCGCTTTGGATAGAGCGGCGCCGCCGAATACTGCTCTGGTACTTTCGTGTCCTGTGCGTCCGAACAATGCTTTTTCGATCATAGGGTCTCCTTTCCTTTAATCGAACCGCGGTATGTGCCGCTTGCAAGACAGAAAGGTGCGCGATCCACGGCATTTTCGTACTCGTCGTCGTCCTCGTCCTCGTCCTCGATTTGATGCTTTGTTTTAAAGTGGGGTTGAAAATGTAGACACGCGTCGGACCAGTCTTTTGTCCCGGAGGGACAGAATGATAGTAGCCTGGCAATTTATTGCCTGGAATGCGTTTAGAAAACGACCCGTCCCGTAGGGTACGGTCTGAGCTGGTCTACTCGCGCGTTCATCGCTCAAGGTGGTAGAAGGTTCCTTCCGCCCCAATCACGCCGTACCCTACGGGACGGGTCCTTTCTTGCACACCTTCCAGGGAGTAAACTGCCGGGCTACTATCATTCCGCCCTTCGGGACAAAGGCCCTTCCTCAGACCTGTCCGCAAAAATCGACTCCACATCGCACGGTCTAGAATCGATCAGCACGAAAGGGCCAAACAACGCGTTAAGTCGAGGACGAGGACGACGACGAGTACGAGGACGATTACAATGCGCTTCGAACACGGTCCTTGAACTCCTCGTACTCTTTGGACTCCTCGTACTCCTTTCCTCTGCTGACATAGGGCTGTCACCCCACGTATCTAGCTTGTCGACGGCTTATTACCGATAAAACAATGAAAAGTTATCACTTAACGTATGGCGGTGGTATTGACAGCTTAGTTTTACGCGAACACGAAATACCAAAGCCGGGATCGGGCGAGGTTTTAGTTAGAGTCCGAGCGACCTCGTTGAATGCGCGCGAATTGATGATTCTACGCGGGGATTACCCGCTTCCAGTTAAGCCGGATGTCGTCGCAGTTTCTGATGGGGCCGGCGAGGTAGCGGCTATCGGAGAAGGCGTCACTCGATTTAAGGTTGGTGACCGGGTGGCAGCTTCGCTGTTTCCGCTTTGGCTTGACGGTCCTTTTTCCTTTGACGTGGCGTCTCAGATCGGCGGCTCGCTGGATGGTATGCTCACGGAATTTGCCCTCTTAAATGAACAAGGTTTGGTCTTGATCCCGGACCATCTTTCATTTGAAGAAGCGGCGACCCTTCCATGTGCCGGGGTAACGGCTTGGCATGGACTGACCGGGGGCCGGCCACCGGTCCCTGGCGACACCGTGCTCACTCTCGGATCGGGAGGCGTATCACTCTTTGCCCTTCAATTCGCTAAACTCTACGGCGCGCGAGTAATTGCCTCGACTTCGAATGACGAAAAAGCGAAACAGCTAAAAGCTCTAGGAGCGGATGAGGTGGTTAATTATCGCGCGATTCCAGAATGGCATACGGCGGTACGGAAACTCACTAGTGGGCGCGGAGTCGATTATGTAATTGAAGTCGGCGGCGCCGGCACCCTCCAAAATTCATTGAAATCAGTAGCGGTTCAGGGACAGATCAGTTGGGTTGGCGTTTTGGCTACAGGCGAACCTTCGATCAGTTTCGCGGCTTTACGCAGCGCGTTTGCCACTCTGAGATTCATAGCAGTCGGCAGTCGAGCTCAGTTTATCGCGATGAACCGAGCGGTCGAGGTAAACCGGATGAAACCCGTTATCGACCGGGTCTTCCCTTTTGAAGAAGCCGCCGACGCCTTTCGTTACTACCAGGCCGGCCAGTTCGTTGGGAAGATTGTGATTACGCATTAGCGTCCTTGTGGAGCGCTGCCTCGCTTCCTCCGTCGCTAAAGCTAAGGAGGACAAGTGCGAGGCCGAAGGGGTGGCCACCCAGGGGTGTTGCGTTCGGCGTTTGCAGCGGTGTTGCCAGGTAGGTTTCGTTGGGGATCCAGCGCCCGGGCCGACACCGGGTGCAACGCCTTGATGTTTGAAACGATCGCAAACGTTCTACGCTCGAAAATCCGCCTCGCAACCCGCCACGGTTCCAACCGAATCGGCCTCGCAAGCGAGGCAGCGCTCCACGGTTCCGACCGAATCGTCCTGGCTCCTAATTCCAGCTCCTGGCTCCCTCTCCTACAACGATTCAGTTCAAACTATTCACGTTGACCGGACCCGAGGCGTAAACTAGCCTCTCCGCCATCGCTCGAAGCATTCTTCTTGGTCCGGGTGAGCGAAAAGGGCGCCAGTAACGGGGACCAGCTGCGCCACCCCCTGTTCATTTTCTTAAGAACCCACAGAAATTCATTTCATGAAGAGAAGCACCTGCATTCCGGCTTTGCTGGCGGCTATCGCCAGCGCCGCCTTAATCGGGACGGTCCACGCCGATACCAAGACCATGCGTATCGCGTTTTCGAACAACTATGCGGGCAATTCTTGGCGGCAGGCCATGCTGAAAAGCTATGACATTGTCACCAAGAAAGCGGTCGCAGACGGTATCGTGGCGGCAGCAGATGTGTTCACGACGGCGGATAAAGAAGTTCCCACCCAGGCCGCTCAGATCCAGAACCTGATTCTTCAGGGCTATAACGCTATAGTGATTAACGCCTCGTCTCCGGACGCGTTGAATGGCGCTATCAAACAAGCATCGGACGCCGGGATCGTGGTCGTTTCCTTCGACGGCATCGTCACCGAACCAAGCGCTTGGCGGGTCGTGGTTGATTTTAAGGACTATGGGAAACAAGAAGTGGTTCAACTGGCCAAATGGGTAAAGGGGGGCAACCTGCTGGAGATTCGTGGCCTGGCGGGTACTTCGATCGATGATGCGATTCATTCCGGTATTGCGGAAGGTGTCAAAGAGCATCCAGAATTTAAAATCGTGAACAGTGTTGAAGGCGATTGGGATCAGACCACCGCGCAAAAGGCGATCGCCACCGTTCTATCGTCGCTACCTGACATCGCGGGTGTAGTAGATCAAGGCGGCGACGGTTATGGCGCCGCTCAAGCCTTCTCGTCCGCCGGACGGAAGGAACCAATCATCATTATGGGCAATCGTCAGGACGAGCTGGAGTGGTGGAAAGAACAAAAAGCCAAGAACGGTTATACGACTTGGTCGGCATCGATTGCTCCCGGTGTTTCCACCCTGGCTTTCTGGGTGGCTCAACAGATTCTCGACGGCCACAAAGACATTCCCCATGACCTGCTCGTGCCGTACTTGGCGTTCGATCAGGACAATTTCGAGGCCGCTCTGACGACGATCCCAAAGGGCGGTGTCGCCAGCCACGAATACACGCAGGATGAGGCCAAGAAAGCCATTGAGGCCAATATGAAGAAGTAAGCAGTAAACAGTAAGCAGTGATCAGACTCGGAGTAATGGAGTGCCGGAGTATTGGAACATGGCATTGTTGGGTTGATGGACCGTTGGGTGAGGAGAGATCTAAGTCACCCTCTGTGTCCTCCGTGTCTCTGTGGTGAAATTTCAGTATTAGGGAATGGCTGAAACTCCTCCAAATATCGTCACTTTGAACGGCGTCGAAAAAAGCTTCGGCGCCGTTCGAGCATTGGCCGGAGTCGATTTCGCGGTCGGGGTTGGGGAGTGCGTCGGGTTGGTCGGTCACAACGGAGCCGGCAAATCAACCTTGATGCATATCTTGGCCGGAACGCTGACGCCTGACACGGGTGAAATCAGGGTTGGGACGGAGAGACCCAAGAACTACGCGGTGCACCTTGCACACAAGCTTGGAATCCGCTGCGTCTTTCAAGAATTATCGCTCTGTCCGAATCTCACGGTCGCGGAGAATGCGCGGGTGTTGCATCCTGCTATCGCCGGGTGGGGGTGGCGAAGTAAAGCCGCACGGTTGATTCGAGCTAAATTAGACGAGATTTTCCCGCGTCACGGGATCGGTACCGACGTGGTGGTGGGTGACTTGCCGATCGGCAAACGCCAAATGATCGAAGTGGCACGGGCTTTCACCGTTACCGAAGAACCGCTTCGGCTGGTGATCTTGGATGAACCCACGTCTTCGCTGGATAGTCATCGGGCAAGCCAGCTTCTGGCGCATGTGCGCCGGGTTATTGCTACCGGCGCCGGGTGCGTCCTGATCTCCCATCTGTTGGGTGAGGTGCTGGAATATTCGGATCGCATCGTGGTGATGCGGGACGGCAAAGTGGTTACGACCGATCGCGCAGCCAGCTTTAATCGCGAAAAACTGGTGTTGGCCATGGGCGCTACCGTTGCGGCCAAGAAACAAGTAGGCGAGGCCACCCGGGCTCCACGAGGTACGACCCCAGTTCGGGTGCGAGCCCGGCCAGCGAGTCAGACGGATGGCGTTGAATTGCTTGCTCACGAAGGCGAGATCGTGGGTTTGGCCGGTCTTTCCGGTCACGGGCAGACCGCCCTTTTACTAGAAGTATTCAGAGCCGCCGGCCGGCTCCGATCTCCGTTGCTCACAAGGCGGAATGCCGGCATCAAGGTGACCGATCCGGTCGCGCTAATCGCCGGTGACCGGCAAAACGACGGCATCTTTCCGCTATGGTCCATCTCAGAGAATATCGGTGTCCGATCGCTGGCAGCGTTGCGTAACGGTTTCCTAATCTCCTCCGAACGCGAAAAGAGTTTTTCCGGGAAGTGGCAGGAGCGGATCAAAATCAGAACCCCGGATCTAGGCAACAACATCCTCTCGCTTTCGGGCGGAAATCAGCAAAAGGCGTTGTTCGCTCGCGCGCTTGGTTCCGAAGCCAAGATTCTTTTGATGGATGATCCAATGCGAGGCGTTGATGTCGCCACGAAACTCGAGGTCTACGAGTTGATCCGAGCAGAAGCTGCAGCGGGCCGGACTTTCCTTTGGTACACGACCGAGATGGACGAGTTGGACAACTGCGATCACGTCTATGTATTCCGGAATGGCCGAATTGTAGCCGATCTGCACCGGGGCGAGTTAAGCGAAGAGCGTGTGATCCAATCCTCTTTTGAGGAGGCGGTACAGTCGTGACACCCGCCGGAAACGCCAGCGCGATCCGAGCGGAAGTGACCGGGATCGGTGCACCTCGCCGGTTACTTCGCGCAATTTTGCCCGCGCTCTCTCTGGCCTTGGTCATGGCTGGGGTCGCCTGGCTGAATCCGCGTGCGATGAGCTATTTCGGCATTAATCTGATGCTCAACCTTGGGATTCCGGTCGCGCTCGCGACCATGGCCCAAATGTTTGTGATCACGGTTAACGAACTTGATTTATCGGTCGGGACCTTCGTCAGTTTTGTGGCTTCTGTCGGAGCCACCTGGCTTCATGACTCGTCTTGGCTAGGAACGATTGTTCTTCTCGGGGCAGTAGGTGTTTACGCACTTTTGGGTGCTATTATCTATCTCCGCAATGTTCCTTCGATCGTTGTAACCCTCGGCATGTCGTTCGTGTGGCAGGGGCTCGCCATCCTGGTCCTGCCCAGGCCTGGCGGCAAAGCCCCGGCCTGGATCCACGACCTCATGAACTTTCATACACCTTTTGTTCCGTTTCC
>Ga0213878_10000719_pt1 | contig 11985 bp, 4 predicted proteins | sample VelepicoBEBS_R02_FD_161053 | JGI IMG/M metagenome (GOLD analysis project Ga0213878, IMG submission 161053) | Vellozia epidendroides bulk soil microbial communities from rupestrian grasslands, the National Park of Serra do Cipo, Brazil - BS_R02 | ecosystem: Environmental > Terrestrial > Soil >... | reverse complement strand
TGTCGCCATTTTCCACACCTATCGCTGGAACAGCTACGTCGAAGCGCATCGGAAAGATGCGAAGGTCTGGCATGGTCCGGTTGATAGTGACCAGTGGCAGGCTGAGTATCTGCGGGGCGACGAACTCAAAGAATTGAAATTCTGGCTCGGTAACGAATCCGTTGACATTCCAGAGGTACCGCCTGCCAATCCCTCTGCGGACGACTCGACCCGGCCAATCGAGGCCCCTCATGCGGTGGACGGTGAGTCCGCGCATCGCGGGCGTCGGCAGAAGCGAACTCGAGCAGTCTCGCACCAGTTGAGTTTGGCGACCCGGCGCTAAGCCGCAACACTGTTCACCTAAGGCGAAGCGACATCAGGCTTGGCAACGATGGAAAGGTAATTGAGATTACCGGAGCCTAAGTTTGAAATCGTCCTTCCAGGTCTTTCTGTCTCATAGCGTCGCCGACAAACCTGCAGTCGAAGAAATAGGCCGCCGTCTCTTGAAGGAGGGCATAGAGGCTTGGTTGGACAAGTGGCATCTGATTCCAGGCGATCCGTGGCAGCCGGCAATTGAGAACGCGCTAGCCGAATCTGAAACTTGCGCGGTGTTTGTCGGTCCGGGCGGGTTTGGCCCCTGGCAAAACGAAGAGATGCGCGCAGCGATTGATCGCCGCGTTCGGGATAGTAACAGGCGTTTTCGAGTGATCCCCGTTCTGCTGCCCGGCGCGCAACGCGCCGAACGCAGCAGTCTGCCGGCTTTTCTGGTCGCCACAACGTGGGTCGAATTTCGCGATTCGCTGGACGACCAGGACGCGTTTCACCGGCTCGTTTCCGGTATTCGTGGCGTTGAGCCCGGAGCAGGTCCCGGAAACGCTATTTACGAAGGCAAATGTCCCTATCGCGGCTTACGCGTTTTCGATGTTGACGATACTGCATTCTTCTTCGGACGCGAAGCGCTCGTTCAGTGGCTATTGAACGAGCTGCAGCCGGCTACGGCGGGCCAACACGCCAATCGCTTTCTCGCCATAGTGGGTTCTTCGGGCAGCGGTAAGTCGTCGGTAGCCCGCGCCGGTTTGGTCGCAGCGCTCAAGCGCGACGCCATTGCGGGCAGTTCTGGCTGGCCCGTCGCGATCTGCCGGCCTGGGCCAGACCCGTTGGAGAGCCTAGCCGTCGCACTTTCCAGAGTTCTGAACATCGGACCGGGTGTCTCAGCGCTTGCTGACCTGGTCACGGCGTTCCGGCAAGGCGAAAAAACTCTCCACCTGCTCGCGCGGCGCTCTTTGCCTGAAAATCCTCCCGGCATGCGGCTGATCGTCCTGGTGGATCAATTCGAGGAAATCTTTACTCTCTGCCACGACGATGGGCTTCGAGACGCGTTCGTGAGTAACCTTCTCTATGCAGCGAACGTCGCCCAGGGGCAAACAATCGTAATCGTGACCATGCGTGCTGACTTTTACGGAAAATGTGCGGGAATCACCGACCTGGCAGCCGCGTTGTCCGACCACAATTTCCTTGTTGGACCGATGACCGACGACGAATTGCGGCGCGCCATTGAGCGACCGGCTCAGTTGGCAGGATGTGAATTCGATGCCGGCCTCGTTGATCTACTCGAGCAAGATGTACGCAATCAGCCGGGTGCGCTGCCGCTCCTTCAGCATGCTCTGCTGGAGCTCTGGAACAACCGCGAAGGACGGCGTCTGACCGTAAAAGGCTATCAAGAGATCGGAAAACTGGAAGGCGCTCTGCAGAGGCGAGCAGACGCTACCCTGGAGCCGCTCTCTGCGGATGAACGGGAATTCTGCCGGCTTATCTTTCTACGGCTTACGCAACCCGGGGAAGGAACCGAGGACACCAAACGCCGGGCGTCCATGCAGGAGTTGCTTTCGCTGTCGGATAATACAACTGCCGAAGAGCAGATCATCCAGAAACTAGCGGATGCATCGCTGCTCACCACCGAAGGTGACGTCATGCAGAAGGATGCTTTCGTGGAGGTGGCCCACGAAGCCTTGATTCGGAGTTGGCCGCAATTGCGTAAGTGGATCGACGTGGACAGATCAGGGTTTCGAACCCGAACCCGTCTGACCGAAGCGACTAGCGACTGGGAAAACTCAGGTTGCGATGCCGCTTACCTTTATGCCGGTGCTCGCTTGGCCGTCGCGCAGGAATGGGCCGGTTTACACTCCGGAGAGTTGAGTACTAGCGAGGCGGAGTTTCTTCGCCGAAGCGCCGCAGCGCAGAAGGAGAGGGAAGCGAACGAACTGGAAGCGGCTCAACGCCTGGCCCGGGCGGAGGCGGAGCGTGCCCAGGAAGCAGAGAAGCGCGCACAGGAGCAGAAGCAAGCCTCTTCCAGGCTGCGCCGCCGCGCATTCGCAGCGGTCGGAGCGGCGGTGGTCGCATTGGTTCTTCTGGCAGTATCAATTGTGCTGTGGCGTACGGCCCGCCGGCAAGCGCGAATAGCGATCGCGCAGCGTACCGCCGCGGAAGAGCAGGCACGGATTGCTAATACGCAGCGACTCGCTGCTCAATCTTCGGAGAAAAGCGCTAACGATGCGCGCAAACAGGCCGACGGTCTCATTAATTTCATGCTGACCGACCTGAGCAATAAACTGAGACCGATTGGTCGACTCGATCTCCTTTATGATGTCGCTCTAAGCGCGAAGAAGTATTTGGACGGGCTTCCAAAAGAGCTTGTAACCGCAGCGCGTCTACGCCAAGAAAGCGTAACTCTTAATGACCTGGGCGACGTACTGGCTGCGCAGGGCAAGCTGCAAGAAGCGCTGGAAGTTTACGAGCAGGGTCTGGCGATCAAAAAAAGCCTGACCGACCAAGATAAATCCGACCAGGGGCGGCTACGGGATTTCGCGCAAAGTTTTGAAAACGTTGGAGACGTACTGGTGGCGCAGGGAAAGCTACAGGAAGCACTGGAGACTTACGAGCAACAACTCACGATCGCACAACGGCTGTCCGAGCAAAGTCCATCCAACAACGGGTTAAAGCAGAATCTGGCGGACAGCTACATCAATGTGGGCGATGTCCTGAGGAAGCAGGGTAAGCTCCAGGACGCAATGGGCGCCTACCAGCAAAGCCTCGCGATAGCCAAGAGCCTGACCGAACGAGACAAATCCAACCCACACTGGCAACGGGAACTCTGGTTGAGTAACCAAAGGGTTGGCGAAGTCCTGGTGCGGCAGGGTAAGCTTCAGGAAGGGTTGGACGCTTACCAGCAAAACTTGGAGATTCAGCGAACACTCACTGACCAGGACAAAACAAACGCAGACTCGGAGCGGAACCTCGCATTGAGTTATGAAGATGTGGGCGATGTCCTGAGCGCGCAGGGCAAGCTCCAGGAAGCGCTCGATGCCTTCCGGCAAACCCAGGCGATCGCCCAACGCCTGACGATTCGAGACAAATCCAACTCAGTCTGGCAACGGGATTTCGGCTTGAGTAACCAAAGGGTTGGCGAAATCCTGGTGCGGCAGGGTAAGCTTCAGGAAGCGCTGGACGCTTACCGCCAAAACCTGGAGATTCAGCGAAAGCTCACTGACCGGGACAAAACAAACGCGGGCTCGGAGCGGGACCTCGCATTGAGTTATGAAAATGTGGGCGATGTCCTGAGCGCGCAGGGCAAGCTCCAGGAAGCGCTCGATGCCTTCCGGCAAACCCTGGCGATCGCCCAACGCCTGACTGTTCAAGACAAATCCAACTCAGACTGGCAGCGAGATTTGATCGTTTGCCTCCTCAAAATGGGCAACACAACGGCGAAGATCGGAGGGAACGATAACATCACCCAGGCTCAGGAGTTTCTTCGCACCGGTCTGAAAGTTGCTGACGAATATCCCGGCCCCGAGCGACAACAGCTTATTGATTCGCTGAATCTGGCTCTACAAAAGATCGCTCACCAGGTTCCTAGCGTTAGCCCGACCACCGGAACTAACTAACATGCAACTGACCGACTTCAAAGTATTGACCTTCGACTGCTATGGCACATTGATCGACTGGGAGAGTGGCATATGGGAGGCCGTGCAGCCTCTGCTAACCCGATCTGGGAAGACTCTGGATCGCGATCAAATACTGGAGACATTTGCGCGCCATGAGGCGGCGCAGGAATCAGCAACGCCATCCATGATCTATGCGGAGTTGCTTAGTGTTGTGCATAGTCGCATAGCAAAGGATTGGGGCGTTGCGCCAAGGCCGAAAGAAATGGAGGCGTTCGGGCATTCAGTTCAGAATTGGCCTGCGTTCGCCGATTCGCCCGCGGCGCTGCAATATCTCAAAAGGCATTACAAGCTGGTCATCCTGTCAAACGTGGATCGGCAGAGCTTTGATGCAAGTAATGCACGGCTCCAGGTTGAATTCGACTATATTTTCACCGCTCAGGACATTGGCTCTTATAAGCCGGATCCGCGCAACTTTGATTACTTAATTCAAAGACTAGGCGACGCTGGCTTTCAAAAGCATGAAATCCTGCACACGGCCGAAAGTCTCTTTCATGACCACGCGCCGGCCAACCGAGCGGGACTCGCCTCTGCTTGGATTCACCGTCGTCATGCACAAAAAGGCTTCGGTGCTACACATCCTCCAGGTGCCATGCCGAAATATGATTTCCGATTTGGAAGCATGGCAGAAATGGTGGAAGCACATCGGACGGCGCCAAAGTAGCATCAGAACACCCGAGCCGCCGGACGCCCCATCACCTTGGCCTTGTGGCGGCTTTTCAAGCTACGTCCAACTCGAAGTGCCCCACCGGCTCCGGCGCAATGAGGTCGACGATATAATCTAACACCTTCGAGTATCGCACGATGGTTTCTCGTGCGATCCCCTCCATGTTGAGCAGGTAGTCTCTGGAGGTATCGTCGATCCGGTCAAATCCCGGCATCAGCTCCGGCTGAATCCGAACGTAGCGTTGCACTGGGAGAAATGCCCGCATTTGGTAGTCGACGCAGGCAGATTGGGCAGTCAATGAACAATCAAATAGACGACGTTTCATCTTGTGTAAGTCGTCGACAGGCGCCAAGCCACGGCTAACCTCGCCGCAACCAAGAGAAATCAATAGGAAGTCATCTTCTTCCGGAAATAAAGCGCGTGCCTCGGCCAGAGCGCACATCGCGGGGTTACTGGCAAAGAGACTGCCGTCGACCAGACAGGCTTCATGGTTATCAAGAAATGGAGCAAGCGAAACAGGCAACCGAAATGGTGCAAAATGTCTAGGTACTGCGGTAGTCGCGCGCGCCGCCTGCCACATAAGGACGTCGGCGCTATTGTTTCTCGCGGCTTGAGCGGAATTAAAAAAGAATGGGCGTCCCCTGACCAGATCGAATGCGGTGACCATGGTAGGTCTGAGACTCCGGCTCAAACGGGTGTTGCCGAAGTACTCACGGAACATTTCTTCGATGCCATGTTCCGAGCTTCTTTCAGCGATCAGCCGGTCTGCTTTGGATACTTCTTTACCGAAAGCGCGATTTCCCCATTCATGGAAGAGCCATCCAACTTCGGTCGCCGAACAGAGCGGCCGCAAGCAGTTCGTAGGATCGGGGCGATTGAGTCCTAAGACTAACATACCGCCGGTTGAGGTACCCGCGAAGAAATCGAATAGATTGGAGATAGGCTGCCTGGCCCGTGTCTCAATCTCCGCGAGAATAATGGCAGGTATGATACCCCGAATCCCTCCTGCGTCGATGCTAAGTACTTTCTTCATGCGATTCCTTCCAAACTGACAACCAATCGTTGCATGACCATCCCGTAAACCGGCGACCGGCTTCCGTAAATAGAACTAAGGTAGGGATCGCGCGATCCGGGTAGCGCAGGCTCTGTGGTAGGGCGAGGCTCCCGACTCCGCCCCTGCGAGCCCGACGTAGCAAGGGGTGACAGGGGCGGAGTCGGGAGCGGCTCGACTGAGCTCGCCGAAGTCCTCGCCCTACCGGCGCAGGCACCATTCTGGATCTTTGGTTCCATTTACAACAATCAATAGAGTCCCTAAGGGGTAAAGCGAATTCAAAGAAGTACATTTCGATGAAACACACACTACGCGCCGTCGCGACATTAGGGCTTGCCATTTACGCCTATGCGGAATTGGCAGCGCACGTTTATCCATTCGTTTTGCTGCCACAGGTAGGGATACCTTTGAAGGTGATAGCGCTGACCCTCTTTGCGGTTCTGCACGCCGGCACGAATTTCGGTTGGCGTGTCGGGCTTCTGATGTTTTTCGCGACGACGATGGTCACGTGGTCATTTGAGCAGGTCGGCGTAACCACTGGCATGGTCTATGGCGCGTACCACTATTCGGGAATGTTAGGGCCAAAGCTTGGCGCTGTTCCTCTGCTGATTCCTCTGGCTTGGTTTATGATGATGTACCCATCCTACCTAGTCACCAGCCTGATCGTAGACGGCCACGCGCTTCCACAGAAGACGGACCTTAAACGGCTCGGTACTCGTGCGATGATCGCAGCCATCGTGATGACCGCTTGGGACGCGGTGATTGACCCAGGAATGTCGAGGACCGGCTATTGGATTTGGGAACACGGCGGTTCGTACTTCGGAGTGCCCCGACAAAATTTCGCCGGTTGGCTGCTGACAACGTTTGTTGTATACGGCGTCTTTGGTTTACTCCAACGCTGGCTCAAGCCGCCGGTACGACAACGCAGCGATTGGTTCGGATTTCTTCCTACGCTGGCATATGCAATCGTTACGTTGGTGCAAGTTGCCGACCGAGAGGCTGGTCCGAGCTCCGTCATCGCATTTTTCGCGATGGGCTTCCCTGCATTGTTAGCTTTTGTCCGTTGGACGCAGGATTCGGTAGAGCGAGGACTTCGGCGAGCTCAGTCGAGCCGCTCCGCCCGAGCCGCGGCGCGTGACGAGGCCGGCGGACAGGCGGAGGTTCATATGGGTCACATAGGTCATATGGGTCCTATAGGTCGCAAGGGCGATTTTAGTTAGGCCTGTCAGCCCGTAAGATCGAGGGCGAGTTCGAGGACGATTTGGTAGCGGCGGAGCGGCTCGACTGAGCTCGCCGAAGTCCTCGTCCTATCGGGCTACAGGCAAGCTTACAGTCACCGCGGTACCTTCGCCCAATCTGCTGTCGACGCTGATTCTGCCACCGTGCAAGTCAACACAGCGCTTTACGATCACCAGGCCTAGCCCCGTGCCTGGCCGATCGTCTACGTTATGGCCACGATGGAACGCGTTAAACAGCCACTCGCGATCGGCGTCGGGAATGCCGATCCCCTGGTCACGGACGGTGCACACAATCTCCGGTCCAGCCCGCTTGATTTCGAACTGCACCGCTCTTCCAGGGTCTGAATACTTTACTGCGTTCGTAAGCAAATTCGTGAAGATGTGCCGGAGCAAACGCTCGTCCAGTTCGATTCCGTCTGGCATTTTGACAAGCATCAACTCGATCGGACATCGCCGGTTGGTTGTGGACAATACTTCGTCTACGAGCCCCTGCACGAATGACGGCAAATCCAGCGGCGCCGGCTTAAACTCCATCTTGCCCGCATCGAAGCTGCCCACAAGCAGCACTTCCTCCATGATCCCGGCCATGCGGCGCGTGTTGTTGCGGATGGACTGCAGATGGTCTTCGCGCTCAGTCGGCTGCAATTGCTCAAGGTAGTCTTCCAAAATTTCCGCGGACGACTGGATGATGCCCAGCGGCGTACGGAACTCGTGAGACACCATCGACACAAATTTGCTCCGCAATTGGCCCAGCTCCTTCTCTCTGGCCAGCGTTTTGAGCAACTCGGCCTCAGCCTGCTTGCGTTGCGTAATGTCGAGGGCGAAAATGAGCAAGTGAGGCTCGCGGTTGATTTCGATGATCTCGGCCGACAGCAGCAGCGTGTGAATCGTGCCTCGCTGGCTCCGGGCCTGGACTTCTACCTCACGGACCGAGCCGTTGCTGTGCTCTAGATCCGACCAAAACTTTGCGCGATCTTCCAGATTCATCCACATTCCCAGTTCCACGGAGTCATGGCCAAGAATTCTTTCACGGTCCAGCCCCAGCCACCGCATAAGCGCATCGTTCACTTCGATAAATTTCTTATCGCTCAGCCGCATAATCGAAAGCTGCACGGGGTTGGCTCTAAAGGCCGTCCTGAAGCGCTCCTCGCTCTCGCGCAGTCGCGCCTCGCTCTCACGCAATTCGGCTTCGGCCTGCTTACGCACTGTAATATCATTGCAGAACGCCTGTAGAAGCCGTCGGCCGCCGAGCTGGATGCGGGTAAGGAACACCTCCATCGGTACCTCGGTGCCGTCACGGCGCAACACCGTCCATTCAAACCGGGTGCTGCCGTAAGCCAGTGCGTCGCCGAGGTGCTTTGCTGCAAGTACCTCGGCGCGTTCGCCGCCAGGTTGAATCGGCGCGGATAGTTCGACAGGGCGTTTGCCAACGACATCGTCTAAACTGGAATACCCCAGGAGCTCCAGCCAACTCGGATTCGCCTCCAGGATCCCGTTTTCGTCATAGAGGAGAACGGCCTGACTGGTCCCTTCGAACAGGGCCCGGAACTTTTCTTCCGATCGCGCGAGTTCGACCGTCCGCTCCGCGACCCGTTTCTCAAGCAACGCATTGAGCCGCCGGATTTCGCTTTCCGCCTGCTTGCGCTCCGTGATGTCGATGAAGACTCCCGCGAAAAACCCTGGCGCGCTCGCGGTGCTCGGTATGAAGACCGTGCTGACGTTCGCCCAGATTACCGTGCCGTCCTTGCGCAGAAAACGCTTCTCGATGTGATAGACTCGTCGCTCCCCTTTTGTGACTTCGGCGAGACGAGATTGAGTGGCGGCACGGTCTTCTTCAAGGGTCACATCCAAAATGTTGAGCTTTCGCAGTTCCTCCTCCGGATAGCCAAGAATTTTCTCCAGCGCCGGGTTTGCTGCGATAAAGCGGCCATCCGAAGTACTCAGGGCAATGCCGGCTGACGAATTCTCAAAGAGCTTGCGCCACCGTTCCTCACTGGCGCCCAAAGCTTCTTCGGCCTTCGTGCGATCGGTGTTCTCCTGAATCAGGTCACCATATAGGCGGGCGAGGTCATCATAAATCCGAGCGTGGTCCAAAGAGATCGCGGCCTGAGAGGCTAGCACCTCAAGCGTTGCCAGCCGGTCCGGTGTGAATACACGCGGCGCCAGCCTGTTCTCTAGATAGAGTACCCCCATGAGCTTGGTCTGCTTCACGAGCGGGATACACAAAACCGATCTCGGACGTCGCCAGAGCATATTGGCATCGTCCGAGAAGGGATTGGGCATCAAGGCGTCGTCCAGAATTACGCTCTGTCGTGTCCGGATCACGTAGTGGAGAATCGACATGGGCAGCTTTAAGGACGTGGCGGGCCCCGGCGTCAGATCCACCTCCACCTTGTCGTGGGCCGTGACGGCTTCTGCTTCGATCTGATAATCATCCTTGCGCGGCAGGATCAGTAGACCGCGCTCGGCCCCGGCGTGCTCGACCGCGATGACCATCAGGGTCTCGATCAGCTTCCCCAGCACAATCTCGCCCGAAACCGCCTGCGAAGCTTTAACCACCGTGACCAGGTCAAGTTGATTAACCTGTGCGCTGAGGCTGCTGGGGGTCTGCGCGGAGACCGGCTCGAGCCAATGGGGGTAGCTTTGATCGAGTTGCCTGACCTTGCCCAGCGCTCCCCAGCGCAGGTAACAGGAGCGCGCATCTCGCAGATACACCTGGGCTATTTTGTCAAAACCACGCTTGAGATAAAATCGCGCCGCCAACTCGTTGGCAATCCCCTCGTTCTGGACAAAGCCGTTCTCGCGGGCCGAGCGGATAGCCTCTTCGTAAAGGCCCATCGCATCGAGGTCTCGAGCTTCGATGCGCGCGAGCTCGGCTGAGACCAGCGCCTGCTTATCAAAGAACGTCGACGGACAACTCTCGGTCCACTTTCGAAGCTGGTGCAGGCTAGTCACGAGTACCTCGAGCCACTCGGCTTGCCGATCCGGGATGCCCGTCTCGTAAACCGCTGCAATAACGAGCGCCGTATAGTAGTGGTAGTCGAGCGACTGGAAAAACGCTTCTGAGGTCCAATGCACCTGCTTGGCCTTCTCAGCCGCGGCTAACCCTTCGTAGTAGTCGCCTGACATGAATCGGGCCTGAACTTTGAGAATCCAATACCGGCTGACCATGGGGGTCATCCGGTCCTCGGTCAACCGGGCTTCAAAGCTCTTTTCGTCAAATTTTTCGTCGGTGAAAGTTGAAAAGCTCGCGGTTTGTCCCCGCAAATTGCGGATCAATTGTTGCTGGCAAACGATCGCATCGACCGCGTCGAGATATTTCCGGTTCCGGACGAATTCGAGACAGGTCTCCGATTCTCGCCATATGTCGTCGAGGTGTGCTCCCTGGGTAAGAAGGTCTGTAATGAGATGCATGCAGCTGTAGCATGCGAAGCACAGGTCGCCTGACTCGGCGCCGGCGCGAAAAGCGGTTCGGATCAGCTTGATTCCGAATTCGATGGGTTGTGTCCAGAGGACAACCATTTCCATCGCGAGAAAGACTTTCGCCTGGTAGGTGGAAAACCCATGCCTTTCAACGAGATCACAAGCCAGTTTTCCAAAACGGTAGCCTTCGGTGTAGCGTTGAAACGGCACACAAAGAATAACGCCGAAACCAGCGTAACCGAACGTGGAAGCGTCGCTTATTCCGTACTTCAGGCTCAGATTCACCATCTTGCAGAAGTGCAGGTGGTAGAGATTGATGTCAGTGTAGAGCGCCGGTCCGGTGAGGAATGCGAGCACACGCATAGCGGCGAGCATTTCCGGGTTGGTCATCAACGGCAGGTCAACCAGACTTTCTATTGATTTCTCACCTAGATTTCTCCAAATCGCCTCATACTCGGCTTGGACCTCTTCCCTGGTTGGGTGAGCCGACATCTCGATTCCGAAGAGACGCAAACACTCGAGCGCGGCGTCAACACCCTGCGGTTTTTCTGACTTGATGAGATGCAGATGGACCTTGAGCCTGTAGGCGGCCGCTTTATCGACCCTCGACGTACCTGTGCGGATCAGTTCACAAATCAGCTGCTCGGCCTCATCGAAATTCCCACTCAGGATTTCACACTCCGCCCGGTCGAGACGCAAGGCGAACGCGAGCTCGTACCGACTTGGACTTTCCAAGCCATCGCTCGCTAGCAAAGACATTCCTGCCCGAAGGTAAATGCAGGCCGAGGCGTATGCCGGCGAAGCCTTTGCCTTCCTTCCAGCGGTTAGATTTAATGTCGCTACCCGCTCCTTTTCGGCCGGGTCAGAAATCAGTGCCGCGCCGTAGTTAAGCTGGTTGACGACGTTAAAAATGGAGACAGCGATCGCCTCTGGGGTCAATTTCGTGACGAGCAGACGGCCGATACGCAAGTGGACCGCAGGGCGGTTCGGTTCGGGGATGAGCGCGTAGGCGGCCTCCTGGATTCGGTCGTGGAGGAACTTGTAGGTGCCGGCCGACTTCAGCACCAGTCCTTCGCGCACCGCCTCCCACAGGGCCGCATCGAGTTCTTCAGCGGAGCTTTCGTTGGCAATGGCCAGCGTGCCGAGCTCGGCATTGTCCCCCAGACAGGCCAGTTGTTTCAGCGCTTCCTGGGTGGCCAGCGGCAAATGTCTGAGTTTACTGATCATCAGCTCAACCACGTTGTCGGTGAAGCCCCGGGCCCGAATCTGGACCGGATCCCAGACCCAGGCCGCCTTGGCCGGCTCGTACCGGAGCAGCTCTTCTTCAGCCAGAGCGCTCAGGAACTGGATCGCAAAGAAGGGGTTGCCCCCCGTTTTTTGGTCCACCAGCCGCGCCAGGGAACTGGCGTGGACCCGCTTACAGCGCAAGGCGTCGGCGATAAAGTGGTTCAGATCCTTGAACGATAGCGGCTTGAGCACCATCTCCTGGACGATCTGACCGGCTTGGCGAATGGACTCCAGTGTCAGCCTCAGCGGATGCGCCTGGCTGACCTCGTTGTCGCGGTAGGCTCCGATAATCAAGAGGTAGGGGGTCCCGGGGTGACTGAGCAGATGTTCCAGCAGCGTCAG